>Ga0207719_100076_pt1 | contig 86674 bp, 89 predicted proteins | sample A23P1SouthBayCA_2_FD_187279 | JGI IMG/M metagenome (GOLD analysis project Ga0207719, IMG submission 187279) | Aerobic enrichment media microbial communities from Eden Landing Ponds, California, USA - A23 P3 (3) (SPAdes) | ecosystem: Environmental > Aquatic > Marine > Unclassified | place...
CAGGCGCTGCTGGACGCGGTCGCGGACGCCAACGCGCTCGTCGTCCGCTCCGGGACCGAAGTGACCGAGGAGGTCTTCGACGCCGCGCCGGACCTCGTCATCGTCGGCCGCGCCGGCATCGGCGTCGACAACATCGACATCGACGCCGCGACCGACCACGGCGTCATCGTCGCGAACGCGCCCGAGGGGAACGTCCGCGCGGCCGCAGAGCACACCGTCGCGATGTCGTTCGCCGCCGCGCGCTCGATCCCGCAGGCGCACGCACGACTGAAAGCCGGCGAGTGGGCCAAGAGCGACTACCTCGGCACGGAACTCAACGGCAAGACGCTGGGCATCGTCGGCCTCGGCCGCGTCGGCCAGGAGGTCGCAAAGCGCCTCGACGGCCTCGGGATGAACCTCGTCGCCTACGATCCCTACATCAGCGAGGAGCGCGCCGACCGACTCGGCGCCGAGCTCGTCGAGTTCGAGGCGTGTCTCGAACAGGCGGACTTCCTCACCGTCCACACGCCGCTGACGCCCGAGACGGAAGGGATGATCTCGACCGACGAACTCGAACTGATGGGCGGCGGCTTCCTCGTCAACTGCGCACGCGGCGGCGTCGTCGACGAAGAAGCGCTCGCTGAGGCTGTCGACGCCGGTGTCCTCGACGGCGCCGCGGTCGACGTCTTCGCGGACGAGCCGATCTCGGAGGGGCACCCGCTCTTGGCTGTCGACGACGTCGTCGTCACGCCGCACCTCGGCGCGTCCACCGAAGCCGCCCAGGAGAACGTCGCGACGTCGATCGCCGACCAGATCGACGCGGCGTTCGCGGGCGAGCCCGTGATGAACGCGCTGAACGCGCCGTCGGTCGACGAGAGCGTCTTCCCGCGCATCCAGCCGTACATCGGCCTCGCCGAGACAGCCGGCAAGATCGCCGCGCAACTGCTCGACGGTCGGATCTCCGAGGTCGAGGTCTCCTACGAGGGCGACATCGCCGAGGAGGACGTCGAACTCGTCACTGCCTCGGGACTGAAAGGCGTCTTCGAGCCGCTGGAGTGGCAGGTCAACGCTGTCAATGCGCCGCAGATCGCCGAGGAGCGCGGCATCGACGTGACCGAGTCCAAGCGCCTCCAGTCGGACGACTTCCAGAGCCTCGTGACCGTCAGCGTCGGCAACGAGGACGAGACCCTCAGCGTCTCCGGGACGCTGTTCGCGGGCGACGACCCGCGCATCGTCCGGATCGACGGCTACCGCGTCGACGCGATCCCCCACGGGAAGATGCTCGTCGCACGCAACGCCGACAAGCCGGGCGTCATCGGCTTCATCGGCTCCGTGCTCGGCGAACACGACATCAACATCGCGGGGATGTTCAACGCCCGTCGCGACGACCGCGGCGGCGAGGCACTCACCGTCTACAACCTCGACGACCCGGTCCCCGACGAGGTCGTAGAGCGGATTCTCGCTGACGACCGGATGATCGCCGTCAAGTACCTCACGCTCAACGGCGAAGACGACGAAGGCGAAGACGAGTAATACTGTCGGCTGTACGTCTGTGAAGAACGTCGCGACCCCGAGGTCGCGAATATCTTGAAATAGGTACAGCCGACAGTATAAGTCGCACCTGCTACAGCAGCGACGGATCCTCAGAGGCATTCCGCACCGCGGCGAGCCGACCGACGACGGCGTCGACGAGACGCCCCGGACGCGTTTCGGCTCCAGCACTCTGTTCTGCGAGTTCTCTGTTCGCGGTTTCGAGCCGACGTTCGTAGTCGTCGATAGTGTATCCGTGTGCCAGTCGGCGGTGATCGAGATCGCACGCGAGTCGTTCGGCCTTCCGTTCAAGCCGCTCGTTTTGCTCGCGCAGTCGCTGATTCGCCCGTTCGAGTTCGGCGATGCGAGCGAGGAGGGCCGGCGCGTCGAACGACCGGGATCCGCCATCGGCCCGCGATCCCGGGTCGTCCGTCGCCGAATCGTCTCCGTTCACCGTCGGCTCGGAAGATGCGGAGGACATACGTGTGAATTGGTGTCATACGACTAAGAAAACCCGTCAGACACAGGACAGACGGTCGTCGGCCGGTATAAGCGTCGAAGAAGACGGAGAGCGAGAGAGAGCGAGCCCGAGGCGAGCGCTCAGTTCGCGCCGATGAGATCGAGCACGGCCTGCGTGTCGTTGGCGACGGGTTCGGGCTTGCCACCGGCCTCGAACGCCGCGTCGGGGTCTTTTAAGAGGTGGCCGGTGGTGAGACAGACGACGTCCTCGTCTGCGTCGACGACACCCTTGTTTCGGAGCTTCTTCAAGCCGGCGACAGACGCCGCGGAGGCGGGTTCGACGCCGATCCCCTCGCGCGCGAGGTCGCGCTGGGCCTCGGTGATCGCTTCGTCGGAGACGGCGACGGCGGTGCCGCCCGTCTCGCGGATACCGGGGAGCGCTTTGGGCGCGTTGACGGGGTTGCCGATTCGGATCGCCGTCGCGCGGGTCTCGACGTGGTCCCAGCGCTTGGTGTCCTCCCAGCCGTTCTCGATGGCCTCGACCATCGGCGCGGCACCCTCGGCCTGCACGCCGGTGAGCATCGGGACCTCCGAGGGGTCGAGCGCGCCGGACTGGACCAGTTCGCGGAACGCCTTGTAGAGCGCGGAGGTGTTGCCCGCGTTGCCGACGGGCAGGACGATGCGGTCGGGGAAGCGGCCGTAGTCGTCGCGGAACTCCTCTAAGATTTCGAGGCCGATCGTCTTCTGACCCTCCAGTCGGAAGGGGTTCAGCGAGTTGAGGAGGTAGACCTCACCGAGTTTGGCGAGGTCCTGAACGATGTCGAGGCAGGCGTCGAAGTTGCCGTCGACTTCGAGGATGCGCGCGTCGTGGAGCGCGGCCTGGGCGATCTTGCCGGCCGCGACCTTTCCCGAGGGGAGGAGAACGAGCGTCTCCATCCCGCCGCGAGCGCCGTACGCCGCGAGCGCGGCCGAGGTGTTCCCCGTCGAGGCGCACGCGAGGCGGTCGACGCCGAGTTCCTTCGCGACGCGGACCCCGACGGTCATCCCGCGGTCTTTGAACGAGCCGGTCGGGTTCATCCCCTCGTGTTTGACGCGGAGCGTCTCGACGCCGACCTCCTCGCGGAGGCGCGGGGCCTCGTGCAGCGGCGTGTCGCCCTCGGGGAGGCTGACGCCCTCCTCGAACGGGAGCGCGGCGCGGTAGCGCCAGACGCCGCGGCCCTGGCCCTGGAAGTCCTCGAACGTCGGCGGATCGGCGTAGCGGACTTCCAGCAGATTGCCGTCCTCGCCGGTGTAGCGGATCTCGTCGAACGGGGCGTACGTCTCGCCCGTCTCGATGTCAGCGAGCCAGACGCCGTCCTCGGCCACCTCGGGGGCGTCGGGCGTGGGTGCGGTGAGTTCGAGGCTCATTGTCGTATCCGTCGTATTCGGCCGTGAAAAGGAGGGTGGTTCGCGTGCGACGTCATCACGCCGTGTCCTCTCGTCCGTACTCGTCGATGCTCCGGTGGACGCGGTCGACCCACTCGTCGAGCGCGGCGTGGAGCATCTCTTTCGCCTGCGGGAGTTCGGTGGCCGTATACTGGTAGATGTAGCCGCCGGAGTCGAGCAGTCGCCGTTCACGCTCTGCGAGGCCTTTCTCCATCAGCGTCGTCAGCGAACGGTTGACGTTGCTCCGGTCGCGGTCGAGAAGGTCTGCGAGTTCCGCGACAGTGCTCCCCGGACTGTCGAGCAGCGTGAGATACGTCCGGCTCTCGTGACGCTGGATCCCGAACACGCAGGCGAGCACCTGCTGGAACCCCGGCTCTTCGGTCTCCAGGAGGTCGCTCATCTCTGGTACGTCGCTCATACTCCTCAGTTCACCACCGCCACGACTAAAGTCCCGCGTCGTCGGCAGTTCCGGTGGAGGCCGAGAGCAGGGCTCACTCGGTCCGTCCGTACCCCATATTCTCGATGCACGTGAGCATCGACTCCTCGTCGGGGTGTTTGTGTAGCGTCGTCGGTGTATCGCAGTAGTACATCTCGCCGTCGTGCCGGAGCGAGAGTTCGTGCGTCCCGCCGAGCAGTTCCGCTTCGACGACGACGCGGCGGCCGTCTTGGAGCACGTCGAGAATCTCCCGGCCGGTTAGCTCGCCCGATTCGATGCGGAGTGGCGCTGGCATACGCCCCCATTCGTCGCCAGGGATATGACTATTGTCGGTGGGAGAGGAATCAGACAGGATCCCGCAGCGGACGAGCCGTTAATTGGTGGTCGAACGGGACCGATCCTCGGATTGGGGCGGTTCGACGCCTTCTGCGGCCTCGACCGTCTCGGTCTCTTTTTCGGTGTCGACGTGCCAACGCGTCACCTCGTCGTCGAACTCGCCGAGGCGGTCGCTGACCTCTGTTTTCAGGTCGTCGTCGTTGACGTTCACCTCGAAGATGAACGAGACTTCGTCCTCGCCGCGCGTGGACTTCTGGATGTTGGCGCTGACGAGTTCGTTGTCGAAGTAGTAGGGGGCCAGTTGGGTCATCACCCGCTGATAGACCGTGTTCTCGACGCGCCGGAGCGCGCGACGGCCCGCCGAGTCGGCCGCGCGCGCGACGTAGCCGAGCGATTCGGACCACCGTTCGACGGCGCCGTCGCTGTCGCCCTCCTCGACGTGCTCGTAGGACTCCGACAGCCGCTCGCCCGCTGTCTGGAGGTCCTCGTCGGGGTCTTTCCCGGCTTTCTCCCCCTCGCCTTCGGCGACGCTCGCCTGGGCGGCGGTCTTCTTGCTGACGTCCTCGCCGAGCCGTTCGTGGGACTTCGGCCGCCACTCGTCCCACTCCTCGAAGGCCTCGCCGTCGACACCGGCGTCGCGCAGGGCACGCGTGACGCGCTCGCCGTGTTCGACGACGTCGCCCCAGGTCCCCCGAACTTTGAATCCGGAGACACTCTCTTCCATCGTCTCGGACGAGGTAGGAACGGCTAAGTATAAAACTCTACTCCGCGACGTGCGGGCGTTCGACAGGGGAGAACAGCTCTAGTAGCATCTGCAACTGATTGCTCATCCGATCGCACGACAGCGTACGATCCGATGAGTGAAGACTTGCAAATGCTACTATAACTGATCGCTCGCGGGGGCACCGGTCTGAACCGGGCAAGCCGCAGGCGACAGCGGCGTGTGGGTGCTACTGCGGTGACGCTTCGTCGGTCTCGCGGACGGTCGGTGCGACTCAGCGCTCGCCGTGGACGAACCGCGTGGCCGCCTCGTCGAGGCGACGCACGAGACTGCCGAGCCACGCCCCCGGGGAGACGCGTCGGAGCGCGTCGTCGTCGACCTCGATACGGTCGCCGTCGAACGGACCGTCGCGATCGGAGTCCGTCGCGTCGACGACGGTGGACATCGAACAGCGGCCGCAGGATTCAGCACTGTCGTTCGTGCGCATCGGTACTCTATCGAAGGCGCGGAACAGACATAAAAATCGGGGACGATCGGACGGGTCCCGAGCGGCTTTTGTGTCTGTGTGTGAAGCGTACCCGTATGGGATACCACGTGGTCGACTCCGAGACGGTCTCGCCCGCCGACGGGCGGCCGTGTGAACTGCGGCGACTGGGCGGCGCAGCCGGGCTCTCGAACGTCGCAGTCAATCGATTCCGAGCCGAGCCGGGCGAGCAACTGCCGCTGAAGTACCACTATCACGAGGAACAGGAGGAGGCGTTCTACGTCCTCTCGGGTACGATGCACGTGGAGACGCCCGAGGAGACGTTCGTGGTCGACACCGACGAGCTATTCGCCGTCGACCCCGAGAGCCCCCAACGCGCGTACAATCCCGCGGACGCCGACACCGACCTCGTCGTCCTGGCGATCGGCGCACCGGCCGTCGACGGCGACGCAGTCGCGTACGATCCCTCGGAGTCGAGCGCGGAGTGATGTCTGAGGACTCCGCGGAAGCGTTCGATCCGACCGAGGCCGCCGAGGCGGCGGGAATCGACCGCGACGAGATCCCGGTGTGGGACGACGAGTACCTCGATCGGGTCTCGGATCGGCTGATGTTCAACTACGACCTCTCGAAGGACGAGACCGTCCGCGGGGAGCGGTTCCCGCTGTTCGCGGAGATGCGGATGGAGAGCCAGAAACACTTCTTCCACCCGTCGCTGGAGTACGCGAACCACCAGCATCGCGAGTTCGTGTTCGCGCGTCGGCTCGACCGTCCGACGGTGGCCGAACTGGAGCGACTCGTCGAGTTGGGCCACGACCTCGCCGACGACGAGGCGTGGGTCGAACCCGACGAGGAGCACTTCGGGACCGACTTCACGTTCGTCCTCGTCGCCGAGGAGCTACCGCCGGACGTGGCCGAATTCGTCGCGTCGTTCAAAGACCGGACGCTGCTGAAGTTCGGCTACTACGGCCACTACGAGATCGGCCTCGCGGTCGTCGTTCCCGATCACGAGGAGATCGTAAAGAGCGATAGCGCGGCGGCCGCCGAGGCGTTCGCGCTCTGGCGTGACGTTCCACCGGCAGACGAAGGGACGATTCTCGGCCGACTGCGCAACGCGGTGGCGAAGCGGCTCGATCCAGGGCAGTAGGACGGGGGGGCTGGGAGAACGGTGAGTGAGTAGACGCTGGGTGGATGGATCGAGAGAGCAGAGCGAGAAGTGAACAGAGAGTAGACCGAGCGAAAGACCCCGCCGTGTGCGTGGTTAGTCGTCGCTCGGCGAGAAGCCGCCGGATTCCTCGCCGTCGCGAATCGCACTGATGTTCGAGTAGCCCATCCGGACCAGCGCGAGTCCGAGATACACCAACACGAGCGCGAGGACGATCTGTGCCACGGCCGATAGCATCTGGACGAGCGACGCACCCGCCATCCACGTCGGATCGAGGAACTTCGCGTAGAGGTTGCTGTAGAAGGCGAGCCAGAGCAGCCCGGAGACGGTGATGACGACCATCACGGCCATCGGGCCGCCGGTGCTGATGAGCTGTTTCGAGTCGTCCCAGTTCGCCAGCCACACCGTCGCGGTCAGCAGCGCGAGCGCCGCCAGCAGCTGGTTGGCACCGCCGAAGAGCTGCCACAGCGTCGCCCACGAGCCGCTGGCGATGAGGATGTAGGCCGGAATCGTCTGGAGCGCCGCGTTGCCGTAGCGGTCTGCGGCGAACGACTGCACCGAGGATTCGGGCGTGCCGATGATCTCCTCCATCATATAGCGGCCGAGGCGAACGGCCGTGTCGGTCGACGTGAGGAGGAAGCTCACGAGCACGAGCGCCATAAACGGCCCACCGAAGGACGTCGGGATGCCGAAGCTCGTGAGCAGGATGCCGCCGCCGGTCGCGAAGGTCGGGAGCGCGAGTCCGATCCCGCCGCCGACGTCCGGCGCGACGAGCGCGACGGTGATGAGCGCGACCGTCGCGAGCAGCCCCTCACCGAGCATCCCGCCGTAGCCGATCGGGCGGGCGTCGCTCTCGCGGTTCAGCTGTTTCGCGGTCGTCCCCGAGGAGACCAGCGAGTGGAAGCCACTGATCGTCCCGCAGGCGATCGTGATGAACAGGAGCGGGAAGAGCGGAGCTCCGTTGCGGCCGATGAAGCCGTAGAACGGTTCGAGGTTGGTGACGAGCGGTTGACTCGACGTACCGAGGATCGTGCCGACGATGACGGCCAGAAGCGCGCCGCCGACGCCGGTGTACAGGAGGAACGAAGAGAGGTAGTCACGCGGTTGCAGCAGCACCCACACGGGGAGTGCGCTCGCGACCGCACCGTAGACCAAGATGATCGGGATCCACGCCGCCGTGTTCGCGCCGAAGGCGCCCGCCGCCGGGAGCCACGACATCTGCGAACTGAGCAGCACGATCGTTCCCGCCGGGTATTCACCCGGGACGAGCGCGAGCGGGTACTGGATACCGACCCAGACGCCGGCGAACATCAGCGCGACGAACAGGCCGGTCCCCGCCAGGAACGGCAGGTCGAACTGGTAGAGCCACGCGCCGAGCAGAACCGCCAGCCCGATGTAAATGAGGCTGGCCGTCGCCGCCTGCGGGAAGGCGTTGAACACGATGGCGACGACGAGCGCGAACACGGCCACGACGAGGATGATCGTCAGGAACGCGAACCACAGGAGCATATTCTTGCCGCGTTCGCCGACGTACTCACCGATGATGTAGCCGATCGACTTCCCGTCGTGGCGGAGACTCGCCGAGAGCGACGAGAAGTCGTGGACGCTCCCCATCAGGGGATTCCCGATGGCGATCCACGCGAGCGCCGGGACCCAGCCCCACAGGACGCCGGCCGTGATCGGGCCGACGATCGGGGCACCCCCCGCGATGCTCGAGTAGTGGTGTCCTAAGAGAACTGGCTTCTTCGCTGGCACGTACTCCTGACCGTCTTCGTACTTGTGCGCGGGCGTCTCGCGGCTGTCATCGAGGTCTACGAACTGGGCGAGGTACTTCGAGTACCCCAAATACCCAACCGAGAACAGTGCGAGAATCCCCACGACGAGCCAAATTACCTGGACCATATTGTGGTAACTCCACACGGCACCATGGGAAGATAGCGTATAATCTTAACGATCGTTAACCTGATATGCGGGAGACACGACGCTGAGATACGTCAGCTGGGGGATCTGTGGTGTCAGAATCGAAGAGATCGCGATCGGGACGATAGATCTCCCGGTCCGGAGGTCAGTCCGCCGACGCCGACGGCCGATCGACGTCGATGTCCAGTTCGGCGGCGACCGTGTCCAGGAGACTGCCTTTCACTTCGGAGACGCGTGTCTCGATCTCGGCTACGACCGGTGGACTGAACGAATTGTGGAGTTCTTCGAGGTGCTCGCGCTCGGTCGCGACGCGGTCGCGGAGGAACCGCGCACCGCGGCCCTCCTCGTCAGGGTCCGGTTCGGGCGTGAGTCGGTTCACGGCCAGTCCGCGGACGTCGAGGCCGTAGGAGTCGAGTTCGTCGATCGCCCGGCGCGTCTCCCGGAGCGAGAGTTCGTCGGGGTTGACGACGAGGACGAACGCCGAATCGTTCCGCAGTTTCCTGCCGGCGAACTCGAAGCGTTCCTTTCGGGTCCGGAGCCGGTCGAGGATCGGGTCGCCCTCCATCATCCGTCGGGGCTCGGTGTTCCCGACGGCCGCCCGCTCGTAGAGGTCGATCGCCTGCTCGCGCTTGTGAGCCAGGCGGTCGATCCAGCCTTCGAGCATCTCGGGGAGCGAGAGCAGTCGCAGCGTGCCGCCGGTCGGAGAAGTGTCGAAGACGATCCGATCGTACTCGTCGGCCTCCCGCATCACCTGGATGAAGCGGTCCATCAGCGCGGCCTCGTACGCACCCGGTGTCTGGTGGGCCATCTCGATCTGGCGGTCGATCTCGTTGACCATCGCGGCGCTCACCTGATCACTCATCGCGCGCTTGGTCTCCATCAGGTGGCGCTCGGTCTCCGCCTCCGGATCGATCTCCATCGCGTCGAGCCCGTCGACGCCGTCGACGGCGGTCGGACTGTCGTCGAACTGCTGGTCGAAGACGTCGGAAGTGCTGTGTGCCGGGTCGGTCGAGACGATCAGCGTGCGGAGATCCGAGCGCGCGGAGGCGAGCGCGTACGCCGAGGAGACGGTCGTCTTGCCGACGCCGCCCTTCCCGCCGAAGAATACGTGCTTACGCATCGTCAGAAGTGGTACTGCTGGCCCTTTCGTTCGAGGAGCGATCCGCGATCCCACATCCGGCGCTCCCAGGATTCGAACTCGTCTTCGAGGTACGGAAGCAACTCCGCAGTGTAGTACGACACCGGCGAGGGGATCCCGAAGGCCTCCGGGAAGCACGCGAGCATAAAGGTGTCTTCGAGGTCCTCAGCTTCTTTCTCGATTTTCTCGTAGGCAGGGTGGGTGATCATTCCGTGATAGAGACCGCGGAGCCACTCCGAAAGGTGCGCTCGGAACCGTTCGATCCGGTCGACCAGCGACATAGCGCGAGGTACGGTCTCCGAGGTAAAAGCATATCGCCCAGCATACCCAACCGCGGTCTTCAATTGCGACCGGAATCGCGGCCGCACGAAGTCGGCCGCGGCCAAGGCTCGTCCGGACGTTGAAATAGGGGGAGCGCCCAGAGAGGGTATGTCGCTGTCGTCGGATCAGACGCCCGTGACGATTCTGAGCGGGAGCCTCGGCGCGGGAAAGACGACGCTCCTCAATCGACTCCTGTCGGGCGCAGGAGATCGGGACGTCGCCGTCCTCGTGAACGATATGGGGGAGTTGAACGTCGACGCCGACCTCGTGAGCGAGGAGTCGGAACTGACTGTCGCCGACGGGCAGGTGACGGAACTGTCGAACGGCTGTATCTGCTGTGAACTCCGCGACGACCTCGAAACCGCCGTCGTGCGATTAGCACAAGAGCGTTCCTTCGACCATCTCGTCGTCGAACCGTCGGGGATCAGCGAGCCGGCGCCGGTAGCGCGCCTGTTCACCGGCGGGTCGCCCGCGGCCGCGAAGTACCGCGTCGACGCGGTCGTCGCCGTCGTCGACAGCCGGCTGTTCGCGGACACGTTCGGCCCCGACGGGGAACCGACCGAGACGGTCGCCGAGGGCGGCGACGGCGAGCGGCGACCGCTGTCGGACCTCCTCGTCGAGCAGGTCGAGTTCGCGGACGTCGTGGTGCTGAACAAGACGGACCTCGTCGACGACGCGGAGCGAGAGCGCGTCGAGCGCGTGGTCCGAACGCTGCGGCCGGACGCGCGGATCCTCGCGACCACCTACGGGGACGTCGCGATCGACGACGTGCTCGGTGTGGATCTGTTCGACCCGGGGGCGGCCGCGGAGAAAGCGGGCTGGAAACAGGCGCTAGACGCCGCGGAGGAGCCGGAAACTGGCGGAGTAGACGAACACGACCACGGGCACGGTAGCCACGAACACGACCACGCCGATCACGACAGCCACGGCCACGACAGCCACGAACACACCCATCCCGAGGACGACTACGGTATTACCTCGTTCACGTACCGACGGCGGCGACCGTTCCATCCCGAACGCGTCGCCGCCGTCCTCGCGGACCTTCCAGCGTCGGTGTTGCGGTCGAAGGGTCACCTCTGGGTCGCCGGACGCGAGGAAACCCACCTGACGTTCAGCCAGGCGGGCGCGTCGGCCAGCGTCGAGGCGACGGGGCGGTGGATCGCGAGCCTTCCCGAGTTCGAGCAGCGAAGCTACCGGAACAACCGATCGGACCTCGGGTTCGAGTGGGACGAGACGTGGGGCGACCGGCGGACCGGCCTGGTGTTCATCGGGCAGGATATCGACGAGTCGGCGCTGATCGACCGCCTCGACGACGCGCTACTCACCGACCCGGAGTTCGAAGGGGAGTGGGAGACGCTTTCGGGGCTCGATCGCTACCCGACCGAGCCCGGCGAGACAGTCGTCCTCGCGAGTCCGGGCGAGTGAGGCGATGCGGTCCGACCCCGACCTCCCGGCGTTAGCAGGCGCAGCCAGTCGATCCGGGCGACCGTTCCAGCTCCATCTCGTCGCCGCACTCCGGACAGGTCGGCGACGCGTCGTCGGCGACGTCGCGCGCCGGAATCCGTTCGGCGCAGTCGTGGCACCAATAGGACCCACGCGTCGACGACGTGGCGTCACCACGGTTCGGTGATTCCGTCGAAGCCGCGAGTGCGTCTCTGATCGTTCCGAGCAGTCCCATATCCGGCGGATCCGGCGCAACAGTGTTAATTCCGCGTCGCTCGTGCGTGTGGGTCGGGAAAGCGCAGTGGCGACAGTCACTGACGAGATTCGGTTAGCCCCCGCTCGCGAACGCGAGCAGACTCAGGAAAGTGAGGACGCCCCCGAAGACGAGCGCCCCGTAGCAGATGCGGCGGAAACGGAGGTCCGGCGGGAGTTCGCGGCGGACAGCCGGGTCGACGGTCCAGACGAACCGTCGGTACGCCCACACCGTCGTCGCGAGCGCGGCTGCAACGGAGACGGCGAGGCCGCGGGGCCAGGGAACGGCGAACGCATCGAGATACAGCGGGCCGAACGAGAGACACAGAAGCCACGCGGAGCCGGCGACGACGACGAACGGCACCGGATCAACCGGTTCGCCCTCACGATTGCGGACGGACACAGTTGGGGTTCGGCCGCCAGCACAAAATATGTGAAGGCCGGGAGCGAGAGCCGAGTATGGAGACTACTTCGCAGGGCGACCCACGGGTGCTCTTCGTGATGAACCTCGTGTTATCGTCGCTCTTTGCGACCGTGGTCGTCTGGGGGTTGGATCTCGTCGGCATCGCGGCGTTCACGCCGGTGAACGTCGGCTCGTTGGCGCTCGTAATTATGGCGGTGACGTACGTTATGACCCGCTGAGGCCGGCCTCAGAGTCCCACGGGCGCGCCGCAGACCCCCGGAGTTATGTGGATCCGAAGCGGCGACTGTACCTATGGCCATCGAAGATCGCGACGACGCGTATCTGATCACGCACGCACTCGCCAGAGACACGCTCTCGCGACTCCGCGACGTCGGGACCGAGCAGGTCGCGTTCCGGAAAGGGCTCGTCAAGCTCGGTCGGATCTGCGGCTACGAGATCATCGACGGCGCGATGGAGACCGAGTACGTCACCGTCGAGACGCCACTGACGGAGACGACCGGCGAGCGCGTTCGGGGACTGGACGACGTCGTCATCATCAACGTGTTGCGGGCGGCGACGCCGTTCGTCGAAGGACTCCTGAAGGCGTTCCCCCGCGCGAAACAGGGCGTGATCAGCGCCGGCCGCGACGAGAGCGCCGGAATGAACGACGACGGAGAGTTTCCGATCTCGATCGACTACGTGAAGCTCCCGGAGATCACCGAGAAAGACACCGTCATCGTCGCAGACCCGATGCTCGCGACCGGCTCGACGATGTGTGCCGTCCTCGACCACGTCACCGAGGTCGGCGAAGCCGAGCCCGCAGACCTGTTCGTGCTCTCGGCGGTCTCAGCGCCCGACGGACTGCTCCGCGTCGGGAGCGAGTTCCCCGAGGCCGACCTCCTGACTGTCGCCATCGACGAGCACCTCGACGACGACGGGTACATCGTGCCCGGACTCGGCGACGCCGGCGACCGGGCGTTCCGGACGACCTGAGAACCCAGACGACGTGAACACCTTTACCGACGGGTCGCACAGGGACACGTATGACCGGCAGCGAGCCCTGTGACGCCTGCGGCGAACCGATCGAGGAACCGCTCGCGCGGACCATCCAACTGAACGTCGATCGCTCGGAAGTCGATAGCCAGCGCCTCTGTCCCGGTTGCTTCGCCGACTGGATCGAACGCTACCGAATGGAGATGCAGCCACGGGCCCGCGAGGACGTTCACGACGCCGACGCGGACATCATCGTCGACTGAGAGGAAGGGCGCGTTCGGGCCGCCGAGCGAGCGGTCCGGCCCGCTGTTTACACTGGGTACACGGGTCGTTCGTCCGTCGCGCGCTCGTAGATCGCAATATAGGGCGTCCCCGACTCGTCGTCCGGGCACGACGAGGTCTGTTCGATCCGGAACGTCTCGCCCGTCGCGTTCGCCGCGTCGAGGTACAGCGTCACCGGATACGTCTTCGAGCCGAAACTCATCACGTGCTCGTTGTAGCCGTCCTGTACGTTCAGGTGGACGCGGGGTGCGGAGGGTCGTTCACGGCCGGGTTCGGACGGGAGCCGATACTCGCTCCAGTCGCCGGCCGCACATACCGCGTAGTTCGGCGTCTCGACGCGTTCGGGGAGCGGTGTCGGGTTGGTCACGACGACGGAGGCGACGCGGAGATCTTCACGTGGTGATTCAGCGATCTCGATCTGACTCTCCGGCTGGAGTTCGTACGCGAGTCCGCCGGTCGCGACGTCGACGGCGAGGACGACGACAGCCAGCGCCGCGATCACGCCGAGGAGAGACACCGCCTGTCTCCCGGTGAGGAGGTGATTTCGGTCGTCGAAGCGGGTCCGGAGCGCGAACAGCACGGCCGCGAGGAGTAGCAGTCCGAGGACGGTGAGTTCGCTGCCGACGTTGAACGTGTTCACGACGTCGAAGAAGAGTCCGACGACAGACACGACGACGACGCCGTATCCGAGCAGCGTCAGTTGAGCATCGTCGGTCCGCTGTGAGATCGCGAGCACGAGGCCGAGGAACAGAAAGACGATCGCGACCTTCGAGACGGGGGAGTAGTTGAACTCGACGTTGAGAATAAAAAAGAGGACGGCGAGCGTGGTGAGGGCTGCCGCAGCGCCGTTGAACAGTGTTTCCGAGTCGATATCGACCATACGGCGCGCTTCAGCGTCCGGCAGCAAGTATCTCCGGGTGAAACAAAGGGCCGTTTCAGTTACGAGAGACGAACGAGTCTATCGATCCCCTCCTCATATCGAACCCCTCTATTTCGTCTCGAACGTCGTCGCAGTCAGTCGAATATCGTATGGGAGGCGGCTGGCGAAGACTACCCCCAAAGGCCTCGGGAGTCTACCTATGAGACAGATACTCACCCGGAGACGTCGCGGTCGGCGGCGCGTTATCCGTGATCGATCGTAGCGCGCCCACTAGTTGCGCTGCGAATGCGATCGCGGAGATCCGAAGCCTCGTCGACGGGCGCGCGGACCTCGAAAGAGACGTCGGCTTCGTAGGCCGCGTCGAACTCGACGTCTGCGCTCTCGAGGAGTCCGCGAACCGTCCCGGAGTCGTCGTAGGCGACGGTGACGTCGAAGCGCTCGTGCGGCACCGTCTCGACGACGCCCGCGTCGTCGACGGCGTCTTTCACCGCTCGCGAGTAGGCGCGAGCAAGTCCACCGACGCCGAGGTTCGTCCCGCCGTAGTACCGCGTTACGACCGCGACCACGTTCCGGATCTCGCGCTGGACGAGGACGTTGAGCGCGGGCTTTCCCGAGGAGCCGCTCGGTTCGCCGTCGTCGTACTGGTACTCGCGGAGCATCGTCGCGGCGGACGACCTAGTGCCGGTGCTGCTGGCCCCGTCTTCCCCGGCTGCTGGCACCCGGTACGCGGGAACGTTGTGCGTCGCGTCCGGGTGGCGAGTGCGGATCTCCTCGACGAACGATTCGGCCTCCTCGACGGTGTTTGCAGGCGCGACGTAGCCGATGAACTCGGAGCCCTTCACCTCGAAGCGGGCTTTTCCAGATCCGGCGACAGTCCGGAAGGCGTCAGCGCGGGCGTCGGATCCGCCGGAAGCGTCGGTCACAACACGTGGTAGGCCCGGCATCGTTCAAAAGGATTCGCGTCGGAATTATGCGATGCTGATGCGGCGGACGAATGCGAGACCGGAGAGTTCGTTCAGCAGGTCGCCGGGAATCGGCTCGTCGGTGACGATGTAGAGTTTCGGCTCGTCGGTGAACTCGGGGTCCTCGCTAATCGTCTGGCGGATCGAGATGCCGCGGTCGGCGATCCGAGAGGTGACTTCGGCGACAATACCGGACTGCTCGGCGTCGTTCGGCTCGATCGTCAACACCGACAGATCGAGCACGGGCGCGAGATCCATCAGGCTCGGGATCGACGAGATGTTCTGGAAGATACGTCTGAGCTCTTCGTCTTCGAGGATTGCCGTCGTCGTCGAGTCGACGACGCGCCGGTCGACGTCGATCTCGCGCGCGATCCCCGTGTTCGGGATCTCGATACCGCCGGAAACGACCCGCCCATCGTCGTTGACCGAGAAACCACGTTCGAGGAGGAGGCGGATGACCGCCTGCTGGCTCGGACTTCCCTCGAACTTCTCCATAATCTCGTCGAACATCCGTCAGAAGGGTGCGTCGCCAACGCTATTATAGTAGCGTTTGGCGGGCAAGAGCGTTTGGCGGCCAGGAGCGTTTGACGGTCAGGAGCGTTTGGCTGGGAATATCAGACGTCACCGTTTCGGGTGGAAACGGGCCCCGTTAGTGGGGACAGAGGTTCCGGTGCCGGCGGGCGTTCCACCCGAAACCGAGGGCGTTCAATTATCGAACCGGGCCTGGACGAACGGCTGGGCGTTCTCGATGTCGCCGAGTCGGGAGTCAGAGAGGAGGACGGCCTCGGTTTCGTCGATCGGAACCGACAGCGAAATCTCTTTGGTCCGGCCGTAGCGTCCCTTGGAAACGACGACGGCGTTGACGATGCCGAGCATATCGAGTTCCGAGATGAGGTCGGTCACGCGACGCTGAGTGAGGACATCGGCGTCGATCTCCTCACAGAGTCGCTTGTAGATGTTGAACACCTCGCCCGTGTTGACGTTGTGAACGCCGTTCTTCTCCAGTAGGATGGTGGCGAAGAGGACGATCTTCGACTGCGTGGGGAGCGTCCGGACGACTTCGACGACGCGATCGAGTTCGATCTTGTCCTGGGCCTGCCTGACGTGGGCCTCCTCGACGGTGTCGGCCTGACCGCGTTCTGCGAGTTCGCCCGCCGTTCGGAGCAGGTCGAGCGCGCGGCGAGCGTCGCCGTGCTCCTGGGCCGCGAAGGCGGCACACAGCGGGATGACGTCGTCGGTGAGCGCGTCGTCTTTGAACGCGACGTTCGCGCGGTGCTGGAGGATGTCTCGGAGTTGATTCGCGTCGTAGGGCGGGAAGACGATCTCCTCCTCGCCGAGGCTGGATTTCACCCGGGGATCGAGGAAGTCGGTGAACTTCAGATCGTTCGAGATCCCCATAATCGAGATCCGAGAGTTGTCGAGTTCGGAGTTCATCCGCGAGAGGTTATACAGCGTGTCGTCGCCGGACTTCTCGACGAGTTTGTCGATCTCGTCGAGCATAATGACGACGACGCGCTCCTCGTAGTCGACGGCGTCGAAGAACGTCGAGTACACGCGGTCGGTCGGCCACCCCGTCATCGGGACGGGTTCCATCTCGTCGTGATCGGATTCGAGTTGCTCGATCCGGTCGGCGACAGCCTCGACGGTGTCGAAACGGGTTTCGACGAGGGCTGTCGCGTCGTCGGCCGCGCGCGAACGGAGCTGTTTCAGTTCGTCGAGTTCCGTCTCGATGACCTCCTGGTTCTTCTCGATGAATTTGTTCGCGAGCTGAGCGAGAACACGGTACTGGGTGTCTGTCACCTCGCAGTTGATGTACTCGACTTCACAGGGGACGTCGTACTTCTTCGAGGTTGATTCGAGTTCCTGGCTGACGAACTTCGCGCTGGCTGTCTTGCCAGTTCCAGTCTTTCCGTAGATCAGGATGTTCGACGGAGTTTCCCCCCGGAGCGCCGAGACGAGGATCGTCGCCATCTGATTGATCTGCTCGGTGCGGTGAGGGAGTTCGTGCGGCGTGTAAGAGGGTCGGAGGACTTCTTTGTTCTCGAAGATCGGTTCGCCAGAGAGGAGGTCGTCGAAGAGTCCCTGGCTGTCGCCGTCGTCGTCGAGGACGACTTCGTCGAGACTCACGTCGGTCGATCCGGCGGCCGAGTCCCCAACGCCGATCGAACTCGCGTCCGTCGGTCCGATGCTCTCTTCGATGTCGATGTCCTCGGCGGTGACCGGCTCACGATCCGTGGAGTCCTGAGCGGCACTGTCGCCGTCAGTCGATTCTCCGGAGTCTGTCGACGGGTTGGCCCGCTCCGGACGCGACTGAGCGTCCCCGTCGGAATCCGTGCGACTCTGCGTGCTATCGGTTCGACCTTCAGGGTCGTTCCCATCGCCGGGTTGCGTGTCCTCGTCCATCGGTGAAACCCCCCTATTTCGACTGGAAATAACACGCCCACCGTCGTTAGATCGGATGTTACGCCGAGAGAAAACGAGATTGCGCCGGTTCCCTCTCAGCGACGTGTCCAGTTGATGCAGACGAAGCAGAGGAACACGCGGTACAAAAAACTTGTCTCTTTCACACCGGTCTATGTCTCACTCGTCTGCTTGGATAACTCCCAACCGTCCGTTCAGTCTCTCTATCGGCATTCAAACAGATATAATCACGATAGATACCACTTGGATGTTGAGTTGTTTCGTGTCGAATTATCATCAGGAAGTAATGTAAAATATACAATGAATTGAATTTGGCAGCTGGATCGTGCGGAGGTTGCGGCAGGCGAGTCTCGATAGCGCTCGGAGGAACGCAACTCGATTTGGGAACTGTTTTCATATCACCTCGTGCATCACCCGCCCCCCACCCCTTCGTTTCGGGTGGAACCGTGAGAGTGGGAGTGGGGGGTCATGAAAGGCCCTATAAATAGCGGTGGCTTTATAATGTTAGAACAGAAAACAGACCCGTATCGCAATATCTTATTTAATTAGAGCTTAGACATTGTTTAATTTTATCATTATTGCAACTGTGTTTTACAGCTGCGTCTGCAAGCACTGGTCGTCCTTGGACCGTTCCAGTTGAAACGAAGGGGTGGGGGAGGGTATTCGGCCCGAGTTCTCGTTCACAACGATCGATAGTCAACGACTTCGACCGACACCGTCGCCCGAATCCCACTGGAAGCGACAAATTCGGAGCAACAGACGGCGAACCCCGTTTTCGTATCACATTTCGGTGGTACGTCTGACGCAGTGTTTAAGTGAACACGCGAATGTGGTACCTCCATACGCCCCTCCACGAAGCGGATCGGGAGGCGCGGGAGGCCAGGATGGGACTGTTCACAGAACTTAGAGACAGCATCTCACGGGTCGTCGACCGGATGTTCTCCGATGCCGAACCGAAGCGGATCGGCATCTACGGACCACCGAACGCCGGGAAGACGACTCTCGCAAACCGCATCGCACGTGACTGGACCGGCGACGCCGTCGGTCCGGAGAGCCACATCCCGCACGAGACCCGACGCGCGCGCAGAAAAGAAAACGTCGAGATCGAACGCAACGGGAAGACCGTCAGCATCGATATCGTCGACACGCCCGGTGTCACGACGAAGGTCGACTACAAGGAGTTCCTCGAACACGATATGGAGAAAGACGACGCCGTTCGGCGCTCACGCGAGGCGACCGAGGGCGTCGCCGAGGCGATGCACTGGCTCCGCGAGGACGTCGACGGCGTTATCTACGTGCTCGACAGTACCGAGGATCCCTTCACGCAGGTCAACACGATGCTCATCGGTATCATCGAGAGCCAGGACCTGCCCGTTCTCATCTTCGCGAACAAGACGGATCTCGACGACTCGAACGTCCAGCGCATCTCGAACGCGTTCCCCCAGCACGAGACGGTGCCGCTCTCGGCGCTCGAAGGGAACAATATGGACGAAGTCTACGGGAAGATCGCGGAATACTTCGGGTGAGTACGATGCCAGAAGTCACACCAGGAGATTCCGGAGACGGCGTCCAGATCGACCTCATCAGCGGTGCTCGGATGGAGGGACTGACGAGTATGGAGAAGATCCGACTCATCCTCGACGGCGTCCGCGACGGCAACATCGTCGTCCTCGAAGAAGGCCTCTCACCTGACGAGGAGTCGAAGCTCATCGAAGTCACGATGACTGAGATCAGCCCCGACGAGTTCAACGGGATCGAGATCGAGACCTACCCCCAGTCGGGCAGCGCCAATCAGGGATTTCTCGGCCGCCTGATGGGCAAGGAGTCGACGAAGAAACTCACGGTCATCGGCCCCGCGAACCAGATCGAGACGCTCCACAAAGACGAGAACCTCATCAGCGCGCTGGTTTCTCGGAAGTAATGACCCCGCACTGTTCCTTCGGTTGCCGAAATTCGACGCCGCTCTACCTGAAACGGACCCCTCCACAGTAACCACAGATGCCTCACGAATGCACAAACTGCGGACGCGTATTCGCCGACGGATCGAAAGAGATGCTCTCGGGGTGCCCGAACTGCGGCGGCAACAAGTTCCAGTTCCGTCCCTCGTCCGCGACAGACACGGGAGCAGACGACCGGACGACTCCCACGGGAGCAGACGACCGGCCGGCAGAGCGTCAGCGACCCGACGCGGACCCTTCATCCAGTGGAACGGAACCCGCTCGTGACACGTCGTCGCCGACCGACGACTCGGGCGGGTCTAACGCTTGGCGTGAGGCCGCGGAACGCGTGCTCGGAAAAGGGTCGGACGAAACTACGGATTCGTCCGAACCGGACCGACAGGAGCCGTCTCGACAGTGGGTTAATCAGCGCCGCGACGAGCCGTCTTCGTCGGGTCGAGACACTGCGCCCGACAGAACGCGCGCGTCGGAAAGTACCGATCGGACGCACGCGACGGACTCTCAGGCGCAACCCCGTCACTCCGAACACACCGGGAGGCAAACACGCCCGGGCGATACCGATACCAACTCCACCCGGGACGATACTGACATCAGCTCCACCTCACTGCCATCGGATACGGATGACGCAGCGAGTCAGCCGGGTTCGACGGAGGGCCCATCCACCGTCAGTCCGAAAGAGAACACGGCGCAGGCGAGCGCCCGCAGCGAGGTCGTCTCGCCCGACGAAATCGCGGCAGCGAGTCCGGACGAACCCGACACCGTCGCGCCCGCTGAGACGTCCGCGGAAGCCACATCGGATTCCGATGGGCCGCCGACCACCTCGGAAGGACGAGTTATCGAGCCATCGAGCGACGAGCGTCCCGACCTCGACGAACTCCGCGAAGAACTCAACGAGCAGTTCGAGAGCATCCGAATCGTCGCTCCCGGCGAGTACGAACTGAACCTGATGGAACTGTACGACCGGACCGAATACATCATCTCGCTGCAGGAGGACGGGCGCTACGTCATCGAAGTCCCGGATACGTGGGACACGACGCCCGGCGGCGCCGAAGACGCCTAGTACGTCGACGAACGTACGCTGACTCTTCTTTCCCCTCGCAGCGGCGGATTGAAGCATTTAAGCGCCCCCGCTGACAGGGTGTCACTATGAGCCAAGCGACGAAGATCGTTCTCGGAACCGTCGGTGTGTCGGCCGTCCTCGCGATCGCAATCATATTCGCGCTCGCGTTCGGGTAACGTCCGCAGCGCGTTCCCACACGCCGCTTTTCCGTTGGCTGCACGTTCAACTCAGAGCCACGCGGCTCCGATCGGTACTCACTACCCCGGTTCGACTGCACGAGGCCATCTCGACTGCACGAACACATCTCAACTGCACTCGCTACCCTCACCGGAGCCGAGACGGGGGCCTGAAGGCATCGCGTCTCCAACTCCGGATATGTTCGACCGACGCGACCTCGCCGACGACGTCGCCGCCGTCCGCGACGAGCACGCACCCGACGCGCTCGTCCTCGACGTCGCTGCCGACTTCGAGACCATCCCGCCGGCGGCCGCCGAGGACCTTGGCCTCCTCGTGGACGAACTCTCGCCGGCGACGTACCCGGCTGACTGGCTCCCGGACGATGCGCCGAGCGCCCTCGTCACCTACGCGAGTTCGGATTTTACCGTCGGGATGCCGGGCGACGGCACTGTCACGTGGACGCGACAGACCACCCCGCCGACCGTCCTCGTGAAGAAACGCGCGGAGGGTACCCCGACGGAGTTCCTCGATTTCCTCCTCGCGGAGGCGTTCGTCCAGATCGGAACCGACGCCCCCGAGCACTTCCTTCCGTTCTTCGGCGAGCAGTACCGTGAACTCGACCGCGTCGTCCCGCTCGGCCCTGCGGACGTCTACCAGATCGCTGCCGCGCTCTACGACGCCTGGCTGGGACTCCAGACCAGAGAGACGTTCGCCGCGTGGGAAAGTACCCGACCGCGTCTCTTCACCGCCTGGGAAGACGCCGGACAGCGATTGAAGGGTCGGCTCTCGACGCTCCCACGAGCAGTCGCGCGCGGGCAGACCTCGTTCCCCGAAGCCACTGAGTACGCTTGCTCTGCGATCAAACACGACCTCGAACTTCCCGCTCCGTTCGCCGCGCTCGACACGCAGATGTTCCTCGAACACGGCGCTGAGTACGGCGTTCGATGGGCCGAAAAGACCTTCGAGAAACTCGAAGCGGGGTCTGACCGAACCGATCAGTCCTGACCGGTTCGCATTACGCTACAGAGCACGAGTTCTCCCACTCTCGGAACCGACTCAGAACTCGGTGGTGACCTCGCCGCTGACGTCGAGTTCGACGACGGCGTCGAAGAGGTCGCGGAACCGCTGGATAGTCTCCTCGTCGTGAACCTCGTTCGAGAGGTGGAACAGCCCGACGGCGTCGTGTTCGTCGAGCAGTTCGAGGAGTCGCTCGCTCGCTTCGTACGCGCCGTCGACGTCCGCGTAGTAGGCCATCTCGGTCACCGAGTCGACGCTGATCCGTAGCTTTCCGTCGTGGGACTCGAGGAACTCCTGTGTCTGTGCGACGATCCCGTCCAGGTCGTCCGGTGCCGAGACGTAGTGGACGTGGTCCGTTCGCCGACGGGAGTAGCCGCGCTCGACTGACAGTGTATCGAGGACGACTGCCTTCTCCTCGTCGACGTCGTAGTGTTCCAGCTTCTGCTCGACCTCGCGGGCAGTGGTTCGTGTGGAGATTACCAGGAAGTGGTCCGTATCGGTCTTCAGGAAGTCCGTGTCGATGCGGTCCGTCTCACCGATGCTCGGGTGCAGCAGTAGGATGCCCGTTCCGCCAGGGATCGAATCCGGTGCGTTCTCGATGGCGAGGTTGTAATCCATACCCGTAGGTCCGGCCCCGCTGACTTAATCGTGCGGGGGATCTGATCCGGAGGGGAGGAAAGAACCAGATCCGGAGGGGAGGAAGACCTGTTTGACTCCAGCGTGTCGACCGCGCCGACCGAACTTGGTACCCGAACTCAGTACAGCGAGTCGGCAGTTGCCGCGCCGATGACACTGAACACCGCTCCGATACTGACTGCTTTGAGCGTCGCGTCGATCCGCGCTGGATGGACGGCAACGTCGAAGACGACCATCGACCCCGACGCAGCGGATTCGAGGAACGTCCCCGGGGCGTCGAACGCGAGCGCGAGGACGGCGACGGAGAAGTACGCCACGGCGATGAGCGAGACGAACCGCAGGGGGACGCCCCCGACCTCCGTCTCCCTGTCGGGATCTCTGTCGTCGGCCTTATACAACGCGCCGTACCCGACGGTGAAGACGATGAAGACGGTGAGAAGCGCCTGTAGCGACGACATACTCTGGGCTAATACCCACACCTCCTCGGTGACCACGAACGGCCCGGCGAGCAGGAACCCCCCGACGATCTGCTGTGCGGTGTCCGACAGCGCGAACCGACGACGACGTCCGACCATACCTACCTTCGCCCCTCGCCCCGCATATACTTCGGCCTTATCGCAGACGGGGGCGCGAACGCCACGCGAAACCCGACGCTTCTTGTTCGGGGCGGTCGACGCACCCGTATGAGCGTCCGAGCCGAATTCGACGCCTGGGCGGCCGAAGGCCGCGACCGGGGGATGGAGGAACGACACTGGCACACCGCGAAACACGCGCTCGCCCGGATGCCGATCGAGTCCGGCGACACCGTCCTCGACCTCGGTTGCGGGAGCGGCTACGCCGGTCGCGCACTCCGAGACACGCAGGATGCCGGCCGAGTGTACGGTCTCGATGGATCCCCCGAGATGGCGCACAACGCGCAGTCGTACACCGACGATCCGAACGTCGCCTACCTCGTCGGCGACTTCGACGAACTCCCCTTCGCGGACGACAGCGTCGACCACGTCTGGAGTATGGAGGCCTTCTACTACGCGTCGGACCCCGAGCACACCCTCGAAGAAGTCGCCCGGATCCTCCGCCCCGGCGGGACCTTCTACTGCGCCGTGAACTACTACGAGGAGAACGTCCACTCCCACGAGTGGCAAGAACGGATCGACATCGAGATGACGCGCTGGTCCGCCGACGAGTACCGCGAAAAATTCCGCGACGCAGGTCTCCACGTCGCCGAACAGGACTCGATTCCGGACCGCGAAATAGAGATTCCGCCGGCCGAGGCGTTCCCCACCGACGACTGGGAGTCGCGGGAGGCGATGGTCGAACGCTACCGCACCCACGGCACGCTTCTTACGGTCGGCGTCGCGCCGTAGCGAGTCCGGTGTCGCCGAACGCAGCGACCCATCCCGCCGGACGTAGCGAATCCTATTCGCCGCGCTCGACGTCGACCACGTGGGCCGCTGTCGCGGCGAACCCAATCCGAACCTCGCCGGAGAGCGGGTTCGCCGATCGAACGGTCAGCTCCCGGTCGTTCCACCGGAGATAGGTTCGCGTCGACTCGCCGAGGAACTCCGTGCCGGATACCGTCGCGGCGAGCACGTTCGTCTCGATGTCTATTCGCGACCCACTCTGCTCTCCATCTCTCTCTTCTGACCCACTCGCGAGCACCCGCATCTGTTCGGGCCGGACGCAGAACGCGACTCGGTCGTCCGTTTCGACGGCGTTCTCTGTTACAATCGTGATCGCTGTCCCGCCGACGTCGAGTTCGACGCGCTGGGGCCGATCGGCGGTCCCATCGCGTTCTCCCTGCCACTCGGACCCCTCCGTTTCAACTGGAGATTCGCCTTCTACAGCGACTGAATCCCGGCTTTCTTCGAACTCGTCAGCCGCTCGACTCGAAACGACGCGGCCCTCGAAGACGTTGTTGTCGCCGACGAACTCGGCGACGAAGCGGGTCTCCGGGCGTCGGTACACCGCCTGCGGCGTTCCCACTTGTTCGACTGCGCCGTCGTTCATCACGGCGACGCGGTCGGAGATGGCGAGCGCCTCCTCCTGATCGTGCGTGACGTAGAGCGTAGTAATCCCGAGCGTCGATTGGATCTCTTTGACCTGTAACCGAAGTCGCTCGCGGAGCCGGGCATCGAGCGCGCTCATCGGCTCGTCGAGCAACAGCAGATCGGGACCGGGGGCCAGCGCCCGCGCGAGGGCAACGCGTTGTTGCTGACCGCCGGAGAGCTCCGTCGGATCGCGATCGCCCGCGTCGGAGAGATCGACCAACTCCAGCAACGACGCCACGCGCTCTTCTCGGCTCTCGCCGCCCGGCGGGTCCGCAAACCGGAGTCCGTAGGCGACGTTCTCCGCGACCGAGAGGTGCGGAAAGAGCGCGTAGTTCTGGAACACGACGCCGACGTCCCGTTCTTCGGGTGGCACGCCGCGCATCTCCCGACCGCCGAATCGAACCGACCCCGTACTCGGCGTCTCGAAGCCGGCGACGAGGCGGAGCGTCGTCGTCTTCCCACAGCCGGAGGGACCGACGAGCGTGAAGAACTCCCCGTCGTCGACGTCGAGGTCGACGCCTGAACGCCCGCCGCCCTCGTCGCTCTCTCCGAGTGCGACCGTCTCACCGTACTCCTTGCGCACGTTCTTCAATGTCAGTTGCATCCTCAGAAGCCACCTCGGCCGCCGTAGCGACCGCCGAACCGTTCGATGATCACGAAACTCAGGCTCGTCACCGCGAGCAGGACACAACCCATCGCGGTCGCCGGGCCGAGCCGCCGACCCAGATATCGCTCGACGGCGACGGGCATCGTGTAACTGGTCGACCCCTCAGCGAGGACGACCGTCGAGTCGAATTCGCCGATGCTGATCGCGAAGGCGAACGCCGCGCCGGCGACGACGCCCGCGGCGACCAGCGGCAGTTCGATGTCGACGAGCGCGCGCACGCGACTCGCCCCCAGACTCCGCGCGGATTCCACCAGCCGCGGATCGAGGTTTCCGAGCAGCGGCGCGACGTTCCGCGTCACGAACGGGTACGCGCCGACCGCATGCGCGGCGACGACCGCGATCGCCCCGGTGACCTGCACGCGCGTTCCGAACACCTCGATCCCGAAGACGAGCCCGCGGAGCAAGCCGAGACCGACGACGATCCCCGAGACCGCGAGCGGGGCCATCGAGAGCGCGTCGACGACGGCTCGCCCGCGGAATTCCTGCGTCGTCAACACTGCCACTACGACCCCCATCGGGAGTGCGACGAGCAGCGTTCCGACGCCGAACAGCAGCGAGTTCTCGATCGCCGGCAGCGGTCGCACCTGATACGACGCGCCCGTCTGCTGACGTTCGAGGAGAAACAGGTAGTGATCGAGCGTCAGGCCGCCCTGTGGCCCGGTCAGGCTCGTGAGGACCATCGACGCGATCGGTCCGACGAACACCGCGAGCACCACTAAGCCGTACGCGACGATCCCGATCCGAGTTCCCAGCGATCTGACGCTCGTCGACGCCGGCCACAGCGACTGTCGCGGTTGCGGTCGCGCGCCCTGTCCGGAGGCGCGCTGTCGGCCCTCGTAACGCAGGTACAGATACGTCAGTCCGAGCGAGAGGGTCGTCTCGACGACTGCGAGCGCGGCCGCCTCGGCGTACGCGAGGTTCTGAATCCGCGAGTAGATGAACACCTCGACGGTCGCGAGCTGGAATCCCCCGAGCGCGAGCACGATCGGGAACGACGCGAACGTGAACACGAACGTCAGCGTCGCGCCGATTGCGACCGCCGGGAGCAACTGCGGGAGGACGACGTCCCGAAACGCCCGCACCGGCGACGCCCCGAGGCTCCGCGCGGTCTCGACGGCCGACGCGTCGACGCTCTCCCAGGCCGCGGTCGTCACCCGTGCGACGAGCGGAGCGTTGTAGAAGGCGTGTGCGATCACGATCGCCTCGATAGTGAAAAGCAGGTCGACGGTCGGCAGGCCGAGTGCCCCCAACACCGCGTTGAGCGTGCCGTTCCGGCCGAACGTCGCGACGAAGCCGATCGCGACCATAATCGACGGCATCACGAACGGGAGAATCGTCAGCGAGCGCAGCGTCTCGCGCCCGGGGAACTCGAACCGCGCGAGGAGCCACGCCCCCGGCAGGCCCAGCAGGACGGACGCGATCGTCGACAGCAGCGCCTGGTACGCGGTGAATCCGAAGATGTCGACGAGGTAGAACCGCGAGGTGAGCACCGACACGAGCGGGGCGATCGTCACCCGCCCGCCGACGACGACGGCGTCGACGAACACCGTCGCGACCGGATAGTAGAAGACGACGACGAGGACGAGCGCGGTCGCTACCGTCCCGAGGGTGAGCGCGTGCGCTTCGAGTCGCGCGAGAGCGGTCCGAAGCACAGCGTTCAGCCTCTCCACTCCACCAGCGTCGCCCTCACTTGCTGGCGAACTGCCGTTCCCACGCCTGCGTCCACTCACTCACGTTGTCTCGAAGGGCGTCGTACGTGAAAGTGACTGCTTCCGGCGGGGCCTGGGCGTACTCCGAGAACGACGCGGGGAGTTCCGCGGTCGTCGTCGCCGGGAACGCGACGTTCCGCTGGGCGATCTCACCCTGCACGTCGGGCCGCAATATGAAGTCGAGGAACGACCGGGCCAGTTCGGGGGTGTCAGTCCCCTCGAACAGCGCCATCCCTTCGGGGTAGGCGTAGCCCTGATCGTTCAGGAAGCGGATCTGGTGCTTCGCGAGATCCTCGCCGGATCGCTGAGCGTACACCTGATCCGTCGAGTAGGAGACGACCATCGGCGCTTCCTCGTTCGAGTACGCCGTGTACGACGACGACCAGTCCGAGAGGATCCGGACGCCGTTGTCCTGCAGCTGCTTCCAGTAGTCGAGGTAGCCGTCCGCCCCCTTCGCTTTGATCGTGTGCAGGAGGAACGACTTGCCCGTCGCGCTCGCCGTCGGATTCTGGGCGAGGAGGTCGCCCTCGTAGGCCGGGTCGAGAAGTTCGTCGAACGTTTCCGGCGCACTGTAGGCCCCGTTGTCGCCCAGCGTCTCGTTGTAGACGATGCTGACGTAGCTCGTGTCGTACGGGATCGTCCGCCCCTTCGGATCGAACGACAGCGACTCCTTGACGTCGCCACCTCGCGAGAGGCCGTCGACGGGCGTGAACAGCCCGTCGTCGAGCTGTTCGTCGATCCGGATGAGCATATCCACGTTGAGCCCCACGTAGACGTCGGCGTCGATGTCGACGCCCCGGAGCGCGCGTTCGATGAAGTAGTTGATCTCGCTGTCGGGCGTCGCATAGCGGAGCGTCGCGTCGAACTCGGACTCGAACGTCTCTTTGATCCACGCGCCGGGGCTCGACGACGGCGCGTCGACGAACGGCCCGTACGTCGCGACGACGAGTTCGGGGACCTCGCCGCCTGCAGTTCCGGTCGTCGTTCCCGTCGACGTCTCGCTCGTGCCCTCGGTCGTCTCCGTTGCGCCGCCCCCATCACCGGTGCAGCCGGCCAGCCCGGCGATTCCGCCCGCACCAGCCGCGCGCAGGAATGTTCTCCGTTTCATTACTTGGTAATCACACCTGGTGATATTTAACCGTGGTGAAGCGGTTCGGTGCGCTTCTGACGCACTCCGTCCCTCCCAACGCGCGCTTCCCGGAGCAACGCTCTTATCACTCCGCTGTGAGACGCAGGCGTGTCACGACACCGACGGTACACGCTCGGTGCGCTCTTCGTCGTCGCGGGCGCGGTCGCGGCCGTCCTCCTCGCGTCAGTACTGAGCACGGTCTTTTTCGCCGTCACCGTCGCGTATCTGCTCTGGCCGGTCCGCCGCGAACTCGTCGCCCGCGGCCAGTCGCGGCGCGTCGCGAGCGGCGGTGCGACTGCCGGCGCGTTCGTGATGACGCTTCTCGTGTTCGTCCCGCTCGCGGTCGTCGCGTACCTTCGGTTCGACTCGTTCGTGGACCTGATCGGCCTCCTTCCCGCCCAAATCGACGTCTCACTGCTCGGATTCGAGTACGTGGTCACGCTGGAATCGGTCACGACGCTCGTCGTCGGTCTCGTCGAGCGCGCGGCGCGGCGCGCAGCCACGGCCGCGCCGGTCCTCCTGGTGAAAGTAACTCTGTTCGTGTTCCTGATCTACTCGCTGCTCTTCTACGGCGAAGACGCCCAGCGCGCGGCGCTCGCGCTCGTTCCAGTCGACTACCGTGACGCCGCGCGGTCACTGAACCGTCGCGCGCGTGAGACATTATTCGCCATCTACGTGTTGCAGGCGGCGACCGCGATCGCGACGTTCGCCCTCGCAATCCCGGTGTTCTTCGCGCTCGGCTACGAGTCGGTCGTGACGCTGTCGACCGTCGCTGCGGTCCTCCAGTTCGTTCCCATCATCGGCCCGAGCGTGCTTCTCGCGGGATTGGCCGCGTACCACGTCGCGCTCGGTGAACTCCTCCAGGCGGCGCTCGTCTTCCTCGTCGGCGGGTTCGTGATCGCGTGGCTCCCCGACGTCCTCGTCCGCCCGCGACTCGCCCGCGAGACGGCCGACATTCCGGGGAGTCTCTACTTCGTCGGGTTCTTCGGCGGCGTGCTCACCATCGGTCCGATCGGTGTCGTCGCCGGTCCCCTCGCCGTTGGTCTGTTCGTCGAGTCGGCGGCGCTGCTCTCGACGGAACTGAACTCGGTCGGCGACGCCGACCACGACACCCCGGAGTCGACGGCCAACCACGCCGATTCGGAGTCGACTGCTGACCGCGACCACGCGGCTCCAACTGCCGACCACGACGACGCAGAGACTGCTTCTGATGTGGACCGACAGGACCCAGACGACGAATAGGAGTCGAACCGCTGTCGCTGTGGACTACTCGTAGTCGCTTCCGATGACTTCCCGGATTCGCTCGGCGGTTACCTCGCCGATCCCGCTCACTTCGGTGAGGTCGTCCTTGCGGGCTGTCATCACCGCCTCGACCGTCCCGAACTCTTTCAGCAGCGACTGCGCGGTCACAGGGCCGATGTCCGCGATCGAGGAGACGACGTACTCTTGCTGCTCGGCCAGCGTCTTCGCGCTCTTTTCGCCGTGGACGCTCACCGTTCGCTCGCGTTCGGTCTGCTCGCGCTCGGCGATCGTGAGCAGCAGTTCGGCGGTGTCGTCTTCGTCGCGGGTCTGGAGCACGCTCACGTCGAAGTCGACCGCCAGCGAGGCGAGCGCACCCCGGATCGCGCCGGGATGGACGTTCCGCTCTTCGTAGAGTCCTTCGCCTTCGATGATCAACACCGGGCGGGCGTACGCGCGGGCGAGGTCGCCGATCTGCTCGAACAGCGAGCGGTCGCCGCCCAAGAGCGTGTCGAGAAAGTCCGCGACGGACTTGCGCTCGACGGCGACCCGGTCCGAGAGCACGTAGTCGCCGACGGCCAGCGTCTCCAGTCGCGTGCGGACGCCCTCGCGCTTCGAGAGGTCCTTCGCGATCGCGGCGTCGAGTTCCCGCTGGTCGACGACGATTTCGGTCTCTTCGTCGTCGCTGTCGGCGGTGGCGACGACGCCCGAATCGGCCGCCGCGTCGTCTTCGGCGTCGCCGCTTCCCTCCTCGGCGCTCTCCTCGTCGACGTCGTCGTCCGCCCCACTGCTCTCGTCTCCGGATCCGTCGTCCTGCGCCCGTTCGATTTCTTCGTCCGTCGGCCCGAAGTCGGTGAGACCGGCCTGTCCGTTCGACTGCGCGACCGACCCGGTGTCCGCTCCAGTTTCGCCCGTCGACTGCCCACCGCCTTCCGCGTCGTCTGCCTTGGTGTCGTCCGTCTGGGCGTCGTTGGAGCGCTTCGCGTCGGTCACCTCGCCCGCGCTCCCTCCGTCTCCCTCGCTGTCGTAGGCTTCCAGGTCCTGCTGCGGCGCGGCGAGTTCGGACTCGACGTCGCCGGCGAAGCTCTTCAGTTCGCGGAGTTCGGACTCCATCTCCTTCTCGCGGCGACGCGAGATCCAGAAGTACGCCTCGTCGCGCGTGTCCTCGGCGAGGAGCACGACGACGCGGCCCTCGGCCTGCCGTCCGGTCCGTCCCTTTCGCTGGATGGACCGGATCGCCGTCGGCACCGGCTCGAAGAAGAGCACCAGATCGACCTCGGGGACGTCCAGTCCCTCCTCGGCGACGGAGGTCGAGACGAGGACCTCGAACTCCCCGTTCCGGAACGCGTCGAGCGTCTCCTGCTGTTCCTTCTGGGTCATCCCCTCGGAACTCTCCTTGTCGCCCTGGCCGACGAACCGGCGCACGTCGAACGACGCCGAGAGGAACTCCGTCAGCGCCTCGGCGGTGTCGCGCGACTCCGTGAAGACGATGACGCGCTCGCCCTCCTCGATGCCGAGCGTCTGTGCCAGCAGGATCCGCGCCCGCGAGAACTTCGGGTGCGTGCCGTCGAACGACTCCGCCAGCCGCATCGCCTCTCGAACCTTGGGCTCGGCGACGAGCCGCTGGCTCGCCTTCGACGCTCCCGAGGAGCGCGCGGCGTTCCGCTGGCGCTCGAAGTATCTGCGAACGGACTCGACCGACTGCGTCTCGACGAGTTCGACCGCCCGCCGGAGTTTCATCACCTCCGCGTGCGTCGACATCCCCTTGTAGCCCTCCGACTTGTCGGCGTTCATCAACTCCTGCAGTTTCCCGCGCATCCGGTTCAGTTGCTTCTGGGAGACGTCGGGCTGGGTTGTGTTCGTCACGCCCAGCGACTTCAGTTTCTGAAGTCGGTCTTTGATCACCTCGTTCAGCGCGTCCCGAATCTGCAGAATCTCGTCGGGGAGTTCGATCCGCTCCCATTCGACGGACGTGTCGTGGGTGTACTCGTCGACGTCGGCGTCGTCTTCGGTCATCACCTCGACCTCGCTGATCCCGAGGTTCTGACACACCTCCAGAATCGCCTCCTTGTCGCCACCCGGGGAGGCGCTCATCCCGGTCACGAGCGGTTTCTCGGCGTCTTCGTGGTATCGCTCGGCGATGTAGACGTACGCGTAGTCGCCGCTCGCGCGGTGACACTCGTCGAACGTGAGGTGGGTGACGGTCGACAACGAGATGCGACTCCCGACCAGGTCGTTCTCGACGACCTGCGGGGTCGCGACGACGATCCGCGCGTCCTCCCAGCGCTCGGCTCTGTCTTCCGGTCGGATCTCGCCGGTGAAGACGACGATCTCCTCGTCGGGGATCTCTAGCGCCTCGCGATAGAACTCCGCGTGCTGCTGGACCAGCGGCTTCGTCGGCGCGAGAAACAGCGCCTTTCCGCCGAGATCGTCGAGCCGGTCTGCCGTCACGAGCAGGCTCACGGTCGTCTTTCCTAACCCGGTCGGAAGACAGACGAGAGTGTGCGACTCGCGCGCGGCGCTCGCGAGGCGCATCTGATAGAGTCGCCGCTCGATGAAGTCAGGACTCAGGAGGGGATGGTCCACGTACGCGGGGTCGTCGGTGGCCGCCATCACGCTCGATTGGGCGTCGTCGCTGTTAAGGGTTCGCCGACGACGGTGAAAGTGAAACAAGACGCGTACGGTCCCCTGACGGGGACGCAGGCGAAACGGGGACTGCGGCCGACCGCGAGCGTTTCAGCCGTTCCGTTCGGGATCCGCGCCGAACTCCGACCCGAGCGCATCCAGGGCCTCCACGCCATAGGCCTCCGAGCCTGCGCTCGCGTCTTCGAGGTCCTCGACGGAGTCCGGCAGCGACGCGCCGATCAGTTCTGCCCACTCCGAGAGGTTCTGACCGTGACTTCGGTGGCTCATACTTTTTCCTCGGGCGTAAAACTCTCTACCGATGTATATAATGATTGTGCTGGCTCTCTGCGGATGACAGCGATCCCGAAAGTATCCGTCTCTGTGGCGGCGGCACGTCCGTCGACGGGACCTGCCGAATTAACGGGCGCGGCGTTAGACTACCTGTTCGCCGTCGTCGTCGTACAGTTCGATCGCGTCTACGGGACACACCCGCGCGGCGAACTCCGCGTCGAGTTCGGCGCCGTCGGGAACCTCCAGTTCGAAGATGTCTTCTTCGACCTCGGTCGCGCCGTCGAGGTCGGCTTTCCCCGCGTCGAGATTCTTCTCGAAGGCGTCCCACTCGTCGACGCACTGGAACATCCCGATGCAGGTCTCACGGTCGTAACGGATCTTCATACCCGCCGTTCGGTGACCGGCAACATATCGTTGGCGACGTTGGTGCGGTCGCGACGGGACCCGACGATGACTACCCGCCACGCACGCCGCGTCTCCGACGGTTTAAACGGGAGGACGGCGTAGCCAGCCCCAATGCAACCGGAGGAGGTGCCCGAACTGCCCGAGGAGGTCGCGGCCCACCTGCGCGAGGAGGGAATCGAGGAACTCTACCCTCCGCAGCGCGCGGCCGTCGAGGCGGGCGTCACCCGCGGCGACAGCCTCGTCGCCTCGGTCCCGACCGCCTCGGGGAAGACGCTCGTCGCCGAACTCGCGATGCTGTCCAGCGTCGCACGCGGCGTCTCCGGGTCACGCTCGGCTGGCTCGGAAGCACCGCCCAGCGGTTCGTCCGGCGGCAAGGCGCTGTACATCGTGCCGCTCCGAGCGCTCGCCTCCGAAAAGAAGGCCGAGTTCGAGCGCTGGGAGGAGTACGGGTTCGACGTCGGCGTCTCGACGGGCAACTACGAGTCCGACGGCGAGTGGCTCGCGTCCCAGGATATCGTCGTCGCGACCTCCGAGAAGGTCGACTCGCTCGTACGAAACGGCGCGGCGTGGATCGACGACTTGACCTGCGTCGTCGCGGACGAAGTCCACCTCGTCGACGACGCGCACCGCGGCCCGACGCTGGAAGTGACGCTCGGGAAATTGCGGACGCTCAACCCCGGACTGCAGGTCGTCGCGCTCTCGGCGACGGTCGGGAACGCGGACGTCGTCGCCGAGTGGCTCGACGCCGAACTCGTCGAGTCCACCTGGCGACCCATCGATCTGCGGATGGGCGTCCACTACGGAAACGCGGTCACGTTCGACGACGGCAGCCAGCGCGAGGTTCCGGTCGAGTCCGGCGGCCGCCCGACAGCAGCGCTCGTCGCAGACGCGCTCGCCGGCGACGACGACGGCGATCAGGGCTCCTCGCTCGTGTTCGTGAACTCCCGGCGCAACGCCGAGGCGTCCGCGAAGCGCCTCCGCGACGTCACCGCCGACCACCTCGCTGACGACGAGCGCGGCCGACTCGCCGAACTGGCTGCCGAGATCAGAGACGTCTCGGACGCCGAGACGAGCGACACGCTGGCCGACTGCGTCGCGAAGGGCACGGCGTTCCACCACGCCGGCCTCGCGCCCGAGCACCGCTCGCTCGTCGAGGAGGCGTTCCGCGACCGACTCGTCAAGTGCGTGTCGGCGACGCCGACGCTCGCCGCGGGCGTCAACACGCCGAGCCGCCGGGTGATCGTCCGCGACTGGCGGCGCTACGACGGCGAGTACGGCGGGATGAAGCCGCTCGACGTGCTCGAAGTCCACCAGATGATGGGCCGGGCTGGGCGCCCGGGACTCGATCCCTACGGGGAGGCCGTACTGCTCGCGAAGAACTCCGAGACGCGCGACGAACTGTTCGAGCGGTACATCTGGGCCGACCCCGAGCCCGTTCGCTCGAAACTGGCCGCCGAACCGGCGCTTCGAACGCACGTCCTCGCCACCGTCGCCTCCGGGTTCGCGCACACGCGAGCGGAACTCCTCGAATTCCTGGATCGGACGCTGTACGCGACCCAGGCGGACGAATCCGGTCGCTTAGAGACGGTCACCGACGACGTGCTCGCGTACCTCGAACGCAACGACTTCATCGAGCGCGAGGAGGGATCGATCACGGCCACGAGCGTCGGCCACACCGTCTCCCGACTCTACCTCGATCCGATGACCGCCGCCGAGATCATCGACGGTCTTGAGTGGGCCGAAAAGCACCGTGACGAGATGGTTCGCGCGCTCGCCACCGACGCCGCGGACGCGACTCCTGCCCGCGACGCCGCCGACGGGACGCAGACGGGCTCCGATCCCGAATCCGCCGGCTTCCAGCGAGCCAGCGAGTTGCAGTCGGGACCGTCGTCAGACGATTCCGACGGCGCGACGGATGCATCCACGGCCGACGCCGACGCTGACGCCGACGGGGCCGAGACCGAAGCCGGTGACGACGGGACGTCACCAGACGAACCCACGTATCCGACCGCGCTCGGGCTCTTTCACCTCGTCTCGCGAACGCCGGATATGTACCAGTTGTACCTCAAGTCCGGCGACCGCGAGACGTTCACCGAGGTCTGTTACGAACGCGAACCGGAACTGCTCGGCCGCACCCCCTCGGAGTACGAGGACGTCCGATTCGAGGAGTGGCTCTCGGCGCTGAAGACGGCGACGCTGCTGGAAGACTGGGCGAACGAAGTCGACGAGGACCGGATCACGGAGCGCTACGGCGTCGGCCCGGGTGACATCCGCGGGAAGGTCGAAACTGCCGAGTGGCTGCTCGGCGCGGCTGAACAGCTCGCGGGCGAACTCGAACTTCCCGTCGTGCCCGTCCGCGAGGCGAAAAAGCGCGTCGAGTACGGCGTCCGCGACGAACTGCTGGATCTCGCCGGCGTCCGCAACGTCGGCCGCAAGCGCGCACGACGCCTCTATGAGGCCGGCATCGAAACCCGCGCGGACCTTCGCGAGGCCGACAAATCGACGGTGCTCCGCGCGCTGCGCGGACGACGCAAGACCGCCGAGCGGATCTTAGAGAACGTCGGTCGCAAGGACCCCTCGATGGAGGACGTCGCGAGCGGAGACTCGGGAACCGAGCCGACTGGGGAACCACCGGATCGAACGGGGTCCGCGCCCGCGAACCGACCACAGAGTGAAAGCAGCGACGCCGACCCCGAAGAGCAGGCCAGCTTGGGTGATTTTGGATGAGGCTCGTCGAAGGAACGGTCGAGGTGGAGGACGTCGACGCGTTCGTCGCCGAGATCGGCGAGGTTTCTGCGGAGACGGGCGCGACGATCCAGGCGTTCGATGCACGGTACGTCGTGAGCGAGCGCCATCTCGAACGCGCCGTCGAGTTGGCCGACCGTGCCATCGAGCGCGGCGAGAACGTCGCTCGCGACCGCGCCGTCGAGATTCTCCTGTACGCGGCCGGTCGCCGCCAGATCACCGAGGCGCTCGAACTCGGCATCTCACCGGGCGAAAACCGCGTCGTCGTCCTCGTCGACGGCGGCGACGAAACCGACGCGGCAGCGACCGTTCGCTCTCGCGTCCTCGACGCGGAAGCGCCGACGCTCGGCGACTACGACTCCGGACGCGTGTGCGAGTACTTCGACGTCAGCGACGCCGAACTCGACGTCGTCGACGGCGACCTCGAACCCCTGGTGCTCGAACGCGTCGCGCTGCTGGTCGTCGAGAAGTGATCTGGTGATCGCGTCGTCGCGACGGCCCCCCGATCGACGTGAACTGTTCGCAACCCCTCCATTTCGAGTGGAAAAGTTTTCCGTAGCCTTCGGAACTGTTCGACATTCGTTCCCGCCAGATGATCGAGTAGCCCGACGACTACGATTCGTCGTCGCAGAGTCCTATCACGGTGAGCGACAGCGGATTCGGAGGCTGACTCGGGACATATCCCAGACCTGCCGCTCGGGATCGTAACGCCGTGAGAAGTTCGAGTAGTCCCACCAGGATTCGAACCTGGGTCGAAGCCCCCAGAAGGCTTCAGGATTGGCCACTACCCCATGGGACTGCATCAACGCCGACGCCAACCGTCGACTGTGTGCCCGTTTGTTGCCCGTGGCTCCATATGAGTGTTGCGAAGTCAGTCCTCAGATCCGGCACCGTCCCAGCCGCCGCTCATCGCCCGACGGGTCAGCGCCGGCGCGCCGCGCAGAGAGACGACAAGCGTCGCAAGCACGAACGCGCTGATTCCGGCGAGACCGACGGGACTCGCCACCAGCTCGCTCCGGGCTGGCCCAGACGCCGTCGTGTAGGCGAGCAGGGTGCCGGCCGAGGCGTTGAACACCCCGTGAAAGAACGCAGCGGCGAGAACTGACCGGGCCCGGACGACGAGGTAGCTGTAGAGCGGCGAGAACGCTACTGTCGCGGCGGTCATCGCGACGACCCCGACGAGCGGAAACGATGGATAGTTGTAGCCGTCGAGGATGACCGGGGCGTGCCAGACGCCCCAGAACACACCAATCACGCCGCTCGCGCGCCAGAACCCCAGCGGGGCGAGTTCCCACAGTAGGTAGCCCCGCCAGCCCAGTTCTTCGCCGAGCGCGAAGACGGCGTTGACGGTCACTCCCAGTCCGAGTGTCAGGGCTGCGAGCGCGAGCACTCCCAGCGGTCCGGAGGGGAATTCGATTCCGGGTACCGGGTTCGCGTTCGGATTGAATTCGATCCCGGGGACGGCAACCGCGAGCGCGAGAGCTACGCCCACGAGGGCGAGGACCGAGAGGGAAGCGAGCACGTGCCAGCGGAGTCGACCCGCGCGGACGCCGACTTCCCGGACTGAGATGCCGGTCGTGAGCAGCGTCGCCGCGGCGGCGACAGCGGGAGTGAACATATACAGCGGTGCGAGCGCGACGAGTCGGACGTTCGCGACCTGCGCTGCGACGACGATGACGAGCGCGAGGGCGACGAGCACGCCGAAAAATCTGGCGAGCCGCGCGGTGTCGATTTCCGCCGTGTCGGGCTCGCGTTCGACTTCTGGGACACTGGTCGACTCTGGAGTCCTGTTTGGTGTGGAGGGCATTATCTTACATTGTAGGTATATTACACGAATAGGTTTGTGTGCTAGGGCGCGTGTAACCCGTCGCTCGCTGTCGCCTTTTGTATACTCAAGCTGATATTAGGTGCTGCTGATATGTAATGTGAACAGAGAGAATTGACGGATATGCAGGCCGCGGTTGTCGTAGATTTATGGCTACACTCTCCAACTGTGACACTGTATAATACAGTTTTCATTACATTTTTAATTCAAGGTTTTATTGAACCAACTGGTAATGTCAGATGAAACACCTGGAGAGGATGAACAGTACTGTCGGGAGTGCGGTGAGATTATCCTAACGAAGGCCGAAATCTGTCCGGAATGCGGTGTTCGACAGGCGCAGACGCAGACGCAGAGCCAACAGCGTCAACAGCAAGTTCCACATAACCAAACAGCCCAACCCACGGCGAACCCGGGGAACACTGCTGCCACTCAGAGCTATGGCATACTCTTCGCTATCATCGACTCTTGGAAGTATCAGAGACCCCTTCGTCATCTACTGAACATTGTGATGGCACTCAGTACCGTGGGCGTCTATCTTATCATCCTCTTAATCGAGGGGCTGATTCACTACCGCAACCTCAACAGCGGTTCCAGTCAGCCATATGACGAGAGTAAAAGCAAAGTCTGGACCACCTTCACCCACGTTCAGTAACCACTGATTGATAACTTAAATATAAAATGTCTACGCAAAACGTCTCCGACGAAGATCTAGTCCACTGTTATGAGTGTGGTGCGGAAATACGGCGCAGTGCGGAGATCTGCAAAGAGTGCGGTGTGAGGCAACAAAGTGCACCACCATCCTCTTCGGGACACACCGTCGACGACCCGACTTCCACAGAAACCGAAGAAACTCAGAGTACAGACTTTCTCGCGGAATACAGCATTCTTCAGTGGGTCGTCGCCGCTATTGTCGGCCTAGTGACTTTCCCTGTCGGGTTGCTCGTCCCTGCCTATCTATTTTATAAGGCATCTAACGGATCTGGAAAAGAGCAGAGCGGGCTAGAATCGTGGACCGCTATTCTCTTCGGGATACTTGGGATCATTGGCGTCGAGATCGGTGGTAAAACTGCAGCCAAAGTCCTCTGGGGCCTCTTCAGTCTCCTGATTGCCGTGTCTGTGGTGATTATCGTCGCTGGATAGTATCCGCTAATCCCCCACTTTTCGACAAACGACTGGCTGATGATGCCGCTATCGTGCACAATCCACCACCTATTTATCTCATTCTTGGCCACGTTCGTGTATGTACATCGGACGATTCGTCGTCGTTGCGCCCGACTTCGGCGCCTACCGCGTGTCCTCGCGCTCGTTCCCCAACCGCCAGATCGTCGCTCGTGACGGGACGCTGACGGTCGCCCCGACGCCGGACGCACCCGAGAACGACAACCCCTACGTCTCCTACAACTGCGTCCGCGAGGGCGGCGACGGCGTCGTCGTCGGCAACGGCTCGCACGTCGATCCCATCGCGGAGAAACTCGACCTTGGCTATCCGGCGCGCGACGCTCTCGCGTCGTCGCTTCTTGCGCTCGACTACGAGAAGGACGATTACGACACACCGCGCGTCGCGGGCGTCGTCGGCGAGGAGTCCTACGTCGGCATCGTCCGCCGCGACGCGCTCCTCGTCGAATCGGTCTCTGAACCCACGCTCGTCGCCACCTACGAGGAGAACGAACCGACGGCGATCGACTTCGACGGCGACGACCCCGACGCCATCGCGCAGGACGCCTACGATCTCGACTACGAACACGCCGTCTGCGCGGCGGGCGTCACCTACGACGGCGACGTCGACGTCGGCTTCTACAACGGCGCGTAGTCGCCCGGGTACTTCCTCTCGGTCTGAAACTCACAGCCGGACGGCGTCGCTTCCCGTTTTGATGCCGCATTCCGGCACGGAACTTTTTGTCCGCAGGGTCACGTATCCTCGCGTATGCAGGTCGCCGTCATCTCCGACATCCACGCGAACAAAGTCGCGCTCGATGCCGTCCTCGACGACCTCCCGCCGGTCGACGCGCTCGTCTGTGCGGGCGACGTGGTCGGATACAACCCCTGGCCCGCCGAGTGCGTCGCGGCGGTGCGCGAGCGCGACGTACCGACGGTGATGGGAAACCACGACCGCGCGGTCTCCTCGGGGACGTCCTTCCGGTTCAACTCGATGGCGGCGGCCGGCGTCGAGTACGCACGCGAGGAACTCGACGACGACGCGCTGGAGTGGCTATCAGATCTTCCCGACGAGCGAACCGTCCTCGACGGCCGGATCAAACTGGTCCACGGCCACCCCGAGGATCCCGACCGCTACACCTACCCCGAGGAGTTCTCGCCCGCGATGCTCGACGGCGAGGACGTGCTCGTGACGGGTCACACCCACGTCCAAGGCCACGAACTCTTCGCGGACGGGATCGTGATGAACCCCGGCAGCGTCGGCCAACCGCGCGACGGCGACCCCCGGGCAGCCTACGCGCTGGTGGATCTCGACGACCGCTCGGTCACGGAACGGCGCGTCGAGTACGACGTCGATGCGGTGGCCGAGGCTGTGCGTGAAACTGATCTCCCCGAACGGATCGGCGAGCGACTGTACGAGGGCCGCTGAGCCCTTCCCGCGCTCTCAGAACTCGCCTTGGACGATCTCGAGCGTCTCCTCGCGGTCGTCCCACGCGACGAAGATGGCGACTGACGTCGCCGACGTGATGACGTCGTGGATATTGATTCCCGCTTCTGCGATCGGCTGGACGATGTCGAGGATGACGCCGGGTCGGTTCGGCAGTTCGCCGCCAGTGACGCGGATGACTGCGATGTCGTCGTCGACGGTGACAGACGACAGCGTCTGGTCGTCGACGACTTTCGAGTGCAGCAGATTCTCGGCTTCCTCGGCGCGGTCCTCGCCGACGTAGAACGTCACCGAGTCCATCCCGGACGCGACGGCGTCGATGTTGATCTCGGCCTCGCGAAGCGATTGCGAGAGGTCTGCGAGGATCCCGGGGCTGTTTCGGATCGAGCGCCCGGCGACGGTGAGACACGCAAGCGGGTTCTCCTGCATATCGATGAGGTTCTCGAACTCACCTTCGATCAGCGTCCCGCCGGTCAGCAGATCCCCGTGCTGATAGTGGACGACGCGAACTCCGAGGTCGTCGTTCTTGTACGACAGCGCCGAGGGCGCGACGACTTCCGCGCCGCGGAAGGAGAGATTTCGGAGTTCGTCGACGGTGATCCGGCCGACGTTGCGCGCGCCTTCGACGACGTGTGGGTCGCCGGTCATCACGCCTTCGACGTCGGTGACGATGACGACCTCGTCGGCGTCCATATAGCGGCCGAGCATCACGGCGGTCGTGTCCGAGCCGCCACGCCCAAGCGTGGTGATTTCGCCTTCGAGGTTCTGTGCGAGGAAGCCCGTGATGACTGGGACGACGTTGTCCAGTTCTTCGGCGAGTTTGGCGGCGCGGCGCTGCGTCTCCTCGACGTCGACTTCGCCGAGATCGTTCGCGATGACGGGCCAGTCTTCCGCGCCCGGTTCGACGAAGATGGCGTTGACTCCGCGCGCGGCGAGAGCAGCCTTGAGCATCCGGACGCTCGTCCGCTCGCCCATCGAGACGATCTCCGCGCGGTCGCGGTCGTCGGCCTCGAACTCGATGTCTTCGAGGAGCTCGTCCGTCGTATTCCCCATCGCGGAGGCGACGACGGCGATCTCGTGGCCTTCCTCGACCGCCGCGGCGATCGAGTCGGCGGCGCGGTTGATCCGGTCGCCGCTTCCGAGGGAGGTTCCCCCGAACTTTGCAACTACGCGCACGGTCGATCCTCCTGTCGGCATACGAGACAGATCTGCGAGTGGTGCTCTGACATAGCCGATGATTGCGGGGGGGTAGTGTAAAACCTTGTCTCCCGTCTCAACCGTTGCCGAGTTCTGCTGATGGGCGTGCGACCGTCGCTACGGGCGATATTCGAAACTGAAACGTGATTGTCCGTGAGATCCTGATAGCTTCGGCGCGAATCTGCCGTGGTCGTTTAAGTTTCCCCGCGATAATACGGACGTATGACCGTAAACGTCCGAGACGCCGTCGAGGCGGACGCCGAGACGCTCGGATCCATCGTCGACCTCCCGGCGGACGCGCTTCGGAACGTCGTCCACGACCGGACAGTGCGCCTCGCGGTCGACCGAGCCGACGCGGGGCCGAACGCAGACGCCGAAGACGACGAGAACGCGGAATCGGTGCTCGGATTCGTCGCGTTCGACGTCCGAGACGGCACGGTACACGTGACCCAGCTCGGGGGCGACGCCGACGTGGCCGAACGACTGCTCGCGGAGCCGGTTCGCTTCGCGGTCAACGAGGGCTTCGACGTCGCTTTCGTCGTTCCGGACTCCGACGACGACGCCGAGGCGGCCGCCGAAGCCGCGGGCTTCGAGGCCGTCGGTCCGGGGCCGCGGTTCGACGGCGACTCGACGACGCGGTACCGATTCCGGCCGCGTGACTGATCGCTGGTAGCCGCCACAGTCCGTCTGCCGGTCTCATAGAGCTTATCGTACGTCTCGATAGATTTCTCGCTGGACGATACGGCGAGAATCTCCGAACAGTTACGATACTCCCTATCAGGAGAACTTCCGCACCGTCATATCGAGCGTGTCGAGGTCGAGGATGGGCGCGTAGCCGACGTCGGGGTCGATGTTGACGGACTTCTGGAAGTCGGTTTGGGCCTGCCAGCAGCCGGAGTTGACCGCGAGGACGTTGTGGTACTTCCCCCACCCGAGTTTGTGGACGTGGCCGGTGTGGAAGACGTCCGGGACCTCCTCCATCACCAGGTAGTCTTTCTCCTCGGGGGCGAGCCGTGTCTTCCCGCCGAACTGCGGCGCGACGTGACGCTTCTTCAAGAGTTGATACATCGCCTTGTGCGGGTCGTCGTAGCTCGCTTTCTCTTCGGGGAGTTCGGCGATGACCTCGTCGAGCGAGACGCCGTGATACATCTGGATATTCACGCCCTCGACGGTCACGAGCGACGGATTGCCCGTGATGCGCGCGTCGTGGGCCGACATAATGTCTCGGAGCCGGTCGTCGAACCCGGGTTGGGGTTCCGCGAGGCGCACGGCGTCGTGGTTCCCCGGTATCATCAGGATCTCCATATCGCCGGGGACGTCTTTGAGGTGTTCGGAGAACTGCTCGTACTGCTCGTAGATGTCGACGATGTCGAGTTCCTCGTCCTGGTTCGGGTAGACGCCGACGCCTTCGACCATATCGCCCGCGATGAGCAGGTACTCCACCCGCTCTGCTTCCTCGGTGTGAAGCCAGTCTGCGAAGCGACCCCAGGCGTCGGCCTCGAACTCCTGACTCCCGACGTGGACGTCCGAGATGAGTGCCGCCTGGACGTGTCTGTCGGCGGTGTTCGGCGAGTACGTCCGCGGCACGTCCGGGAAGTACATCGCGTCGACGAACATAATCCCCGCGTCGTCCGAGAGCGTCCCCTCGACGGCGATGCACTCGTCGAGCAGCAGTTCGTCGACCAGGCTGGCGAACTCGCGGTCCTTCATCACGAGACAGGGGAACGTCCCAGTCGTGTCCTCCAGTTCGACGAGCCAGTGGCCGCTCTTCGTCGACCGGATGTCGTTGACGAGGCCGATCATCGCGGCGTCGTTGCCGCCGCTCATCGACTGGATCGCTTCGGCCGGCCGGTGATTGACGCGGCCGCGGAGCTGCTTCGAGAGCTTCTCGTAGCGGTCCCGAAACACCTTCACGAAGTCCTCGTAGGCCCCCGTTCCGGTGCTTTGACCGGTTATGTCGCCGGCGACTTCCAGTGATCGGAGCGCTGGGTCGCGTCGCGACGCCACATCTCCGGTGGGAGACGCATCGTCTGTCGCCGGCGTCGAGGGAGACGTGCTCTCTCCCTCCGGCGCGGTCGGATCCGCTGTTTCTTGTGGAGATACTGAATCCGCGTGACTGCCCGCTGCATGCCGGTTATACCCTGATTTTCCACTAGAAACAGAGGGGTCTGGAGAGGCGCCGGAGTCGTCGTCGGTGGGGTCGCCACCGGTCGGGTCGGCGTCGGGTCGCGCCCCCCCGAGCGCGGCCCGGACGTCGGCGACGCTGATCCGGAGCGCGTCGTCGTCGACGGACTCGACGACCCGTTCGAGGGCTCGCGCGGGGTTCTCCGCGCCCGCGATGAGCGTCACTGCCTCCTGTTCGGCGTTGTAGCCGCGTCCGGCGAGTTCCCGCACGATGCGCACCGGCGTCTCCAGAGGCACACCGGGCGAAGGAGGTAGCGGAAGAAAAGCGTACTGAACCCGCCCGCCGATCGGGAGGCGCGGCCCAGAAGCTTGAAACGCGGCGACGGAGAACGTTCCGGTAGATGACGGACGACGAGGGCAGCGCGGACGACCCCGGCCGTTCTGACGTTCCCGACGACGACGTAGATTCGTCGGCCGACACGGACGCTGCCGACGCGGGTGAGCGACGCGACGAGGCTCGCGGGACGACGACGCCCCGTACTGACGACACTCCCTCCGGGACGGCGCACGAGGCGCGAGCGGCGTCCCCAGCCGACAGCGAAGACGACCAGCGCGACATCTCCGCTGGCGTCGCCGAATCGGGTCCGAACGGCGACCGGCGGCCGCGCCCCGAACCGGGATCGACTGCCGCTGGCTCACAGAGCTTTCTCACGCGCTTTCGGACGGCCCAGAGCGGCCCCTTAATGTTCGTTCGCGAGACGATTTATAGTGCTGCGGCCGTCCTCGGCGTCGGCCTCCTGCTGTTTGCGATCAGCGGCGTCTGGCCGCCGATGGTCGCCGTCGAGAGCGGGAGTATGGAACCCGAGATGCACCGTGGCGACCTCGTGTTCGTGACCGAACCGCACCGGTTCACGCCCGACTACGCCTACGGCGACACCGGCATCGTCACGGTCGACATCGGCACCGAGCGCGGATATCGAAGCTTCGGCGGCAACGGCTCGGTCGTGATCTACGATCCGCCGGACCGCATCGGCTCACCCATCATCCACCGGGCGCACTTCTACGTCGAGAAAGGCGAGAACTGGTACGACGAGGCGAACCCGGCGTACGTGACGGCAGACGACTGCGATGCCCTTCAGAACTGTCCCGCGCCGCACGCCGGATTCATCACCAAGGGCGACGCGAACGCACGGTACGATCAGGCCAGCAACATCGCTGGCCCAGTCCGCCCCACCTGGATTCGCGGGACTGCCCGACTCCGAATCCCGTATCTGGGGTACGTCCGGCTCCAGTTAGCCGGAATGTTCGCCGCGTAAGTCGCGGGCGGCTGCTGCGCGTTCCCCCCAGCGCTACTGATCGAGGACGTCGAGCGCTTCGGCCGCCTCCCGCGCGGCCGAGAGATGCTCGCTCGCGCGCCGCGGATCGTCGGTCTGCTCGGCTAACTGCGCGTGTCGCGTCAGCGCCCGCAGCAGGGACTCGCGTGCGGTCTGTCTGTCCGCTGCGCCGCCCGCTGTCGACACGCCCTCGGTGCGCCCCTCGCTGTCGGGGGCCGCCGTCGCCTCGGGACGAGGCGTTGCGGTCGCCGTGGCGGACTCGTGCCGTCCGTTCGCTGTCGACTCGGTGCTCGGTGTCGAAGCGGCGCTGCTCGGCGTCGCCCCGGCGTCGGGGATCTGGTCCGCCTCGGCTTCCGCCGACCGCTCCGCGGGCGACACTGCGTCGACTTCGATCGATTCGGGCTCCCGCTGCGCTCCGGCAGTTGCGTCCGCAGCCTCCGCGGTAGGCTCTGGCGATCTCGACGCCCCCGGCGACTCGGCGGCTTCGGATGCAGCCCCGCCCTCAGCTCCGACGCCGCCCGCCTGCGCCTGCTCGCCGCCGGCGACGCGCTGGCAACTCGGGCAGAACTCCTGGCCCTGATACCGGAATATCGGCGCGCCGCACTCGTCGCAGTGCCGATTGGTCATCGTCGCGCCCTTCAGCAGGAGTTCACTCATCTGCTGGGTCTCTTTGCGTCGCTCTTCGTCCTTCTCGTACTTCTCGCGCAGTCGCTTCCGCTCCGCTTCCTCGTCGAAGTCGCTCACGTGTCCTGAAACGCGTCGTACGTCGAAAAATCCTCCGGGGTCCGGAAGATGCGCAGATGGGACGCTTTTCGAGCCCGAAGCCGGCCTACAGCAGCGTCCCGCCGTAGAGGTACAGCCCGGCGAGCGCGACCTCGAAAATGAGCGTCCCGACCGCCGACAGGCCCAGGAACTTCCGGTCGTCCATCTCCGCGAACCCGGCCGGGACGGTCAACATCCCCCGTGTGAACAGGAGGGCGTTGCTCACGGGGACGACGACCGGGCCCCAGCGGTCGAACCACCCGTCGAAGCGATCGAGCTTCGACTCCTCGATGCGGAACCACGACTTCGCGAGGAGGTACTCCCGGCCGCCGCGCTGGGCGACTTTGAACAGCGCGTACTGGCCGACGGTCGCGCCGAGGACGGCGACGCCGAGGACCGGAAGGAGGGCGTCGCCGCCGAGCAACAGCAGCGAACCGGGGACGATCAGCTCGCTCGGCATAAAGTACATCAGCATCGCGCCTTCGAGCACGAAGACGCCGAAGAGCGCGACGTAGGCCCACTCTGACTCTAAGAGCGCCAGCAGGCGCGGGGGCATCGCGTCGAGTTGGAGGGCAAGCGCCGGCAACTGCATCATATACCTGTTCCGGAGAGCGTCACAAACATATTTCGCTCCGTACGCCACGACCAGCGACGTCAGGATACCACGCGTTTCGTTTCTTGCCGTGTCGGCACCACGCGAGCGATGCGATTTTTTCCGGCCGTCGCGAAGCCCCGGTATGGACCTCACAGACCGCCCGCGGCGACTCCGCCGGGACGGCATCAGATCGCTCGTCAGCGAGACACAACTCGACGCACACGACCTCGTCGCGCCGGTCTTCGTCGACGCGACCACCGACGAGCGCGTCCCGATCGACTCGATGCCGGGCCACGAGCGCGTTCCAATCGACGAGGCGGTCGCGCGCGTCGAAGAAGTGCGCGAGACGGGCGTCGAGGCCGTGATGGTGTTCGGCATCCCCGAGTCGAAGGACGAACGCGGCACGCGCGCGTGGGCTGACGACGGCGTCGTCCAGGAGGCCGTCCGCCGGATCACTGCCGAGACCGACGCCTACGTGATCACCGACGTCTGTCTCTGTGAGTACACCAGCCACGGCCACTGTGGCGTCCTCGAACCGGAGGCGGCCGAGGAACCGACGCTGACCGTCCAGAACGACCCGACGCTGGAACTGCTGGCGAAGACCGCCGTCTCCCACGCCGAGGCGGGCGCGGATATGGTCGCGCCGAGTTCGATGACTGACGGGATGGTCGGCGCGATCCGCGAGGGCCTCGACGCCGCGGGCTACGAGGACGTCCCGATTATGTCCTACGCGGCGAAGTACGAGAGCGCCTTCTACGGACCGTTCCGAGACGCCGCCGACGGCGCGCCGGCGTTCGGCGACCGACGGCACTACCAGATGGATCCCGCGAACGGTCGCGAGGCCCTGCGGGAAGTCCGCCTCGACGTCGAACAGGGCGCGGACGTGTTGATGGTCAAGCCCGCGTTGGCGTATCTCGACGTCGTCCGCGACGTCCGCAGGGAGTTCGAGCACCCGGTGGCGGCGTACAACGTCTCCGGCGAGTACGCGATGCTGCACGCCGCCGCCGAGAAGGGCTGGCTCGACCTCGAAGCAGTCGCCCACGAGTCGCTGCTCGCGATGAAACGCGCCGGTGCGGACCTGATTGTCACCTACTTCGCCGAGGACGTCGCGGCGCGGCTCTGACCCCGCTGTCGTATCTCTAGCCTTCTCCGAACACAACTTCTGTACCGGAATCAGAACCGGCGCGCACTCCCTGAATAGCATAATTTGGCAGGAATTGCCTGAACGAGTGTCCAATCTACTGCGGAATTCTTCTGTAGTTCTGGACAGAGTAGATCCTTATACACATAATATTATTACCCAAATCATACGAACGTCTGAATACAGATAATCATTTTGGACGTTTTAAACTCCAAATTTTATATACTACCTTTGCTTGAGGATATTCCGTGAGACACAATACGAATCGCATCGAATTTGGCGTACCGTTGGACGAACGTTCGTCAAAAGTGGGGAAAGTATGGTAACTCCGTTACAGGCCGACCCCGCGACGGTCGCCACCGGGATCAACAACGTCTGGGTGCTGGTGGTCACGTTCCTGATCTTCTTCATGCAGCCGGGCTTCGCGCTCCTCGAAGCGGGCCAGGTCCGCGCGAAGAACGTCGGGAACGTGTTGATGAAGAATATGACCGACTGGATCCTCGGCACGCTCATCTACTTCGTCGTCGGCGCGGGCGTGGTGAGTATCGTCGGAGCGCTGACCTCCGGAGGCAGCGTCGCCGGCGCGTTTGCGTACGTCAGCGACCCGAACGCGTGGATCGGCTGGCTCTTCGGTGCCGTCTTCGCGATGACGGCCGCCACCATCGTCTCCGGCGCGGTCGCAGAACGGATGAACTTCAACGCGTACGTCCTCTTCACGGTCCTGATGACGGCGGCGATCTACCCGGTCGTCGTCGGCTTCACGTGGGGCGGCGGCCTCCTCGCGAGCGGTGGATTCATCGGCGGAGCTCTCGGTGCTGGCTACCTCGACTTCGCCGGTGCGACCGTCGTCCATATGTGCGGCGGCGTCGCCGGTCTGGTCGCAGCGAAGATGGTCGGGGCGCGTAAGGGTCGCTACGACGAGAACGGCAACAGCCAGCCCATCCCGGGGCACTCGATGCTGCTGGCCGTCCTCGGGACGTTCATCCTCGCGTTCGGCTGGTACGGCTTCAACGTCGGCACGCAGGCGACCATCCTCGTGGTCGAGGACGGCAGCCTCACGTTCATGGGCGCCGCGCTCGGTCGCGTCGCGCTCGTGACGACCCTCGGAATGGGTGCGGGCGGTGCAATGGCGATGCTGACCTCCGCGCGCTACCAGGGCAAGCCTGACCCGCTCTGGACCGCGAACGGCCTGCTGGCCGGCCTCGTGGCTGTCACCGGCGCGGTCCCGCACGTCACCTGGTGGGGCGGCGCGCTGCTCGGCGGCCTGGGCGGCTTCCTGGTCCTGCCCGCGTTCCACTTCACCGTCGACCGGCTGAAGGTCGACGACGTCTGCGGCGTCTTCGCGGTCCACGGCGTCGCCGGCGCGGTCGGCACCGCGCTCATCCCGGTCTTCGCGGTCGGCGGCTTCGCGCTCAACCAGTTCGTGCTGCAGGTCGTCGGCGTCGGCGTCATCGCGCTCTGGACGATCGCCGCCTCGGCGGTCGTGCTCGTGGCGCTGGACTCGCTGGTCGGCCTCCGCGTGAGCGAGCGCGAAGAGAGCGAAGGCCTCGACGAGGGCGAACACGGCGTCGCGGTCTACCCCGAGTTCGTCCCCAACGAGCGTCGTGAGAGTACCGTCGCCACGGACGGCGGCGACATTCGCACCGACGGCGGTGCGGACGTCTCCGAAACGGAGGTGAGCGACGATGAGTGACGAGATCAAGCTGGTGATGGCGTACATCCGGCCGGACAAACTCTCGGACGTCAAGCAGGCGCTGGCAGAGGTCGGCGCGCCGTCGCTGACGGTCACGAACGTCTCCGGTCGCGGCTCTCAGCCCGCGAAGAAAGGGCAGTGGCGCGGCGAGGAGTACACGGTCGATCTCCACCAGAAGGTAAAACTCGAGTGCGTCGTCGCCGACATCCCGGCCGACGACGTCGTCGACGCGATCGCCGACGCGGCGCACACCGGCGAGAAGGGCGACGGGAAAGTGTTCGTGCTTCCCGTCGAGTCGGCGCACCAGATCCGCACGGGTAACTCCGGACCTGACGCCGTATAGCGGCCCATCCCCGATCGGTGTCGGAGAGAAAGATCAAAGACGGGCGCTCACCGCACTCCCGGTGTGGAACTGACGCCGGTCACCGCCCTCGGACTCGTCGCCGCGCTCGTCGGCTTCGAGTTACTCGACCGACTTCGCGGCGCCATCGCTGCCGAGTCGGGCCGACGCGCTGACGACGCCCCGTCTGCGCCCTCCGCAGACGTGAGTCCGCTGGCTACCGACCTCCGCGAACACGTCTGGAAGTGGGTGATTCCGGGACTCTTATTGGTGATCGTCGCCCTCGAAGGCAACTCGCTGGCCTCGATCGGCTGGCGGATCGACTCCGTCGAACGGCTCATCTTCCAGATCGGCGTCGGTCTCGCGGTGATGCTCGGGATGAACATCCTCTTTTCGCCGCTGTGGGCGCGCGTCGGCGACGGCGGCGAGAGCCTCGCGGCCGGTCTCGGGACGTTCGCGTCGCTGTCGATTCCCGAACGGCTGTTCGTCGCGCTCACCGCGGGCGCGACCGAGGAGACCGCTTTCCACGGTTACGCGCTCGAACGCCTGCTCGCGCTCACCGGGAACGTCCCGCTCTCGGGCGGGATCGCCTTTCTCGCGTTCACGCTCGGCCACACTGGCGACACGTGGGACCGGGACGCCGTCGCCCGAATCGCCCAGCCAGCGCTCGTCACGACGCTGCTGTATCTCTGGTTTCGGTCGTTGCCAGTCCTGATCGCCATTCACGCCCTGAACGACGCGGTCGGCCTCCTGCTCGCCGACCGGTTCGTGGTCCCGGACGACGGTGGCGGGCCGGCCGATGGACGCGACCCTGAAGCGTCAGAACGGGCCGCCTCCGCCGCCGACGGGGACGACTCGGACGCACTCGGGTGGCTCCGTGGCGAGTGAGTGGCCCCCAGTTTCGGATACAGTCTGCTGCGAACACTCACGTCTGCCCGACGACTGCACGAAGCGACAAGGATTTTGGACGCGCCGGTCGAATCGAGGCGTATGAACCACGACGAGTCGCGGGCGCTGTACGACCGCGCGCTGTCGGTGCTCCCCGGCGGCGTCAACTCCTCGGTTCGGGCGACCCGACCGTACCCGTTCTTCATCGAGCGCGGCGACGGCGCACACGTCGTCGACGCCGACGGCAACCGCTACATCGACTACGTGATGGGCTACGGCCCGCTGCTGTACGGCCACGATATGCCCGAGCCAGTTCGCGCCGCCGTCCAGTCGCACGCCGCCGACGGCCCGATGTACGGCGCTCCGACGGAGATCGAAGTCGACCTCGCGGAGTTTGTCGCCCGGCACGTCCCCTCCGTCGAGATGATCCGCTTCGTCAACTCCGGGACCGAAGCGACCGTCTCGGCGGTTCGCCTCGCGCGCGGCTACACCGGTCGCGACAAGATCGTCGTGATGCAGGGGGGCTACCACGGCGCCCAGGAGTCGACGCTCGTCGAGGGCGGCCCCGAACACGCCGAACCGAGCACGCCCGGCATCCCCTCGTCGTTCGCGGAACACACGATCCCGGTGCCGTTCAACGACGAGGAGGCGATCGAGCGCGTCTTCGAAGCGCACGGCGAGGAGATCGCCGCGGTTCTGACCGAACCGATCCTCGCCAATACCGGTATCGTCCTGCCCGTGGACGGCTACCTCGAACGCCTCCGCGAACTGACCGCCGCTCACGACTCGCTTCTCATCTTCGACGAGGTCATCACGGGCTTCCGCGTCGGCGGTCTCCAGTGCGCGCAGGGCAAATTCGGCGTCACGCCCGACGTGACGACGTTCGGCAAGATCGTCGGCGGCGGCTTCCCCGTCGGCGCGATCGGCGGTCGCTCGGAGATCATCGAGCACTTCACGCCCGCGGGCGACGTCTTCCAGTCCGGTACCTTCTCGGGACACCCCGTGACGATGGCGGCCGGCTACGAGTACCTCACCTACGCCGCCGAGAACGACGTCTACGAGCACGTGAACCGCCTCGGCGAGCGCCTCCGCGAGGGCATCGCCGAGATCGCCGCCGACCAAGCGCCCGCCTACACGGTCGTCGGCACCGACTCGATGTTCAAGACGATCTTCACGCGCGACGGCCCCGCCTCGGCCGAGGCCGACGTCTGTGACGCCGGCTGCCGACAGCGCGAGTCGTGCGCGCGGTACGACCACTGTCCGAAGACGGGCGCCGACGTCGCCGACGCCGAGACCGAGCGCTGGGAGCGGATCTTCTGGCAGGAGATGAAAGAGCGGGGCATCTTCCTCACCGCCAATCAGTTCGAATCGCAGTTCGTCTCCTACGCCCACACCGACGAGGACGTCGAGGAGACGCTCGAAGCGTACAAAGAGGCGCTGTAAGTCGTTTCCGTACGGACCCCGGCCGGCCCGGACTTTTTGTAGGATACCGGCGTACGGAGGGGTATGTCGAGCCCTCCACGCGACGAGTCTCACTCTGAGGACGACACTCCGACGCCGCCGACCGACCAGCCGACGCCCCCGGCTGACGAGCAGACGCGAGAGCGCGATACGTCTCCGTCCACGAGCGAACCGGCGCAGGACTTCGACGATCCGATCGGTGACCTCCTCCCCCGCGCCAGCGTCGACTCGCGGTGGTGGTACTGGATCGCCGCGACCCCGCTGTACGTCGTCCTCGGCGGCGTCCTCGCCGTCCTGTTCGTCGGCGCGTTCCTGTTCGATCTATTCCTCACCGGCGGGATCGCGACGGTCTTCGGGGCGTTCATCGTCCTCCCCGTTTTGGGCCTCCTCGGCCTCGTCCTCACCATCCTGTTCCCGGTCGCGACCTACGTCGACGCGCGGGCGATCGCCGAATCGGACGCGTCGTGGACGCCCGACCCGCTCGTCTGGGGCCTGGCAGCGCTCGCGACGGTCGTCCTGAGCGCGTTCACGCTGAGCGTCGTGCTGGCGCTGTACTACCTCTACAAGCGGCACGTCGCGGTCGGAACGCCCTGAGACCACTCCTCGACCTCCAGCGTACCGTCTCTCACTCCGACTCGACTCCGACGTACGCCCGGAACCACCGCCACGTCCGCGGGTGCGCGAGCGCCACCCCGACAGCGAGCGCGACGAGCCAGTACGCGAGCGTGAGTCCGAACGCGCGCCACGATCCGCCCGTAGCGACGACGCGCCCGAGCCCCGAGAAGACGTGCAGCGCGAGGAACGTCACCATCGTCGCGACGCCCACGACGAAGCCGCGGAGCAGTTCCCAGGAGGGGTCGTAGTATCGGACGACGGCGACGCCAGCGACCGAGAGAATCGGTGCGTACAGCTCCGGCGCAGGCGACGACAGCGGCAGCGCCGACGTGACGACGCTCACCGGCGTGAACGCCGAGTTGAGCAGGAACCACAGCACTGCGACGTGGAGGAACTCGCCGAACTCGTCGGCGAGGCGGGTAGCGAGGGACACGGGGATCTATCGGTAGCGCCGCAGTGAGTCGGTTTCGGTCCGTCGTTCGCGACGGTCCCGACAGCTCACCCTGCCAGTGACACCTCCGAGGCGGAAGTGGTGGCCTTTTCACCTGTGGCCGTCGAGGATTCGGCAATGACTACTCGCGGGACACTCCGACTTGCGACGCGGGGTTCGGATCTGGCGCTCCGGCAGGCCGCCAGCGTCCGAGACTCGCTCTCGGACCGAAAACTGGACGTGGAACTCGTCGAAGTCGAGACGCGCGGCGACCAGATCAGAGACGAACTCATCCACCGACTCGGGAAGACCGGCGCGTTCGTCCGCGCGCTCGACGAGAAGGTTCTCGACGGCGAGGTCGACGCCGCGGTCCACTCGATGAAGGATATGCCGACCGAGCGCCCGCCGGACCTCGTCGTCGCCGGCGTCCCCGAGCGCGCCTCGGCCGCGGATCTGCTCCTCACGACCGACGGGACCGAACTGGAAGATCTGCCCGTCGGAGCCGTCGTCGGGACGTCGTCGCTTCGCCGAAAGGCCCAACTCCTCGCGGCGCGCCCGGATCTGGAGGTCGAACCGCTCCGCGGAAACGTCGACACCCGGATCGAGAAGCTCCTCGCGCCCGAGCTACAGGCCGAACACGAGCGTCGCGTCGACGCCGACCGCGACGAGAAGGGCAACGCCGCGGAGGCGTCTGCGGAGGGCGAGGAGTACGAATCGGAGTTCGACGAGTCCATCGAGGAGTGGTTCGACGGCCTCGCGGAGATCGAACGCCGCGCGCTCGAACGCGAACTCGACGTCGAGTACGACGCCATCGTCCTCGCGGAGGCCGGCCTGCGGCGCGCGGGCCTGCTACACCACGTCGAGTACGCGCGCCTCGATCCGGCCTCGTTCGTCCCCGCACCCGGCCAGGGCGCGATCGCGATCACGGCCCGGCGCGACAGCGACGCGACCGAGCGGATCCGCTCAACGCTTGACCATCCGCGGACGCGCGTCGAGACGACCGTCGAGCGGACGGTGCTGGCCGAACTCGGCGGCGGCTGTATCGCTCCGATCGGCGTCCACGCGAAACTCCAGGGTAAGCACGTCCACACGACCGCTCGCATCCTCTCCGGCGATGGGGAGGAGGAAGTGCAGGCGAGCCGTGACCTGCCGGTCGACGACCACGCCAACGCGGCGGCCGAGTTCGCCGACGCACTCGCCGAGCGGGGTGCCGACGACCTGATTGCCGAGGCGCGCGAAGCCGCGGAGGAGTGACGATGGAAGACGAGACGACAGCCGACGCGGTCGACGGCGACGCGACGCGCGGCGCTGTAGCAGCCGAATCGGCCACCGACACCGACGTGGGAACGGTCTACCTCGTCGGTAGCGGCCCCGGTGACCCGGAACTGCTGACGGTGAAGGCGAAGCGACTCCTCGAAGAGGCCGACGTCGTCCTCCACGACAAACTCCCCGGCCCGGAGATCATCGAGTCGATCCCCGAGGAGAAACGCGAGGACGTCGGCAAGCGCGCCGGTGGCGAGTGGACGCCGCAGGAGTACACCAACCGCCGACTCGTCGAACTCGCCCGCGAAGGAAAGACCGTCGTCCGACTGAAGGGCGGCGACCCGTTCGTCTTCGGACGCGGCGGCGAGGAGATGGAACACCTCGCCAGCGAGGAAATTCCGTTCGAGATCGTACCGGGAATCACGTCGGCGATCGCCGGCCCCGGAACGGCCGGCATCCCCGTCACGCACCGCGATCACGCCTCGTCGGTCTCGTTCGTCACGGGCCACGAGGACCCGACGAAGGAGGAGTCGGCCGTGAACTGGGAGGCGCTCGCGGCCACGGGCGGCACCATCGTCGTCCTGATGGGCGTCGGGAAACTGCCGGACTACACCGCCGCGCTTCGCGATGCCGGGATGGACGCCGACACGCCCGTGGCGCTCGTCGAGCGGGCGACGCGCCCCGAGATGCGCGTCGCGACCGGGACGCTGGATACGATCGTCGGCGTCCGCGACGACGAGGGGATCGAACCGCCCGCGATCACCGTCATTGGCGCGGTCGCGTCGACGCGTGACCGCGTCGTCGAGTTCCTGCGGAACCGCGCGGGCGACGCTGTCGAGGTGACCGACGAATGACCCGCGACGTCAGAGTCGCCGTGTTCCGCCCCGACGACGAGCGGATGGCCGAGGCCGTCGAACTGCTCGACTCGCTCGGCGCCACGCCGGTCCCCGACCCGATGCTCGCGGTCGAACCGACGGGCGCGGTTCCCGATGGAGCCGACGACGCCCCCGATCCGGATATCGTCGTCCTGACGAGCAAGACGGGCGTCGAACTCTTAGCGGAGGCGGGCTGGACGCCGGGCGAGGCGACCCTCGTTTGCATTGGCCCGCGAACTGCTGCCGCCGCTCGCGACGCCGGGTGGACCGTCGACGTCGTCCCCGAGGAGTACACGTCGTCGGGGCTCGTCGAGACGCTCGCAGACGACGTCGCGGGACGTCGGATCGAGGTCGCGCGCAGCGATCACGGCAGCGACGTCTTACTTGACGGGCTCCGCGACGCGGGCGCGGACGTGCACGAGACGGTCCTGTACCGACTCGTCCGCCCCGAGGGCTCCGGCCAGTCGACCGTGATGGCCGCGGGCGGCGAACTCGACGCAGTCTGTTTCACCTCGTCGCTGACCGTCGCGAACTTCCTCGATGCGGCTGACGAGCGCGGCGTCCGAGAGGAGGCCATCGCCGGCCTGAATCGCGCCGTCGTCGGCGTCATCGGCGCCCCGACGAGAGAGACCGCCGAGGGATACGGCATCCGCGTCGACGTCGTCCCCGAGAACGCGACGTTCGAGGAACTGGCGGCCGAGGTCGTCGAGACCGCAGCGCCGACGTACCACGAGTGAGTTAGCACGTCGTCGCGCTGGCATCACTCGCCTCCTCGATCACCGCCGCCGACTCGACAGCGTGAAGTCCGCCGCACTCCGACGACGCGAGCGTGTCGCGTGACTGGCGATCGGTCGGTCTCGTCGCAGGGTGGCAGACGGCCGCGAGTCTCTGCTACTACAGCATCTTCGCCGCGACGGGGTTCGTCCGCGAGGCGTTCACGCTTTCTGAGTCGCTCGTCGGCCTCTTTCTGACGGCCGCGCTCGTTGGCTACACCGTGACGCTCTTTCCGAGCGGGGCCGCCGTCGACGGCTACGGCGAACGCCCGGTGATGATCGCCGGCCTGCTCGCCCTCGCGGCTGCCGCAGTCGGCGTGTCGTTCGCGCCGACGTACGCGACCGTCCTCGCGGCGGGCGGCGTCCTCGGTGCGGCGTACTCGACGGCGATGCCAGCCTCGAACCGCGGCATCGTCGCGCACGCGCCGACGGGACAGACGAACCTCGCGATGGGGCTCAAGCAGGTCGGCGTCACGGCCGGCAGCGCAGCGGCCTCGCTCCTCGTCACGGGCGTCGCCGCCGTCCTCGCGTGGCAGGTCGGCTTCTGGGTGATCGCGGTCCTGGCTGTCGGCTACGCTGTCGTGTTCGCTGCGCGCTACCGGGGCAAGGCGGGTACTGGGGAACTCTCGGTCCCGGACGTGACGGGCCTGTTCGAGCAGCGCGCGTACGCCGTCCTCGTCGCGGCCGGTCTCTTCCTCGGGGCGTCCATCTTCACGATGCTCGGTTACATCGTCCTCTATGTGCAGGATGCGGTCGGTGCCAGCGCCGCAATCGGCGGGATAGCGCTCGCGCTCACGCAAATCACGGGAAGCGTCGCTCGCGTCGGCGCGGGTAGCCTCGCCGACCGGCTTGGTGGCGCACGCGGTGCCGCGCTCGTCGCGCTCGGCCAACTCGGGCTCGGAACCGCACTGTTCGGAACGCTCGCGTCCGATCCAGCGGGGCTCGTACCCGTGCTTGTCCTCTTCGCGGGCCTCGGACTCTCGATCCACGGCTCGACGGGCGTCTTCTACTCGTGTCTCACAGACCTCGTCGACGGCGACGAAGTGGGCGCGGCGACCGCCGGCGGGCAGACCGCGATCAACGTCGGCGGCGTGGTGACGCCGCCGATTTTCGGCTTCCTCGTCGAGACCGGCGGCTACGACGCCGCCTGGGCGCTCCTGGCCCTCACCGCCGGCGCGGCCACGCTCCTCCTGCTGCTCGTCACCCGTCGAACGTGAGCCGCGGCGAGCCGCCGTGGCGGACTGGAGCGCAGATTTAAATCCGAGAGCGCCCCACGCCCGGATATGAGCGCGGATACGACGCCGAGCGCCGAGGGACCGGTTCCCGAACTGCGGGAGCGGGCGGTCGCCTGCGCGGAGCGACTGCAGAGTGCCGACCGTGTGCTACTCGCGTCGCACATCGACGCCGACGGGCTGACGAGCGCAGCTATCGCCGCGACGGCGCTCGAACGTGCCGAGATCCCCTTCGAGACCGTGTTCGCGAAGCAACTCGACGAGCGGGAGGTCGCCCGCATCGCCGTCACCGACTACGACACTGTCCTGTTCACTGACTTCGGAAGTGGTCAACTCGACGTCGTTGCGCCCTACGCGGCCGACGGCGCGTTCACCCCCGTCGTCGCCGACCACCACCAGCCGGCCGAGGTCCCCGACGGGACTGACGAACCGGCGTTCCACCTCAACCCACTTCTTTTCGGGCTCGACGGCGCGTCGGAACTCTCCGGGGCCGGTGCCAGCTACACGCTCGCGCGCGCACTCGAACCCCCGGAGGGGGACAACCGCGACCTCGCCGGCCTCGCGGTCGTCGGCGCGATCGGTGATATGCAGGGCACCGACGGCGGGCTCTCGGGCGCGAATCAGGGCATCGTCGAGGAGGGCGTCGCCGCCGACGTGCTCGAAGAGGCGACGGACCTCCTCGTCTACGGCCGCCAGACGCGCCCGCTTCCGAAGTTCCTCGAATACGCGAGCGACGTCCGTATCCCGGGTATCACGAACGACGAGAACGGCGCGATCGAATTCCTCTCGGGACTCGATCTCGATCTGAAACACGATGGCGAGTGGCGTCGCTGGGTCGATCTGACGATGGACGAGCGACAGACCGTCGTGAGCGGCCTCCTGAAACGCGCGATGGCCTCGGGCGTCCCCGCAGATCGCATCGACGACCTCGTCGGAACGACCTACACGCTCACCGACGAGTCGCCCGGAACCGAACTCCGCGACGTCAGCGAGTTCTCAACGCTCCTGAACGCGACCGCACGGTACGAGCGCGCCGACGTCGGCCTCGCGGTGTGTCTGGGCGATCGCGAAGACGCGCTCGTCAGAGCACGTAAACTCCTCCGAAATCACCGCCGCAACCTCTCGGAAGGGCTGCAGTGGGTCAAAAACGAGGGGACGACGGTCGAAGACAACGTTCAATGGTTCGACGCTGGCACGCGCATCCGCGAGACGATCGTCGGTATCGTCGCCGGGATGGCCGTCGGAGCCTCCGGCATCCGCGGCGACATCCCGATTCTCGCGTTTGCGGAGAAGTCCGACGAGGAAGTGAAAGTCAGTGCGCGCGGGTCGCACGGACTCGTCCGCAAAGGGCTGGATCTCTCTCGCGTGATGCGCGAGGCCTCACGAGCGGTCGGTGGCGACGGCGGCGGTCACGACGTCGCCGCGGGTGCGACCATCCCGACTGGAACACAGACGGAGTTCGTCGCCGAGGCCGACCGCATCGTCGGCGAGCAACTCTCCTGAGCGTCGCCGGTCTCTCGATTGCGTCCCGGTTTTCTCTTACAGGACACGTGTCGCTGCCGCCTTCTTTCGACTCATCGCCGATCTGCTGATTCACCGCAGCTGGACCAACTCATTTTGTATAGCGCCATCTAGTTTACTCTGTGCCGTTCCCCGGCCAGTGGCGGACGAGTAGCTCACAATAATGCACTTGACACTGGTCGACGTCGTCTTAAGTATGGTTGAGACTCTCTCTCGTGACACGAAAAAAGAGACTGTCACACTTTCCACGGGCCACCGAGTCGAGTTGCCGCTCGTCACGGAGGCAAGGATGACCGGCGTCGTCCTGTCGGCCGATCCCCTCGCTGCTCGTGCGTTACTCCCGGATGGGCTGACTCCGATTCGACTAACACCGGGTCGAGCCGGCGTGACGTTCCTGTGCGTCGAGTACCACCGAATCGGGCGTCGCGGTGAGATCGAACCGTACAACGAGTTCGGCGTTCTCGTCCCCGCTACTGCTGGCTCGGGTCCACCTCCCTACGCGTCGATTCTCACGCACGGCGTGAGCGGGTACGTCTGGTACCTTCCCGTGACTACCGAACCCGCGAAAGCACTCGGTGTCGACGTCTGGGGCTACCCGAAGGAAGTCGGAGACATCACCCACACCGACCGGGGTTCGGAACGCCGAACGACCGTCACGGTGAACAATCAACGCGTTATCGATATAACGATCCCTCGGCCGCCGGCGTTCGAACAAACCCGGTCGTCGGTGAGCTATACGATCAAGGACGGCCACGTGCTGCGGGAAGCGTTGACGCTCGACGGCGACGTCGGATTCTGGCCCTACAGCCGAGTCACGTACTCGTTGGGCGACCATCCCCGGGGACGACAGCTGAAAGCGCTCGATCTCGGTGACCGCGCGCTGCTTCGCTTTGCGGCGGACGCGGAGTTCGTTATCGCAGCCGGAGAGCCGATCGAGAGCCGTTGAGGAACGACCTCAACGAGATCGACGCGAACCACGGTTCTCGGGCGTTCTATGCGTTCTTCTCGCTCGTTAGACGTGTGTGACTGTCCAATAAACCCTATGACGATATACCAAATCAGATTCTCGCGCTCACTCGTCGTAGGTGCCGCCATTCAGATAATACTGGACGCGGTCGACCGTGGATTCGGCAACTTTGCAGAACTCGACGACGCGGTGGCCGTTCTCCCGGTAATCCGCTTCCACCTCGATCGTCAGCGACTGATTGCGCAGGTGCTCCAGCAGTGCGTCGAGCTCGTCGGCGTCCCCGCGCACACGATGTCGTTCACCGACGGTCTCACCCGCGTCGACGTCCCGGATGGTCTCGACGGCCGGGAGGAGGATCGACTCGCCGAGGTCGTGGGCCCGTTCCCGGAGCTGTTCTTCGCTCTTGTCGAACTCGGCGGCCTGAAACGCCTCGCGGGTGATCCGAGAGAAGACGAAATCCCGACCGAGATCGAACGGCAGCGAGAACGCGTACGCGAGTTCGTCGTGGTGCTGGCTCTCGGTGGTGTATTTCACCATCGACTCGCTGTCGGCCGTCTTCATCACGACCCCTTCTCGTTCGGCCTCGTCGAGGTCGTCGATGACGGCGTGGATCCGCTCAGGTGCTTCAGTTGGATCGTATCGGCCGAACAGCCGGGGCTGCGGGAAGTCGTACCGTTCGCAGAGCTCACGTCGCTCGGAGACCGAGAGGGGATCGCCCGATTCGCGGTCGCGCACGTCGAACACGCGAATCGCGTACGAGCCGACGCCGTCGTAGTCGTGCGTGGAGTACGGCGTCTCGGGACCGATCAGTTCGGCGCACAGCATCTTTTTTGCGTGATCCTCGAAGAATGGTCCCAGATCGAGCAGTTCTCGCGCTTTCGCAGTCGTGTAGGGGCAGACGTACCCGCCGCGCGTGAACGCGAGCGGCTCGTCCGAGCCCCCGACGGCCGCGACGCGGACGTTGAATCCGTCGAGTTTCTCCTCGGCAACGACGGTCTCGTCGGTCTCGAAAAACGAGGTGACGCCAGCGTCGAGTGCGAGCACGCGCGGGATGCTCGGATAGCCACGTACGATGTCGTCGTCGCCGAGAATCACGGTCCCGCGTTCGACGCCGTGACGGGAGTCGGGAAGTACGGAGACTGTCTCGCCGCCGACGGTGCGCTGCTCGAAGTGTTCGAACAGTCCAGCGGGATCCGACGCGGTCGAGTCCAGCCGCTCGAAACACGCGCGTTCGTCCATACGAATACTCCGGAAGATTCGGTGAAAAGAGTCGGCCCGCGGCGCGTCCGATCGAATCTAGTAGGGATTATCGTACGTCTCCATAGATTGCTCGCCGGGCGATACGGCGAGAATCTCCGAACAGTTACGATGATCCCTATAGGGGGTGACCTCTTTAGGGTTCACTCACGAAGAGCGAGGTATGCCCGGTGACCTTCCGCGCCAGCAGTTCGTCCTCGACACGTCGCTCTTCATCACCGAGGAGATTCGCCGGGACGACGAGTCGCTGACCGACGCCGTGCTCAGACTGCTCGACCTCGTCGCGACGGCCCGATTGGAACTCAACATCTCCTGTCATATGCCGCCCTCCATTCACGACGAACTCGCGACGATGCTCCGCGACCGCGACGTCGACGACGAGGTGTTCTCGCGGCTCGACACGTGGGTCGTCCGCAAGAGCCCCGACCGCTACGGCGTCACCATCCCGGCGAACATCGTCTACGACTTCATCGACGAGATGAGCGACCGGGTGGACCGAGGCCTCCGCGTGTCCGAGAAAGCGCTCCGCGAGGTCGAACAACTCGACCCAGCCAACCTCGCGCAGGGCGACGTCGACGACGGCGCGGCGGACTATATGACCGAGGCCGATCGAATCCTCTCGAACATGCGGGACAAATACCGCAAAGCGCTCCGGCAGGGCGTCCTCGACTCCCGTGAGGACTTCGACCTCCTCGTGCTCGCGCGGGAACTCGACGCCGGCGTCGTCACCGAAGACCGGGGCATCATCTCGTGGGCCGACGAGTTCGGCCTCCGCTACGTCCGCGGCGGGCAGTTCCCGACCTTACTGGAGGAGTACCTTCGGGCGACGGGCGCCGAGGGCTACGCACCCGAGTAGACATCCCATCGAACTCCTCTGCGGTGCGCCCTTGGTCGTTGAGAACCTCTTTGTGATCTGAGAGGAGATGTACACCTCGACGCGGCTACGTCACAGTCACCTGGTAATCTCGCCGTAGAACGACACCGAGAACACGGTGAAGAATCCGCCGAACAGCGTTCCGAGGACGACGATCAACGCGGTGACGCCGGCGAGGCCAGCGATCGATGCTGACGTCTGCGGCGCGGCTGCCGCCATCTCCGGTCCCATCGCCGGACTCGACGTCGTGCTCGGCGTGAGGACGAACGAACTGACGGCGAAGACGCTCCCGAGGAGGCCGCCGACCACGCCCGCGAGCACTGTGTATCCGAACGTACTCAGGAGGTTCCCGCGGACGACCCCGACGCTTCGCTTGAGGCCGTCGACGGCGTCTCTGTCTTCGAGGACGATCGCCTGCCCGTAGAACTGGACGAAGAAGACGATCAGCAGGTACGCCAGCAGCGCCACGGCAGCCACCACGCCGATCACGGCGAGCGCGGCGAGGTTCGCGCTCTGGAAGCCGCCGCTCCCGATGAACAGGACGCCGCCGGCGATGCTCGCGGCGAATCCGAGCATCCCGAACACGAAGTTGACCGCGACGAGGACGAGGTACGCGATCAGGATCGCGACGTAGTGTTGCTTGCCGGCGGCGACGAACGTGGCGAGCGCTGTTCGTCCACCGAGCGCCTCCTCCGCCATCGCGAACAGTCCGCCCTGCACGAACGGGATTGCAGCGACGAACACGAGCGACAGCGCCGCGGAGGCGACGCTCGCGAGCAGCGGATTGACCGACTGGAGGAGCAGTATCGGGAACTGTACGATCATCAGTGCGAGTATCGGTACGAAGAGCACCGGATTTCGGAGGAGAGCGCCGGGGCTCTGTCGGAGGGCTGTCAGGACGGCCATACGAGGGTACGGTTCTCCGCACCCACACAAAAACTCTGGCGTGGTCGCGGTCGTCGCCCGTCGCTGCGTGATCGCGATAGCCGCTCCTGCTACTCGATCTGCCGCTCTCGGACCGTCAAAACCGGCACGGACGCCGTTCGGAGGATCTTCTCGGTCACGCTGCCGAGCAGGTAGCGATCGAGGCCCGTGCGGCCGTGCGTCCCCATCACGACGAGGTCGATGTCGTGTTCGTCGACGTACGAGCAGATCGTCCGGTGGATCGACGTTCCCGTCTCGACGTGGCCCGTGATGTCGGCCTCGTCGACGCCGGCCTCGGTCGCGACGCGGGCGCCGTCGTCGACGAACTGCTGTGCGTTCGATTTGAGCTGATCGATCTGGAGGTCGACCCGCACGTCGAGGCCGAGGTGAGCGATGTCGACGACGGAGAGGAGGTTCAGCGTGGCGTCGTCAGCGGCCGCGAGGTTCGCGCCGAACGAGAGCGCCGTCGTGGCACAGTCGCTGCCGTCGATCGGGACGAGGATGCGCTCGTAGGGATAGTCGAGATCGGACTCCTGGTCGGGTTGCACGGTGAGTACGGGGGCGTTCGAACGCCTGACGACGCGCTCGGTCGTACTCCCGATGACGAGCCGTTCGATCCCCGTGCGTCCGTGCGTGGGCATCACGACGAGGTCGACGCCGGTCTCTGCGGCGTACTCGACGATCGCTTCGTAGGGCTCGCCGCGCCGGACCGTCGTGACGGTCTCGACGCCCCGGTCGGCGGCGCGGTCGGCGACGTCCGCAACGATCGCCTCCGCCTCTGACTCGACCGCCTCGGCGACCTCGTCGCCGTGAGTCAGCCGGTCGCCGCCGGGGCCAGCGGCCGTGAGGACGTGCAACGTCGCCTCGTGTGCGACGGCCAGATCGAGCACGTGATCGAGTACCTGCTCCGCGCCCTCGCCGCCGTCGGTCGGAAAGAGAACCTCCTCGAACATACGTTCGCAATCCACGCGAGCCCTCAAATAGCGTCGGATATGTAACTAGGTTGTACTTTCTGCGGTCCGGTGTTCGTCTCCTGTGATCCGGTGATCGCCTCCGTCTGTGGACGCTGGCCGGAGCCAGCGGTGCTCACTCCGTGTCGTCGGGCGAGACGGGGTGATCTCCGTCGTCGGCTTCGACGTCGAGCGGATCTTCGATGTCGCCCATCACGGCCTCGAAGGCGTCCGTCGCCGTCAGGAGGCCGGCGACGTCGCCGCCGTCGAGGACGAGCGCGAGTTCCTGTCGCTCCACCTGAAACTGATCGATCGCCTCGCTGATGAGCGTATCCGCCGACAGCGTCATCGGTGGCGCGGCGATCTCCTCGAACGTCGTGGTCCCGTCCCGGAGGTCGTCGACGTTCGCGACGACGGTCGGCACGTAGACGATCCCGCGGAAGTCTTCGGGGTCCGCGCCGACGAGTGGGAACCGGGTGTGCGGACTGGCACCGATCCGTTCGAGGTTCTCCGCGACCGACGCCGTCGTCGAGAGGAAGACGACGTCTTCGACCGGGATTATCTCGTCGCGGATCGAGCGGTCACCCACCGTGAGGGCGTTGAGAACCTCCTCGCGCCGCTCCTCGGGCAGATCGCCGCGGTCGAGGACCGAGCCGAGTTCGTGGCGGAGGTCCGCCCGCGACTCGATGGCGTCGGTCTCGGCTTCGAGCCAGGCCCCGGTCATCTCGACCCCGAACAGTTTGAGCGTCCACTTCGCGACGCTGTCGCCGATCGTGATGATTGGCGAGATGATTTTCGCGAACCAGTACAGCGGCGTCGCGCCGTAGCGGGCGACGAACTTCGAACGCTCGACGCCGAGGTACGTCGGGGTCTGCTCGCCGTGCGTGAGGTGCAGGAGGTTGATAATCAGGAACGCCAAGACGCCGCCGGCGCCGATCGACGCCAGGACTGTCGACTGGAAGTACGGCTCGAAGAGTGCCGCTAGCGCCGGTTCGGCGACGATCCCGACGGCGATACTAGAGGCCGTGATGCCGACCTGACAGCTCGTCAGGTAGATCTCCAGGTCGTCGGTCATCTCCCACGCGCGACGCAAGCCCGGCTTGTCGAACTCGGCTTCTGAATACTGCCGCACACGGGTGAGCGCGAACTCGATGGCGACGAAGAAGCCGTTCACCAGAATCAGCGCGAGACCGGCGAGCAGTCGGAGGGTGATCTCGAGACCGTTCACACCCTGGATTCGTCGCTCCCGCGACAAATACGTGGGGGACTCGGGCTGTCACCGCCGATCCGGGACGCCGACTCTGCCGCGCCCGGACAAAACCGGTTTGTACCGACCCGGCCAATCACGGGTATGACCGACTTCGATCCCGAGAAGTTCGAGGACAAGTACGCGAACTACTTCTCCGAACTCCAGCGCGCGTACAAGAACGCTTTCGAGACGATGAACGACCAGTACGACTCGGAACTGATCCACGCCATCGACCAGCAGATCCTCAACGAGTCCGAGCCGTTCTACGAGGACGGCGACTTCCGGATCGAACTCCCCGAGAACCCCACGGAGCGACTGACGGCCGTCATCGTCGACGACGAGAAGCTCTCGACAGTGCTCGATCGGTACGTCGAAGAACTCCGCGAGCAGCACCGTCGCGTCTTCGGTCTCGACGACTGAGAGAGGGCGTCTGCACCCAGCCGATTGGGGGGAACCAAAGGCCTAAGCCCGTCCACGCCGAAGCGGTCGGTATGAGCACGGACGCCGCGAACGGCGACGACGACCTGAAAGAGCGCGTCACGAACTTCCTGCGCCGCAACTTCCCCCAGATTCAGATGCACGGCGGCTCGGCCGCCATCCAGCACCTCGACCGCGAGACGGGCGAGGTCACCGTTATGCTCGGTGGTGCCTGCTCCGGCTGTGGCATCTCCCCGATGACGATCCAGGCGATCAAGAGCCGAATGGTCAAAGAGATCCCCGAGATCGAGACCGTCCACGCCGAGACCGGAATGGGCGGCGGCGGCCACGACGGCGGAATGTCTCCCTCTTTCCCCGGCGAGAGCACGAGCGAGAGCGACGACGCCGACAGCGACGAAGGTCCCCAAGCCCCGTTCTGATCCGGACCGCCGGGTCGATTTCGACCTGGGACCGGTGACTCTTTGATGCCCTCGCTGCGAGGGTGGGTATGAGCATCGAATCGCCCGAGAACGTCCTCTTCGTGGTGATGGATACGGTCCGCAAGGACCGCCTCACGCCGTACGGGTACGACCGCCCGACGACGCCGAACCTCGCCGAGTTCGCCGAGGAGGCGACCGTCTTCGAGCAGGCCGTCGCACCCGCGCCGTGGACGCTGCCCGTTCACGCCTCTCTCTTTACCGGGATGTATCCCTCACAGCACGGTGCGGACCAGGAGAACCCGTATCTGGAGGGCGCGACCACGCTCGCACAGACGCTCTCGTCGGCGGGCTACGACACCGCCTGTTACTCCTCGAACGCGTGGATCACGCCGTACACCCACCTGACTGACGGCTTCGACGACCAGGACAACTTCTTCGAGGTGATGCCCGGCGAATTCCTCTCGGGACCGCTCGCTCGCGCGTGGAAGGCGATGAACGACAACGAGGCGCTTCGGACGCTCGCGGACAAACTCGTGAGCCTCGGTAACACTGCCCACGAGTACTTCGCCGACAGCGAGGGGGCCGACTCGAAGACGCCCGCGGTGATCGACCGAACCAAGTCGTTCATCGCGGACGCCGACCAGTCGTTCGCGTTCATCAATCTGATGGACGCTCACCTCCCGTATCACCCGCCCGAGGAGTTCGCAGCAGAGTTCGCACCGGGCGTCGACTCCGCGGACGTCTGTCAGAACTCGAAGGAGTACAACTCCGGTGCACGCGACATCGACGACGACGAGTGGGAAGACATCCGCGGGCTCTACGACGCCGAAATCGCGCACATCGACGACCAACTCGGCCGCCTGTTCGACTGGCTGAAGGCGGAAGGCCGGTGGGACGACACGATGGTCGTCGTCTGCGCGGACCACGGCGAACTCCACGGCGAACACGACCTCTACGGCCACGAGTTCTGTCTGTACGACCCGCTCGTGAACGTTCCCCTGATGATCAAACACCCCGCGCTCGACGCCGACCGGCGCGAGGACCAGGTCGAACTCGTCGACCTGTATCACACCGTCCTCGACGTCCTCGACGTCGACGGCGGCACGCCGGCGTCCCCGGAGGAGGACGCCGTCGCGCTCGATCGCACCCGCTCGCTCGTCTCCGACTCCTATCGCGCCTTCGACGGCGTCGACGCCGCCGACCGCGATCCGGGACAGCGCGGCGACGGCGACTACGCGTTCATCGAGTACTCCCGGCCCGTCGTGGAACTGAATCAGTTAGAGGAGAAAGCCGCCGACGCCGGCATCACGCTCCCGAGTGACTCGCGGTTCTACTCGCGGATGCGCGCCGCACGCCGGACAGACGCGAAGTACGTCCGCATCGACCGCATCGAAGACGAGGCCTACCGACTCGACGAGGACCCCGCCGAGACACAAAACCTCGCCGACGCCGACGACCCCGCAATCGAGGGGACGGACGAAACGCTCGCCGCGTTCGAGTCCGCTATCGGCGGTGCGTGGACTGACGCGCTCGACGACGACGTCTCCGACGACAGCGTCGACGAGATGGACGACGAGGCCCAAGAGCGGCTCCGCGACCTCGGGTATCTGGAGTAAGAGCGCGCAGAGATCCGTTTTTTTCAGCGTACGTCTTGTCCGTCTTCCCAGGCTCTGAGGAGATCGGCCAGCGTTCGGTTCGTCGGAACGCGCAAGTCGTGTTCTTCGGCCCGCCGAACCACCTCTCCGTTGATCGCGTCGATCTCGGTGCGCCGACCGGCGTCGACGTCCTGCAGCATCGACGAGCGGTTCGCCGCCGTGGCGTCGATGACGGTTTCCAGTGCCGACTGGGCTCGGTCGGTCGGGAGGTCGACGCCGGACGCGCGGGCGACACGGGCAGTCTCACGGGCGGCACGCCGCGCCGTCTCCGATCCAGGTCCCGACGCGAGCGCGCCGTTTTCGATCCGCGCGAGCGCTGTGACGGCGTTGATGCCGGCGTTGACCGCGAGTTTCTCCCAGCGGCGCCGGGGCATATCGGACGCGACGAGCGTTCGGACGTCGGCGTCGCGGAACGCCTTCCCGAGTCGTTCGGCCCAAGGATGGCGCCCGCCGTTTCGGTCGCCCACGACGACGCGCCCGACGCCCGTGCAGACGACGTGTCCCGGACCTGTGAGCCGAGCGCCGTAGGTCGCTGTCCCGGCGAGTACCGGACACGCTAGCTCGCGGGCGAGGGTCTCCTCGGTCAAGCCGTTCTGGAGTGAACAGACGGCCTCGTAATCGCCGCTTGCGAGCGCCGCGGCGGCGTCCTCGGTGTCGAACGCTTTGACCGTCACGAGTGCGACGTCGGCCTCGCGCCCCTCCCCGTCCGTCGTCGCATCCGGGTGCGTGTGCGCCTCGACGGCCCCCGAGATTTCGACGCCTGACTCGCGGACGGCCGCGGCGTGCGGATCGCGGCCGACGAGCGTCACGTCGTGTGTGCGCGCGAGCAGGCCGCCGAGAAGCGTCCCGAGACTCCCCGCGCCGAAGACGAGAATGTTCATACGACGCCGGACGCGGTCGGACGCAAAAAATCGGGTGGAGGCGGTTGGAGTGGAAGTCGAGCGGAGATAGGGCGGCACGAGGTCCCGGCGAAACAGGTGCGTTCACATAAAGTCCGCAATACCTGACTGTTTGTTCTTGTCGTTCTCGAAGACGGATTCGAGACTCTTCTCTAAGACTTCGAGCCGCTGTTTCGTGTACTCCCGACAGCCGAACTCCTCGGCGACGTGAATGGCGGTGTCCATATACTTGTTCACCGAGCCCTGGTGTACCGTGAGGTTCACCCGGCCGCCGCACTCGCGGCAGTCGCCGGTCAGCGGCATTCTGCGATACTTCTCGCCGCAGTCGAGACACCGCGTCTCCTGTCTGGAGAAGGCCCGGAGGTTCCCGATCAGATCGGGGAGGAAGTGGTACTCGATGACCCGCTCTGCGACGTCGGTCTCGTCGACCGCCCGGAGCTTCCGCGAGAGTTCCAACTGCGCGTCCATCTTGTCCATCATCGACCCGAGCGTCTTGTACGCCGACAGATCCGGACCGAGCGCGATGTCCGAGGTGTCGTGGGTGTGATCGAAGCCGCGGTACTCGTCGTCGGTACCGAGCGTGTCTTCGCCCAGTTGGATTAGATCCTCGACGTCGTCTGGATCTGCGAGCTCGCGCGTGGCCTCGTAGAACTCTCTCGGGTACTGCCGGACGATGTCCATATTGTGCGCCTCGTCGTCGATCTCGCTGGGGTCGATCCGCGAGGACATCACGAGCGGCGCGTCCATCTGTCCGCCGCGCTTGTCGGGCAGGTAGTCTTTCGAGAAGTTGAGGAGACCGTCCATCAGAAGCATCACACAATCTTCATCTCCATCGCAGTTCCGGCGTTTTGCGGCGTGAAAGTACGGATGCGCGTAGCCGACCGCCGCAGACGTGAAGCCGACGACGCGGCCGACGACCGCGGCGGAGGTGTGCGGTGCCATCCCGAAGACGAGTTCGCCCACGAGGTCCTCGCGCTCGTCGACCTCGTAGAACGGCGGCAGGTCGTAGAACTGCTCTAAGAGGTCGTCGACGAAGTCCGCGGTCTTGAGCATATGCTCGGCCGCGCCGTCCGAGAGGACGATGTCCTGGACTTTCAGCTCGACGAGCTGGTCGTCGAACTGCAGGGGTTCGCCGTCGATGTCGGTCCCGTACCCGAGTTCGCGGAAGTCGGTGGCGGTCACGTCGAGTTCGGCGGGCCGGACCGCGGTGACCGGGAGGTCAGTCATATCGTAGCGGACCGTGCCGTCCTTGAACGACGTGACGCCGTTCTTCGCGCGGAGAACGCCCTTCTCCATCGGCTCGGGCGTCTTGTCCGCGGAGGTGAGCCCCTTGACGCCCTTCAGGATGTCGTAGGCCGATTCACGCTCGCCCACCGCTTCGAGGGCCTGCCGGTACTCCTCGCCGACGTCGATAGAGAACCACTCGGGGCTCGTGACGTCGCGCTCGCAGCGCTCGCAGTACACGCGGCCGGATTCGTCCGGTTCGACGACGCGGCTACACTCCTCACACTCGTAGTACGACTCGGTGTGCGTGCCGCACTCCGGGCACGTCGTCCGGTAGGTGTGGGTGTCGCAGTCGGGACAGACGCGGTCGCCCACGCGGACGTCGACGACGCCGCGCCGACCCTGATCGTCCCGGAGGCGGGCGGCTTCGCCGACGTCGCGCTGGCTCCCGCCGGCCTCGCCGATGGGAAAGAGCGTGTGCACCGCCGGTGAGAGGTCGCGCGACTCGGACTTCTCGGGGCGGCCCATCCGGTTGCCGATGCGCGTCGGCGCGCGCTCGCGGAGGTCGAACGGCGCGACCTCGTTCGCGGCTTCGAGCGCGCTCTCGCCGTCGTCCCACTCTCGGGCGCGGGCTGAAAGATCGTCCGCGCTCCACGTCCGTTCGAGCGAGCCCGTCTCGGCGTCGATCTCGAAGCCGAGCGAGCGGACCAGGAGCCGCCACTCCGGCACGCGGATCGTCTCCTCGCGCTGGGTGTGTTCGACGAGGAGGTGTTCGAGCGTCTCCGCGGTGGGTTCGGAGTTCGGGAGTTCGAGAACCCCGTTGCCGCCGTCCTCGTTCACTGCGCGTCCGTCAGCGATGCCGGCGTCGCGGTCGGCGCCTCCATTCGCCCCGGCGAGGCCGCCGTCGGCCTCCGCAGCGCGGATCTGTCCGCCGTCGACGGCGTCGGCGAGCGTCTCGAACTGCTCGACGGAGACGTCGTGCCAGAGATACGTGTAGTCGGGGTGCAGTGGGCAGTCGTACGCCGTCGCCCACTCGTAGGCCTCCGCGGGCGTCGGGTGTTCGAGGTCGACGCCGGGGTCGTCGTCGAGCGCCTGCACGGGCGCGCCGGCGTCCTCGAACTCCTGGACCCACCACTCGTAGACGTAGGAGGCGGGCGCGAGCGGGTGGTTGTTCTCGACGAACTCGCCGAAGTTGACGAGGTACTCGCCGAGGTCGAGGATCTTCTCGACGCCGTTGCGGATCTCCAGTGCCTCTTCGGGGTCGTCGATCTGACGCACGTCGCCGTTGGCGAGTCTGACGGTCGGTCCCTCGATGGAGTCGACCGGGATGACGCCGGCGGCCTTCCCGGGCCGTTCGGTCTTGATCTGCGTCCCCGTCGCGAGGAAGTCGTCGACGAGGTGCATCGTCGCCGGGTGGACGCCGGCGGTCGCGAAGCCGTGGTTGCGCGAGCGGCCGTAGCGGAGGCGGAAGCCGCCTTCGGCGCTCGGATGGCCGAAGACCGGCCGGCCGGCGATCAGGTCGCGAAGGTACTTCGTCGAGGAGTCGAGCCGTGGCGGGCCCTCGGGTGTGTCGTCACCGCTGTCCGTGTCGTCCTCGTTCGCGCCGCCGTCTTCGTCCGCCGCATCGCTTTCCGAACCGGCGTCACCGTCCCCGTCTCCTTCAGCGGCCGACTCGTCGTCTCCGTCGCCGTCGCTTTCGCCCTTGTTGCCGTCGCCGTCGGCGTCCGCGCTGTCCTTGCCGATGGTGCCGTCGATGAGGTCTTGCAGCCACGGCCAGTCGACCTCCTCTAAACCGCGGGTGTAGCGCTGGATCTTCGGCGCTTTGAGCGCGATCCCCTCTGCGAGGACGAGACACATCCCGCCGCGGGCGGAGTTGGTGTCGACGCGTTCGAGGTCGCGGAAGCCCGAGACCTCCTCGTCGCCGGTGGCCTCGCCGTCCAGCATAATCGGCATATGCTCGGCGATGAATTTCGTCTCCTTGTCCTTCGGCGAGTACTGCAGTCCGGTCTCTTTGTCGTAGAGGGCGACCTCCTCGGCGTAGCGCTCGATCTCGTCGGAACGGGCCTTGTACTCGTCGATGCCGAGCAGCGAGCGGGCGTAGTCGGCGACGAGCACCGAGAGCGCCTGGGCGGTCCCGCCGGCCGAGCGGATCGGCCCGGCGTAGTAGACGTTCACGAACTCCGTGCCGTCGTCGTTTTCGAGGATCTCGACGCGGTCGATTCCCTCGATGGGCGCGGCGACGACCCCCTCAGTCAGGAGCGCGACCGCCGTCCGGACCGCCCCCTCGACCTTCCCGGCGCGGCTGTCGTAGTCGCCGACGCTCCCCTCGACGAAGTCGGTGACCAGCTCGAGTGCGGCCTCCTCGCGGGACATCTGTCCCTCTAGCTCGCGGACGCGCTCTGCGACGCCCGCGATGCCGAGGATGTTCTCGACGCGATCGGCCATATCCTTCGCGACCGGAATCTCGACCTCGGGCTCGGGGTCGTAGCCGCGGCCTTTGGCGCGCTCTGCCCGGTCGAACGCCTCGTCGAGACGGGACTCGATCCGCTCGAAATACCGTTCGTCGTCCTCGCGCACGGCTACAGCCAGAGGTCCAGATCAGTCAGTTCGTGGTGCTCCCGTTCGAGCCCCTCCTCGAACGCCCGGAGGTACACCTCGCCGGCGAAGACGGTCGCGGCGTTGAGGTGCCCCGCGAGCGACTGCCCGGAGGGCCGCGAGAGGACGGCGTGGGTGTGTGCGAAGCGCTCGCCGTCGAGGTAAGAGACGTTGCCGACGCAGGCTGCCACTTCCAGCGGTTCGTCGAACGTTACCGAGTGGTACTCTTTGTCTTCCTGATCGTAGAACCACACCTCGGCGTCCTGGACGGCGCCCATCGCCTGAAACCACGCGGCGTCGATCTCTTCGAGGGCGGCGAACTCCTCGATCTCGGTGCGCCAGTCGGCTCCCGTCTCGAGCCGAAGCAGGAACTCCCGGCTCGCATCGACCTCGCGGTAGTGCATACTCCGTTGCTCGGGAGACGCGGACAAAAACCTCACTGTGTTCGCATCCACCCTCGGCGCTGCCGACACCCGGTGATCACCGACCGGTATATTTAGGCATCAGTGTAAAGCGTCCTTTACTGTAAAGCGAGCTTTACACAGCTCGCGTGATCACGATGACAGAGACGATGTCGACAACTGCTGCTTCGGAACGGTCGTATCGACGTGCACACGGTGTCCTCTCGGGACTCTCGGGACTCGCGCTGGGCGTGCTCATCGCTCTGGGCCGGCCGCTCCTCGGGGCCGCCGGGTTCGTCGCGTTCCTCGGTGCGGCGGGGTACTTCCGGGTGAGCTACGCGGGCACGCTGTTCGACGAGCGCGACGAGCGGACCCACGAGCGCGCCGCCGGGTGGACGATCGCGCTCTTCGGGTGGGCCTCGGCAGTTTTCTTCCCGACGCTGACGGCCCTCGTGGCTCTCGGATATACCACCTGGCCGACGTGGCTGACGCCAATCGCTCTGACCGTTCCGGTCGTCTACGGTGCGTACGGCGTCCTCCTGCTCGTCGCTCGGCGGCGCGTATGAAAAACGACCTCCCCGAACGGCGCGAGCGCGCGGGAATCAGCCAGGCCGAACTGGCCCAGGCAGTCGGTGTCACTCGCCAGACGATAAACGCCGTCGAACGCGGGCGCTACGACCCGTCACTCGAACTCGCGTTCGCGCTCGCCGGATATTTCGAGTGTCGCATCGAGGACGTCTTCGACCCGACCGACGAGTGACGCGAGACTGCCGCTCTCGACCGGTTCGGTTGCGAAAAAGTGCTGAAAGCTACTGCGACTGCGAAGCGGCCTGTCAGGCCCACTCGTCGAGCGACGGCGCCTCCGATACTCGCATCGAAAGCCACGCATCATCGCGGGAAATGTCCGCGATAATGAACTCCGATTGAGCGGGGGTGGAGTCCACCGAGGCCATCACCTCGGCGCGCGACGCGTCGGACGTTGCGGCCGTCGCATTCGGCGTCATGTTTGTGAGTGTGTCTCATCCATACATAAACCCGTCGGATCGATGTCGTGACGGAATCCACGGATGTGTATATTTTTCGGTCTGAAAGAGCACGATAATGCACATCTACCGTTCGAGGGTCGACAAATGGGACTCCGGCTCTGACTGGTATGATAGAACTTACCAAGTAACTCGACACTACGGAGGGTGTGGTAGTGTGCGGACACCTAACAACCATCAGGTAAATTATATACAAATATGCCAACACGCAGCAAGTATGACTGACGAACTCCCGTCCCAACCCGGGCCGCGTCGCCAGGCGCAACTGTTCTCGGAGACCGCTGACACGCCGGACATCCCGATGTCTTTCGATGATCTGGAGGCTGCCGCACTGGATGCGCTCTCCGACGAAGCGTACGACTACGTTGCCGGCGGCGCGGGTGGCGAGGACACCGTCGACCGGAACCGCGAGGCGTTCCGCCAGTACCGCTTGCTCCCGCGGATGCTCCGGGACGTGAGCGAGCGAGATCTCTCGACGACGGTCTGCGGCACCGAACTGAACCACCCCGTGATGCTCGCGCCGGTCGGCGTCCAGTCGATCATCCACGAGGACGGCGAGCGGGCGACTGCCCGCGCCGCCCGCGAGTTGAGTCTGGGGATGATCTCCAGTTCGGCGGCGTCGACGACGATGGAGGGCATCCGCGAGGAACTCGGCGACGCGCCCGGGTGGTTCCAACTGTACTGGAGCGCCGACCGTGACCTCGCGAAGAGTTTCGTCGACCGGGCGACCGAAGCCGGCTACGAAGCGCTCGTCGTCACGCTCGACACGCCGATGCTCGCCTGGCGAGAGCGGGATATGCAGCGCGGCTACCTGCCCTTCCTCGACCGCGACGGCGTCGCGAACTACTTCTCGGATCCGACGTTCCAGTCGCGCGTCGACGGTGACGTCGAGGAGAATCCGGTCGCCGCCGTCAACGAGTTCCTGGAGGTGTTCAGCGACCCGTCGCTCACCTGGGACGACTTCGCGTGGCTCTGTGAGTACAGCGAGTTGCCTGTCGTGCCGAAGGGCATTCTCCACCCCGCGGACGCCGAGCGCGCGGTCGAGGCGGGCGCGGCCGGCGTCGTCGTCTCGAACCACGGCGGTCGGCAGGTCGACGGCGCGGTCGCGGCCATCGAACAACTGCCGGATGTCGCCGACGCCGTCGGCGACGACGTCGACGTCCTCTTCGACAGCGGGATCCGACGCGGTGCGGACGCGCTGAAGGCGCTCGCGCTCGGCGCCGACGCCGTCTTGCTCGGCCGCCCGTTCGTGTACGGATTGGCTCTCGACGGCGCCGACGGCGTCCGCACCGTCTGTGAGAACTTCCTCGCCGATCTGGACCTAGGACTGGGGCTCGTCGGCCACGACGACGTCGCGGGCGTCGACGAGTCGGTACTGGCTGACTGAGACTGTGTGCGAGCGGTCAACGCGTGGGCGCTTCCGGACAGGCCTTCAAAGAGTACAAGAGGTGTGGCACAGTAAAGCGCCGTATGAACGTTGCCGACGCGATGACTCCCCGTGAGGACGTTGTTACTGTCGAACTTCCGGGGACTCGCGATGACGTGTTGGAGTACATCCAGGAGCGCGGCTTCTCCTCGGTGCCGGTGGTCAAGCAGACCGAAGACGGCGAGGAGTACCGCGGACTTGTCTCTCGCGAGGAACTGATCGAACGCCCCGACGAGGACCAGCTCGCGGTCCTGATGCGGGACGTTCCGACGGTCACCGCCGACACGAGCGTCGTGGACGCGGCGCATCTGATGATCGACGCCGGAACCCGGCGCGTCCCCGTCGTCGACGGCGAACTCGAAGGCATCTTCACCGTCACCGACGTCGTCCACGCCATCGCCCGCGGCGAGGTCGAACTGGAGGCGACCGCCGGCGACGTCGCGACTGAGGACGTGAACACGACCTACGACGGGACGCCGCTCCCGGTCGCCGAGCGCGAAATCTTCTACGCGAACGTCCCCTACGCGGTCTGTCTCGACGACGAGGGGCGGATGAACGGCATCCTCACCGAAGTCGACATCATCGAAGTCGCCCGCGTCGTCGAGGGTGAAGACGACACCGGCGACTCGGTCGCCGGCCAGGACGACGAGTGGATGTGGGAGGGCATCAAAGCCATCGGCAAGCGCTACATCCCGACGCGGAACGTCGAGCTGCCGGCCGAACCGGTCTCGACCTTTATGTCTGAGGACCTCGTGACCGTCTCGAAGCGCAAGCCCGGCGTCGAGATCGCACAAGCGATGATCACCGAGGACATCGAACAGATCCCCCTCGTCGCGGGCGACGAACTCGTCGGCATCGTCCGCGACATCGACCTCCTGGAGGCTCTGTGATGAGCGAGGAGCAAACCGAGGGCGAGCGACTCGCCGAACTGGCCAAGCGCCGCGGCTACTTCTTCGGCGCGAGCGGCGCCTACGGCGGCGCGGCGGGGTTCTACACGTTCGGCCCGCAGGGCGCGGCGCTGAAGTCGAACGTCGAAGACGCCTGGCGCGACCGCTTCACCGTCCAGGAGGGCAACTTCGAGATCGAGGCGCCGACGATCATGCCCGAACCAGTCTTCGAGGCGTCGGGCCACCTCGACGGCTTCGACGATATGCTCGTCGAGTGCCCCGAGTGCGGTGAGTCCCACCGTGCGGACCATCTCATCGAAGACGAGACCGACATCGAAGACGCCGAGTCGCTGCCGATCGCGGAGGTCGAGGCGCTGCTCGAAGAGCACGACCTCCAGTGTCCGAACTGCGGCGCGCACCTTGCGGGCGAACCCGTCGAGGATTTCAACCTGATGTTCGAGACGAACATCGGTCCCGGCTCGTCGACGCCGGGCTATCTCCGCCCGGAGACCGCACAGGGCATCTTCGTCGAGTTCCCGCGCATCAAGGAGTACGCGCGAAACAGCCTGCCGTTCGGCGCGACGCAGATCGGCCGGGCGTACCGCAACGAGATCTCACCGCGAAAGAGCATCGTCCGCACGCGGGAGTTCACGCAGGCCGAACTGGAGCAGTTCGTCGACCCCGAGCGCGACGAACCCGACCTCAGTTCGGTCGAAGACGTCGAGGTGACGCTGTACCCGGCGACCGAACAGCAGGCCGACGACGGCGAATACGTCGAGACGACCGTCGGCGAGGCCGTCGACGAGGAGATCATCGGCGACCCGTGGATCGGCTACTTCGTCGGCATCGCCCAGGAGTGGTACGAGCGCGTCGGCGTCGATATGGACCGTTTCCGGTTCCGTCAGCACCTCGCGGGCGAGCGCGCCCACTACGCGGCGGACTGCTGGGACGCCGAGAGCGAGGTCGACGGCGACTGGATCGAGATCGCCGGCTTCGCCTACCGGGGCGACTACGACCTCTCGAAGCACGGCGAGCACAGCGACGACGAGTTCACCATCTTCCGGCAGTTCGACGAACCGAAGACGGTCGAGCGCGCCGTCGTCGAACCGGATATGAGCGTTCTCGGGCCGGAATTCGGCGGTGCCGCCGGCGACGTGAAAGCGGCGCTCGAAGCTCTCGCCGAGCGCGACCCCTCGGCCTTCGAGGGCGACACCGTGACCGTCGAATCCGACGGCGAGACCTACACCGTCGACACCGACGTGACGAACTTCCGGGTCGAAGAGCAGACCCAATCGGGCGAGCACATCACGCCGCACGTGATCGAACCGTCTTTCGGCGTCGACCGGACGGTCTACACCCTCCTGGCACACGCCTACAACGAGGACGAGGTCGACGGCGAGACGCGCTCGTACCTCTCGCTGTCACCGACGGTCGCGCCGACGGACGTCGGCGTCTTCCCGCTCGTCTCGAACGTCGAGGAACTCGTCGACCGGTCCCAATCGATCGTCGACGACCTGCGGGAATCCGGCTTCAGCGTCGTCTACGACGATTCGGGGAGCATCGGCCGACGCTACCGACGCCAGGACGAGGTCGGGACGCCCTTCTGTGTCACCATCGACCGCGACGGGCTCGAGGGCGACGGCCCCGACAGCGTCACCATCCGCGAGCGCGACACCGCCCGGCAGATCCGCGTTCCGATCGACGACCTCGTCGCGGAACTCCGGACCGTCGAGAGCGGCGAGCGGACCTTCGACGACCTCGTCGAGGCGTACGAACTCGTCGCGCCGGGAGCGGACGCGTAGACGGTGTCCTCATCGCCCGTCGAATCGCTCCCTCGTCCGTCGGCGAGCGAGCTAAAGCGCCGTCTCGTCCACGCGAGCGGGACCGGACTCCCGCTGCTCTACATACTCGGGTTCGTGTCGTGGTCGCAGTTCGGCCTCGTGATGATCCTCTGTTCTGTGACCGCGGCCGTCCTGGAGTTCTTCCGACTCGTGGTCGGTCTCGACTGGGCGGTCTACGACGAACTCACTCGTTCCTACGAGCAGACGAACGTCGCGGGGTACGCGCTGTATATGTTCAGCGTCACCGCCGTGGTGCTCGTATTCGCGCCGCACATCGGCGTTCCGGCGACGCTGATGTTGACGGTCGGCGACCCCGTTTCGGGGCTGCTCGGGACGACCAGAGAGGCCGGTGAACCGAAGCGACTGCGGACGCTCGGGGCGATGTTCGCGGTCTGCCTGCTCGTTTCGGCTCCGTTTCTCGTCCCGGTCGCGGGCGTCGCGGTCGGCGGCGCGGCAGCGGTCGCGGCCGCGCTCGGAGCGACCGTCGCGGACGGATTCAAGCCGGTGATCGCCGGCTACGTCGTCGATGACAACCTCTCGATTCCGCCGGTCGCGGCCGTCGCTGCCGGCGCAGTCCTGGCTGTCGCCGGGGCCACACCGGTCTTCGTCTGACCGACGGCCCTGCGGGACGGGCACCTCACCGACCGTATGACTACTTCCCACGACGATTTTTGTACACAGCCGCCGAATCGCGTGTCGTGACCGTCTACGAGAGCGACCTCCCCGGCGTCGGCAAGAAACACGAGATCGACCTCCCGGACGGCTCACAGCTCGTCGTCGTGACCCACAACGAGGGACGGCGCGAGGTGTTTCTGCGGCCGACGCCCGAGAGCGACTCCGAGAAGCTCTTCGAGCTCTCGGATCAGTTAGCCCGACAGATCGGCACGATTCTGGAGGGCGCGTACTTCCAGCCTGTCCGCTCTGAGAGCATCGAGACGCTGCTCGGCGGCGACACGCTCTTAGAGTGGGTCGAAGTTGGCGCGGACTCGCCGATCGCGGACCGGACGCTCGGCGAGTCGGACCTCCGACAGGAGACGGGGGCGTCCGTCGTCGCCATCGAGCGCGACGATGAAGTCATCCCCTCGCCGGGCGGCGAGACGACAGTCCGCGCGGGTGACACGCTCGTGATCGTGGGCACGCGAGAGAACTGCGACGCGTTCGAGGCGCGCGTCACGGGCGAATAATGGCTGCCGGGTTGCTCGCACTCGGAGAGGTGTTCGTCGTCCTCGCGATCGCGGGCGCAGTAGCGCTCCGCGTCGGCCTCTCGGTCATCCCGCTGTACGTCGTCGGCGGGATGCTCGCCGGTCCCTTCGTCGCCGGCCGTATCGGCCTGCCGTACGTGCCGAACGACGAACTACTGACCGTCCTCGCGGAGGTCGGGATCGTGCTCCTGCTGTTCTTTCTCGGCTTGGAGTTCAGCCTCGGGCGGCTGCTGGCCGCGCGCTCGAAGATCACCCGCGCGGGTCTGATCGACGTCGTCGTGAACCTCCCGCTGGGCGTCGCGCTCGGTTTCGCACTCGGATGGTCGTTCGTCGAGGCACTGTTACTTGGCGGCATCGTCTACATCTCGTCGTCAGCCATCGTGACGAAGACGCTGATCGACCTCGGCTGGATCGCCGACGAGGAGGCCGAACCGATCCTCGGGACGCTCGTCTTCGAGGACCTGTTCATCGCCGTATACCTCGCCGTCGTCACCTCACTCGTCCTCGGCGGCTCGGGCGGTGCGGTCGCGACCGGGGCTGGCACTGAAGCGGTCGGCGGGCTGGGCGGCGTCGGCCGGTCGCTCGCCGTCGCCTTCGGCTTTCTCGGGCTCCTGCTCGTCGTCGTGCAGTACGGAACCGGGTTCTTCGTCCGCGTCCTCGACGTCTCCGAGAACGAGGCGTTCGTGCTTCGGGCGCTCGCCGTGGTCGTTCCCGTCGCCGGCCTCGCGCTGGCGCTGGGCGTGAGCGAGGCGGTCGCGGCCTTCTTCGTCGGGATGGGATTCTCGACCAGCGGGCACCGCGAGCGTATCGAGCGCCAACTCACGCCCGTTCGGGACGTCTTCGCGGCCATCTTCTTCTTCTGGATCGGCGTCGGGACTGATCCCCGACTGCTCGGCGGCGTCGCCGTCCCACTCGCGGCGGCGGTCCTGCTGACGACGCCCTCGAAAGTCCTCTCGGGCTATCTGGGCGGCCGCGCGTACGAACTCTCTGGGCGGCGCTCGCTCCGGGCCGGCCTCGGATTGGTGCCGCGCGGGGAGTTCTCGCTCGTCATCGCCGCGCTCGCCGCCGGCGGATCGACGCCGGTGATGCAGGAGACGATCCCCGCGCTCGCCGTGGGCTACGTCCTCGTGATGAGTTCGCTGGGGACGGTGCTGATGCAGCGCTCCGACGCCGTCGCGGAACTTGCCGGGCGTGCGTGGCCGCATACGAAGATGTGACTACGCTGATCAACCATCAGTAGACTGATTATTCCATCTCTCGGCAGTCAGTTATGCCCCAGCTGACCGCCTCGGATGTCGATTCCACAATCTGTTAATACGAGCCCTGTGGACGGCGAGACACGATCGGACTCGACGGGTCGGTGTCGGTCGGGTCGCACCATCCCGTGCCACGGGCGCGAACCTATCTAACGATGATTGTCGCTGTCACCATTACCGCACTGGGCGTCTTCCTCGTCGGCCTCATCACACAGTTGTTCGGCTATCGGGTCGGTGGAACGATTGCGATTCCCGTCCTCGCGGTCTACTCTCTGAAGAACTTCTGGATGCTGCCAATCTTTCTCCTGAGCACCCTCCTCGCGTACGTTGGCCTGCACGTGGCCAAACAGCAGACGCTCATCTACGGGCGCGACGAACTGCTCGTCGCGATGGCGGTCGGGAGCGGCGTCCCGCTCGTCCTCTTGACCATTCTTGGCTCGTACGTCCCCGAACCACTCCGGGGCGTCGTCTTCATCGGCAGCATTCTTCCCGGACTGGCGGCCTACAACTACCACCAGATCAAACCACAATATCGGCGCTGGGACGTCACCACGACCGGACTCCTCTTGGTGTCGCTCCTTGCAATCGGCTGGGTTCTCGTCGCGCCCTCCTATACCAACACGCTTGGAACGCTCACCCCGCCCGTCCTCTTCGCAGCGACGGCGGACACGGCAGTCCTGAAACAGGCTGTCGTCGCGGCCGACCTCCAGCCACCGATCCTCTCTCGATCGACAGCCGTCGCGTTGTTCTTGATTGGCGTCACCCTCTCAGAGCGCATCCGCAGCCGGTACGGTATTCGAACCGGACTGATCGCGATGGCCCTCCTGGCGCTCTACACGTTCGCGAGCCCCTGGCTGCTCGTTCTCTACGCGCTGACTTTGGTGCTCGCGTACGTGTGTCTCAAAGCCGTCCACTACACGACGCTGCTGTACGGTCGAGTGCTGATCTCCGTCGCGACCGTGACGTCGCTTCTCGTCGTGGTTCCGCTCGTCTTGGCACTGCCGATCACTCGCGGTCTGTCGGCGTACTTCGTGGCGATTCTCGGCGGCGTGAACGCCTACAGTTGGCACATCTCTGCACCGTCGAAACGACCGCTGTACGTCCCGCTGCAGATCGGTTCGTATCTCCTCTTGCTCGCGTCGGCGCAGGCCGTCGGCCTGCTCCGCCCCGGGACCTTTCCCGTACTGTTCGGCCTGCCCGGAACCGCGCTCGCGCTCGTCGGCGCCGCTCTTTGCTTCGCGTACGTCGAGTACCGAACCATCGATCTCCCTGATCAGGAGGCGGTGTTCGAGGCGTCGATCCTCTCGGGCGGTGGAGACGCGTGATCGAACCCGTTCACTTCGAGGTCTATCGGTCCGGCGAGGGCTGGCGCTGGCAACTGCACGACGACGAGGTGATCCTCGGCTCAGCCCCCACGTGGTACGAAACGGCACGCGACGCCCGCACGGCGATTGACGAGGTGCGCGATGCGACCGCAGAACTGGAGGGCCTCGACGGATTCGAGTTCGCCTCCGACCACGACGACGACGGACGCCCTCGACTCCGCATCCGGGGCGAGGCCGACCGCGAGGTCTTCGAGTGGTCGCTCGAACGGGACGGAACCGTCCTCGCGATGCCGAACTACACGTACACGACCAGAGACCACGCTAGAGCGGCCGCCGCGCGGTTCGAGGATCTGGCGACCGGAGCGGTCCCGGTGTATCTGACCGGATCGAGCGACGACGCTCCCGAGTACGACCCCTTCTACGTCGGAAAGGGGGGGCTTCGCGACCGGCTGTGGTCACTGCTCACCCGCGGGCGGCGTCACCGGCGGTTCCTCCAGAGCATCGACACACGGATCGTTGTCTCCGGTATCCGGGGAAAGTCCTCGACGGTCCGCCGACTCGACGACGTGTTCAACCGCCGCGGCTACGACGTCCTCACGAAGATGACGGGCAATCACCCGACGCTCATCCGAAACGGGGACGTGATTCCCATCGATCGCCCCGGTCCCTACACCACGCTGTACGAGAACATCAACGTCCTCCGGGAGTTCGGGCCGATGCTTGACTCCTACACGCCCGAGGACGTCGCGATCTTCGAGAACCAGGGTATCACCGAGTACACTACCCGTCTGTTCAATCAGCGCTTCGTCAAGCCCGACGTCGTCGTCTTAGCGAACATCCGCCAGGACCACCAGGACACCCTCGGCAAGACCCGTCGCGAGATCGCTCGCGCCTTCGCCCGGACGATTCCTCCGGGGACGGACGTTGTGAGCGGTGAACTCCACCCGCTGTTGCACGAGTACCTGCACGCGGAGATCGAACAGGCCGGCGCGACGCTGACGCAGGTGACGATCCCGGACGACCAGCGGGGCCGGATCGGAGCCGAGACCGTCTACGCCGTCAACGACGTGCTCCGCGTGCTGGATATGGACCCTGTCCCCGACGCCCAGCTGGCGGAGTATCTCGACGCCATCCAGCCCGAGTGGACGCGCCTCCCGAACGGCCGCGTGTTCAACGGGGCCGAGATCAACGACATCGAGAGCACGGAGGCCATCCGGCAGGCGCTGGCCGGCGACAACTACATTCTCCCGTTCGTGTACCTCCGCGCGGACCGCCGGAGCCGGACGGCGTCGTTCGCGAACTACCTGAACACGCTCGCGGACCGCGATTTGATCCGTCGGGCCCGGGCCGGCGGCGCGTTCACCGACGTCTTCGCCGACAACGTCGACGTGCCCGTGACGACACACGACCGCGACGAGGACGCGGGCGAGGTACTCGAGGAGATGCTCGGCGGCGAGTATCCCGTGATGCTGATGGGCAACACCGTCGACCAGTTTATGCGCGATATGGACGCCGAGATCACCGAGCGCGCCCAACAGGTCGTGATCGAGGCGGCCGACTGATCGGCCCCAGTCTTCTACTCCGCTCGTCTTCTGTCGTTCACCGATCGTCTCTCACTGCTCGCTTGAACCGCCCCGCAAATCACGACTCGCCACACGGTGCCAGCAGGCTTTCGTCGGCGGCGCGCGAGCGATCGGTAAATGGCTGCACGCTCGCCCGTCGTCGGTGTTGACGCCTGCCCCGCTGGTTGGGTCGCGACGGTGCTCGACCACGACGACGCACGAATCGAGACGCATCGTGATTTCGCGGCGGTTGCCGACACGTATGCGGACGCCAAGCGGGTTCTCGTCGATATCCCGATTGGACTGCCGACGACGAGTCGGCGCCGCTGCGACGAGGACGCCAGCGATCTGCTCGGTTGTCGCGGCATCTCCGTGTTCTACCCGCCGAGCGCGGCTGCGATCGACTGCGACGACTACGAGACCGCGAGTGAGGCCCACCGTGACGACGTCGGTCACGGGATCTCACGGCAGGCGTTCTACATCGGCGAGAAGATCCGAGAGGTTGCGAGCGTCGTCGGCGACGACTACGACGGGCGGATCCGCGAGGCGCACCCGGAACTGTGCTTTGCGGCGTTGAACGGCCAACCGATCGCGTACGCCAAGTCCACAGCGCGCGGGCGTCGCCTCCGGCGGTCGCTTCTCGCCGACGCGCTCGACGGCGCGGAAGACGCATACGAGCAGGCGCGAGACGACTATCCACTGAGCGACGCCGGCCGCGACGACCTCCTCGACTCGATGGTGCTCGCCGTCGCGGCAGCGGGCGCAGCTGTCGCGGGCGGGTCGCTGACGACGGTCCCCGCGGAGCCCGACGCCGACGAACCGCGGATCTACTACCCGCCGTTCGAGGTTGCCTGAGCCGCTCCAGTCACAGACCTGTCCCGAAAACGTTTAGTGCGGCGGGATTGGTGTGTTGTTACAATGACGCGGCTCTCGCTGCCGATCGCTCGCGTCCAATCGAGAGTCGCGACTGCAGCCGTCTCGACGCTTTTCTCCGCGTGCTCCGTCGAGACCGCCGACGCCGCGCGACGACCGCGACGACGGGCCTGCTAGGCCCACTATTACCTCATCTCCACGTTGCAGCGAAATCAACTGAAAAGCGACCAGCGTCTCTATAGGCATCTCTACGATTTAATTTCTAACACTCAAACCGTGTAATTTATACGGGAGAGGGCCGGACTCGGATGTATATGACAAGCGTGGCACTCGCGTTCTCCGGCGGACTCGACACCACAGTATGCGTTTCACTCCTCCAAGAGGAGTACGGCTACGACGAGGTCGTCGGCGTCACCGTCGACGTCGGACAGCCGGAATCGGAGTTCGAGGAAGCACAGGAGACCGCCGACGCGCACGGACTCGACCTGCACGTCGTCGACGCCAAAGAGGAGTTCGCGGACCTCTGTTTCGACTCGGTTCGCGCGAACGCGACGTACCAGGGCTACCCGCTCGGCACGGCGCTTGCGCGCCCGGTCATCGCCAACGAGATTCTCGACGTCGCCGAGGCCGAGGGTTGTGACGCACTCGCACACGGCTGCACCGGCAAAGGAAACGACCAGCTCCGGTTCGAGGCCGTCTGGCGCGCCTCCGACCTCGACGTCGTCGCGCCGATCCGCGAACTCGAACTCACCCGCGAGTGGGAGCAGGAGTACGCCGAGGAACACGACCTGCCCGTCCAGTCGGGTAACTCCGGCATCTGGTCGATCGACACGAACCTCTGGAGCCGCTCCGTCGAGGGCGGCGAGCTGGAAGACCCCGCTCACGTCCCGCCGGAAGACATCTACGAGTGGACCGACGACCCCGCGAACGCCACCGAGACCGAACTCGTCGAGATCACCTTCGAGGACGGCTACCCCGTCGCGCTCGACGGCGAGGAACTCTCCCCGACGGAGCTCATCCGCACGCTCAACGACCAAGCAGGAAAGCACGGCGTCGGCCGCACGGATATGATGGAAGACCGGATGCTCGGCCTGAAGGTCCGCGAGAACTACGAGCACCCGGCCGCGACGACGCTGCTCACCGCCCACGAGGCGCTCGAACAGCTCGTTCTCACGAAAGACGAGCGCGACTTCAAGCGCAGCATCGACAACGAATGGGCCCAGAAGGGCTACGAGGGCCTCGTCGACCACCCGCTCGTCGGCGCGCTCGAAGGCTTCATCGATGAGACCCAAGAGCGCGTCACCGGCACGGTGACGATCAAGTTCCAGGGCGGACAGGCCCGCCCGGTCGCCCGCGAGTCCGAGTACGCCGCCTACTCCGAGGACGCCGCCTCGTTCAACACCTCCGGCGTCGGCGACATCACCCAGAAGGACGCCACCGGCGTCGCGAAGTACCACGGCTTCCAGTCCCGCCTCGCGAACGCCGCGACGGCCGCTGCGAAGGCGAAACAGAACGACTCCGAATAGACAATGACAGGCGCGGAGGAGACGGGAGACGGCGACACAGGCGCCTCGGGCGTCGTCCGGCGCGACCGCTTCAGCGGCGGCCCCGCCCGCGGCTTTATGTCCAGCCTCGCGGCCGACGAGCGCATCTTCGCGGCGGATCTGGCCGTCGACCGCGCGCACGCGGTGATGCTCGCCGAGCAGGAGATCATCGGCGACGACGTCGCCGGCGAGATCCTCGCCGCGCTCGACGACGTCGAATCGGCGGGCCACGGCGCGCTCCCCGACGGCGAGGACGTCCACGAGGCGATCGAGACAGCCGTCGTCGACCGCGTCGGCCCCGACGGCGGGAAGATGCACACCGCCCGCAGTCGGAACGACGAGGTCGCGACCTGCATCCGCTACCGCCTTCGCGCAGACCTCCTCGACGCAATCGAGGCGACGATCGCACTCCGCGAGGCGCTTGTCGAGACTGCCGCGGCGCACGTCGACACCGTGATGCCGGGCTACACGCACCTCCAGCCCGCACAGCCGACGACGGTCGCGCACTTCCTGCTCTCGTATGAGTCGGCCGTCGCCCGCGACACCGCACGTCTCCTCGACGCTTACGACCGGACGAACCGCTCGCCGCTCGGCGCGGCGGCGTTCGCTGGCACCCCGTTCGACGTCGACCGCGAGCGCACCGCGGACCTGCTCGGCTTCGACGGCGTCGTCGAGAACTCGATGGACGCCTCGGCGGGGAGAGATTTCCTCGCGGAGGCGACGGCGGCGCTCGCGACGCACGCGACTACAGTGTCGGGGCTCGCCGAGGACCTCGTGATTTTCGCGAACAAGGGCTACGTCGACCTCGCCGACGAGTACTCCTCGACGTCCTCGATTATGCCGCAGAAGGTCAACCCCGACACCTTAGAACTGGTTCGCGCAGTCGCGGGCGACGCCGTCGGCGGCCTCACCAGCCTCCTGACGACGCTGAAGGGGCTCCCGCGCGCGTACAACCGCGATCTCCAGCGCGCGACGCCGCACACCTGGGAGACGGTCGACGCCGTCTCCGAGGCGACGGCCGTCGCCGCCGGTGCAGTCGCCACCGCCGAGTGGCCCGCCGAAACCCTCGAAGCCGAGGCCGGTGCGGGCTTCTCGACGGCCACGGGCGTCGCGGACGCGCTCGCGATGGCCGGCGTCCCCTTCCGCACCGCCCACGAGGTTCTCGCCGCGGCCGCAGAGCGCGCCGACGGCGAGACGCCCGACCTCGCAACACTTGACGCGGTCGCAGCGGACGTGCTCGGCGAGTCCCTGTTCGAGTACGTGAGCCGCGAGCGCGTCGAAGCGGCGCTGGATCCCGTCCAGAGCGTCGCGAGCCGCGACTCCGTCGGCGGGCCGGCACCCGAAGCGGTGGCGTCACAGCTCGACGGGTCCGAGGCCGGAATCGGTGCCGACCAGACAGCACTCGAAGAGCGCAGCGACGCGCTCGAGGACGCCGCGGAGACGCTCCAGGCAGAGGTGGATCACTATGTCTGAGATCGGTGACTGGCGGGTCCCCGGTCCCCATCTGCGACGCTCGCCGCGACGGTCCCCCTCACGGGGACGATAACATATGAAATCAGACATAGATTTCACACGGGCGGATTGATCGACTGTTCCACGCCGTTAGTGGTTTCGCTGTTTAGTTAATTTATCCGATATTTTCGATGGGTTTAAGGCTCTTCCTCGCCCACCGACGAGTATGGCAGAGACCATCACCGCAGAAGACCCGCTCACCGGAGAAGAGATCGAAATTCCCGCCGACGTCGAAGTCGGCGAGATCGTCGACAGTCCCGCGACCGGCGCGGAACTGGAAGTCGTCTCGGTCGACCCCCTGACACTCGAAGAAGCCCCCGAACTCGAAGAGGACTGGGGCGAGTGAAATGAAGGTTGGGCTGCTCTACTCCCGGATTCGGCGAGACGAGAAGCTCCTCCTCTCGGAGCTTCGCGAGCGCGGACACGA
>Ga0207719_100077_pt1 | contig 86145 bp, 78 predicted proteins | sample A23P1SouthBayCA_2_FD_187279 | JGI IMG/M metagenome (GOLD analysis project Ga0207719, IMG submission 187279) | Aerobic enrichment media microbial communities from Eden Landing Ponds, California, USA - A23 P3 (3) (SPAdes) | ecosystem: Environmental > Aquatic > Marine > Unclassified | place...
GGAGGCGGGCGTCGCCGACGCGCTCGACGACGCCGGCGTCTACGCGTTCGGCCCCGAGGCCGAGGAGGCCCGCATCGAGACGGACAAGGCCTTCCAGCGCCGGTTCATGGAGCGCCACGACATTCCGGGCTGTCCCGACTTCGAGACGTTCGAGGACATGGAGGCCGCCTGTGAGTTCCTCGACAACTACGACGGCGACATGGCGGTCAAGCCCGCGGGGCTGACCGGCGGCAAGGGTGTCCGCGTCACCGGCGACCAGGTTTCCAAGGCCGAGGCTAAGGAGTATATCCGCGAGTCGGGTCACGACCGAATCGTCCTTGAGGAGCGCCTCGTCGGCGAGGAGTTCACCGTGCAGGCGCTCGTGGCCAACGGCGACGTGCGCGTCACGCCCGCCGTCCAGGACCACAAGCGCGCCTACGAGGGCGACGAGGGGCCCAACACCGGCGGGATGGGGAGCTACTCCGACGCGACGCTCGAGTTGCCGTTCATGGACGAGGACGACTACATCGAGGCCGTCCGGGTCCTGGAGGAGACCGTCGAGGCTCTGGAGGGTTACAAGGGCGTCCTCTACGGCCAGTTCATGCTCACCACCGAGGGCGTCAAGGTCGTCGAGTTCAACGCTCGCTTCGGCGACCCCGAGGCGATGAACACCCTGCCCGTGCTCAACACGGACTTCCTCGACGTGCTCACGGCCGCACGGGACGGCGACTCGCTCCCGCAACTCTCCTTTGCTCCCAGGGCGACAGTCTGCAAGTACGCCGTCCCCGCGGGGTACCCGACCGACCCCGAGGCCGGGGCGAAAGTGAAAGTCGACGCCGAGAGCGCCGCGGCGGCCGCTGAGGGCACCGGCGGCGAGGCCATCCTCTTCTACGCGAGTGTCGACGAGCGCGACGACGGCATCTACACGACCACCTCGCGGGCGTTCGCCGTCGTCGGCCTCGCCGACACCATCACGCAGGCCGAGGAAATCGCCGAGGACGCGCTCGCACTGGCCGGGGAAGACGGACTTCGGATCCGTCACGACATCGGGAAGGCGGACCTGGTCCAGCAGCGCATCGACCACGTCGCCGAGATGCGCGGCGAGTGAGCGCCGTCGGAAAAGCACTCAGTTTCTTCTCACTCCGTCGGGCGATAGAAAAAACCACCATCGGATCCGGACGTTCGTTCCGCGTGAACGCCGATTTTCCCGATGAGTCGAACGCCTCAAACGACCTGGATGCCGCCTTTCATGTCCTGGTTCTCGTGGGGGGCACAGTAGTAGGTGTAGATGCCGGTCGACTCGAGTTCCTCGGAGTGCGTCTCGCCCTGTTCGATGAGTTCCATCGCGCCGCCCGAGGTCCCCTCGAAGTTATCGCTGGGCTGACTCTCCGGCTTGACGTTGTGCCCCGCAGTGTTGAACTCCCAGACCACCGTCGTACCGGAATCGACCGTGATCTTCGTCGGATCGAAGTAGAAGTTCTCGACGGCGATAGTCACCTCGTCCTCGCCAGTCATATCCTCGTAGGTGTCCTCGTTGACGCCGTCGAGGTAGGAGGGCCAGTCGGGTTCGCCCGAGCCACCGTCGCCACCGTCGTCGGGCGTGTCGGTGTCGTCGCTCGTGTCCGTGGAACAGCCGGCTAGCGCACCTGTCGCCATTATCGTCCCGATACCACCGAGTACACGACGTCGCCGAATCTGTCGTTCCATGCGCAACTCGACCTTAGGCGAGGACAGGAAAAGAGGCTTGCCAATACATGTTTGGTGTGAGAGAGTGTGTCGCGGGTCAGCAGTGAACTATTGGAGGGCGGGTCGTCGCTACCGACCGAACAGGCCAAGCAGGCGGTACTCCTCGTCGGGCGTGTAGCGCCGGAACAGGAGACTGTTGGTCAGCACCGAGACGCTGGAGATAGCCATCGCGACGGCCGCGAGCACGGGCTGGAGCAGTCCTAGCGAGGCCAGCGGGATCATCGCCGTGTTGTACCCCAGCGCCCAGAAGAGGTTCTGCTTTATTTTCGAGAGCGTCCCCTCGGAGACGCGGATGGCCTTCAGCACGTCCAGTGGGTCCGAGCGCATCAGCGTCACGTCGCTGGCCTCGATGGCCACGTCCGTCCCGCTCCCGATGGCACAGCCGACGAACGCCGTCGCCAGCGCGGGCGCGTCGTTGACGCCGTCGCCGACCATCATCGCCCGCCGACCGTCGGACTGGATGTCGTCGACGGCGTCGGCCTTGTCCTCCGGGAGGACGCCCGCCATCACCTGGTCGGGGTCGATGCCGACCTGCTCGGCGACCGCTTTCGCGGTCCGCTCGTTGTCGCCAGTTATCATCCACACGTCCGTGCCACGCTCGCGGAGCGCGGAGACGGCCTCGCGAGCGGAGTCTTTCACCGTGTCCGCGTCCGCGACGACGCCGAGGAGGTCGTACTCCTCGCTCCTCTCGCCGGCGCCGCCCTCGCCGGCGCTGGGCCCATCCGCGCCGGACCCATCCGCGAGCGCGACGAGCATCGCAGTCTTGCCCTCGCGCTCCAGTCGGTCCATCGTCTCCTCGGCGGGCGCGATGTCGACGCCCGCGTCCGAGAGGAGTTTCCGGTTGCCGACGAGGACCCGCCCGTGGCTCGTCGTCGCCCGGACGCCGTGGCCGGGGACGTTCTCGAACGCCGAGGGGTCCTCGACGTTGATTCCCCGCTCGCGGGCGCCCTCGACGATGGCTTCGGCGAGCGGGTGCTCGCTCCCGGATTCGGCGCTCGCGGCGACTTCGAGGACGAACTCCTCGGTCACCTCGGGCCGGGCGAGCGCGCCGCCGTCGGGTGCCGGGCCGCCGCCGTCCGCCGCCGTTGGCTCATCGGCCGCATTGGAAAACGCGACCACGTCGGTCAGTTCCATCTCGCCCTCGGTGAGCGTCCCGGTCTTGTCGAAGACCACGGTGTCCACGTCGCGGACTCGTTCGAGGATGTCGCCGCCCTCGAAGAGGACGCCGTTCTGTGCGCCGATGGTCGTGCCGACCATCGTCGCCGCGGGCGTCGCCAGCCCCAGCGCGCAGGGACAGGCGATGAGCACCGCGCTCGCGAAGACGACGACGGCGAACTCGAAGACACCGACCGCACCGGGGCCGCCCGCCGCAAGCCCCCACACCGGGAGATCGGTGACGAACCCCGCAAGAGCACCGGGGAAGGCGTACCAGAGCGCCCCCCAGAGGAGCGCGTTCACGATGACTGCGGGGACGAAGTAGGCGCTGATCCGGTCGGCGACGTTCTGGATCTCGGGCTGGCGGCTCTGGGCGTCCTTGACGCGGGCGACGATCTGCTGGATCGCCGTCTCCTCGCCGACCTTCGTGGCCTCGACGGTCAGGACGCCGTTCTGGTTGACCGTCGCGCCGATCACCTCGTCGCCGGGTTCCTTCGAGACGGGCACGGACTCGCCGGTGACCATCGACTCGTCGACTGCGCTGTCGCCGTCGACGACTTCGGCGTCGGTCGGTATCTTCTCGCCCGGTCGCACCTTCAGGCGGTCGCCGACCTCGATTTCCTCGACCGGGACCTCCTCCTCGGTGCCGTCATCGCGGATGCGCGTCGCGGTGTCGGCCTCCATCTCCAGCAGACTTCGGATCGCCTCGGAGGCCTGGCCCTTCGAGCGCGCTTCGAGGTAGTTGCCGAGCGTGATGAACACAAGGATGAGCGCGGCGGTGTCGAAGTAGAGTCCCTCGCCGGGGAAGCCGAGCAAGCGTGCGACGCTGTAGAGATAGGCCGTCGACGAGCCCAGCGCGATCAGGACGTCCATGTTCGCCGTCCGATTCCTGACGACGGCGGTGTAGGAGTTCTCGTAGAACTCACGCCCGAGGAGGATCTGGACCGGCGTCGCGAGCGCGAAGGCGAACCACCCGGTCGAGACGCCCGCGACTTCGTTCGGGAGCACGCCGAGGCCGAAGACGTGGTCGACGAGCATCACCAGCAGCGGCAGTGACAGCACAGCGCCGAACAGCGTCAGGTTCCGCAGGCGCCGGATCTCCGCCGTTCGCGCGGTTTCCTGGCGGTCCTGTGCGGTGTCCTGGCGGTCCTGCGCGGAGTCGCTGCTTTCGCCCTGGCCGCCGGTGTTCTCGTCACCGCCCCCGCGGACCGGGGTGTACCCCGCGCCCTCGATGGCGTCGTAGATGTCTTCGAGCGACGCGTCGGCGGGGTTGTACTCGACGCGGGCCTCGTCGGTAGCGTAGTTCACCTCGGCGGAGACGACGCCGGGCGTCGAGACGAGGGCTTTCTCGTTGGTCTCGGCGCAGTTGGCACAGGACATATCGGTGATCCCGACCGTCACCGTCTCGCTCGCGGCCTCGTAGCCTGCCTCGGAGACGGCCCCGTAGATCGCCGAGAGGGACACTTCGTCGGGGTCGTACTCGACTGACCCCTCGTCGGTGGCGTAGTTCGCTGACGCGGAAACGACGCCGTCGAGGCTCTCGACCCGGTCGGTGATCGTCCCCGCGCAGTTCGCGCAGCTCATCCCGTGCAGTTCCAGATGGGTCCGGCGCGTGCTCATGATGGTAGATACTACGGGCTCCACATTCATGCGGTTTGTCCCTACGTATCGAACGTCATCTCAGGTATGGACTTTCGGATCAAAATCCTATCAGCCCAATCTGTGTAGATCCCGTCCCGAAAGACGAGCGAGCGCGTCCACAGCATCGCACGATACGCGGTCGATTCCGCTCTTTTCGTCGGATTGTTACAACTGGAGGGACAGTCACCTCGTATGCCCGCCCTCGAAATCCCCGCGTGGATCGTCCTCCTGTCGCTCACCGCCGCGGCGCTTGGGCTCGTTTACTTCCTCTGGCGAGGCCTCAGGACCGACCACGAAACTGGACAGTACCACTTCACGTGGGGCGTCGGCGTCGTCGTCCTCTTCGTGCTCGGTTTCGCGCCGGGGCTGGTCGGTCTCGGACTGTATCTCACGGTCGAACGCGGCTACCCCTCCTACTGGCTGGTCGGGTTCGTGCTGGCCGCACTCGTCGTCCTGACTGCTCTCAGTGCGAGTATCGACGCGTCGATGACTGTCGCGCAACTCGTCTCCGCGCCGGAAGTCTGATAGGGATTGGATGCCGTCAGTCGTCTCCCGCTTTGGCGCCGGCGTCGGCGCTATCGGTCTCGATGGTACCCATGTCGGGCGTGACCCGTTCACCGCGAAGGGTCTGGATTTTTCCCAGCGCGACGGTGCAGACGTAGATTCCGACGGCGACGAGAACGATGATGCCACCCGCCGTGACGCCGCCGTAGAAAGCGAACGCGATGCCCAGCAACACCGCGAGTTCCGCGAGCACCACCGAAACCACGAGCGACTCGGAGAAGCTCCGGGACACCTGGGTCGCGCCCGCGACCGGGACGACGAGCATCGCCGCAACGAGGATGACACCCATGATCTGCATCGCGCCGACGACGACCATCGCCGTCAACATCACCGTGATCCGGTTGTACCAGTTGACGGGGATGCCGGAGACGGCGGCTGCCGTCTCGTCGAAGGTCACGTACAGGAGCTGATTGCGCGTCAATACCACTGTCCCGACGATGACGGCGAACAGCACCAGCAGGATTGCGGCGCTGGTCGGCGACACCGTCGCGAGGTTTCCAAAGAGGTACTGATTGACGCCGACGGCGAGTCCACCCGCGTTGAGGCTGATAAGCGTCGTCCCCAGCGCGAACCCCGTCGACAGGACGATGGCCATCGAGACGTCGTTGTACGCGTCCGTGACCTCGGAAATGAGTTCGATGAACAGCGCTGCGATCATCGCCACGACGACGGCAGTGAGGTAGGGCGACACGCCCAGGTCGATGACGGCGTTCAGGAACAGGCCGACGGCCACCCCGGCGAAGGCGGTGTGAGCGAGCGCGTCACCGATAAGCGCGAGCTGGCGGTGGACGAGGAACGTCCCGATGAGCGGGGCCATCACGCCGATGCAGAGCCCGACGAGTATCGCCCGATGCATGAAGCGATAGCGCGGGTTCAGCATCTCCAGCCTGGTGACGTAGTACACCCAGTCCATCAGCCAGTACCACTGCTCCAGAACCCACGTGAGGACGCCGAAGACGAGGTTGCCGGCGGCGCCGAGACCACCCTGGAGCGGGAGCAGTACCGACGGGTCCACGCCGACGAGAACGAGCGAGTCGACAGCGGCGAGGGCGTTCCAGAGGAGCACGGCCGCGAGGTCTGCACTCATTCGGACTCTCCCGTGAGCAGGCGAGCCTCGGTTCCGAACGCCCGGGCCAGCGCATCGCTTTCGACGAACTCCTCGGTCGGCCCATCGAAGTAGAGTTCGCGGTTCAGACAGACGACGCGGTCGGCGTGCTCCACGACCGCCCCGAGATCGTGCTCGATGAGGACGATGGTGATGCCCTCGGCGTTGAGCGCTGCCAGGAGGTCGTAGAAGGCGTCGACCGACTCGGCGTCGACGCCGACCGTCGGTTCGTCCAGGACGAGCAGGTCCGCTTCGCCCGCCAGCGCCCGCGCGATGAACGCGCGCTGGCGCTGGCCACCTGAGAGTTGGGTGATGCGACGGTCCGCGAACGCGGTCATCCCGACGGTTTCGAGCGCATCGTCGACGGCCGCCCAGTCGGATGGGGTGAGCCGTCCGAAGACGGCGTCCAGGACGCCCCGTACCGTACTAACTGGCGTTTCACGCAGTGCGGCGGTGAACGTCCGGTCGTCGCCGGTGACTCGTCCGAACCCGATGTGCGGGAATCGACCCATCTTCACCACCTCGCGGACGGTGATGGGCATCTCCTTCCCGGTGTCGGCGTTCTGAGCGACGTAGCCGATGCGTTCGCCGTCGTCGAAGCGGCCTGCAGGCTCGCCGAACAGCCGGGCCGTCCCCGAATCCGGTTCGAGCAGGCCCAGCAGCAGTTGCATCAGCGTCGACTTCCCCGAGCCGTTCGGGCCGACGATGGCCACGTACTCGCCCGCCTCGACCGTAAGCGAAACGTCCTCGACCACTGGCGTCGCCGTGTAGCCGAAGGTCACGTCCTCAACGTCGACGACGCGGTCGCCCGATCTTCCGTCCCGGTCTGTCGCTCCGGAGGGCTGGTCGTTCGTGTCGGTCGGCCTCCCGGAATCGGTCTCTGATGAGCTCATATCGGTTCGAAGTTCCGCCACTGATCGACCCATCCCGGCGACGGGGCCGCCTCCGCCGGCGACTTGTTGCCGAGGACGATCTCGAAGGTCGGCATGTTGATGTTGTACGCTATCTCCTCGTAGCCCCAGTTCTCGGCGACCCACTCCTCGCGGACGCCGGCGTACGGCGTCACCGGGAAGTAAGCCTCCACGTCCGTCGCGCGGACGAGTTCCTGGGCCGGGCGCTGGGACTCGAAGACGCCGTTGGCGATGTAGCGAATGTCGTTCTCGCGGATGACGCGCTCGGCCTCACGTCTGTCCGCGGGCTTGACGTCGCCGCTCGCCGCGAGGCTCGTCACCAGCGGGCGCATCCGGACGCCGTAGCGCACTCCGATGTACTGGAAGGCGTTGTGCGCGGCCAGCTGGACGATGTCGCGGTCGGACCGGTCGAACATAGCCTCGTAGTCCGCGTCGATACGGTCGAGCACGTCGTTTTTGTACGCCTCGGCGTTCTCGCGAACGGTGTCCGCGTGCTCCGGGACGATCTCCGCGAACCCGTCCGCGATGTTGTCGACGGCTTGCTTCGAGCGCCGGGGATCCAGCCAGAAGTGCGGGTCCTTTCCCCGTTGTTGCCCCACGCCCTCCTCATCACGGTCGAGCGACGCGGCGAGGTCCACCAGCTCGATTCCCTCCCGGACGTTGATCGTCGCCGTCTCGACGTCATCGCTCTCGATAGTCTCGATAGCGCGGTCGGCCCAGGGCTGGAAATCCTGCCCGACGTGCACGAAGGCGTCCGCCTCGATGATGCGCTGGGTGATCCTGGCGTTTGGCTCCCACCCGTGACCGTGCAACCCCGTCGGCACGAGGTTCTCGACTGTCAGCGGAACTCCCTCGGCGATCTGTCGACCGAAGTCGTAGAAGCTGAAAAAGGAAGCTACCGCCACCGGATCGCCGTCGTCGCCGCTCCCGGCCTCTACCGGAGCGCTCGGCAGCGCCGTACACCCCGTCACCCCCGCGACTGCCGCCCCAGCCCCGGCACGGAGCGCGTCCCGTCGCGTGACCGCACGAGTGTCGTGTTCGCTGTCGGTCATGCGGACACGTCGGTCCCCTCGGCGGTCTCCGCGGCGTCGACGAAAATAGCGTCGGCGATGTCGTCGGGGAGTGCGGTCTCCTCGCCGCCGTCGACGCGTACCGTCACCATCCCGATCGGCGCGACTTCGACGACGACGAGTTCGGTCCCGGGCGTGATCCCGACCTCGTCGAGGTAGGCCAGTTCCTCGCGGTCGCGGTCGCGGACGCGCCGGACGACGACGTGCTGACCTTCCACGCAGGTCCCGAGCGTCTCGCCGGCGCCCTCGTCGACCGGTTCGAGCGAGTCCGTCGGGATCGGGTCACCGTGGGGGTCGACCGTCGGGTCGTCGAGCACCTCGGCAACGCGGCGCTCGAACTCCTCGCTGATGTGGTGTTCGAGTCGGTCGGCCTCGTCGTGGACCTGCGCCCAGTCGTAACCGAGCTCTTCGGTGAGATACGTCTCCAGCAGCCGGTGGTGTCGCACCACCTCCAGTGCGACCGTCTCCCCCTCGGGCGTGAGTCTGACGCCCTTGTACTTCTCGCGTTCGACGAATCCACGGTCTTCGAGTTTCTCCATCATGCTGGTCGCCGTCGGTGGCGTCACCTCCAGCAACTCCGCGATGTGGGAGGTGGCGACCGGATCGTCGCTCTCCCGCTGGAGTTCGTAGATCGCCTTCAGATAATCCTCCATCTTGGCACTGAGCATCACCACGGATTAGATACGTCTAATCTATAAGTGTGTCGGATCGAATGACGCCTGGCAGTCCTGGATCGAATGACGTCCGGCAGTCCCGGATCGAATGACGTCCGGCAGTCCCGGATCGGCGCTGTCGCTACCGGCACAGCCACGGACTGGCGGGTATCACGGACCCGTCGGTACGGAACTCGCGTGAGGAAAAGACGTCCCTGAAGGTCGCGCCCGTCCCTTGTACCGCGACCGGGCCTACAGGTGGCCGTTCTCTTCGAGTTGTGCTATCACGTCGTCGACGAAGGCGTCGACGCTTTCGTAGGGGAAGTCACCGCCGCCGAGCTTGGAGTTGAGTTCCATCGCCGTCATCGAGAACTCACCCGACTCGAACTTCGTCCCGGGTCCGTTCGGCAGCGCCGGCACGAGGTCCATCGGACTCGAAATGGGGTAGTCGGCGCCCTCGAACGCCTCGACGAACTGTGCACGGAGGTCTTCCTTGTCTACCATACCCGTGTAATGTCGGAGCGCGGTTATAAAACGTTCGAGATTCACATCGCACAACACGTTTGCCGTTTATTCGGGCCGCGAGAGCACTGAGGTGCGCCACAACGTTTCTGTCGGCGGGACTGCAAGACCCTCCATGGACGGCTATCGAACACGGCGGGAGTTCCTGGCGCTCGGCGGCGCGGTCGCCGCGACGGTCACCGCCGGCTGTCAGGGCGACAGTGGCGACGGGACAGCGACCGAAAGCGACACCGAGACGGACACGTCAGGCGAGACGACCGGTCCGACTGACCGAACGGATCCGGGCGGGACCACCGCACCCGGCCCCGGAACGGCGACGCCCTCGCTGTCCGACCTTTCGGTCAGCGCCGACCGGCTCGCGACGGGGTTCACCTCCCCCGTCGCCGTCGCGGTTCCACGGCCGGACGAGCGTTACGTCGTCGACCAGCCCGGTCAGATCTACCGCCACACCGACGGCGACCTCGACTCCGAACCCTTCCTCGACCTGAGCGACCGGATGGTCCCGGTGAGCGGCTACACGGAGCAGGGACTGCTCGGCCTCGCCTTCCATCCCGAGTTCCCGACGAACGGGCGCTTTTTCGTCCGCTACAGCGCGCCGCCGCGGGCGGGGACGCCGCGTGGCTACTCCCACACGTTCGTCCTCTCGGAGTTCCGGGCTGACACCGAGACTGGCGGGGCCGCCACCGAGACCGGCGGGGCCGACCCCGACTCCGAGCGCACAGTCCTCGAGATTCCACAGCCCCAGCGCAACCACAACGCCGGCGCGATCACTTTCGGCCCCGACGGCTACCTCTACGTCGCCGTCGGCGACGGCGGCGGCGCGAACGACGCCGGGAACGGCCACGTCGCGGACTGGTACGACGCAGTCGCGGGCGGGAACGGACAGGACGTGACCGAGAACCTCCTCGGGAGCATTCTCCGCATCGACATCGACGGCGAGGCCGCGGGCACCCCGACCGACGCGGGCGAGAACACGCGCGACTACGCGATTCCCGAGGACAACCCGCTCGTCGGCCGCGAGGGACTCGACGAGCAGTTCGCGTGGGGCTTTCGCAACCCCTGGCGGTTCTCCGTCGGGCCCGACGGCCGACTGTTCGTCGCCGACGTGGGCCAGAACCAGTACGAGGAAGTCGACGTGGTCGAGCGCGGCGGCAACTACGGCTGGAACGTCCGCGAGGGGACCCACTGCTTCCAGGCCGATGACTGCCCGTCAGAGAGCCCCGATGGGCGCCCGCTCCGGGATCCGGTCGTCGAGTATCCCCACGGCGGCCAGCCTGTCAGCGGCATCGCGGTCGTCGGCGGCTATCTCTACGGCGGCAACGAACTGCCCGCGTTCCGGGACCTGTACGTCTTCGCCGACTGGCAAGCCGGAGGCCGGCTGTTCGCCGCCCGCGAGACGGACGACGGCCTGTGGCCGACGGCGACGGTGTCGGTCGACTCGGAGGTGGGGTTCGGCCCGAAGGTCCTCTCGTTCGGGCGCACGCCCGCCGGCGAACTGCTCGTCTGCACCACCGCCGAGACCGAAGTGACGGGGTCGACGGGGTCGCTGTTCAGGTTACGCTCGGCCTGACGCGGGGAAGCCTCGGCCTGACACGCCGCCGGCCGCGGACCAAAAACGTAAACGCCGCGGTGGGCCATACCCGGACCATGGACGACATCGTTTTCGTGACCGCCGACTCCGTTCGGTACGACGCCGTCGTCGAGATGGACCACATCTCGTCGCGGGAAGTCCTCGACGGCAGGGCGGCGGCCCAGTACACCCGGCCCAGCCTCGCCAGCATCCACGGGTCCAGCTACGAGTCCGTGCTGACCGGGCGGGTCGAGCGGCCCACGCTCGCCAGCGTGCTCGGCGACGCCGGCTACGCGACGCTCGGCCTCTCGCCCAACCCCAACACCAACGGCGTGTTCGGGTTCGACGAGGGGTTCGACCGCTACGACAGTTTTCTGGAACCCGGAAACCGCGGCAGTAGCCTCCGGCAGTATCTCGCCAACTTCGACCTGCTTCGCCGCGTCTACTACAAGTTCTACCCGCCCCACGCGAAAAGCGAGAACCGCCCCAGCGACCGCGAGGTGGTCGAGAAGGGGATCAAGTGGTTCAACGCCGCCGAGCCGCCGCGATTCCTCTGGATCCACCTGATGGAGACCCACCGCCCCTACGGGTCCGGCGACGACGCCGTCTCCGAGGAACTCGACCAGAAGGCCTTCTTCAAGCCCGAGAAGCTCACCGACGCCGAGGAACGCGAGATCGACGCCAAGTACCGCAACGCGCTGGAGCGGGCCGACCGCAATATTCGCCACCTCCTCGAGAGCGTCGACAGCGACCCGGCGTTCGTTTTTACTGCGGACCACGGCGAAGGGTTCGGCGACGAGGGCTACTACTTCCACCAGCCACAGTTGCGCCGCGTCGACGACTGTCTCGTGAAGGTGCCGGTCGTCTTCGACGACTTCGACGTGGACGGACCGCTCAGCCTGCTCGACCTCGCGCCCACCATCGCCGCCTCGGCCGGCGCCGAAGTGCCCGAGGCCTGGCACGGCAATGACCTCACCGAGACCGACACGGAGTACACGATCACTATCGCGCCGTGGCACGACCAGGCGACCGTTCTCTGGCAGGACTTCGAACGTCGACTGGAGAGCCGCGACGCCGACGTGACCTTCGAGAGCGCCGAGACTGACGGCGCGACCGAGGTGGAGGACGACGTTCCCGAGGACATCCAGGACCAACTCCACGACCTGGGGTACGTCAACTGAACCGGATTGTGACGTCGGCCCGCTCCGTGTTTGCTCGCTGCTCAGCGGCGACAACTACGTAACGCTGAAACGAGTCGGTTGCAAATGAATCGTTAGATGACGCTCGTTGTCCTCGGTATCGACGCGCTTGACCCGGATCTAGTCGATAGCGATGACCATCCGAATCTCGCGCTTGAGGCACACCGTTCGATCGAAACTATCGAAAGCGCCGAAGGTGAGCCAAGTACGCACGAGCTTTGGCCGACGATCATCACCGGGCTCCCGCCCGCCGAGCATGGCTTAGTGCTCGGGGACGACGGCGTCGCGTGGGAGAACCCGCTTCTCTCTCTCGGTAGTCGTGTGGCCGATTACCTCCTCCCGGACTCCCTACAGACGGCCATCGGCGCCTGGCTGTTGACGAATACTTCAGCCGACGCATTCCGGACACCGGCGACGTACTACGCTAAGAACGACATCGAAACGCTGTTCGACGGCCGGGAAGCGAAAGCTATCGGAATTCCAAACTACGTCGTCGACCCGGATGACGAAGACCGCGAGCACAAACTCCGACAAGAGCTCGGCGATCTCTTCCAGCGTGACCCCAACGCCAAGGGAGGACATCGGTCATCCAATCCGACCACGTTCTATGAGCAGTGTCTGGAGATGAGTATGGTACGCATCGCGCTGACGCGGCGCGCACTCCGGTCACGATCGTACGAGTTGGTGTTCGGCTACACGAGCGGACTTGATCTCGTCGGTCACGTCGCTTATCAGTCGGCGGGGATGCAGGATACAGCCTACGACGAGCTTGACGACTTCGTCGGAGAGCTCTCCAACGATCTGGATCCCGAAGACGAACTCGTCCTTGTCAGCGATCACGGACTTCAGGATGGTGTCCATACTCACGAAGCCATGATCGCCGCGACGGACTCTTCTCTGATCAATTCAGTCGACAGCGTGATGGACGTCAGATCGGCGATCGAATCGGAACTCGACGAACAGGATCATCGTCAAGATAGCTCGAGGTTCAACACGACTTCCGAAGTCGACGGCGAAACTGTCCGTCAACAGCTTGAAAATTTGGGATATATGGAGTGAATTCGGGTCATCCAAGATCGGTAGAGACTGGCGGCTGCTCTAAACGAGTCCGACAAGCGTTAAGATCTTTCTGCGAATGTCGGTCGAAAGCAGCATTAAGAGTATGCCGTATATCCCTGCTCCGAGGACAACGGCGAGTAAGGTGCCTCCGACACCGGACGGAAGTATAGGCAACACCGTCGCGACGACGCCGGCCATTGCGAGAGCCGCGATCGTTTGCATCACGATAGTTTTCCAAGGGACCTCAACGCCACCTATCTCGTTTTTCAGCGCGTACCAAGAGACAAGCAGGTACACAACGGTCGAAGTGAGGGTCGCGACAGCGGCACCATACCACCCGAACTGATAGATGAGGATAACATTCAACACGGCGTTCGTCAGGATGAATACCGCGTTAATTCGAAACGCTATCTCCGGGTAATCGAGGCCGTTAAGCGTCCCAACAAACTGGCTGCCGAAGACTTGGAACGTTCGTGCCAAGATGAGCAACACCAGTATTATTCCTCCGGCAGAGAATTCGCTCTGATAGATCGCGAGGACCCGGTCGCCCAGGACCACCGCGCCCATGGCGCCGGGGATGAGGAAGATACCCGCGAACTCAAGTCCATCGCTGACGAGACTGGTTGCTCGATCATATCGCTCGTCGACGCCGAGATCGCTCAACTCGGGGAATAACGTTTTCCTGATCGATTTGCTCGCCAGCGAGAGGAACGAAGCGAGAGTCCAAGCAGCAGTGTAGATGCCAACAAGGTCGTCACCGACGAACAGGCCCAAAACGAGTACGTCCATCCAGTTCAGTGTCACTCCCTGTAGATTACCGAGCCAGGAGTACTGAGCGAACTGTCTGAGTTCGTCAAAATCACGCCTCCTCGGGACCGTGATCCGGTCCCGAAGAAGCCAGATGCCAGCGAGCGAGAACGCAAACAGTGACAAAACGTGCCCGTAGACGAGTCCAATAACCATGCTCCCGCCCAAAACGAACGTCACCTGGGAGCCGAGACGTAGTATCTGCTCGCCCGTTCCAAGCCAACCTGCCACGGCGACCTGTTTTCGACCGATGAGGCCGCTCTTTATGATGTCAAACGCGATGTTCACTGTGAGCAGGAGGATTAGCAGATGTGCCGCATCGGCATCGAGATAGTCGTTGACCTGAGCTTCAAGCGCGACGACGGCGAGCCCGACGACGAGTCCGTAACTGAGCGTGGAGAGTATTCCAGCCGTGAAATGGCCGGTCGGGGCCTCCGTTTCGGACATCCGTTTCGATACCGCGGTTTTGACGCTGTTGCTCGGGAGCTTCAGCCAGAATAGCAAAGCGAGAATTTGCGAGTAAAATCCGAGGCCGTTCGCACCGAAGTACCGGGCTGTGAACAGAGTCGTCCCGAAGCCTGCGAGTGACCGAGTGAGTTGCGCGAGGAAGTGCAACACCGCCGTCCGGTCACGCCTCATGTCAACTTCGGCGGCGTCCCAACCAATAACAGGAACGATCTGGTACCGACATGTCCTGTAGCGAGATGTACCGATGACGCCAAGCACTCACTGTAGGTATCCCAGATCGGCGAGACGGTCTTCGACGGACTCCGACATCTCGCGCTCGGCGGCGCTGCCTACCTTCACACCAACGTCGCCAAACGAGTCGAAGACTTGCTCAACCGTTCCCCCGTCGTTTCCTTCTATTTGGATCGTCTCCTGCAGGTCACTGACGTCCAGCGTTGCCGCATCGGCTCCCCGTCGAGTATACTTTACGACTCCTTCATCGGATGTTTCGTAAACGGCGCGCCAGGGGCCGAAATACGGGTCGCGTTCGCCCCTGTCAAGGTCGAGCTCGTTACCTGGGGGCCGGATCCGATAGGTCGAGCTGATGACTGGTTCGTCGGATGGGATGAGAGCGTCCGACGGATCTCGACCATTGAGCGCGGCCTCGATTGCGTCGGGGAACGCTGTCAGCGTCGCCGGCTCCGAAATCCGTCCCTTATCGGATCCACCGGGTTCTCTGACTAGAAGGGGGACATGTGTGAGGGCCTCGTCGATCCCCCAACTATGATGCCGGAGCCGGACTCGTTCCTCGATTTCACTGTGTTCGCCGAATCCTTCCCCGTGGTCGCTGGTGAGGACAACAAGCGTGTCGTCTAGAATATCTTTCCTTCGCAACTGATCGACTAATCGCTCGAGGGCGGCGTCGGCCTGACGGATAGTTCCGTCGTAAAGCGGTTCCAGTTCACCGAGTAAGTCCCAAAATTCGTCGGTGAACGGAGCGGGTCCATCATCGCTTTCCAGCTTTTCGAAAGCTGCTCGGGAACTCTCGTCGCTCCAACGATCGTATTCCGGTTCCGGTACGAAGGGTGTGTGCGTGTCCATCAAGTTTATGCACGCGGCCCAGGGGTCCGCCTGCGAATCGACCCACTCCAGAAAGTCATCGACGTAAACTACTGCGTGTTCCGACTCGGGGTCTTGACTCCCGCCCCGTGGCTCCAATTTCTTATACAGGCCATTGAGAACGGATCGAACCGGGGCATCGTGAGTCATCGCTTCGCGGAGGTACTGTTTCGCTGTGAGACTCCCCTGGACGTCCAGCGGGGCAAGTCCGCCGTCGAACAGTCTGAAATTTGCTCGCTTCGGACCGGTACAGGTGTCGAACGGGGCCGACAGATTCGACGTCCGGGAGACGATGACGTTCGCTGTAAAGAGCCCGGTTTCGTAGCCGCGTTCGGAGAGACGATGCCAGACCGACGCTTCGGGTTCGACGAACGACTTGTGTTCGGTTACGTTGTGTTGCTCCACGTGATAGCCGGTGAAGATACTGACGTGACTGGAGATACTATGAATGCTCGGAGCCCGCGCTTGGTCGAAAACGACCGCTTCCTCAGCGAATTTGCTAAGGAACGGTGTCGTCTCGTTTCTGTGTCCGTAGAGGCTGCAGTTTTTGGCGCGGACACTGTCGAGAATTACCAGCAGAATATTTGGCGTGGGCATTTATTGGTAGACCGTTTGAATACGTCCGGATATATACCTCGTGGTCTACGAAGTAGCTGTTTTTCTTGTTGGTCGAAAACGAACTACTCTTCACCGTGATCGCTCCGATCGCCCCCACTTCTATCCTGAACTAAGGAGTGATACACGTCGCGGTGAATTTCCAATGCGCGGGACAGTGTCAGTTCCATTTCCTCCATAGTCTCCAACCCTCGCTCGCGTTGGGTCCGGTAGTAGTCCGGGTCCGACAAGAGCGCCCTTACAGCGTCCAATACTGATTTGGCTGTCCGATCAGCCCAGACGTACGTCCCGCGATCTCTGAAGACGCGCTCGATCTTTCCGGAGGCGGTCGTGATCACAGGAGTTCCGCAGGAAATCGACTCCAAACCGACGTTCGACGTCTTGTCCTCTTTTCTGGGGGCAACAGTCACGTCGGCGAGGTTGTAATAGTCGGGCAGATCCTTGTTGTCGACGAAACCTTCGAAGGTGAGATTGTCACGACCATGGAATCGATCGGCCAGCGGTCCAGCACCGGCCACGATGAAGTGGATGTCATCATCCCCCTCAACCAGCGTTGCCATCTCGTCGACGATGTGGGCACCTTGTCCTTCGTTGAGCGTCCCAACGTAGAGAATCACGCTCTCATCCTCGTCGATGCCGTGCTCCCGGCGGAGCGCCGAAATCACCGCGTCGTCGTATGGGTAGAACTGTTCGCGGTCAATCGTCGCAGAACAGACCACGGTATTGTATCCGGTTTCGTCCCACTTCGTGTCGATTTCAAGCCCTTTGATCTTCACGTCGATCCGGAGTAGTCGACCGAGATATCGGTGAAACGGAGTCGGTTGAATACCCGGTCCGACCCCGCCGACTAACGGCCCCCAATAGACGAGTCGGACGAACAGGACCTGATAGACGTTGATCGGGACGTGAACTACGTCAGCGTCCGCGAACGCTCGCCGTGTCGTCAGTAACGTTTCGATCGGGTTTTCTAGGGATACCGGTCGGACATCGGCCTCACTGCTGACCTTTTCGGGCTCGTTCGTGAGGACCACGACCTCCTCGTTACCGGTCTCCGCGATTCCATTGATCACGTCGGCAGCCCGCGTACGAGGACCAGTTCCAGAGAGGCGGTAGCAGAAGTACCCGATCTTCATACGAGACTTCCCGAGAGTAGACGGCAAAAGGGTTTATATTCCAGTGATTTGAGCCATTTTCCTTCAATTGGTACGTGCGAACCCGCTCAGTAGGAACCCGTGTCAACGGTTTCGGGTGAATGGGCCGATATCAAGGGCTTCCCACTGCAGATGCTCGTTTCACAGCCGCTTGGCCTTGTTTAGACGCGTGAATTCACGGTCGTGAGTGGCTGACGCTGAGTTCGATGTTTCTGACGGCACATTTCAGGACGAGTTCGCGGAATTGACCAAACCAGGTTCGCGCACGAACGATCTCGCCGTATTTGCGGCGCAACGCGAAAAATGTGGATTCGGCGTTCGAGCGTTGATGGTAGATCGTATCATCTTGCAAGAGGTTGTTAGAGATGCCGTGCCAGCCGAATTCGCGGTGCTTGATCACCGGTTTCACGCCTTCAGCACGCAATCTTTGGCGAAGTAGCCACCAGTCGTAGCCTTTGTCGGCGGTGAGAATGTTCAGTTTGTCGAGATTGCGTTTGACCATCTGCCAGCCGATCTTCGAATCGTGCGGTTGTTTCATCGAGCAATGTATATCGAGGATCGAACCAGTCTTGCAATCACTGAGAAGCGTCGTTTTCACCGCTTCGAACGTGTAGTTCGTCCGTTTTGCGTAGTGTTGGCTGGCAGCTATCCGATCCATGCCGGTTGCGTCGATAGCCTGAACATCGCCGAGATCGTGCAACTCCGCCGACAACCGCAGTAGGACGCGCCAGATACGCATTTCCAGATCCTGCTTGCGCGTACACACGGTGGTGAAATCAGGCAGATCAGCCACCGCTAGGTCGAGTTTGGCGACAATTCCGTGCATCTCGTGAAGCACGTCCAGCAACCGCCGATACGTGTGATCCAGGTACTCGCGGAGGCCGTGAATCGCCACAATCACCCAGTCTGCGTAGCCATCTTCTCCGTCTTCGAACGCTGGATCTGGCTCGCCGACGACGGCTTTTTGAGCAAGCGAGACAACCCGTTCAGTGAAGCGGCTGAGTTTGGTGGACACAAACTCGTCTTGCCGCTTCACTTCCTAGTAAGTTAGACATTTAGCCGCTCTTACTAGCGTCTAAACACGGCCCAGCCGCTTGATTTTCTTTCCGGTCGGGAAATCATGATCCAAACGCCAGCGACAGTATATTTCCGACGACTGGCCTATTTACAGATAGTTTGATACAACTCGCGGTACCGCGATGCGACTCGTTTTACTGTGTAATTGGCTTCAACGAGCGAGCGACCGGCCGCACTCATCTCCGCACGTCTCTCTTCGTTTTCGGCGAGTTTTACGATGTGGTCGGCCAGGGCGTCGTGATCTCTGGGCGGATGAAACAGTGCGACGTTATCGTATGGTTGTCGAAACGGCGGGATGTCCGAAAAGACCGCGGGTGTTCCCGACGCGAGCGCTTCGACTGCTGCGGCGCTGAATCCCTCCCACAACGATGGCATCGCGTAGATATCGGTTTCTGACAGCATCGCATACACGCTGTCTCGTTCGAGGCGCCCGAGGAAGTGGACAAAGTCGCTGATACCAAGATCGTGAGCGAGCGTTCGCAGTTCGGACTCGAGCGGGCCGTCACCGGCGATGGAAAGCTCGATAGGTTCGTTGGAACGAGACCGTGCAGCTGCCACGGCACGAAGCAACGTACTCTGATTCTTTTGCTTTTCCATCAGTCCTGCGGTTCCCACGGTGATCGCCTTGTCGTCGATATCTGCCATTTCCGCGGGTATGGTCCCGTGTTTCCCGGCGCGATCGATACGTTCGAGGTCCACTCCGTTCGGGATTATCGTCACCTGTTCATCGGAGAGAAGCCACCTTTCCCAGCGGCGGAGGGACTGCTGGACCGCCACAGAGTTACAAACGATTCGCTCGCTTAGCGGGTTCGTGAGCCCGTTCAGAACGAGTCCCTGCGTGGTGAAGCCACACCGCATGTTCCCTTCGCGCGAGACCGACGGTGTGCCCTGACTCGCTGCGATTAGTTTTGCGAAGGAACCGGAATGATTGTGATGGGCCTGGACGATATCGTACGGTCGGAGAAACTCGCGGGCGGCTCTGAGGGTTTCCCTATCTATCCCGAGCGTCGTGTTGGGCGCATCGAGACAGGAAAGTCCGACACGGTCGTCACCGTGGAATCCGTCAGCGTCGAACCATGCGAGAATGTCAACAGTGACATCAGTGTGATCCACGAGTGCTGTTGCGATATCGGCGGGAACGCTCGTCTCGTCGACGGCGTTGACGACGAAGCAGACCTGAAGTGACATTGGGACTGAGTTACCTCGTCGAGGGTTTCTAGTTTTCGACGTAGCCAAGTGCGGCGAGCCTATCTGAAACGTCTTCGGGTTGATCGTCGCGTCTCGATGGTTCGAAGACTACCCACGGGACAGTCCGTAGCTTTGAAAGAGGGACCCCTTGTGGATGTTCAACGAAGCCGATATTCCCGAATACCTCGCCGTGGTCCGCGCTGATTACGACGCGGTGGCCACGCGCGGCAGCTCTTGCCGCGAAATCGCTGGCCCGCTCCCATGCGAACCTGACAGATCGCTTGTACGACTCGCGTGCACGGTTCAGGTCGATATATCCGTTCGCTAGCAGCGCTTGGAGTTTCTCATTCCGTTGGCTCTCGTCTAGGTAGTGAGGATGGAGGCCGCCCGGTAGCGCCTGCGTTTCGTCCGCGATTTCACAGAGATGGGGGTAGTGCGGTTGCATCGTGTGGACGACAACCGGGCCGGCACCGCTGTCGGCGAGATGATCTTCCGCGGTTCGATAGAGCGGTTCTGGCGGGACCGTCGCAAGACCATCGTCCCAGTCGCTCTTGAAAACCGGAACGTGTTCCACGTCTCCGGGACGGTTATCGTCCGATTGTGGGTTCCCACTCACGTAGGTCGCTCCATCGAAAACACCCCGCTCGCGAGCGATCGACAGGAACTCGGGAGTTGCGCTCGCGGGCGAACGAGCGTTGTCGATAACTGCGTTCGAGGCAGTGGCCGCGAGGACGTCGTATCGGCAAGCATCAAGAAGCACCAGTACGTCCCACTCATCTGCATCAAGGCGATCGAACAGATCGCGTCCCGAGTGGCGATTCGGAATTCTTTGCCATAACCACTTCCATGCGCGATACGGGAACGGTTCCGACAACCTTACATCCGGACGTAGTTCCGTCCGCCATAACTGCCAAACGTTTGCAAGATTGGGGAGTCTCATCGTTTTCGAATACCTTTTGCTCCCTTCCCGTTACTCAGGATCATCCGATACATCATCTACCTATGCCGAGAGAACGGTTATAAACCACTTGTTCATGTCTTTTCACCCGCTCAGCGAGACCATCAGATCAAGGTTATAGATCGGATAGTTCGCTGCTCTCGTACTCCCAGATCAGGTCGAAGTACCGCTGCAGGCCGGCGACGAACGCGCCGTTTTCCGTTATCGCCGCCTGGCGCATGTGGTTGGGCACCTCTTCTTCCTCGACAAGCAAGATCGCCGTCCCGGTCTCGTAATCGAGGCTCGGGTCCGCGAACGTGCCGCGGAAGGGGAGTTTGCCGGTCGAAAAGCGCATCTCGACGGCCGGGTACTCCTCGCGGATCCGGGCGACGATGTCGCGCTGGATCGCGGGTTCGTCGCGCGGGTCCGCCGAGAGATGATCGGGGGCGAGCATCAGCACGGAGACATCGATACCCCGTTCGAGCGCGTCTGAGACAGCGGGTTCGACCGAGTCGAAGTACTCGAAGCTCTTGGTGACGACGCGGACCGCCTCGTCGGCCTCGCGGTAGAGCCGTCGCGTCTCCCGTTCCGAGGGGGTCCCGACGTCGACGACGTGGAACAGCTCCTCCGCGGGCGTGATGTCGCCGCTCGCGCTCTCGTACCGGGGACGAAACTCCGCGAGGAAGTCCTCGCGCAGGGCTTCGACGGTCGCCGCGAACGACTCGTAGTCCTGTCGGGTGTTCTCGACTGCGCGGTCGAGAATCTCTTCGGGGGGTTTGGGCTGGTACTCCTTGGGTCGTCCGGGAACGATCTTGATGAACCCACGGTCCGACAGCGACTCCAGCACGCCGTAGATCCGCGCTTTCGGGATGTCCGTGGCCTCGGCGAGGTTGGGCGCCGTCGTCCGGCCGAGCGACAGCAACTCCTCGAGGGCCGTCGCCTCGTACTCGGTCAGCCCCAGCGTCTCGGACCACCCCGCCGGTTCCTCTGCCATGTCGGCCCGACGTACTCCCGGCGAGCCCAAAAGCCCCCCGAAAGGTATTTATCGCGGGATCGTGTAGTTACTCACAATCCGAGTAACTATGGCAGGCTCAGACACCGCGGACGACGACCACCTGGCCGATATCGAGGACGGGTGTGGCTGTACGGAGATCTGGGAGCACACGAGCGAGCAGCGCGACGACGACTGATCGCGAAGGCGACCGGAACCACCGCCCCTCCCGAAGCCACCACCGTTAACGGGGCGCCATTCCAACGGGGTGGCATGCACGCCATACGACACTCGCAGGCGTCGGTCCGGTGGGATCGATGGTAGACCTCCTGTTCTCGACCGGGCGACTGCTGGCGGCGCTTTTCCTGGTGGCGCTCAACGGCTTCTTCGTGGCGTCGGAGTTCGCGTACGTCCGGGTTCGGTCGAGCGCCGTCGACCAGATGGTCGCGGAAGGGCGGGCCGGTGCCGAGTTGCTCCGGAACGCGCTCGACAACCTCGACGACTACCTGGCGGTGACCCAACTCGGGATCACGCTCGCCTCGCTCAGCCTCGGGTGGATCGGCGAACCGGCCGTCGCGGCACTGATCGAACCGCTCCTGGGCGCCGTCCTCCCCGAGGGGATGATCCACCTCGTCGCGGTCGGAATCGGGTTCGGCTTCATCACGTTCCTGCACGTCGTCTTCGGGGAACTCGCACCCAAGACCATCGCTATCGCGGAGGCCGAGCGGATCGCGCTGTTCGTCTCGCCGCCGATGCGGGCGTTCTACTACCTGTTCATCCCGGGCCTGGTGGTCCTCAACGGCACGGCGAACTACTTCACGCGCCTGATCGGCATCCCGCCGGCCTCCGAGACCGAGGAGACCCTCTCCGAGGAGGAAATCTTGACCGTCCTCACCCGGTCGGGCAGTCAGGGACACGTCGACCGGTCCGAGGTCGAGATGATCGAGCGCGTCTTCGAACTCGACGACATCTCGGTCCGGGAGGTGATGGTGCCGCGTCCGGACGTGGTCAGCGTCGCCGCTGATACGCCGCTCCCGGAACTCCGTGCGATCATCGCCGACCGGGGGCACACGCGCTATCCCGTCCTCGACGCCGACGACCCGGACCAGGTCGTCGGCTTCCTGGACGTGAAAGACGTCCTGCGGGCGTCCGGTGCGGAGTACGACGAGACCGATGACGGCGATGTAGCCGACGGAGACGAGGGGGTCGTGACAGCGGGTGACCTTGCCCGGGAGATGCCGCTGATCCCCGAAACCGGTCGTGTCGACGACCTCCTGACGGAGTTTCAGACCGAGCGACGACAGATGGCGGCAGTCATCGACGAGTGGGGATCGTTCGAGGGGATCGTGACCGTCGAGGATGTCGTCGAGCAGATCGTCGGCGACATCCGCGACGATTTCGACGTCGACGCGCGCGAACCCTCGATCGAGGCCAACGCCGACGGGACCTACACTGTCGACGGTGCGGTCGTCCTGACTGCGGTCGCGGACGAACTCGGCGTCGAGTTCGACGCCGACGAGGTCGGAACGATCGGCGGGCTGGTTCTCGCGCGCCTGGGCCGCGCTCCGGAGGTCGGCGACCGCGTCGCGGTCGACGGCTATCGGCTGACCGTCGAGGCGGTCGACGGCGCCCGGATCGACACCCTCGAACTGCGGGAGTCACCGGCCGACGACGGGGACGAAGACGCGGACGAATCGAGCACGGGAACGGAATGAGAACGGAGGCGGTGTGAGAACGGAGGCGGTGTGAGAACGGAGGCGGTGTGAGAACGGAGCGGTGTGAGAACGGAGACGGAGTGAAAACGGGGCGTGTTGGTCGCTCCGTTTCACTCGCCGTCGAGTCCGAGTCCCGGATACCAGCGGTCGGCGCCCGCCGCGTCGGCCGCCGCGTCCATCCCCGCGAGAATGGAGACGGCCTCGCTGGCGGTCTTCGCGGCCTTGCGCTCGCCCTCGGTACGGAACTCGCCGGTGACGCGGTTGGCGTAGACAGTACAGACCGCGCCCGCGCGGAGGCCATAGAGGTTCGCGAGCGTCAGGACCGCGGCGGCCTCCATTTCGAAGTTCAGCACGCCCGCCTCGCGCAGGTCCGCGACGAGTTCGTCGCTCCCGGCCGCCTCGAACCCCTCGAAACCCGGCCGGCCCTGTCCGGCGTAGAAGCTATCCGTACTCGCCGTGACGCCGAGATGGTAGTCGTAGCCGAGTCGCTCGGCCGCAGCGACGAGCGCGCCGACGACACGGTCGTCCGCGCTCGCGGGGTAGTCCTCGCGGACGTACTCCTTGCTCGTTCCCTCCTGTCTGACTGCGCCAGTGGTGATCACCAGGTCGCCGACCGAGGCTTCCTCGCGGATGGCGCCACACGACCCCACCCGGATGAACGTGTCCGCGCCGACGCGTGCGAGTTCCTCGACCGCGATAGCTGCCGAGGGTGACCCGATCCCGGTCGACGTGACCGAGATCGGTGTCCCGTCGTAGGTGCCCGTCGCCGTGCGGTACTCGCGGTGCTCGGCGACGACGTCGTGGTCGTCCCATCCCTCGACGACCTTTGCGACGCGCCCGGGGTCACCCGGCAGGAGGACGCTGTCAGCCACGTCGCCCGCCCCGACTTCGAGGTGGTACTGAACGTCCGCGTTCGGGTCCTCGCTGTCCGCCAGTTCGCCGTCCTCACTCATGGCGGACCATCTCCTCGGTGATGGCCTCGGGAAGCAGGTCACCCAGCAGGTACTCGACGGGGCCGTCCTCACCCTCACAGACGACGACGAACGCCTCGTCGCAAAACTCCGCGAGCGACTGGCGACACATCCCGCAGGGCGTGACGCCGTCGAGTGCGCGCGACGTGACGGCGATGCGGTCGAACTCGCGGTGGCCGTCCCTGACGGCCGCGCCGAGCGCCACCTCCTCGGCGTGGAGGCTGTTGCTGTAGTTCGCGTTTTCGATGTTACAGCCGGTGTACACCGTCCCGTCGGCGGTCCGCAGCGCCGCGCCGACCGGGTACTCGGAGTAGGGCGCGTACGCGTCCTCGCAGGCTACCCGCGCTCGGTCGAGTAACTCGCTCATGGCACATCGAACGACCGGCGGCGACTAATAGCCGGGGGCCGCTCGTGGGGCAAAAGTTCTGCACCGCCAGTATTCGCCCGCTACTCGACGTGCTCGACGGCCCCGCGGACCGTCTCTGACACACCGTCGGTCAGGTCGTCGACGGCCTCGCTCTCGGCGTAGACCCGGACGTACGGCTCCGTACCGCTCGGCCTGACCAGCGTCCAGGAGCCGTCGGGGAACTCCAGGCGGACGCCGTACTCCGTGTCGACGGACGCGTCGGGATAGCGGTCGGGGAGCGTCCCCGCCAGACGCTCCATCGCGGCGACTTTCAGCCGGTCGGGGCAGTCGACGCTGACCTTCCGGTAGGGCCGTTCGGTGACCGGTTCGCGAAGCCCCGCCAGCCCCGATTCGGCGACCAGTCGAGCCAGCACGGCGGCGCTCGCGACGCCGTCGATCCACCCGCCGAACTGCGTGTGAACGTGCTTCCAGGGCTCGGCGGCGAAGACCACCTCGGTATCTGCGTCGCCCGCGGCGCGCGCGCCGGCGATGCCGACATGGAGCGCGCCGAGGCGTACCCGCTCGACCCGCCCGCCCGCGGTGCGGACCCGCTCGTCTATCCGGGCCGACGCGTTCGGCGTGGTGACGACGACCGGATCCCCGGCGTCGCTCGCTTCGACGTAGTGTTCGGCCAGGATGGCGACGATAGTGTCCTCGTGGACGACTTCGCCGTCGCCGTCGACGACGACGATCCGGTCGGCGTCGCCGTCGTGTCCGATCCCGAACGCGGGACTCCCCTCGTTTCCGTCGTCGGCGACGTACGCCCGCAGGTCGCGCAGGCTCTCGGCGGTTGGCTTGCTCTCGCGCCCGGGGAAATGGCCGTCGACGTTCGCGTTGATCGCGGTCACGTCGGCCCCGAGTTCACGGAGCACCTTCGGGGCGGCGACCCCCGCCATTCCGTTCCCACAGTCTACGGCGACCGGGAGCCCGCCGAGAGGGGCGCCGTGGTCGCGGGCGAACGACGCGACGGCCGCCCGGTAGTCGGGCAGGGCGTCGGCGCGCTCGCTGGTCCCCCACTCGTCCCAGGCGACGGGGTCGGTCCCGTTCGAGACGCGGCGCTCGATGCGGTCCTCGCCCTCGTCGTCGTACTCCTCGCCGTCGACGAACAGTTTGATCCCGTTGTCGTGTGGCGGGTTGTGACTCGCCGTGAGCATCACACCGCGACGCCCCCGCGAGGCGTGGGCGAGCGCCGGCGTCGGGACCTGCCCGACCCGAACGACGTCCGCGCCGCCGCTCGTGAGTCCGGCGGTGACGGCCGCGGCCAGGCCCTCGCCGGTGGTCCGCCCGTCGCGACCGACGACGACCGATTCGCCACTCGCGTCGGCGGACTCGCCCGCCGCGTCGCGTCCGACCGCGCGGCCGACGGCGAGCGCGAGTTCCGGGGTCACCTTCTCGCCCACGTCGCCGCGGATACCCGCGGTTCCGAACAGTTCCATACCGTGTCCACGGCACCGTCCGAGTTAACCGTGGTGACCCGCGGCGCCGCCCGAGTCAACCGTGGTGACCCGCGGCGCCCGACGCGCCGCTCTGGGAAGATCCATCGCTCACGAGTGGACTGCGGAAGAAAGGGAGACGAATCGAGCGGTCGCCGTTCAGACGCCGTCGAAGTTCTCGAAGCCTTCGATGTCGACGCCCTCGTCGGTGACCTCGGCGACGTAGACGCCGTTGCCGGAGCCGGTGTCGCGCTCGGTTGCCGCGTGGACCGCGTCGACGGCCGCGTCGCGGGCCTCGTCGAGGTTCATCCCCGACTCGTAGCGATCCTCGAGGGTCCCGTACGCGACGGTGAGACCGGACCCGGTGATGGTGTACTCGTCTTTCATGACGCCGCCGGCGGGGTCGATGCTGTAGACGTGTGAGCCCTCGTCGTCGACGCCGCCGAGGATGGGGTTGATGGCGAAGAAGGGGCCGCCGCGGGCGAAGTTACCCGCGAGCGTCGAGAGCGCGCTGATGCTCATGTGCTCACCGCGGCGGGCCTCGTAGAGGTTGACCTCGGCGCGGAGCGAGCGGATGAACGACTGGGCGCCGCCGACGGAGCCGACGAGCGTCAGCGCCGCGTTGGGGTGGATCTGCTCGACTTTCTGGACGGTCTTGTTGGAGACGAAGCGGCCGCCCAGGGAGGCGCGCATGTCCGTGGCGACGACGACGCCGTCCTCGGTGGAGATGCCGACGGTCGTCGTCCCGGTCTCGTTTACCTTCTCGCGGTCGCCGCCCGACTCCTCGGGGAACGAACCGATCTCGGGCTCAGTGGGGTCGGCCGGGCCGACGCCGTGGCGCTCGACGTTCTGGGAAAACTCCGAACCGGCGTATGGGTCGCGCATGGCTACTCGGTATCAGTCCTGTGCTGATAAAACCACCTTTTCGGTCGTCGTTCGTTCGGCTTTTCCGTCGTCGTTCGGCGGGCCGCCGACCGGCACGGTATCCCGCTCCAGTACCGCGGGTCATCCGGCTCTTTCGCTCCGTAAAACCGCTGTTTCTGCTCTCCGTAAAACCGCTGTTTCTACGCTCCGTACCGCTGTCGTTCAGGCGCTCCGGGAAGCCGTGCGGTCGTAGACGTCGCCGACACTGTCGACGACCCTGTGGACTGGGAGCGTGACGCCGACTTTCCGCATCGCCACCGCCATCGGGAACAGGACGATGCCGACGAGCAGGCTCAACTGGTACAGAACGAACGCCGTTGCGCGGATCGGTAGGGAACGCATCGTGGTATGACTCCTACTCCAGCGAGTATAGTATATAAACCTTCTCCCGATGTCTGACACGTTCGTGATCGTTCGTGACGGACTACCCCGCCGCATTCTTGCGATTCAATCTCGCTTGTTCCCGGCGCAACTTTACCCGCGTCAGTCGGCGTCATGGCGTAACTGGACGCGTGGTGAGAGCGAATATCGTCATAAGTTATGGCGTGAATTCCGGTTACGTGCGCATCCATGGACCGGCGGAATCGGGCGGCGAACGGGGAGCGTGACGGCCGCTCCCCGGTGGTTCGGAACGCGTCACTGAATCAAAAGCCGGAAGACGGAGAAGGGACCACACAAACGTATGAACTACATCGTAGTGATGGAGGCGGCCTGGTTGGTTCACGACGTGCAGGACATCGACGACGCGCTCGGCGTGGCCATCAGCGAGGCGGGCAAGCGACTCAACGAGCAGGACATGGACTACGTCGAAGTCGGCGTCGGCTCCACGACCTGTCCGGCCTGTGGCGAGCCGTTCGACTCGGCGTACATCGCGGCCGACACCGCTCTGGTCGGTCTCGTCCTCGAGATGGACGTGTTCAACGCCGAGAGCGAGGAACACGCCCAGCGGATCGCAAAAAGCGACATCGGCGGTGCGCTCCGGGATGTCCCGCTCAAGGTCATCGCCACCGAAGCGACCGAGGAAACCGAAGACGACGACGACCAGAACTGACGGTCGGACCCCGGCCCGGGAGCAGTCGAATGTGACCTTCTCGACCACTTACTGCGCGGCGAGTCGTGTCTCCGTATCGGCGCTGGTCAGCAGTTCCGTCACCCGCTCGACTTCCGGCGACGACTCCGCCATGTTCTCGAGGAGGACCGTCTCGCTCGGGAAGAGTTCCTCCCCGACGACCAGGCCCTCCTCGCGCGCTGTCGATCCGGTTACGGTCAGATAGACACCGAGACCGGTCTCGGCGATGGCTGTTTCCTCCATCTGGTCGTCGTCGGGATAGGTGAACTCGATGCCGTCGGTCGCGTCCGTCCCGAGGACGGCCTGCACGAGTCGCTCGTAGCGCGGCGAGAGACAGAGTTCGCCCGCGTAGGCGTCGACGAACTCGCGGGTGAGATCCACCTCCTGTTCGGCGAGTACGTCGCGGGTGGCCAGCAGGGAGTGCCAGACCGTATCACCGAGGCCGGCGACGAGCCGAACGTCCGTGTCGCGCGGATTGATGCGCTCGTTGACCTCCGCGAGCGAGGTGAGCGGCTCCGCGCGGAGCTCGACGACTTCCTCGAGCACGAGGTCGGCGCTGTCGAACCCGAGCGGCACCTCGTGTTTGCGCAGGGCGCGAAACGGCTCCTCACGACCGACGAGTCGCAACTCGAGACTGTCCGCCAGCGGTACGAGAACGCTGTCGAAGACGATCCGTCGGGGCATCCCGGGCCGGTCGTCACGGACGAGCGTGTACTCCGGCGCTGTCGGATCGTCACGGTCGCTGTACCGCGCGAGCCGGTCGTACACGTCGCCGTCCGCCGCCTGCTTTCCTTTCGTGACCGCCTTCTCGTAACGGAGCGTCGAACTGATGTCGTCGGCGAGCGCGGCCGTCCCCGTCTCGGCCGCCAGCCGTTCGAGGACGGCCTCGAGCGGCCGCCCTTTCCGGGGCACGGCGACGCTGACTGTCGTCATTGGTTGCTGTCACGGCACCGCCGGGTAAAACGAGTCTGGTTTTGCGCGGCCAAAGCGTGTCGTTAACTGCCGCCGATGACCGAGGAGAGCTGTTCGCGCCACTCCTTGAGCTCCTCGATCTCGTCCTCGATATCGTCGATGTCGTCCTTGACACCCTCGACGTCGATGTCGCCGACCTGTGATTCGAGGCCCTCCATCTCGGACTCGACCTCGCTCACGGTCTCTTCGACCGCGTCGACTGTCGACCCCATCTCGCTAACCTCGCTTTGGACCTCGTCGACATCGGACTCCACCTCGTCGACGTCGCTCTGGACCTCGTCAACGTCACCTTTGACCGCATCGACGTCGTCGAGCGCCTCGTCCATGTCGGACTCCAGCGCGTTCATCGACGATTCGACCTCGTCGACCGTCTCCTCGATGCTCGAGAGCGCTTCCTCGTGACCGGAGGCGAGTTCGCGGACCTCCGCAAGGTCGGACTCGAACGACTCGACCTCCTCGCGGAACTCCTCGATGAGTTCGTCGCCGGTGCCGTTCTCGTCGAGGAACTCCTCGAGCGCCTCGGTGTAGGCCAGCAGGTCGGCCACCTCGGTCTGCAGGCGCTGGATACGGGCGTCGACGCTCCCGGAGTCCTCGGCGGCCATGTCGAAGGCCTTCCGGAGCAGTTTCACGTCCTCGCCGTCGACGTTCCCGTTGCGGATCTCGGTCGCGAGCGCGCCGACCAGCGAGTCCGTGTCCGCCCCGTCGAGCGACACCTCCCCGTTCGAGTCGGCCGAGGCGCTACTCTCGGTTTCGATCGTCGACCCGCCGTCCGAGGTCGCGGCCTCGTCGGGTTCGTTCGGGTCCTTGAGATCGAGCGTTCCCACGTCCTCGTCGCTCTCCTCGTCTTCGTCGTCGTCCTCCAGACCGGGCACGGCGTCGCTGTCACCGGAGATGACGTCCCGAACCACGTCGCTCCCGCTCTCGTCGACGACATCGGATTCCTCCAGCGGCGGGTCGACGCTCTCGATCACGGGTTCGGTCAGGAACTGTTCGACATCGTCGGTTCCCGTCGCGCGGATGCCGTAGACGGTCGTGTACTCCGAGCTGGCCTCGATCTCCCGCTCGAAGGTGATCCGGTCCTCGTCGATGTCCCAGTACTCGCTCCCGTACTCCGGGTGGAACCCCAGGTCCTCGACGGCCACGTCCGCCGGCACTTCGTCGACGATCACGACCGTTACGGTCTCCGACCGCGTCGAACTGATCTCGAAGGCGATGGCCGGCACCGGAAACTCGTCCTCCTCGAAGCGCTTGTCCACCGTCACCCCGTCGGAAGAGACGCTCACTTTCTCGTATTGCTGTGAATCGCTCATGTGTTCCCTCTCATTCAGGGACCAACTTAATGATACTTGTTGTCCGTTACCACACTATTGCGAGGTTTGGGCACCGGATCTCCGACCCACGCCCGTTCAGAGGTCGACGCGGTCTCCGATCTCCGCGATTTCGAGTTGTGTTGGGTACTCGAAGCTCGCGGCGTGGTTGTGCAACACCGTCGGCTCCGTGGTCATCCCCTTCCACATGTCCCAGTGGCTCGGCAGGAGGCGGTCGATCCCCGCCTCGTTGGCGGCCTCGATTATCTGGTTCTCGTCGTTGTACCACTTCGTCCGCACGGGGTCGCCGGTCTCGGAGTCGTCGATGTTGCCGACCGCGCCGAACGCGAGCACGCCCAGGTCGACGTCGTACTCGTCCCCGATGACCGCGAACTCCCCGGGGCGTGCGTCGCCGCCGTGGAAGAAAGTCCCGGCGTCGTGTTCGAACACGAGCGAGACCGGGTGGACCGCGTCCGGGTCGTTCGCCGGCTCGACGTGGACCGTGAACGACCCGACTTCGACGGTGTCGCCCTCCTCGATCCCGTGTAACTGCTCGTCGGTGACGGCGTACTCGTCGAGCCACGCCTCCTCGCGGATGACGTCGTGGCCGGCGTCCGTGGTGTAGTAGTCGGCGTTCGTGTTCGCGAGGATCGGTGCCTGGCTCTCGGCGTCGACGTGGTCGGTGTGTTCGTGCGTCCCAAAGATCGCATCGGCCTCCTGGACGTCCTGCGGGTCGAAGGGAACCGGGATCATTCGGACCGTCCGCGGGGGGTCCCCGATGCCCACGTACGGGTCGATGAACACCGTGGTGCCGTCGCTCGCCTTCACCACGAACCCGTTACAGCCCAGATACCAGAGGGCAACGCCATCGGGCGACGCGTCTTCGACCGCCCGGACGAGACAGTCGCCCCAGTCGCTGTCTACCATACGCCATCCTGGGCGTGGCCGTGGCTAAGGTGTAACGGTCTCTAGAACCGACTGAAATCCGTTGTGGCCCCCGTCGCCGTCAGTCTGCTTCGTCGTCTGTCGCCGTCAGTCCTCGCAGCAGCCGCCGGCTTTCTGCCCGAAGTCGATGTCGAGCGATTCCGAGACGGTCTCGTTGAGTTCCTGCAGGCGGAGTTCGAGTTCGTTCTGCGCCTGGAGGTACTCGGACATCTTCGGGATTTCGTGGAGGTCCTGCTGGGCGTTCTGGAGTTCCCGGAGGTCGTCACGGGAGGCTTCGCCGGACTGGCGCGCGAGCATGAACTCCTCGCGGATCTGCTCGAACTCGCGGATCTCCGCCTGGAGTTCCTCGTCGGCCTCGACGTTCGCCTTGGCCTCCTCGAAGCGCTGATAAACCGGCAGCTCCGCGATAGCCTCACCGAGGTCGCGCGCGAGCTGGTCGACTTCGGTGGTCGCCTCAGCGCCGACTGCGTCGGTATCGGTACTCATTATGCTTCCCTACGGAAGTCACGGTTTTGAAGGTGCCGACTCCGGCCCGATCGCCATCGGTTCCTGCTGACTCCGGCCCGGCCGTCAGCGGTTCCTTCCGATTCCCGCCCGATCGCCACCGGTTCCTCCCCACCTGGCCCGGCCGTCGTCGGCTCGCCACTCGTTCGGTCCGTACCGCGGAGGTTTTAGGCGCTGGACCGATATGAGATGCTAATGAGCCAGGATTCTACGAACCGCGAGACGCCCGGTGACGGGTCGTCTCGCACCGACGGCGACTTGCGAGGGACCGGGATGGCGCTCAAGCACGACCGGCAGTGGGACTACGAACTCGACCGCATCGTCGACGCGGTCGAGGAGCGCGACGCCGAAACGGTTGGCCTGCAGTTCCCCGAGGGGCTGAAACGCCGCGGCCCGCGCGTGGCCGACGACCTGCGGGAACTGCTCCCCGAGGACGTGACTGTGATGATCTCGGGCCAGCCCTGTTACGGCGCCTGCGACCTCGACACCTACATGATGCGCCGGACGGACGTGTTCGTCCACTTCGGACACAGCCCGATGAAAGAGTCCGAGAAGATCATCTACGTGCCCCTCTTTTCGAACGTCGAGGTCGCGCCGATCATGGAGCGGGCGGTCGACGAGGAACTCGCGCCCGCGAGCGAGGACCCGGACGTGGGGCTGGTCACGACGGCCCAGCACATGAACAAGTTCGACGAGATGCGCGCGTTCCTCGAGGACCGGGGCTACACTGTCCACACGCGCCGGGGCGACGACCGACTCACCCACGAAGGGCAGGTACTGGGCTGTAACTACGCCTCCGCCGAAGTCGACGCCGACCAGGTGCTGTACGTCGGCGGCGGGAAGTTCCACCCGCTCGGACTGGCGATGGAACACCCCGAGAAGAAAGTCGTCATCGGCGACCCCGTCAACAACGCCGTCTCCGTCGCGGACACGGAGAAATTCCTGAAACAGCGCTACGGCGCCGTCCACCGAGCGATGGACGCCGAGGAGTGGGGCGTCATCTTCTGTACGAAGATCGGACAGGGCCGCTGGGACGTGGCCCAGGAGATCGTCGCAGAGAACGACAACGCCTACCTCATCACGATGGACGAGGTCACGCCCGACCGACTCACCAACTTCGGCATGGACGCCTACGTCAACACGGGCTGTCCGCGGATCACGACCGACGACGGCCCGCAGTTCAAACAGCCGATGCTCACTCCCGGCGAGTACGAGATCGCCATCGGCGAGAAACCGCTCGAGGACCTCTCGTTCGACACGTTCCACGGTACGTGGTGACCCGAGAGCGTGGCGAGTCGGGAGTTTCGACCGACCCACCTTCCGGACAGGGGATTACCGACGTGCATGCGAAAACGTTTATACATTCACGGGAGGTATTCGTTCAGCAACGCGTTCGTCCGGTCGGCGCGGACGGCGGGAGGCTCACATGAGCACGAAAACCCAACTGGCACAGCAACTGGCGGTCGTCGCGGGGTTCGAGGACCCCAGGGTCGACCTGGAGCAGTACCGGACGCCGCCCGACATCGCGGCGCATCTCGTCCACACTGCGGACCTGCACGGCGACATCGAGGACCGGATCGTCGTCGACCTCGGAACCGGCACGGGAATGCTCGCGCTCGGGGCCGTGCTGCGAGGGCCCGAAGCTGTCGTCGGGGTCGACCTCGACCCGTCGGCGCTGGCGACCGCACAGGACAACGAGACGCGCGTCGCGGCCACCACCGACGTCGAGTGGGTCCGCGGCGACGCCACCGTCGCACCGCTGTGTCCTGACGGCCCGACGACTGTCGTGATGAATCCGCCCTTTGGCGCCCAGTCCGGCAACGAACACGCGGACCGTGGCTTTCTGGCGACGGCCGCGGAGATCGCGGACGTGTCCTACTCGATCCACAATCGCGGGAGCGAGGGGTTCGTCGAGTCCTTCGTCGCCGACAACGCTGGCGAGGTGACCCACGCCTTCGAGGCCGAACTCGACCTCCCACACCAGTTCGAGTTCCACGACGACGAACGACGGACCATCCCGGTCGAAGTCTTCCGGATCGAGTGGGACGGCTGATTCGGCCGGTTGCGAGTTACTGACCGGCGTCCCGGTGTTCGTCGCGGTTTAACCCAACGACGGTCGGGGATCCTCGCCTTTCAGGGCGGAGAGGATATCACGCTTCGTAGCCGGCGTAGTCCATCAACTCGCCGAAGATGTCGGAGTCCATCGCCTCCTCGTAGACGATCCCGCCGACCATCCCGCCGGGGTAGGAGTTACCGTTCATCGCGTGGAACACCTTGTGGCAGTGCATCAGGTAGATGCCCGGGTCGGCGTCGGCCTCGAACTCAACCGTCTTGCGCTCGGCCGGTGCGATGTTGAGCACGTCCTGCTTGTAGCGGGCCGCCTCGGGAATCGGCGAGCCGTCCTTCTCGACGACCTCGAAGCGGTGGTTGTGCGTGTGCATCGGGTGCATCATGTAACCGTTGTTGGCGAAGTGGATGCGAACGGTGTCGCCCTGCGAGACGATAACGGGTGAGCCGTCTTCGGGGTGGAGCGTTCGCGGGGCGGACTTGCCGTTGATCGTGAACACGTTCGGGTCCCGCTCGCGGGGGCTGTAGGAGGCGTCCATCCCCGCCATCTGCTTGTTGAGGTCGTTGTCCCACTCCTTGAGCGTCATGAAGAGCTCTTGGTCAGCGGGCTCGTACCCCTCAGGGTCGACGCGGAAGAAGCCGTACATCCCCATGTCGATGTGGCGGTGGGTCTGGTAGTGACAGTGATAGAGGTGGGTGCCGGGGACGTTCGCCGGGATCTCGTAGGTGTGGCTCTCGCCCGGCGGGACGGTGATCCCGGTCGTCGTCGGGACGCCGTCGTTCTCCCAGGTCTTGCGGACGCCGTGGAAGTGGACCGTGTGCGGGCGGCCACCGTCGGTGTTGTCGAGGGTCACTTCGATGTCGTTGCCCTCGGTCGTCCGGAGGATGGGACCGGGGACGCTCGGCTCACGGTCGTCGGCCTGGAACGCCCAGACCCGCGGGAGGTCGACGGGACCACCCATCGACTCACCGGGGTGGACCTCGTGGTAGGAGGGGACACTGGAGAGCGTAACCTGGTGGTCCTGCTCATCGAGGTCGACGATCTGGGGCGGGGACGTGGTCGGCACGTCGGCCGAGGGGTCCACCTGCTGGGTCGCCGTCTCGCTCCCACCGGCGTCGACTTCCGAGGCGGACAGATTCGACGAGGGGGTCGACGCCGTACAGCCGGCCAGCGAGAGCAGCCCCGTCGTACCGGCCGTGGCTTTGGCAAACTCGCGACGCGTCATCGAGGTTCCTGGCGCACCGATGTCGGTCATGTCTCATCTGGGAATTGGCAGTCTCCCCTTATAGCCACGGAAGGGGTTTCCCAGCATCTGAAAACCCACCCCAACATCGGGGGCCGAGGGGTATACCCCCGTCACGTCGCGTCACCTTCGAGCGGGGGTCGGCGTATCGTCTTCCCTCCAAGCGGGGGTCGGCGTATCGTCTTCCCTCCAAGCGGGGGTCGGCGTATCGTCTTCCCTCCGAGAGAGGGCCTGCGTACCGTCTTCCCTCCGAAATGGGGCGTGTTTTTTCACGTCGACCGCCGAAGTGTCGCGTATGTACGACCGGATCCTCCTCCCGACGGACGGGAGCGACGCGGCCGACGCGGCCCTCGAGGCGGCCGTCGCCGTCGCGAGCGCTCACGACGCAACCCTCGACGTGCTCTACGTCGCCGACACGAACCAGCCGAGTCTCTCCCGCATCGAGGGACAGGTCCGCGACATCCTCGAGAGCGAGGGCGACGAAATCGTCGAGTCGGCCGCCGAACGGGCACGGAGCGCGGGCGTCGACGTGGAGACGGCCGTCGTCCAGGGCGGCCCCTCGCGGACGATCCGCGAATACGTCGACGACCGTGGGATCGACCTGGTCGTGATGGGAACCCGCGGCGAGCGCAACGTCGAGCGGATCCTCCTCGGGAGCGTCACCGAGCGCGTCGTGCGCTCAGCGACGGTTCCGGTCCTCGTCGTCCCGCCGGGGAGCAGAGTCTCGTACCCGCCCGAGAACGTCGTCGTCGGGACCGACGGGAGCGAGGGGGCCGGCGCGGCCCTCGACGAGGCGATCGGGATCGCCGGCGCGGCGGCGGCCACACTCCACGTCGTCTCCGTGCTCGAACCGACGCTGCTCGGGATCGACGTCCGGTCGGCGTCGGCGGCCGAGGAACGCGAGCGCCGCGACGAGAAACTCCTCTCGGCCGCGAGCGAACGCGCGACCGACGCCGGACTCGGCTCGGTGCAGACGGCCATCGAGGAAGGCGAGGTGGTCGAGACACTCACCGACTACGCCGCCGATCACGGGATTGACCTCCTCGTCGTCGGCACGCACGGTCGGACGGGGATCGACCGCCGCCTGCTCGGCAGCGTCACCGAGGACCTGCTACGGACCGCGGACGTGCCCGTGCTCTCGGTCAGGGCCGCCGAGGAGTAACAGCAATCGAAAACGTCCGGGGTAGTGGTTTCGCGTCGGACTGGATGTTCGGTACAGCTGACTCACGTCCCACTCGCTTCCTCGTGAATCACAGCCGGTCGGGATAAGCTACGTCACCCCGTGAGATACGATAGCTAGGCGAAGGTACGGCTGACCTCGTCGGCTTCCTCGTCGGCCTGGATCTTGTCCCAGGCTTCGAGGAAGTCCTCCATCCGGACCTCGGTACGGTCGTCGCGGATGGCGAACATGCCGGCCTCGGTACAGACGGCCTTGACGTCGGCACCGGAGGCCTCGCCCGTGTCGGCGGCGAGCTGGGCGTAGTCCACGTCGTCGGCGACGTTCATGTCGCGGGTGTGGATGCGGAAGATCTGCTCGCGGCCCGTCTCGTCGGGCTTGGGCACCTCGATGAGACGGTCGAAGCGACCGGGGCGCAGAATGGCGCGGTCGAGCATGTCGAAGCGGTTGGTGGCGGCGATGATGCGGATCTCGCCGCGGTCCTCGAAGCCGTCCATCTCGGAGAGCAGTTGCATCATCGTCCGCTGGACCTCGGCGTCGCCGGAGGTCTTGGAGTCGGTGCGTTTGGCCGCGATAGCGTCGATTTCGTCGATGAAGATGACGCTGGGCTCGTGCTGGCGGGCGAGTTCGAACAGGTCGCGGACGAGTTTGGCGCCCTCGCCGATGAACTTGTGGACGAGTTCGGAGCCGGCCATCTTGATGAAGGTGGCGTCGGTCTGGTTCGCGACGGCCTTCGCGAGCATCGTCTTCCCCGTGCCCGGCGGACCGTGGAGGAGCACGCCACTCGGGGGGTCGATGCCGACGTCCTCGAACATGCCGGGGTTTTCGAGGGGCATCTCGACGGTCTCGCGGACCTCGTCGAGTTGTTCCTCGATGCCGCCGATGTCCTGATAGTCGACATCGGGCGACTGGTCGACTTCCATGACGCGGGCGCGAACGTCGGTTTCGTCGTCGAGGCTCTTGACGATGGAGAGGGAGTTGTTGACGGCGACCCGCGAGTCGGGTTCGAGGTCCTCGCGCATCTCGTCGGTGACCTCGGTGATGGCTTCCTGGTTGTTGCCGTGTTGCTTGATGATGATCCCCTCCTCGGTGATCTCCTGGACGGTGGCGATGAAAAGCGGCGACTGCTTGAGCTTCTTGTTCTCGTGGGTCAGCCGCTCCAACTTCTGCTGGTACTTGTTGTTCTCGGCGTTGGCGTCGAGGAGTTTGTCGCGCATCTCCTCGTTCTGGGACTCGAGCACTTCGAGGCGCTCCTCCAGAGCCTCGATTTTCTCCTGCTGGGAGGCGCCCTCGTCGTACGGCAGATCCACCTCGTCCACGGTGTCGGTCATTACACCGCTTCTAGCGGATGGGATAACAAGAGGTTTCGGGTCGTCGGGGTTTCTCGCCGCCCCGCCACGAGCGCCCCGACTCCCGCGCCGGTATCCGATTTCGTGCGTTCGATCCGTGAGCCGTGTCCACACCTCACGAACAATCGGTCAGAGTTGCCGACTCGTGATCGATGACGGGAGCGCTCCGACCCAGTATTGCCGCGAGATTCGTCCAGGTAATTTTTCGAAACGGGAAATATTATTATTCTGTATCCAGAAGCGGAGGTATACATGAGCACCTCAGAGTCAGCGGACGCGGAGTCGCCGTCCGGGGAGGGGTGGGACGCTGTACGCGACCTGCCACCGAGCGCGAAACTGGTCGCGAAGACCCTGGAGTACAACGACGCGTTGACCCAGAGTCAACTCGCCGACGAGACGCTGTTGCCGCCACGGACCGTCAGGTACGCCCTGAACCGACTCGAGGAAGTCGGCGTCGTCACCTCCCGTTTTTCCTTCGCCGACGCCCGGAAACGGATCTACTCGCTCGACATCGAGTGAGCGCTCGACGTCGAGTGCGTCTTTTTCGACCGGTTTGACCGCGTTCGTTTCGGTGCGTCTGAACGCGCCAGGTTTCGGTGCGTTCGATCGCGTTCGTTTCGGTGCGTTCGACCGCGTTCGTTTCGGTGCGTTCGACCGCGTTCGTTTCGACGCGTTAGAACCGTGGATCTACGGCGAAACGGACCACTTTCACCGTGGTCGCGACACCTCTTTACGGCGGGGTGGCTTACCCCGTGGCAGATGACACGCGTGATACACACCGGTGACACGCACCTGGGCTATCGGCAGTATCACCGGCCCGAGCGCAAGCGCGATTTCGCGGACGCGTTCCGGCAGGTGGTCGACGACGCGGTGGCCGACGACGTCGACGCCGTGGTCCATGCCGGCGACCTCTTTCACGACCGCCGGCCGGACCTGGGCGACATCATGACCACGCTCTCGATCCTCCGGACGCTCGACGACGCCGGCGTCCCGTTCCTCGCCATCGTCGGCAACCACGAGGCCAAACGCGAGGGCCAGTGGCTCGATCTGTTCGAGTCGCTCGGCCTCGCCACCCGCCTCGGGTCCGACCCGGTCGTCGTCGGCGACACCGCGTTTTACGGGCTGGACTTCGTCCCGCGCGCCCAGCGCGAGGGGTTCGAACCCGACTTCGCGCCCGCCGACGCCGCCCGCGCCGCCCTCGTCACGCACGGCCTGTTCGAACCGTTCGACTTCGGCGAGTGGGACCCCCGCGAGATCTTAGATCCCGCGGATGTTGACTTCGACGCGCTCCTCCTGGGGGACAACCACGACCCGGGCACAACGGAGGTCGACGGGACGTGGGTGACCTACTGCGGGTCGACCGAGCGCGCGAGCGCCGCCGAGCGCGAGGACCGGGGGTACAACCTCGTCACGTTCGATGACGCTGTCGACGTTCGCCGGCGCGGCCTCGACACCCGCGAGTTCGTCTACGTCGACGTGGAACTCGGCGCGGGCGAGGGGATCGACCGCGTCCTCGAACGAGTCGGGCAGTACGACCTCGAGGAGGCCGTCGTGGTCGTCCACGTCGAGGGCGAGGGCGACCCGTTCACGCTCGCGGCGGTCGAGGAGTTCGCGCTGGACCGCGGCGCTCTGGTCGCGCGCGTCTCGGACGACCGCGAGACACCCGAGGAGTCAGAGCGCGAGGTCAGTTTCGCGGACCCCGACGAGGCGGTCCGCGAGCGGGTGCGTGAACTCGGACTCAGCGGCGCCGCCCGCGACGTCGACGAGACGGTCCGGGCGAGCAAGGTCGCCGACTCCAACGTCGATACCGAGGTCGAATCCCGGGTCCGGGACCTCGTCGATGACGGCGATTCCGACACCTTCACCGCGGCCGATTCCGGCGAGGACGCCCCGGGAGCGGCCGAAGACGGTGACGACTCGGCGGCTGCCGAGGACAGTGACGACTCAGCGGGGGCGGTAGAGAGCACGGACCGCGCGGAGGCCGACGGCGGTGACGCGGCCGAGGCAGCCGACGAATCGACCGACGGTACGCTGGAGGAGTTCCTGTGAGATTCGAGCGGATCCGGCTGTCAAACTTCAAGTGCTACGGCGACGCGGACCTGCGGCTGAATCGCGGCGTAACGGTCATCCACGGGCTAAACGGCAGCGGCAAGTCCTCGCTGCTGGAGGCCTGTTTCTTCGCGCTCTACGGTTCGAAGGCGCTGGACACGACGCTGGACGAGGTGGTGACCATCGGCGCCGACGACTGCGAGGTCGAACTCTGGTTCAGTCACGCCGGCGAGTCCTACCACGTCGAGCGCCGCGTCCGCGCGACCGGCGAGCGCGCGACGACGGCCAAGTGCGTGCTCGAGACGCCCGACCACACCATCGAGGGCGCCCATGACGTCAGGGACCACGTCGAGGACCTGCTGCGGATGGACGCCGACGCGTTCGTCAACTGCGCGTACGTCCGCCAGGGCGAGGTGAACAAGCTCATCAACGCCTCGCCCGGCGAGCGCCAGGATATGCTCGATTCGCTCCTGCAACTCGGGAAACTCGAGACGTATCGCGAGCGCGCCAGCGACGCCCGCGTCGGCGTCGGCCGCGTCCGCGACGACAAGCGCGGCGCCCTCTCCGCGGTCGAGGAGCAGATCGCCGAGAAGGAGGACGCGGACCTCCACGCGCGGCTGAACGACTTGCGAAGCGACCTCTCCGAGGTCCAGGAGGAGATCGACCGCTTCGAGAACCAGCGCGAGGCTGCCATCGAGACGCGCGACGACGCCGCGGACGTGCTCGACAGCTACGAGGAGAAACGCGACGAACTCGAAGACCTCGAGTCCGACATCGCGGACCTGCGCGAGACCGTCTCCGAGACCGAGCGCGAACGCGAGGACGTGGCCGACGAGATAGCCGACCGGCGGGAGGCGTGCTCCGAGCGCCGCGAGGAACTCGACGACCTCGTGGCCGGGAGCGAACTGACCGCCGAGAGCGGCGACGGCGTCGACGCGACCGCCGTCGAGGCACGGATCGCGGATCTCGAGGAGCGCGACGACGAGATCCAGTCCGCAATCGAGGACGAACGCGTCGCGGCGGCCGAACACGAGAGCGCGGCCGAGAACCTGCGGGAGACGGCCGAAGACCTCGAATCGCAGGCCGAGCGGAAACGCGAGCGGGCGGCCGACCTCGAAACCGAACTCGAGGAGGGCCGCGAGAGCCTGGCCGACCGCCGCGAGAAACTGACCGAACTCGACGAACGCATCGCCTCTCTGAAAGGGGAGTTCGAGGACGCGCCGGTCGCCTTTGGCGAGGCCGAGTCCCTGCGCGCGGACGTGAGCGAGCGACTCGACGCGGCGCGAGAGGCCGTCGCCGGACTCGACTCCGACGTCGAGAACCAGCGTGAGGCCATCGCGGAGGCCGAGGACCTGCTGGAGGCCGGCAGGTGCCCCGAGTGCGGCCAGGACGTCGACGGCGCGCCCCACGTCGAGACTATCGACGAGGACCGCGAGCGCCTCGCCACCCTGGAGGACGACCTCGCCGAGCAGCGCGCGGAACGTGACGACTTGGAGGAGCGTCTGGCGGAGGCCGAACGACTCGTCGACGTCGAAAGCGAGATCGAGCAGCGCCGCAACGACCGCGAGAACGTCGCGCAACTGATCGACGAGCGCGAGTCGACCATCGAGGAGAAGGCGGCCGAGGTCGACCGACTCCGCGAGGAGGCCGCCGACCACGAGTCCGATGCCGAGGCGAAACGCGAGACGGCCGACGAGGAGGCGACGGCGGCCAACGCCTGCCGCGAGCGCATCGGCGAGCACAACACCGAGCGTGTGACCGTCCGCGAGCGCCGCGAGCGCTGCGAGCGGATCGCCGACTTGCTCGACGCCGTCGCGGACGACGACGACGCCATCGAGCGGTTGCGCGAGCGCCGCGAACGGCTCGCGGAGACCAACGATGAGCGGCGCGAACGGCTCGCGGACCTGCGCGAGCGCCGGACCGACCTCGAAGACGAGTTCGACGAGTCGCGTCTCGAGGAGGCCAGGGAGCAGCGCGACAACGCCGTCCAGTACATCGAGCAGGTCGACGGGAAACTCGCCGAGTTGCGCGAGCGCCGCGACGACCTTCAGACCGCCATCGGCGGCGTCGAGAACGAAATCGAGGAGTTAGAGTCGCTGCGCGAGCGCCGCGACGGCCTCGCCGAGCGGGTCGACTGGCTCGATTCGCTCTACGAGGAGGCCGCCCGGTTACAGGAGATGTACGGGAGTCTCCGGGCGGAGTTGCGCCGGCAAAACGTCGAGACGCTGGAGACGATGCTCAACGAGATATTCGACCTCGTCTACCAGAACGACTCCTACGCCCGGATCGAGCTCTCGGGCGACTACGAGCTGACGGTCGTCCAGAAAGACGGCGAGACGCTCGACCCCGAACAGCTCTCGGGCGGGGAGCGCGCCCTCTTCAATCTCAGCCTGCGGTGTGCGATCTACCGGCTGCTCGCGGAAGGCATCGAGGGCGCGGCACCGACGCCGCCGCTCATCCTCGACGAACCGACCGTCTTCCTCGACTCCGGGCACGTCTCGCAACTGGTCGAACTCGTCGACGCGATGCGGGGGTACGGCGTCGAGCAGATCCTCGTCGTCAGCCACGACGAAGAGCTCGTCGGCGCCGCCGACGACCTCGTCCGGGTCACGAAGGACGCGACGACGAACCGCTCGACAGTGACGCGGGAAGAGCCCGCGGATAGACTTCCGGACGTGGATGTCGAGGCCGAAGCGGACTGAATCGGTGTCTCTGTTTGAGGTGTCCGCTCGCTCGTAGATAGAGTGACCGCGAACGCTCACGAGCGCCGAAAGCCCTCGACCCGCTCGTTAGAATCGTTTTAGCCACACTCGACCTTGACAGACGAAAGCCCTCGACCCGCTCACGGTCGCTGTGTCGGATATTCTCCCTCGCTCCGCTCGGTCGAATAGAGCCGACACAGCGACTCCCCTTCGGCGCGACCGGGCCTCGCCCTTTCAGTCCGCCAAGGAAATCCCACCACAGCACCGCGGACAGCCACACACCTCCCCAGCCGATTGCGCTTCTCGCTCACTGTGTTCGCTGCGATGCTCATCCCTCGCGCGACGCCGTCTTGACCGCTCGCGCGATGTGCGCTCGCGACCGCGACGGCGCGCGCCGAACGGCGGTGAGCCACGTCTGAGAAGCGTTCACTCCGTCGCGTCGCGGTACTCGGCGGCGGTCACGGAAAAGCGGTGCGCGTCGAAGGGGTCCCCGTCCTGGTCGGCGTCGATGCGGCGACACAGCCCCTCGTGGCGGCCGCCGTGGGCCTCCACGTACCGCGAGACTGCCGCGTGGGACTTCTCGTTGTCGCGCTGGACGAAGACGACGACGGCGTCGAGGTCGAGTCGCTCGAAAGCCAGGCTGATGAGCGCGCCGGCGCGCTCGCCGGAGTAACCCCGGCCCCAGAAGGGCGTGCGAAGCCAGACCCCGAACTCGGCGGTTCGGGTGTCCCAATCAACCTCGATACCGGTGACGCCGGCGAACTCGCCCGCGCCGTTCTCGCCCTCGCGCGGGCGAATGGCGTAGGTTTCGCCCTCGTCGTCCTCGCGCAGGCTCGCGACGAACTCGTAGAACTCCCGGGTCTCTTTGGGCGTCGCGTGTGGGTCCCAGGTCAGATGTTCGGTGACCTCGTCGATGTGGGGCGTGCCCTCGCGGACGTGCTCGTAGAAGTCGTAGATTGGAACGGTTTCGGGGGTCAGCGCCGCGAGTTCGAGCCGCTCGGTCTCGATGCGGTCGGGGAAGAGCTCAGACATGACAGAGCGCGCGAGGGCCACGACCAAGTGGCTTTCCCGGGTGTGGCACTCGATGGCGAGGCGCGCGACTGCGGGGGGAATTTAAGCCGACGGCGTCCGGACGGGAGGACATGGTAGACGTCCTCGCGACCAAACGGGCGGCGACGCGGTTTCGCGTCCTCGTCGAGATCGCAAAGCGCCAGCCCGCGGTGAGCCAGGGGGAGATCGCGGAGGCGGTCGGCGTGACGAGCCAGGCCGTCAGCGAGTACATCCGCGAACTCGTCGAGGATGGCCTCGTCGAGAAGGAGGGCCGTTCCCGCTACCGAGTCACGACCGAGGGCGTCGACTGGACGCTCCAGGCCGCCGCCGACGTGCGCCGCTTCGCCGACCACGTCACCGAGGACGTCCTCGGGAGCGTCCAGGAGGACGCGGCCATCGCCACCGACCGCATCGCCGAGGGCGACACCGTCTCCCTGTCGATGCGCGACGGCCTCCAGCACGCGACGCCGGTTGCGCCTGAGGCGGAAAGGAATTCGGAAGCCGAAAACGACCCGGAGGCCGGGGACGACGGTACGACCACGAACGCCGCCACGGGCGTCGCGACCACGGACGCCCACAAGGGCGAGGTGGTCGGCGTCACCGGGTTCGAGGGCGTCATCAACCTCGAACCCGGCGAGGTCCGCGTCCTGCAGGTCCCCGCGATCCGCTCGGGCCGGCCCGACGACGAACGCCTCGCCGAGATCGAATCGGCCTGTGGCGATACCGACCTCGTGGTCGCCGCGGGCGTCGAGGCCGTCGGCGCGTTGCGCGCCGTCGACGTCGAACCGGCGACACACTTCGCCGCCGGCGAAGTCGCGGCCGACGCCGCGACCCGGGGGCTGGACGTCGTCGCCGTCGCGGCGGCCGACGGCGTCGGCCGCGTCACGGACGCGCTGCGTGATACCGGCGTTTCCTACGAGGTGACCTGAATGACCGACGAGATAGAAACGACCGTTGACGACTTCCTCGACGACGCCGAGGACGCGCTCGAACAGTACGACCGCGGCTACGCCGACGCGGACGCCACCCTCCGACTCCTCCGCGCCCGGATCGACGAGTTACGCGAGGCTGCCGAGGAATGAATCCGCCTGCGCGAGACCACAGCGGAGTGAATCCGCCCGCGTGAGGCCACAGCGGAGTGAATCCGCCTGCGCGAGACCACAGCGGAGTGAGTCCGCGGATCCCGGCTACCGGTCGAAGAGGATCGACCCGACGAGAAACACGGCGAGCGTGACGGCTATCGCCGCGGGGACCCCGATCAGGAAGTTCGGTTCCTCGGTGGCGAACCCGGCCGCGAGCATCACGATACCGCCGAGTTCGAGGCCGAGTCCGAATATCTTCGTTTGCGGATCCCCATCGATCCGGTCGGTGATCTCGGACAGCGGTTCCTGGTCGTCCGACTCGTTTTGCGCGGCCGATAGCTGGAGGAACCAGGGCATGAACAGGTACGATCCCGCACCCACGAATACCCCCGCTATGGCCCCGTACGTGGCGCTTTCGAGCGCGAAGACGCCAACGGCTGTCAGCGCGACGAACTGCATCACCGCCGACCCGGCACCGATTATCGTGTATATCCCTTCGCTACCCTCTGACTCGACAGTCGACATACGCGACGGGTAAGCGCGAACGTGTAAAAATTCCGTCGGTTCCTCGCCGCGACTGGTGACGTGTTCGAACGGGACCAGTGTTCACCGTCTCGCGATGTGCGTCACCGTGTGCGGTATCGTCGTTCGAACGGGCGACGAGGGCGCAGGCACGGGCAGTTCCTCAAGAGTTATCGGGGAGCGCCACGCGACGGGGAGTATGACGGGCTTCTCACGCCGCGTCGAGCAGGTGTCGATAAGCGGTATCCGGGAAGTGTTCGAGGCCGCCGGCGAGGACGCCATCAACCTCGGCCTCGGCCAGCCGGACTTCCCCACTCCGGAACACGCCCGCGAGGGCGCCATCGAGGCCATCCGCGCCGGCAACGCCGACGAGTACACCTCCAACAAGGGCACCGAGAGCCTGCGGGAGGCCATCGCCGACAAACACGCCCGCGACAACGGCCTCGACATCGACCCCGGCGACATCATCGCCACCGCCGGCGGGAGCGAGGCACTTCACATCGCCCTCGAAGCCCACGTCGACGCGGGCGAGGAGGTCATCTTCCCCGACCCCGGATTCGTCTCCTACGACGCGCTGACCCACCTCGCGGGCGGCGACCCCACGCCGGTCCCGTTGCGCGACGACCTGACGATGGACCCCGAGACGGTCGAGGCGGCCATCACCGACGACACCGCCGTCTTCGTGGTCAACAGCCCCGCGAACCCCACGGGCGCCGTCCAGTCGCCCGAGGATATGCGCGAGTTCGCCCGTATCGCCGACGAACACGACGTGCTCTGTCTCTCCGACGAGGTGTACGAGCACATCGTCTTCGAGGGTGAGCACCGCTCGCCCATGGAGTTCGCCGATTCGGACAACGTGGTCGTCGTCAACGCCTGCTCGAAGACCTACTCGATGACCGGCTGGCGGCTCGGCTGGGTCACCGCCTCCGAGCGACGCATCGAGCGGATGCTGCGAGTCCACCAGTACGGTCAGGCCTGCGCGACGGCCGCTTCCCAGTACGCCGCCGAGGCCGCGCTCACCGGCCCACAGGACCCCGTCGACGAGATGGTCGCCGCCTTCGAGGAGCGCCGCGACATCCTGCTGGACGGCCTTGCGGACATCGGGCTGGACTGTCCCACGCCGAAGGGTGCCTTCTACGCGATGCCCGAGGTCCCGCCGGGGTTCGTCGACGAGGCCATCGACCGCGGCGTCGTGATCGTCCCCGGCGACGCCTTCGGCGACCACGGCGCCGGCCACGCCCGCATCTCCTACGCCGTCGACGTCGAGACGCTGAAAGACGCCCTCGAGATCATGGACGACGCCTACCGCGCCGTCGCCTGACTGCGCCGTCGCCTGACTGCGCCGTCGTCTGACCGGGCAGGCGGTCCCGCTTCGCTCGAACCGCACGCGGGAACACCCTCCCTGCGAACGGAGTGAGCGAGGGCTCGACGGACGAACGAAGTGTGTCTTCCGGCGGAACCCGTGAGCAACGCGTTCTCCGAGCGGTCCGCGGAGGTCCGGCGCTCGTTGTTCTCACACCGGGCCCCGGTCCGGGAACGCTCCACCCGGAGCCCGAACGCTGATAAGCGAGGCCGAAGCCAGTCGCTACCACGGCGATGCCATCCCTCGAAGTCTGGTGGGGCGCGCTGTTCGGGACGGCACTGGGAGCCGCCGGTCTCCTGATTCTCGTCGACGGTCTCGCCCGACTCCGCAAAATCGTTCGGCTGACCGTCGCATCACCGACCGACGTGGCCTCGCTCTCGGCAGTCGGCGACGGGACGATGAAAGTCTCGGGGACAGTCCGTGAGGCCAAGGACCTCGTCACTGCGCCGCTGTCGGGCACGCGGTGTTGTCTCTGCCGGACGGCAGTCAAGTACTACAGCGCGACCAACGCGCCCCGCTGGCGGACGGTGACCACCGACGTCCGCGGCCGGCGATTCGAACTCGCGGACGCCACCGGGCGCGTCACGGTCGACGCCGCCGACGCGGACCTGAAAATCGACCCCGCCGTCGAGGGGGAGTGCCCGTCGGACCGCGACGCCGCGCCCGAGCGCCTGCGGCCCTTGCTCACCCGCGACGACGGCGAACCGTACGCCACGGTCAGGCTGACCCGCCGACACCTCCGGATCGTCGAGCGCCGACTCGACCCCGGGACCGACGTGACCGCCCTCGTCTCGGTCGCACCCGACGGGTCGGTCGTGGCGTCCCGGATCGGCGGTATCGACGCTGCGAGCGTCGCCCGCGACGTGGCCGTTGCCCTCTTTCTGGTCCTCTTCGGACTCTTTCTCGTCTCCGTCCTCTGGTTCGTCGCGCTCCCGAACTGGGGGACGATCCTGTAGCGGTGACACCGCCTGTTCGCTCCTGTTTTCGGAGGTCACGCTCGCATTCCGGTGTTTTTGACGAGAAAACTGTGGGACCGGATTTGAACCGGAGGAAGACGGTCGGCCTCGCTTCGCTCGGCCGCTGCGACTTCCAGGGTTCAAATCCTGTTGCGCATACACGTCTCTCACGTTCGTTCGAGACGGCATGCGCGGGACCGGATTTGAACCGGCGGATCCCTACGGAACAGCGTCCTAAGCGCTGCGCCTTTTCCTGGCTTGGCTACCCGCGCTCGTCGTGCCGTTGGGCGGTTTTCGCCCCCGACAACCGGATTTTGCGGCTATTACTTTATAAACTTACTATGTCGCAGGGCACCCGCTGTGGACATTTTGACTAGCGAACCGACTTCTCCGAATTGTAGCTCCGGTCCGTCCGGCTGGTCGTTGTCGGGTCGAGGCGACCGACGGCGAGACGGGGATTTGGGCCGAGTATCCCTGCGAGACGGTCGTGAGTCCGGAGTAACGGACGAGTGGTTCTGCCCGTGTAGCGGCACTCACGCTCTGTTGGACGCCTGTAGCAGTAGAGCCAAGTGGTCTGCCTTCTCTATCACGCGTAAGAGGCACATTTGATGGAAATATCGGAGGAACTCCGCTGTCTGTTTTCCGCACAAGTAGAAGCGCAAGACGGAACATACGTGGTCGAAGTCCCGGAGCGAGAGGTCCGACTTGGCGAGGTCGACTTGGGAGAGACACACCGAGTGGCGATCTTGCCATCACCGTCGGAACCCGAGAGTGAAAAAACGGATTCCGAACCCAGGCGAGAACGCGGCCCACCGAAACCACCAGTCGAAGAAGGCGAACAACGTGACGTAGAGATCGAGGACATAGGCGAACAGGGCGATGGGATCACCCGCGTCGAGCGTGGCTTCGTTGTGATTGTCCCCGACACCGAACAGGGTGAACGAGTCACCATCGAAATCAGTGACGTGCGCGAAAACGTTGCCTTCGCTGAAGTAATAGGCCGACTGAACTACTACGAGTAACGCCCTTGGGCCACACGATTCGTTCACAGGGTTTGATATGGTGTCGGAAAGACGTGACAGAGACGGATGAATAGGGATTCGGTTCGGGACTATATTGGGCGGGCTGAAGACGTTCTCGATGCGTCTCCCCAGATGGACGAAGCGAATACGAAGGCGGCGATCCTACGGGATTTTCTCGATCTTCTCGACTGGCAGATTCCAGCGAACACACAGTTAGAATACTCCGTCGAGGCGTTTGGACAGACGTATAAGGTGGATTACGCTCTGGTCCTCGAAGGAACGCCGGTCGCCTTTCTCGAAGCGAAAGGGGCAGATACGGCTCTGACGGCCAAACACGAGGAACAGCTGTCGTCCTATATGACCAACAAGAACGTCACCTACGGAATTCTCACCAACGGGAAGCAATACCGGTTCTTCCAGCGTCGTGTAGACGCCACCAACGTAGATGTACAAAAGGTCGGCGACGTAGCCCTCGAAAACCTTCCGAACCGTCTCGCGGTTCTCCAGGCCTACAAGAAAGACGCTATCGAGTCCGGCGAGTCAGGGAAAATCCTCGGTCGGATCAACGAGCTACGGGAAGCTCGACGGACTCTCGAAGCCGAGAAGGACGACCTGGCGACAGAGCTTGCGAATCTCTTGGCCGACCAGGTGTCGGACACGATCTCTTCGCTCGCGGAATCCCAGTCGAAAGAGATGATCGACCGACTCGTTCAGGATATAGACTCCGAGATCGACGCTGACGGTGGTGGGAGAGAGGATCCACCGGGTGGCGGTGGCAGTGGCGAGAGTATCGAGCCGACAGGGGACGCGATCACAGGGGCAATCAGCCGCTCGGAAATCAAGGGCGACGACGATGCGAAGGTCGCAGTGTTCCCGACACAGGAGTCTGGTCTCCCGTTCCTGAAGGAAAACAACGCATGGGGGTTTGTTCGGGTCGGGAGCGAGTTCGAGTATGTTGCGATGTACGTGACCGGCAACGTACGGCAGGTCAAATACTTCGCTACGGTCAAGGACGTAGTTCCGCCCGAAGAGGCTGATTTATCCCGTCCCATCGAAGAGTACGCTGACGGCGCGAAAATCGCAGAGGACAAGATGGTAATTCGGTTCGAGCCAGACAGTCTGTATGAACTGGCGGATCCCGTGCCGTTCGAGACGAAATACCCCCAGGGGCTTCGCTACACAACTCTCGGTGCGCTACGAACAGCAGAAACAACCGACGATATGCTCTAATCGGCGTAGTTAGTCTGGCGTGAGAGGGAGGAACCGGCCGCGTGGTGAAACTGAACTTCCGCCACATCACTCCGTGTTCTCGGAGTACTCCAGGCCGCGGAATTCGAAGCGTGCCCCGTCGGTCGCGCTCTCGGTCACCCCGACCTCCCACCCGTGGGCGCGGGCGACCTGCCGCACGATGGCCAGCCCGTATCCCGTCCCGTCGCTCCCGGTCGAATACCCCGAGGTGAACACCTCTTCGCGCTTCGCGACCGGGATCCCACAGCCGTCGTCCGCGACGTAGAGACAGCCGTCGCTCCCGACCCCGACGGTGACGGTCGCTCGCGCTCTCCCCTCGTCGCCCTGGCCTCCGTGTTCGATCGCGTTGATGAAGAGGTTCTCGAACAGCTGGGTCAGTCGACCCCTGTCGGCCTCGACGACGGCGTCATCCGCGACAGTCAGGGTCGCGCCGTCGGTCGCCACGTGGCTCCAGGCCGACTCGGCGACTGTCTCGACCGATACCGGCTCGGTTCGCCCGACCTCCTCGCCCTGGCGAGCCAGTCGAAGCAGGTCACTGAGGAGGTCGTCCATCCGGTCGAGTCCGCCGAGTGCGTCCTCGAGATAGTCGAGTTCGCCGGTTTCCCGGACCATCTCGATGCGGTGTTTGACGGCGCCCATCGGGTTGCGCAGGTCGTGGCCGACGACGCTGGCGAACTCCTCTAAGCGTTCGTTCTGTCGCTGGAGGCGGTGCTCGCGCTCCTTTTGCTCGGTAATGTCGACGTAGACGGCGTAGCCGTCCGCGCCGTCACCCCCGGTCTCGACGGCGATGTTGCGGAAGAGGAACTCCCGGACGCCCGCGGCCGTCTCGCGTTCGAGTTCGACCGCGACGCGCTCGCCGGCGGCGACCCGTTCGTCGAGCGTCTCGGCCTCGGCTTCTTTCCCGTCGGGGACGATGCAGTCGTTCATCGGTTCGCCGACGACGGCGCCGCGGTCGTAGCCGAACGTTTCGGTGAACGCCCGGTTGGCCGCCGTGGCGACGGGTTCGCCGTCCGCGAACTCGTACTCGACGATGGGGTCGGGCGCGTTGTCGAACAGCGCCCGCAACTGCGTCGCGGCACGCTCGCGCTCGCGCCGCCGCCGCGTCGCCGCCGCCGTGCGCTCGACTGCCGCGACGAGGTCACCCTCGATTGCCAGCCCGTCGGGGCCGTCGCTGGCGGGGAGATACTCGGCGGCGCCGGCCGCGACGACCCGGTGGGCGAAGGTTCCGTGAGAGAGGGTCCCGTCGCCGTCGACTGCGAAGACGACGACCGGCGCGTCGGCCCCGGCGAGTCCGTCGAGGAAGGAAACCGCGCTCGCAAGCCCGTCGTTTCCGACCGGGTAGACGAGACAGTCGACGGCGCCGTCCGCGACGCTGGCGGACGCCGCCGACGGAGTGACGAAATCCACCGCGAAGCCGGCGTCACCGAGCGCCGAGACGGGCGGGGAGTCGCGGATATCGCCCCCACCGAACACCCCCTCTTCGCGCTCGACCCAGTGGACCCGCCTCGCGTTCATGGTCGAGTCAGCACGCCGATAGGGTAAACAACTGTCGGCCACGGGCTTTTCCCGTCAGTCGGTGGCGCCGACGTTCTCGCGGCTCTCGAGACAGGCCGGGTCGGGTTCGATGTTCGCGTACTCGACGGCGCGCCGGCCGAGCGTCCGCACGCGTTCGTCGTCGCCGTCGTCGACGAGCGCCCCGCCGTCGAACTTGGTCCTGGCCTTGGGGAGCGCGGCCTGATGGGGGATGACCCAGGCGTTCAGCGACCGGCAGACCGACCGGAGGTGGTCCAGCGACGTGATCGGGAACCCGCCGCCCGCGACACAGAGCAGTCCGACGGTCGTGTTCTCGAACTCGTCGAACCCGCAGTAATCGAGCGCCGTCTTCAGGACCGAGGAGTACGAGGCGTGATAGACTGGGGTCCCGAGCACTACCGAATCGGCGGCGGCGACCCGTTCCCGGAGGCGGCCCGCGTCACCGGCGTCGTCCGCGTCGGCGTCGTAGACCGGCAGGTCGAACTCCCGCAGGTCGAGGAGGTCGGTGTCGGCGCCCGCGCGCTCGGCCTCGTCTACTGCGACCGCCAGCGCCTTTCGCGTGTAGCTCTCGTCCCGGAGACTCCCGCAGATCGCGACGACGCGTGTGTCTGTCATACCGGCGGGTGGACCCGGGGGGTCAAAAAACGCCGGTCCATCGCGGGCGGTGACCTCGCGGACCACGGCCGCCGGTCCATCGCGGGCGGTGACCTCGCGGACCACGGCCGCCGGTCACTCGCGCAGTCGCGCCACTATCTCCCCGTCGCAGTCGGCGAGTTCGACGAGGCCGTCATCTGCCAGGTCACCGACCAGTCCGCGAAGCCACTCGCGACCGTACTCGCCGTCGGGCGCGTAGTCGACCCGGACCCGCGGCCCCAGGTCGTCCAGCACGAGTTCGTCGTACTCTTTGAGTATCGAGACGACGCGCCCGCGCATCTGCCGACGGGATCCCTCGAACTCCGGCTGTGTGGGTACGTCCGGCGCGGTGAAATCACCCGTCTCGTAGGCGTGACACCACTCGCGCCAGGGACAGCCCGCGGCGTCACACGAGGGTGTCTTCCCGCAGGCGACGCCGCCCAGTTCCATGATGGCGTTGTTCCAGACGCGGGACTCGCCGGCGGGCATGAGGGTGCCTGCGACTCGCTCGAAGGTCGCGTCGTCGTCGGGCACGTCGAACGCGCGGTAGAGGACGCGCTTGACGTTCGTGTCGACGACGGCGTCGCCGTTGTTGAACGCGAAACTGGCGACGGCGTTGGCGGTGTAGGGGCCGACGCCCATGAGTTCGGCGAGCCCGTCCGGGTCGGTCGGGAACGAGCCGTCGAAGTCGTCGCGCACCTGCCCGGCGGCCTCGTGGAGGTACTTCGCGCGGTTGTTGTAGCCGAGGCTGTGGTCGGTCCAGAAGCCGACCACGTCGGCGCGGTCGGCGGCGGCCAGGTCCGTGACCGTCGGCCACCGCTCGAGGAACGCCTCCCAGGCCGTGACGACGCGCTCTAGCTGGGTCTGCTGGCTCATCACCTCGGAGACGAGTATCTCGTAGGGGTCGTCGGTCCGGCGCCACGGAAAGTCGCGGTGGTCGCGCTCGTACCACTCGACGAGCGCCGACCGGACGGCCTCGGCGTCCGCCGGGAGGTGCCCGGCCGTCGACTCCTCGCTCGCGTCGGTCATCGCTCCACCGTTATGGACAGGCCGTCTTGTGCGTGGCGGTCGGCGTGATGTGGGGTGAGGTCAGTCTGTCGCGATGCGGGGAGCGGTCAGTCTGTCGCGATGCGGGGAGCGGTCAGTCTGTCGCGATGCGGGGAGCGGTCAGTCTGGCGTGATGTGGGAGCGGTCAGTCCGGCGTGATGTGGGAGCGGTCAGTCCGGCGTGATGCGATGCGAGGCCGGTCCGGTGTGATGCAGGGAACGGGCGGCCAACCGACTCAGGCGAGCGCGACCAGCGGCGCGAGCGCGGCCGCGCTCTCGAGGACGGGGCCGACCACGTCGGTCACGGTGGCGACGATTTCCTCCCAGACGGAGATGCCGGTGAAAAGCGCCAGGAAGGTGTCCAGGCCGAAGAAAAAGAACAGGGCGGCGCCGGCGAGGTGGGCCTTTCGCGGGTCGAAGCGGTGCGAGAACGTGTTGAAGAAGTAGGCGTTGGCGAGGCTCACCGGGATGATGACGAGCATCTCCCCGACCCAGATGCCGGCGTGGGCGCCGTACTCGACGGCGAGGCCGATGGTCACGAGCTGGGTCTTGTCGCCGAACTCGCCGACGGCCATCAGCACGAAGATGGGCAGGAAGTTCCCGAACCGGTCGGGCACGTCGAATCCCGCGACGGACACGTCGAGGGTGCCGCCGAGGGTGGCCATCCCGCCGTCCGTCTCCGCCGAGGGCTCGGCCGTCGGGTCGAACGACCCGCTCTCGGGCATCGACCGTAGGAGCAAGACCCCGAAGAAGAGAAAGAGTCCACCGGCGATACCGTCGAGATAGACCGGCGGGAGCGCACCCTTGAGCGCCTGCCCGAACCAGATCTCGAGAGCGGTCCAGCCCGCGAACGCGAGCCCCGCGGCACCGACGACGACCGACGGCCGGTACCGGGTCGACAGCCCCGCGATGATGAACTGGACCTTCTCACCCGGGAGAACCGCGAGCTGGGCGGCCATCGCCGCCACGACGACCGTCAGGAACTCGGCCACCCGTCGATCACCCCGTTCTCGCCGCTCGCCGCCCTCTTGGCCCCCAGTCCGCCGGTCGCTGATCCACCGGTCGCTGATCCACCGGTCGCTGATCCACCGGTCGCTGATCCACCGGTCGCTGATCCACCGGTCGCTGACCCACCGATCGCCGACGCGCGGATCCTCCCCGGCGTCGAGCGCCGACCCACCGGTAGTGACCGTCTCGAACTACCCCTCATTAGCAAAAATTAGACATATCTAAATCTTAAGCCTGGCGGATCGAACAACGCTGGCCGGGCTGCAATCGACGGGGTCCGACGGGCGAAGTGCCTGACACTGTCACGCCGAGCGTTCCGCCACGACTGCCACGCGGCCGACAGTTCCGGAATCGCTCTCGGGAGGGATGCCACCAGCCACTGCGTTCACTCGCCGTCGAACTCGGCCGCGCGCTCGTCGACGAACGCCCGCACGCCCTCCTCGTGGTCGTCGGTCGACGCGGAGACGGCCTGCGCGGCCGCCTCGTTCGCGATGGCCGCGTCGAGCGAACTGTCGAGTCCCTGCTCGACGAGGCGCTTGGACTGGGCGAGCGCGACCGTCGGCCCCGAGGCGACCTGCTCGACGAACGTCGCGACGCGCTCGTCGAACTTCCCGGCCGGATAGACGCGATTAAACAGCCCCGCGTCCGCAGCGCGCTCGGCGTCGACGAGTTCGCCCGTGTAGAGCAGTTCCTTCGCGACGTGCTCGCCGACCATTCGTGGGAGGAAATACGACGCGCCGCAGTCGACGTTCAGCCCGACCTGCCGGAAGCCGAAGCTTATCTTCGCGTCCTCGCTGGCGAGCAACACGTCGCAGGCCACCGCGAGCGCGCCGCCCGCGCCGAATGCCGCCCCGTCTATCTTCGCGACTGTCGGCAGGTCGCAGGTGGCGACGGCTCGCACCGCGCCGGCAGTCTCCGCGACGATCCGCCGGACGCGGTCGGGGAGCGGTTCCTCGCTCTCGAGACCCTCGACCATCGCGCTGACGTCCCCGCCGGCACAGAAGGTCGGGCCGTTCCCGGCGACGACGACACAGCGGGCGTCCTCGGGCACCGACTCCATCGCGTCGATCAGGTCCGTCGCGACCCCGCTGGTCAGCGCGTTGCGCATCTCCGGCCGGTCGAGGGTCACCGTCGCAACCCCGCCCGACACGTCGAGCGTGACGTGGTCCATACGGAAGCGTGGGCCGGCGAGGGGATAAGTCTGGGTCCGCCCGCCGTCTCGGCCGACGCGAAAGGAAACCGAGAACTGCGGTGGTGCGCGTCGGCTCGCGTCTCGTCGCAAGACGGCGTCGTGCGACGAGACGCGAGACGGCGTCGTGCGAGGTTTTCGTGAGCGACGAGTGACGCGACTCCGCGGTGAACGGATCGAACATCGACGGTGTCGGTTCCCAACCCTCACTATCAACATCTATAATCTCACGGCGGGATTTATCACAGACGGTTTACGAGGAGGTGTATGGTTGGCGACGAGTCCCGGGCGCGGACAGGAACGGCCCCGAACCAGGGAACACGGAAAACGGAGGGGGACAACGAGCACGTCGCGGACGGCGGCGTGGCGGCGGGAGACCCGCCCGAGGACCCCGACCTCGAGGAAACACCGCCGAAACCGGGTGACGGTTCTATCGACGCCGGTCCCGACGGCGGCGACGGGGCCGGGGCGAACGAAGATATCGACTTCGACGACGAGAAACTCCTCGACGGGATCAGTCTGCCGGTGTTCACGCTCACGCGGTCGGGGTCGGTCATCGCCTGGAACGCGAGCATGGAACGGCTGACGGGCGTCGAACGCGACGAGGTGTCCGCTGCCGAGGACGTCCACGAGGCGTTCGGGCTCGGCCCCCACGAGTCGACGCTCGCCGAGGAGGTCCTCGACGCCCCCGACGACGCGCACGAGATGGGCGAGGTCACCCTCGAGGACGAGAACCTGGGCATTTTCGGTGCCGAGCGGCAGTTGACGCTCGGGTCGGCTGGCGAAGTCCACCACTGCGAGTTCTCCGCGCGCCCGCTCTACAAGGACGGTGACCTCGCGGCCGTGATGCAGATCGTCCAGGATAGGACCGTCGAGGTGCGCCGCGACGAGGCTATCGAGGGGTTCGTCACCGAACTCGGCGAGACGCTCGGCCGCCTCGCGGACGGTGACCTCTCGGCGCGTGCGGAGTTCCACGACGAACACGGTGTCATCGCGGAGGACCTCCTCGCAGTCGTCGACGACGTCAACGAGATGGCCGAGGGGATGGAATCGCTGGTGACCCGTGTCGACGACGGGACGCGGGAGATGGCGGGGCTGGTCGACCAGGCTTCGGGGGCGACCGAGCGCATCGACCGGCAGGTAACCGAGCAGTCGGATCTCCTGGGCAACGTTGTCGCGGAGATCCAGACGTTCAGCGCGACGATGGAGCAGGTTGCGGCCAACTCCGAGCAGGTCGCCACCGCGGCCGGCGAGGCACAGTCGGCGGCCGAGCGCGGACTGGAAGCCAGCGGCGACGCCCACGAGGCGACCGACGAGGTGCTCGCGACCAGTCAGGACCTCGTCGGGAGCGTCCAGGACCTCGAATCGGAGATGAACGAGATCGAGGAAGTCGTCGAGGTGATAAACGACGTGGCAGACCAGACGAACATGCTGGCGCTGAACGCCTCGATCGAGGCCGCTCGCGCCGGCGAGGCGGGCGCCGGCTTCGCCGTCGTTGCCGACGAGATCAAGGAACTCGCCGACGAGACGAGCCGCTACACCGACGAGATCTTCGAGCGGATCGACTCGCTCCAGGACCGGACCGCGGAGACGGTCACGGTTGCCGAAGAGTCCAACGCGCAGGTGACCGACGCGAGCGACGACATCCAGGAGGCACTCGACGCGCTCGAAGAGATCGCCGAGTCAGTCGACGAGGCCGCCCAGGGGATCACGGAGATCGCCGACGCCAACGACGGGCAGGCCGACAACATCCAGGAAGTCCGCGACCTCGTCGAGCAGGCCGACGACCAGACCGACGCGGTCCGGGAGGCCGCCGCCGACATCGTCGACGCGACCGACGACCAGGAACGGGCGATCGACGACCTGACCGACCGCGTGTCCGAGCTTCAGGACTGACGCCGCGGCTCCGGTGGGAAGCGAACGGGCCGACCGATGCGGGAACGGGACGACAGCCAAGCGGACGAGGCGACCGACGCGAGAACAGGCCGACCGACACGGGAACGGAGCTATCGGAGCGGTTGCCGCGGATTCTCACCCGAACAGCCGTTCGCGAAGCGAGCGCTCGTGGCGTTTCTCGGCGAGGATGACCGAGCAGTCGACGTCTTCGACGACGTCCATAACGACCGACCCGCTGACCAGCCGCTGGAGCAGGCCGCGTTCGCTGGCGCCGATCACGACGAGAGTGGCGTCCTCGGCGGCGGACTCGATGGCAGTCTCGACGTCGCCGGTCTCGACGTGGAGGTCGGCGTCGCCGAGGTCGTGGTCGTTCGCCCAGCCGGCGAGGAAGTCCGCGCCCTCGGCGCTCTCGCCCTCGTCAGCGACGTACAGCAGTGTGACCTCCGACCCGAACTCCCCGCGGAGGACCGTCGCGATCTCTGCGGAGAGCTCCGAGTCCGGACCGCCGGCGGTCGGGACGAGCACGCGTTCGGTGTCGAACCCGCGGTCGCGCAGGACGAGGAAATCACAGGGCGGGTCGCCGGCCACGTCGTCGATCGCGGACTCGGCTCGACCGGGTGACCAGTGGGTGTCCGGTCCCCAGCCCATGACGACGAGGTCGGTCTCGTGCGTGCGCGCGGCGTCGAAGATGGCGTCGTAGCCCTGGTGGGAGACGACCGTCGCGGTGTCGACTTCGACGCCGAACGTCTCGGCGTCCTCGCGGGCGCGGTCGAGCAGTCGCTCCGACGTGGCGTCGATATCGTCGGCTTGCTCGCGGGCGCTCGCGAGCGGCGTCTGGTCCGGGACCGTGACGACGTGGGTCGCCAGGACGGAACCGCCGCGCTGTTTGGCGATGGCGCTGGCGAGCGTGATGAGCGTCCGCTGGTGTTCCGGGTTGGCCAGCGGGACCATCACCCGGTAGTCGTCCCCGGCGGGCGCGACCGTCTCGGCAGCCGAGACGGCGATGTCGGGCATCTCGTCGGACCGCTCGGCGACGAACTCGCCGAGTGCACCCTCGTAGGTCGTGTGCCGCCGGGCGTACCCGAGGTACCACGCCACGGCGACCGCGACGAACGCCAGCGACAGCGCGATCTCGACGGTGTCCATGAACGTGACCAGCGCGAGCGACGCGATGGCACCGACGATCGGCGTCAGCGGGTACAGCGGGACCGTGAAGTCGGGGTCGTACTCCTCGACGTCGGCCTCACGGAAGACGATGAGTCCGACGTTGATCAGCGCGTAGACGATGAGGTGCAGGACGCTCGCAGCCTTCGCGAGGACTTCGAGTTGCTGGCCCAGCGCGGCGATGAACACGATGATCACGCCGCCCGTGACGAGGATCGACCGGTAGGGGGTCGCAAAGGAGGGGTGGATCTCGTTGAGCCAGTCGGTGACGATGCCGTCCCGGCCCATCGCGAAGTTGATCCGCGCCGAGGCGAGGATGGAGGCGTTGGCCGAAGAGGCGGTCGCAAGCAGGGCCGCGAGCGTCACGACCGTCACCGCGATACCGGTCAGGCCGCCGGGAAACACCAGTTCCGTTACCTGGGCCATGGGGGCGTCCTTGCTCAGGTCGAGCCACGGGACCACGCCGAGCATGATCGTCACGAGGATACCGTAGACGACGGTCACGATTGCGACGCTCCCGATGACCGCGATGGGGAGGTTCCGCCCTGGATTTTTCAGTTCCTCGGCGACCGTCGCGATCTTCGCGTAGCCGAGAAACGAGACGAAGACGACGGCGGTGCCGGGCAGGATAGCGCCGTAGCCCATCGGCGTCAGGCCGCCGTCGCCGGTGAGCGTCGCGTAGTCGAACGAGAGCCAGCCGAACACGGCGAAGACGCTCAGGATCGACAGCAGGATCAAGACGATCACCGACTGGACGCCCCCGGTCTCCTTCGCGCCGGCGTAGTTGACGCCGACGAAGATGGCGCCCGCGATCAGGGCGCCGATCTGGATGTCCGTGAGAAAGAGGAGCCCGGGTATCGGGGCCAGCGTCGTGAGATACTGGCCGAACCCGATGCAGTAAAACGCCGAGGCGAAGGCAAGTCCCATCCAGTCGCCCATCCCGGCGATCGAGCCGAACAGGGGGCCAAGCGAGCGGTTGATGTAGTAGTAGCCGCCGCCGGCCTTGGGCATCGCCGTCCCGAGTTCCGACACCGAGAAGGCGTTGATCATCGCGACGATGCCGCCGACGATGAACGACACGACGACGATCGGACCTGCCTCCTGTGCGGCGACGCCGGGGAGGACGAAGATCCCGGCGCCGATCATCGTCCCGATCCCGATCGTCATCGCCGAGAGCAGGCCCAGGTCCTTCGCGAGTTCCTCGTCGCTCATTCCGTCCCGTCCTCGGACTCGGCCGAGTCTTCCGGCGTGACCTCGGTGACCGACGCGTCCGTCTCGGGGTCGGGGAGCGTCACGACCGGTCGGTCGGACTCGGTGACGAGTCGGAGTGTCTTGTCGCCGGCCAGAAACTGGATCAGCCGGTTGCCGCCCCGCGGACGGAAGGCGATAGCCGACGCCTCGACCTCATCGGCCGCCCGGACGATGGCGCCCACCACGTCACGGTCGTACAGCACTCGGCTGTCCGCAGACGGGAACTCCGCCCGGAAGGCCTCGAACGCCGCGTCCGCGACCCCCTCGCTCTGTTCGACCGGAGTCTTGTCCGGCACGCCGCCGCCCTTCTCGACGACGTACGCGACGGTCACCCGGTCGGGGTCGTGCGGCGCGAGAGCCCGGGCCGTCGCCCGTGCGTCCGACTCGTCGGCTACGGGGACGAGCACGTGCGAGGTGACGCTCCGTTCGCCGTCTCTGGACTCGGTCATATCCCGTTATCTATACCGCTTACGTAAAATATATTCCGAAAATTCAGCAATCGATTGCTAAAACAGGCCAAAATTCAGCTTTCGTTTTCGGCAGCTACCAGCCCACTACCTCGTCGTTTTCGCCGTTCTCGTTCGTCGCCTCGCCTGACACCGATGGGTTGCGGGCCATTTCGTACCGAAACCGTACGAAACAGGGGTGCTTATTTTCGATCCGGTCGTGAGTATAAGTATGGCCGATCGGTTCGACGACATCGACAGGCGCATCGTCTACATGCTCGCGGAAGACGCGCGGCACACGTCGGCACCGGACATCGCTGCGGAGGTCGACGTGTCGCCGGCCACGATCCGGAACCGGATCCGCCGGCTCGAAGCGGAGGGCGTGATCGAGGGGTATCACGCCCATGTCGACTACGAGAAACTCGACGGTCGGCTGACGAACCTGTTCCTGTGTACCGCGTCGGCGACCGACCGCAAGCGGTTCGCCCAGCGAGTCCTCGACATTCCCGGCGTCGTCAACGTCCGGGAGATCATGACCGGCGACGAGGACCTCCACGTAACTGTCGTCGGACGGGACATGGCCGATATCAGGCGCATCTCGCGGGAGATCGCCGCGATCGGGGTCCACATCGACGACGAGGACCTGCTCCACCGCGAGCACTTCCAGCCCTACGAGCCGTTCGGCTCCGACGGCGACGATCCCGGGAAACCGGTGACGGGCATCGCGGACATCAGCGAGGACGCGGACGTGGTCGAGATCCAGGTCGGCGAGGACGCACCTATCGTCGGGAAGACGCTGAAGGACGCGGCGAGCGAGGGGCTGCTGGACCGGGACGTGCTCGTCGTGTCGCTCGACAGCGACGAGGGCGAGGACGGGGTGACGCCGGACGGGACGACCGCCGTCTCCGGCGGCGAGACGGTGACGCTGTTCTCCAGAACGGGGCTCGCTGAGGAGACGCTCCGCGTGTTCACTGGACGCTAGCGCTCGGCCGGTAAAGCGCAAAACAGCGACGGCTCACCCGAACAGCCGTTCGAGAAGCGAGCGCTCGTGGCGTTTCTCGGCGAGGATGACCGAGCAGTCGACGTCTTCGACGACATCCATGACGACCGAGCCGCCGACCAGCCGCTGGAGCAGGCCGCGTTCGCTGGCGCCGATCACGACCATCGTCGCGTCGCGAGCGGCTGATTCGATCGCGGTCTCGACGTCGCCGGTCTCGACGCGCAGGTCGGCGTCCCCGAGGTCGTGGTCGCTCGCCCACTCGTCGAGGAAGTCTCCGCCCTCGGCGCTCTCGCCCTCGTCGGCGACGTACAGCAGTGTGACTTTTGCGCCAAACTCCCGGCGGAGGATGGTGGCGATCTCGGCGCTGAGTTCCGAGTCCGGGCCGCCGGCGGTCGGAACGAGCACGCGTCCGGTGTCGAACCCACGGTCGCGCAGGACGAGGAAATCACAGGGCAGGTCGCCGGCCATCTCGTCCATGGCGCTCTCGGCGCGACCGGGCGAGCCGTGCGAGTCCGGTCCCCAGCCCATGACCACCTGGTCGGCGTCGTGTGTGCGTGCGGCGTCGAAGATCTCCTCGAAGCCGCGATGGGAGAGGATCGTGTGGGTCTCGACCTCGACGCCGAAGGTCTCCGCGCTGGCGCGAGCGCCGTCGAGCAACGTTTCGGAGGAGGCGTCGAACTCGTCGATGCGATCGCGGGCGGTCTCGAGGGAGGTCTGGTCGGGGACGGTGACGATGTGAGTCGCGACGACGGTGCCGCCTTTCGCCTTGGCCATCGCGCTGGCGAGCGTGATGAGGTCCTCCTCGTGTTCGGGGTTGGCCAGCGGGACCATCACACGGTAGTCGCCGCCGTCGGGGGCGACCCCGGCGGCCGCCGAGACGGCCGGTTCGGGCATCTCCTCGGAGCGTTCGAGGATGTACTGCGAGAGGATCCCCTGTTTCTCGGTCCGGGTCCGCGCGTAGAGAACGTACCACAGCATCGCCCCGACGACCAGGACGGCGCTGACGATCTTGGCGGAGTCGATGATGAAATACAGCAGCGCAAACGAGGAGAGCATCCCGAGGATCGGGACGAACGGGTACAGCGGAACGGTGTAGTCTGGCTGGTACTCGTCGGGGTCGGCCGTCCGCATCACGATAAGCGCGATGTTGAGCAGGCCGTAGATGATCAGGTGCAGCGCCGAGCCGATGCTGGAGAGCAGTTCCAGGTCGGCGGTGAGGATGAACACGAGGATGAGCAGTCCCGTGATCCCGATCGAGCGGTAGGGCGTGGCGAAGCGGTCGTGGATCTCGTTGAGCTTTGGCGTGACGATGTTATCCCGCCCCATCGCGAAGTTGATCCGCGAGGACGCGAGGATGGAGGCGTTGGCCGAGGAGGCGGTCGCGAGCAACCCGCCGAACAGCAACGCGCCGGCCATCACTGCGCCCTGTACCTCGCGGCCGACCTCGACGACGGCGGTGTCGCCCCGGGCCGAGACGGCGGCGACGAACCCTTTCGGAACCGAGGCGCTCATGACGAGCAAGACGAGCGCGTAGATGGTCGTCACGATGAGGACGCTGCCGATGACCGCACGCGGGAGGTTTCGCCCGGGGTCCTTGATCTCCTCGGCGACGCTCGTGATCTGGACGAAGCCGAGATAGGAGACAAAGATGAGCCCCGTCGTGGCCATCATCGGCCCGTAGCCCTCGGGGGAGGGGAGGTTCGCGGGGTCGGCCCGCAGTGACCCGTAGATGGTGAACACGGCGAGGATCACCACGAGCACGACGACGATGACGTTCTGGAGGCGCCCGGTCTCCTTGGCGCCGACGTAGTTGACCATCGTGAAGAAGGCGGCACCGGCGAGCGCGATAAGCTTCAGCGCGGTTATCTCGACCGGGCCGACCCCGTAGGTCCCCTCGATCCCGATGATCTGGGTCATGTAGTCGCCGAACCCGTACATGTAGAAGGCGCTGGCGAAGGCCAGTCCCAGCCAGTTGGCCCATCCGGCGACCGAGCCGAAAAGCGGCCCGAGCGCGTGGTTGACGTAGAAGTAGGCACCGCCGGATTTCGGCATGGCCGTCCCGAGTTCGCTGGCCGACATCGCCGTGAACAGCGCGATGACACCGCCCAGGACGAACGCGGCGACCGCGAAACTGCCGGCGTCCTCGATTGCCACCCCGGGCAGGACGAAGATGCCCGCGCCGATCATCGTCCCGACGCCGATCGTCAGGGCCGCGAGCGGCCCCAGGTCCTTAGCGAGTTCCTCGTCACTCACCGTCTGACACCCCTGCGCCGTCACCGGTTGACCCTTCTGTACCGCTCGCCTCCCCGTCCGCACTGCTCGCCTCCCCGTCCGCACGCTCGACGTCCGGGAGAACGATCACCGGCCGGTCGGTCTCGGTGACGAGCGACAGCGCCACGTCGCCGGTGAGTAGGCGGACCCACCGGCTCCCGCCGCGGGGCGTGATGACGATGGCGGAGGCGTCGTAGCCGTCCGCCGCGTCGAAGATGGCGTCGGCCACGTCGGTCCCGTAGAGGACCCGCGTTTCGAGGTCGATCCCGTCCCCGAGTGCCGCCTCCAGCACCGCGAAGGCCTCCTCGGCGACCTCCTCACGCTGTTCGACCGAGGCCTTGTCCGGGGCGCCACCGGCCTTCTCGACGACGTTGACGGCGAGCGCGGACCCGACCTCGTGCCCGTCGAGTGCGCGAGCGGTCGCTCGCGCGTCGTCGTCGTTCGCGACCGGGAGGACGACGCGGTCGAGCAGGTCGCTCATCGCCGCGACCTCGACATTCGGCGGCAGTTCGGTTCCGCGCCGGCGCTCGTGTCGGACTGCCCGGGGGAGACGAACCGTTCCATAGTCGCTCCGTACGCGTCATCCGACTTAATCACTGTGTCCGACGGCCCCGCAGCGTGCCCGTTCCGGAACGCACGACGTGTCCCTTCCAGAATGCACGACGTGTCCCTTCCGGAACGCACGGCGTGTCCGTTCCGAAACACACATTTCCCGCGGGGCTGACGGTCCCTGTAGTCTCATGGCTTTCACGCCGGAGGGGTACGTCGACTATCGCCTGAGCCTCTCGCTTGTCGGGACCGTCGTGAAGTATCTCGCTGTCGCGCCACTAGTCCCAGTCGTGGTCGCGCTGATCTACGGCGAGAGTCCCGTCCCCTTTCTCGCCGCCAGCGCGGCGATGGTGACAGTCGGCTTCGGGCTCGAACGTCTCCGGTCCGACGGCGAACTCGGCAACCGCGAGGCGTTCCTGCTGGTGAGTCTCTCCTGGCTCGTCGTCCCGCTCGTCGGGACGATTCCGTATCTCGTCGCCGGAAGTGGGACTGTCGCCGAACCCGTCAACGCCATGTTCGAGAGCATGAGCGGGTTCACGACGACCGGGGCGACCGTCCTCGGTGAGATTTCGTTCGACCGGCACGGCCGCGCGATGCTCATGTGGCGCCAGCTCACTCAGTGGCTCGGGGGCATGGGGATCCTCGTCCTGATGGTCGCCATCCTCCCGGACCTGTCGGTCGGTGGCGCCCAGATCATGAACCAGGAGGCGCCCGGCATCTCCATCGAGAAGCTCACCCCGCGGATCCAGGAGACGGCCCGCGCGCTCTGGGGGATCTACGCCGCGTTCACGCTCGCGGCCGTCGCCGTCTACTTCGGGCTCCACCTCGCCGGCGTCGCGCCGAAGATGGGGCTGTACAACGCGGTCGCCCACGCCCTGACGACGATGCCGACCGGCGGCTTCTCGCCCGAGGCGCGCAGCATCGAGGCGTTCTCCCCGGCGGTCCAGTGGACCGTGATGCCATTCATGGTCGTCGCGGGGACGAACTTCGCGCTGTTCTGGTACGTCCTGCGGGACCAGCCACGGAAGCTGACCGACAACGTGGAGTTCCGGGCGTACCTGCTGGCGATCGCCGGGTTCGGCGCGCTGGTCGCCGCCCTGCTGTTCGCCGATGTCGGACTGGCCGAAGTACCGGCCAACGTCGACCCCATCCCCGGACACATCGAGGACTCCGCCCGGCAGGGGCTCTTTCAGGTGATCGCGATAGTGACGACGACCGGCTACGCGAGCATGGACTTCAACACGTGGGACCAGTCGGCACAGACGATACTGCTCTTTGCCTTCTTCCTCGGTGGTTCCGCGGGGTCCGCGGCCGGGTCTATCAAGATCGTCAGGTGGGTCCTCGTCAAGAAGGCGATGTCGCGGTCGCTTTTCACGTCGGTCCACCCCGACGCGGTCCAACCGGTCCGGATGGGGGCCGACGCCGTCGACGAATCGACGATCCGTGACGTCCTCGTCTTCGTCATGGTCTTCCTGTCGCTGTTTGCCGCCTCGACAATGCTCCTGTACATCGGGAGCCTCTGGAACCCCGAGGTCGAGCTGTCGGGGCTCGACGCCGCAAGCGTCGCTATCGCCACGCTCGGGAACATCGGCCCCGGGTTCGGCGAGGTCGGACCGATGAACAGCTTCGAGTCGTTTTCGGCGCCCGCGAAGCTCTACATGACCTTCCTGATGTGGATCGGCCGCCTCGAAATCCTGTCGGTTCTGGTCATCCTCACGCCCACGTTCTGGCGGCGATAGCGGTTCCAGTCCGCGTTCCGGCCCAGACCGGTACGGCGTCTGCGGAGGGAAATCCCCAAGGGGACCCCGCGAAAACGCCCAGGTATGTACCCGGAGGGTCGTCTGTGCGGGTAGTTATCGTCGGGGCCGGGGAAGTAGGGTCGACCATCGCAGCGGGCCTCGCCGAAACACACGAGGTAGTCGTGATCGACATCGACGCCGACCTCGTCGAGTCGCTCACCTACTCCCACGACGTGCTCCCGATCCGGGGGGATGGGACCGACCTCGAGACCCTCGAGGAGGCCGGCATCGGGGACGCGGACATGCTGATAGCCAGCACCGACGACGACGAGACGAACATCGTCACCTGCGGTGCGGCGAAGGTCGCGGGCGACGCGTTCACCATCGCCCGCGTGAAGAGCCCGAAGTACCTGCGGGCCTGGCAGCGGGCCCAGGGCGCGTTCGGCGTCGACTTCATGGTGTGTACGGACCTGTTGGCCGCCGAGAGCATCGTCGGGCTCGCGGGGCTTCCGACCGCGCGCGACGTCGACACCTTCGCGGACGGGCTCGTCCAGATGACCGAATTCGAGATCCCGGAGGGCAGTCCGGTCGCAGACCAGACCGTGGCGGAGGCCGACCGGTTCGACTCGCTCACGTTCGCGGGGATCATCCGCGGCGACGAGGTGATTGTCCCACGCGGGGAAACGGTGATCCGCGGCGGCGACGAGGTCATCGCCATCGGGAGCCCGAAGAGTATCCGGGAGTTCAGTTCGGCGATCGCGCCGGAGGAGCGCGGCCCGAAAGACATCGTGATCGTCGGTGGCGGCGAGATCGGGTTCCAGACCGCGCGTCTTCTGGAAGAACGGGGGTTCGCGCCGCGGATCATCGAGCAGGACCCTGACCGGGCACGCTGGCTCGCAGAGCAACTCCCCGTGACGACCGTTCTGAACAACGACGCGACGAACCAGGACCTGCTCGAACGGGAGAACGTCGGGCACGCTGACGTGGTCATCGCGGCGCTGGAGAACGACCAGCAGAACCTGCTCGCGACCCTGCTCGCGAAGCGCAAGGGAGCCGACCGGGCCATCGCCATCGTCGACACCGGCGACTTCACGGAACTGTTCGAAGCGGTGGGGATCGACGTCGCGGTCAGTCCCCGCAAGGTGACCGCCGAGGACATTACGCGCTTCACTCGCGCTCGTCGCGCGGAGAACGTCGCTATCATCGAGGGGGACCGCGCCGAAGTACTGGAGTTCCGGGTCGACGCCGATAGCCTGCTCATCGACCGAGAGATCGCCGAGTCCGCGGCCGACTTCCCCGAAGGCGTCGTCATCGGCGCGATCACCCGCGACGGCGAACTCATCACCCCGCGCGGCAACACTGTCGTCCGCCGCGACGACCACGTCGTCGTCTTCGCCGAGACCGACGCCGTCGACGAAGTGGCCGAGCGCCTCTGAACCCGGTCTCAACCCGCGTCGTGCCGTCGCTCGAAGCGCTGGATCGCCTCGTCGCTCCCCGCGACGAACACTTCGTCGTCTGCTTCGACGGCCGTCCTTTCGTCGGTGTAAACCTCGCCGCCGCGAGCGAGTCCGACGACCGTCCAGCCGCGCTCGGTCTCCCGACGGAGGTCAGCGAGCGTCTCGCCGACGAACGGCGCACCGTCGGCGCGAACGAGTCGGATCTGGTTGGCGGGGTCCATCGTCCGCTCGCCGTGGACCTCCGCGGCCACCAGTCGGGCACACAGGCGCTGCACCGAAAGCACGTAGTCTGCGCCGGCCCGGACGGCGGGTCCCGTCTTCTCGGCCTCGGTGACACGGGTGAGGATCTCGACATCGTCAGAGAGCGCACGGGCCATCGCGATGGTCAGGAGTGCAGTCGCGTCGTCGTCGACGGTGACCACGAGCGCCGTCGCCTCCTCGATGCCTGCCTCGCGGAGCGTCTCGGGTTCGGTCACGTCGCCGACCACATCGGCGCCCGTCTCGGCATCGTCGTCGACTGTCGTCACCCCGCAGTGGTCGCCGAGCGCGCCGACCGCCTCGGCACCGCCCTCGCCCATCCCGGCGACGATGACGCTGGAGTGGTTCTCACCATGCGGCGTCCGGACGCCCGACACCTCGCCCGCGACAGCGTCTATCTCCCGTTCGGGCCCGGCGACGACCAGAACCGTGTTCGGAGTCAGACGGACGTCGTCCCCGGGCGAGAGCACCAGGTCGCCGTCGAACCAGCCCGCGACGAGCGTCAGGTCCGGGTGACCCGCGAGCGGCGAGTCGCCGACGCGGACGTCGTGGAGTGGCGACCCGCGGCGGACGAGCACCTCCCGGATCGCGATCTCGTCGTCTGCCTCGCCCGACTCGACTCGCAACGGCGTCGTCGCCTTCTCGGCCAGGCGCCGGCCGATAAGCGCGTGGGGCGCGACGCTCCGGTCGACACCTACCTCGGCGAGCGCGGCGGTCCGTCGGGTCGACGGGGTGAAACTGATCACGCGCAGCCCCTCGTTGGCCTCCAGCGCCGTCAGCACGATGCTCGCCGTGCGGTCGCCAGCGTCGGTGATCAGCGTCTTCGCTTTCCGGACGCTTGCCCGTTCGAGATCAGCCAGTTCCTCGGGGTCGCCGTGGATGGCCTGGTAGCCGTCGTCCGAGAGTCGCTTTGCCTCCGCCTCGTCGGACTCGACAAGGACGTAGCCCACGTCCAGTCCCTCGAGTTCGTCGAGGAGCAGTTCGGAGTCACGCTCGTACTCCGCGACGACGACGTGGTCGTTTTTGATCGAGAGCCGGTCGCCGAGGTTGAGCGGCGTCCGCTCGAACAGCGGGATGACCAGCACGCGCAGGGTGACGAATCCGATGACGATGCCAGTCACCTGCATCGTGACCATCAACACGTTCATTACGGGCGTCGACCACGGCGAGTCCGCGCCGTAGCCCGTGGTCGTCATCGTCTCGACGACAGTCTGGAAGGCACGGAATATCGAGTAGTCCCGCCCCTCGATCTCGTTGATGCCGTAGTAGTAGATCCCGGTGAACGCGAGGACGATGCCGACGATCGCGGCCGCGTACACCGCGAGCAGTCGCTGGCGGTACGTGAGGTTGCGCGGGCGCAGGTCGTCGATGCTGAACTCGCTCATCGGTTTTCGGCCCCCGGCGCACACTCGCTCATCGGTCGTGGCTCCCTCGCATTGCAGTGTACGTAACGTGGGACGACGGGAGAAAAAACGTGTGGCCGCCCCTGAAACGCCACTTAGATAACGGGGGCTGTCGAAGCCACGGCCATGAACCCGAAGATCCTGATCCTCGGACCGCCGGGCGCCGGCAAGGGGACCCAGAGTTCGCGACTGGCCGACGAGTTCGACGTCGAGCACGTCACGACCGGCGACGCACTCCGGGCGAACAAGGAGATGGACATCTCCGACATGGACACCGAGTACGACACCCCCGGCGAGTACATGGACCAGGGCGACCTCGTGCCGGACGTGGTCGTCGACGCGATGGTCGAAAAGGCGCTCTCCTCGACGGACGGGTTCGTCCTCGACGGCTATCCGCGCAACGGCGACCAGGCCGAGGCTCTGGCTGACATGACCGACCTGGACGTGGTGCTCGTGCTCGACGTGCCCCGCGACGAACTGATCGACCGCCTGACCGGCCGCCGCGTCTGCGAGGAGTGTGGCGCCAACTATCACGTCGAGTTCAGCCCGCCGAAGGCCGACGGCGTCTGTGACAAGTGCGGCGGCGACCTTTACCAGCGCGACGACGACGAAGCGGAGTCCGTCCGCAATCGACTGGACGTTTACGAGGACAACACCGAACCCGTGATCGAGCAGTACGCGGACCACCCCGGCTACGTCGAAATCGCCGGCGACCAGTCGCCCGACGACGTCTGGGCCGACGTCCGCGAGGCCGTCCGCGAACGGGGTCAGGACTAAAAGCTTCATAACGGACGACAACGGAGACATCACAATGGCACGGACCGCAGAGAAGGCCGAATCGCTCGCCGAGGAGAGCGAAGCAATGGCCGACGCGATATCGACGGTCCTGCGCGTCGCCGACGAGAAAGGGACCGTCGAGTGGGCCGACGTGAGCGACGACCTCTCCAGCGGCGAGTGGGGCCGACTCATCGAACAGGGCATCCTCGTCGACGTCGACGGCGAGGGGTTCGTCGTCGACGACCCCGAGGGGGTCCGCGCGGCTATCGGCGAGGAAGAGCCCGACGACGGCGGCTTCAGCGGCTTCGCCGGCGACGAGGATGACGGAAGCGGTGAGTCCGGTAAGAGCGAGACCGGGAGCGAAGACGACGAGGGGTCGAGCTGGTCGAAGTGGGACAAGATGGCCGGCCTCGTCACCGTCTCGCTGTTTCTGGGCTATTCGCAGGCGCCCATCCGCGACACGGTCGGGAAGGTCCTCGACCTCTTTCTCGGTCCGCTGGCCGGCGCGCTCCCCTTCTACATCATCATCATCGTCCTGTCGGTGTTCACAGGGCTGAACTCGACCATCTTGCAGGGCAAGCTGATGGACGCCGAGAAGATGGGCGAGTATCAGGACCGGATGAAAGACATCCAGGAGCGGCGCAAGGATGCCAAAGAGCGCGGCGACGACGAGGCTCTGGAGGAGATCCAAGAAGAGCAGATGGAAGCCATGGGCGACCAGCTCGGCATGTTCAAAGAGCAGTTCCGCCCGATGGTGTGGATCATGCTCGTCAACATCCCCGTGTTCCTCTGGATCTACTACATGGTCCAGACCGACGCGATGGTGGCCGGCGCGAGCCCCGTGATGATCCTCCCGCTCATCGGCGAGCTCTCGTCGTGGAGTAGCCGCATCGGCCCGATGTGGGGCTGGCTCATCTGGTATTTCGTCTGCTCGATGAGCTTCAACCAGATCGTCCGGAAAGCCCTGGACGTCAGCGTCCGTCCCGACTCCTCCTGACTGGGGCTCCCTCTTGATCGGGTGGACTTTCTCTCTCTTGATCGGGTGGACTTTCTCTCTCTTGATCGGGAGCTCCCTCTTGACCGAGGCCTGCCGTTCGCGTTCCCGCGTACGACACTGACTCCCGCGGCACCGCCGAGTCACAACGTCTATTTACCGACGGTCCGGACCACGGGTATGTTACTAACCGTCTCCGGTCCCGCGGGTGGCGGGAAGACGACCTTCGCCGAGGCACTCGCCGACGCGCTCGGCTACGACCACGTCAGCGGCGGCGACATCTTCCGCTCGCTCGCCGACGAACGCGGCCACTCGCTCGTCGAATTCAACAAACTCGCCGAGGAGGACGACCAGGTCGACCGCGACCTGGACCGCCGGATTCGCTCCATCGCCGCCGAGCGTGACGACGTCGTCCTCGAGGGGCGCCTCGCGGGCTGGATGGCCGGCGAGCACGCCGACCTGCGCTTCTGGCTCGACGCCCCGCTCGACGTACGCGCGGCCCGCATCGCCGACCGCGAGGACAAATCCGTCGACACCGCCCGCACAGAGACGACCGAGCGCGCCGACAGCGAGGCCAAACGCTACCTGGAGTACTACGGCATCGACATCGAGGACCGCTCCATCTACGACCTCGTACTCAACACTGCCCGGTGGGACCCCGACGCGGTCGTCGACATCGCCATGAGCGCCGTCGAGACCTACGACTCCAGCGAGGACGAGGGGAAGACGCCGATCACCGGCGTCGACTACGACTTCTGATGGCGCTCCGCGGCCCACCCGACGAGCGCGACCCGGAAACCCTCTGTGCGTTCGGCGTCGTCAACCTCGACAAGCCGCCCGGGCCGTCGGCGCATCAGGTCGCCGCGTGGGTCCGGGACATGGCCGGCGTCGACCGCGCGGCCCACGCCGGCACGCTCGACCCGAAGGTGACTGGCTGTCTCCCGATGCTCCTCGGTGACGCCGCCCGGATGGCGCAGGTCTTCGACGACGCCGTCAAGGAGTACGTCGCCGTCCTCGAACTCCACGGGCCCGCACCCGCGAACTTCGAGTCCGTCCTCGCTGAGTTCGAGGGGGAGATCTACCAGAAACCCCCGAAGAAAAGCGCCGTCGTCCGGCGCCTGCGGAGTCGTGAGATCTACGCCCTCGACGCCGTCGAACTCGAACAGCGGCGCGCGCTCCTCCGGATCCGCTGTGAGAGCGGCACGTACGTCCGGAAGCTCTGTCACGACGTGGGGCTGGCGCTGGGGACCGGCGCGCACATGGGCGACCTGCGCCGCGTGGCGACCGGGGGCTTCGACGACACCGACCTCGTGACGATGCACGACCTCGCGGACGCACTCGCGTGGGCCGAGGACGGCGACCCCGACCCGCTCCGCGCAGTGGTCGATCCCGCCGAGCGCGCGCTCGCGGACTTGCCGCGGGTCACCATCGCCGAGAGCGCGGCCCGCGAGGTGGCCAACGGCGCACCGGTGTACGCGCCGGGCGTGATCGACGCCGACGACGACGCCCGCGGAACGCTGGTGGCGTGTTTCACGCCCGACGACGCCGCGGTCTGTCTTGGCCACCTCGTCGGCGACCCCGATGCCGAGTCGGGGACTGTCGTCGAACTCGAACGCGTGCTGGTCTGATGCGCTCGCGTCGCATGGGGCGCGTCGGACCTGAGTTCAAATCTCGTCGTTCCCGACGAGCGCCGCGACGACCTCCACGACTCCGCCCGGCAGTTCCTTCACTGTGCTAACCGTGCTGCCGAGTTCTGTTGGTCCGACCACTCCGACACCGAGTGCGTCACGGCCAACACGACCGCACGAGACGCGCTCTACGATGAACTCCGTGAGGAAACCGATCACATTGCCAACCTCGTTCAAGAAGCCATCCGCCGCGCTGTCCAAGCCGTCACTGGATGTGTCGAACGGTGGAAGCACGGAAAGCGGGTGAGTCAACCGGCGTTCACGTCGTGGAGTATGCTTTACGACAAACGGAGCGCCACATTCTATCGGAACAAAGTCTCGCTCTCGACTATCAACGGGCGCGTCGAGTGTGAGTTTGAATTATTTCCTCGTGTGGGTCCCTCTCCGGACGCCGCTCGCGTCGACATCACCCTTACTCTCCGGCGGATCGAAGTCGCTGTCCTCGCTGCGGCCGTCTCCGTCGGAGGGGGCGACAGCCCCCGCTTCGTCGTCCGACGACTCGGCCGTCGACGCCGGCCGGTCGGACAGTCCCGGGTGGTTCTCGCGACGTACCGGCTGACCGCGATAGGTGAACTGCGGTGAGTCGTCCACACCCGATCCCGAACTCGTTTCGGTCGCGGCGTCACTCCCCGGGTCACGCTCTCCCGAGTCGGCCGCCGTCCCAGTCGCTTCCGCGTTCTCCTCAGGTGGCTCGTCCGGGAGTCCGGGGTGGTTCTCCCGCGTAACGGGCTGACCGCGGTAGGTGAAATCGGCGGTCTCCGTCCCGTCGGGTTCGTCCTCGTACGGTGCGTCCGGCATCCGCTCGCGGACGTACTCGGTGGCGCGGGCGAGCACCGACTCATCCGTACTCCGCGACACCCAGCAGTGATACTGCTTTCGCGGCGTCTTCAACGCGAGACGGTGTCCGAGCAAGCCGGTGTGATAGGACGCTTCGGCGACGGTCTCGTGTGGAACCTCGATCACCTCGTCGGACCGCTCCTGGCCGACGAGACACAGCGTCCGCCGACCGGTGACGAGGATCGCAGTCCCTCGCTCGTCGGCGGGACTCGTGGTGTTCCGTTTCGTCCCGACACCCACGCCACGCTTCCCGTTGGTCAGCACGTAGGCGGGCGCTTCGGTTCCCTCGAGATACGTCACCGGCGGGTCGTGGAGTCGCGACCCGGAGAACCCTTCCTCCCGTCCCGCCAGTATCTCGAAGCGCACCGAGCGATTCGGGGCCATCTCCGCGAGCGTCATCGCTCTGTCGAGGTCCTGCCGGTCGGTCATCGCCCGCCCCCGTTCCACGCCGCGACGCGATTCTCGTCGGTCATCGAAGGATGCTTGCCGGCACTATTTTATCAGAATTCTGCTAATATTCCTATTGGTGTCCGGGCAGTCCTAGTACACTGCAACACACCTTTGCGGCGGCCGTCTCGGGACGAGCGGGATCCCGGCCGGCCACTGGTTCGGGACGGTCGAGACCGCGGCGGCGGCCAGCAGTCAGCGCTTCCGCGCTCGCCGCAACCCAGCCGCGGTCGTCTCATCCCAGTCGCACTCGCGTCAACGTCCCTGCTCTCGCGTCAGCGCTCCCACTCGTAGAACCACCACGCGCTCCCGAGGAGCATGAGTCCCGCGCCGAGCACCGAGGTTGCGGGATCGGGGATGACGAAGAGCACGAAACCGATCAGGATCAGCGCGGTCGGTTCGATCTCGTTCCAGTATTCGGCGAAGGATGGCACTCCCATGGTCGATATCGAACGGCGACCGGCATCAAGATTTGCCCGCTCCGGTCGCAGAGATCGTCGGTGTGACGCCGTTTTTCCGGTCCGGATTCAGTACTCAGTCTTGCGTCGCCGATCACTCGGCTTTCGGTTGGCCCCAGTACTCGTCGCGCTTCTCGCGCTGGCCGACGGGCTGGACGTCGAGCGGTTCGTCGGCGGCCTCGATAGCTTCGAGGGCGGCCTTCGCGCTCGCGAGCGTCGAGAAGTAGGTGATCTCCTCCTCGACAGCCGACTGCAGCGGCTTGCGTTGCCGCGAGACGATGAGGTCGACCTCCTCGTTCTCGATGGCCTCGACAAACGCCTCCTCGGTGTCGAACTCAACGAGGTCGAAGTACTCGCCGTACTGCTCGACGAGTTGTTCGCCGGCCTCGGTCTCGCGACCGGGGAACTCGCTCTCCGAGAGGTCGATGACTGCGGTGCCCTCCAGCGGGATGGGCTTGCCGACCGCCATCTGGGCCTTCTGGTAGGCCTTGCCGAAGGTGTCGGCAGTGCCCATAACCTCGCCGGTGGATTTCATCTCCGGGCCGAGACGAGGGTCAGAGCCCGGCAGGCGGTCGAACGGCAGAACGACCTCCTTGATCGAGGTTTGCTTGGGCACCTGTTCGGTGATATCCAGGTCTTCGAGCGTCTCGCTGGCCATGACCTTCGCGGCGAGTTTCGCGATGGGGACGCCCGTCGCCTTCGAGACGAACGGAACGGTACGGGACGAACGGGGGTTGGCTTCGAGGACGTACACCTCCCCGTCCTTGACGGCGAGCTGGACGTTGAGCAGGCCGACCGTGTCCAGCGCGCGGGCGATCTTCTCCGTGGTCTCGCGTACCTTCCGGTTGACATCGCGGCCGAGCGAGCGCGGCGGGATCATGCAGGCCGAGTCGCCCGAGTGGACGCCCGCGCTTTCGACGTGTTCCATGATGCCGCCGATGAGGACGTCCTCGCCGTCGGAGACGGCGTCGACGTCGAGTTCGACCGCGTTTTCCAGGAACTCGTCAACGAGGATGGGCTTGTCGGGGCTGACACGCACCGCTTCCTCGATGTACTCCTTGAGGTCTTCGTCGCTGTAGACGATGTCCATCGCGCGCCCGCCCAGCACGTAGGAGGGGCGCACGAGGACCGGATAGCCGATCTCGTGGGCCAACTCGAGGGCCTCCTGTTCGCTGGTCGCGGAGCCACCTTCGGGCTGGGCGATGCCCAGGTCGTCCATCAGGCGGTTGAAGCGGTCGCGGTCCTCCGCGAGGTCCATCGCGTCGACGGACGTGCCCAGAATCTCACAATCGAGGCCGCGACGGTCGAGTTCCTGTTCGAGCGGGTGGCCGATATCGACGGACGTCTGCCCGCCGAACTGGACCATCACGCCTTCGGCGCCGGTCTCCTCGACCACGTCGGCGACCTCTTCGGCGGTGATCGGCTCGAAGAAGAGGCCGTCGGAGGTGTCGTAGTCGGTCGAGACCGTTTCGGGATTGTTGTTGACGACGTGGACCTCGATACCGAGTTCCTCGAGCGCGCGGACCGCGTGGACCGAGCAGTAGTCGAACTCGACGCCCTGCCCGATACGGATCGGGCCGCCGCCGACGACGACGACGCTCTCGACTTCGCGGTCGACGAGCACCTCGTCGCGGTCGAGCCCCGAGATGGGGTCACGCGCCGAGTAGTAGTAGGGCGTCGTCGCGCGGAACTCGCCGGCACAGGTGTCGACGAGCTTGAAATCCCGGTCGGAGGTCGTGTCGTCGACATCGTCGACCGTGACGGCGTCCCCGGTGGTCGACGCGGTTGCGGGTTCGCTTTCCGCGGAAGTACTGGCCGCGGATTCGGTCTCGGCGGGCGCGTCGGTCGCGGATTCGGTCTCGGCGGGCGCGTCGGTCGCGGCGTCCCCCGATTCGGCTTCGACCTCGCCACCGTCGGCCCGGGTCTCCTCGGGGCCGCCGATGGCCGGGATCCAGGAGGCGTGCGTGTCCTGGAACTCGCCGCCGGCGATGGCGGTGATCTCCTGGTCGGTGAAGCCGACGTCGGCGGCGGCCTGGAAGTCGCCCTCGGTCGCGGCCGCGGCGGCGTCGGCGATGCGCTGGAACCGCTCGAGGTACCACTCTTTGATCTCGGTAATTTCGGCAACCTGCTCGACGGAGTAGCCGCGGTCGAACGCCTCGAAGATGGCGTAGGGGCGGTCGGGCGACGGGCGCTCGAGGTACTCGTCTTCCAGTTCGTCGTTGAACACCTCGGAGAACTCGACGGCGGGGTCGTACTCGCTGGAGCGAAGCGCTTTCAACAGCGACTCTTCGAAGGTACGGCCGATGGCCATCGCCTCGCCCGTCGACTTCATCGCCGGCCCCAGCTCGAACTCGACGTCGGTGAACTTGTCGATGGGCCAGCGGGGGACCTTCGTGACGACGTAGTCGATGGCGGGCTCGAAGGCGGCGGTGGTTTCGCCGGTGATCTCGTTTTCGATCTCGTGGAGGCGCTTGCCGAGCGCGACCTTCGCGGTGACGCGGGCGATGGGGTAGCCCGTCGCCTTCGAGGCCAGCGCCGACGACCGGGAGACGCGCGGATTGACCTCGACGACGCGGTACTCGCCGCCGGGCGTGCCGTCGTCGTGCCAGGCGAACTGGATGTTACAGCCGCCCTGGATGCCGAGTTCGCGGATCACCTTCAGCGCGGTGTCGCGCATGACCTGGTGGCCCTCGTCGGGGATGACCTGCGAGGGCGTGACGACCGTCGACTCCCCGGTGTGGATGCCCATCGGGTCGATGTTCTCCATATTGCAGATGATGATACAGGAGTCGTCGGCGTCGCGCATCACCTCGTACTCGAGTTCGACCCAGCCGTCGATGGACTCGGTGATCATCACGCGGTCGTCCCGCGAGAGACGCAAGCCCTTGCGGACGGCCTCTTTCAGTTCGTCCATATCGCCGATGACGCCCGACCCGGCGCCCCCGAGCGTGTAGGTCGTCCGCATGATGACCGGGAGGCCACCGACCTGTTCGACGGCCTCCTCGATCTCGTCGACGGCGTCGATAGTCACCGAGCGCGGGACCGGTTCGCCGATGGCCTCCATGCGCTGGCGGAACTCGTCGCGGTCCTCGGTCGCGTAGATGGTGTCGAGCGGCGTGCCCATCACGTCGACGTCGTACTCGTCGAGGACGCCCTCCTCGGCGAGTTCGGCGGTGACGTTGAGGCCGGTCTGCCCACCGAGGCCGGCGATGACGCCGTCCGGGTTCTCCTTCCGGATGATCTCGGAGATGGCCTCCGTGTTGATGGGTTCGATGTACACCGCGTCAGCCATCTCGGGGTCGGTCATGATCGTCGCGGGGTTCGAGTTCACCAGGACGACGCGCGCGCCCTCCTCCTGGAGCGCGCGACACGCCTGCGCGCCCGAGTAGTCGAACTCCGCGGCCTGTCCGATCTTGATCGGCCCGCTCCCGATCAGCAGAATGGTACGGTCTTCGTCGGCTGTCATTACTCGGTCGGAGTCCGCTCATCGTAATAAACCCGGCGGATCAATACGAACATCGAAACCGATTTTCGAAAATCGTACTCTATCGGTGCGTCGTTTCGAAGCCTCGGCGAGGCGTGAGTGACTCACAGACCCGAGTCGGTCGATCGGGATGACGAACTGCCGGAGACAGTTCCGTCGAGGGTGCTGGGGCTCAAAACCCCGTCGGAACCGGGACGAACCACTCACGGATGGCGGACGGTATGGAAAAACGCCGCTCACCGAGCGCGCCACTCGGCACCGCCCGCGACGGCGAGCAACCCTCCCCGGGGGTCCCACGCCCTCAGTTGCGTCCGTCGACGAACCGGTAGCGATACGGCTGGTCCTGGATGACCTCGACTTCGCCCGACTGGGCGTGGCGACCCAGAACCGTCGCGACGCGGTGTGCGCTGTCGATCTCCTCACCGTGTTCCTCCAGCAGACGACAGATCTCCCGTGCCGTCAGCGGTTCCTCGGCGTCGGCCTGCTGGAGCACGGATCGGATCCGCTCGAAATCGCGCCGACGTACGCGCATACACTGATCTACTAGGCCCATCCCACATTAAACGGCGTCAGACACCCGTCAGACGGCCGATCCCGCGAAACCGAGAGACGGCGTCGGGACGCGACGGCGACGAAACGGCACGCCCACGTCATCAGTTGTCATACACCGTGTCCGCCGGTTCACAGATTGGTTTGGCGCCACTGCGCGACGACGCGACTCAGACTGCCGCGTCGTGTTCGGAGTCGAAGTCCCGTTCGGCGCGATACTGGTCGACGAACGCCTCGACATCGAACTCGTCGAGGAACTTCTCGAACTCGGCGGCCGCCGAGTCGTCCTCGGCGTGGCTGACGGCGTGGTCCATCAGTTCGACGACCAGTTCGACGACCACCTCGTGAAGCCGCCGGGAATCGAAATCCGCCACCCAGACCAGCGAGTACCCCACGGATCCGTCGTCGGAGAGGTCCTCGTTCACGATATCCTCGGGGAACTCCTCCATGACGATGCCCATCAGGTGAGCGGTGGTGAACTCGTCGAAATCGTCCGCAGTCTCGATGGTCTCTCGCAACACGTCCGCGAGGAACTCGGGGACGAACCGGCCCAGCGGGTGGACATCCATCACGACGGTGTGGGTCGCGCCACACCGACAGTCGTACTCGCGCAACCCCATGTCCAGGTCGTGGACGGACACCGACTCCCCGCAGGGGAGGTCGATGTCGGCCCCGTCGCTTCCCGGTACGCGCGGCTCTGCCATTGTCCGTCGTACCGCCGTGAATCGTTTAAACGTCGTGATTCGACACGGAGTGAGACCGACCGTGAAAACGAACTGAGGGCAGCTTTCGTGGGCCCGGACTTCCCGTGAGCTCGTATCAGTCGCGAGGGAGTCGACCGCGAATCAGGGCCAGTCGTCGCGGCCCTCGTCGTCGGGCTCCACGTCGGGGTCGGCGGGTTCGCCGAGTTGCCACTCGGCGGCCGCGGCGGCGTCTTCCACGTCGAGGAACTCCCAGTCGACGTCCTCGGCGAGTGCCTCGTCCTCGTCGTCGACGCCGACGAAGACGTGCCGTCCCGTCCCGAACTGCGACTTGACGTTCTCGAGGCTTTCCGTGCGCGAGCGCGGCCCGGAGAAGAAGTCCTGCCGGATGCGGTGTTTGCGCGTGAAGTTCGTCACGACGTAGGTCGGGTCCTCCGAGACGACGCCGACGTACTCGCTCCACTGGCGAGCGTCCTGGAAGACGCGGTCCGGGTAGGCGAGCCGTTTCAGCGCGTCCAGGTCGAACGCGAGCGTCATGTCGCTGTTGCCACCGCTGTCCATGCTCGCCGGTCGGTCAGGCCCGGAGAAAACGCCTTCGATCGACGTACCGAATCGGAAAACCGAACGCCTCGGTCGGAGTCTGCGACGCCTGTCGATCCGCCGCGGCCGAACGACGCCTGTCGATCCGCCGCGGCCGAACGACTCTGTCGCTTCGGTGCGCCCGTCGTCACTCGGCCGGCGGGGCGGCCTCTTCGAGTTTGTCCATGTCGACGTCTTCCTCGAGGATCAGGTCCTTGTGCTGAGCGACCTGGCGCTCCTCGCGCATGAGCTTCTTGAACTTGGACTGCTGGGAGAGATCGCCGATGAGGACGCCGCCGACGATCTTGCCGTCTTTAAACGCCAGGCTGCGGTACTCGGTCTCGCTGTACTTGCGACTGGCCTGGTCGTCGCCCTCGGTCGGGTGGCCAAACGAGAGGAAGGGGAAGTCGAAGTGGGTGATCGAGTACGAGGAGACCCAGCGGAACTCCGCCGGGTCGTCGGTCCTGCCGCCCGCGTCCAGGTCCTTGACCATGTTCTGACCGGCAATGGAGCCCTGTTCTTTCGCCGATCCCCACGAGCCGTTTTGACCCATCTCGCCGAGGATGACGTCGTCGAACCAGGTCAGGTCACCTGCGGCGTAGACGTCATCGACGGAAGAGCGCATGTACTCGTCGGTGACGATGCCGTTGTCGTTCGTCTCGATGGGCGTGTCCTTGAGGAACTCGATGTTGAAATCGAGGCCAATGGCGACGCCGACCCAGTCGCCCTCGAAGCGCTCACCGTTGGGGTCGATAGCCGCCTGAACGCGGCCGTCCTCGTCCGTCTCGAACTTGTCGACGCCGGAGTCGAACACGGGCGTGACGCCGCGCTCGCGCATGGCGTCGTGGAGGATGTCGGCGCCCTCCTCGTCGAGCGCGTAGCGCCACCAGCACTCGCCGCGCATCAGGTAGTTGGCCTCCAGTTCCTGCGCGCCGCAGATGGCCGCGAGGTCGATGCCGAGCAGGCCGGCACCGACGATGATCCCCTGGTCGGCGTTCTCGACGTTTTCCTTGATCGAGCGCGCGTCCTGAAACGTCCAGAAGTGGTCGATACCGTCGGCGTCGGCGTTCTCGATGCCGAAACTCGACAGGCTGGCGGGCGTGCCGCCGGTGGCGACCAGCAGCTTGTCGTACTCGTAAACCGTTCCCTCGTGGGTCTTGATCTCCTGTGCGTCGGTGTCGATGGTCGTGACGTGCGTGTCGAGCTGGAGGTCGATGTCCCGCTCCTCGTACCACTCGGGCTCGTGGATGGAGATGGGAGCCTCGGGCAGTTTGCCCTTGGCGAATTCCTTTATCAGGATCCGGTTGTACAGTGCCTCCCCCTCATCGGTGATGACCGTGATCGAGGCGTCCGGGTCCTCCTCCCGGATCGTCTCCGCGGCCGAACTCCCCGCGATTCCATCACCGATGATGACGTGGGATGCGCTCATGCGCGGCATCTTCGCAATCGTGCTTAATGTGGATTGCTATCTATCCATGGGTGTGTCTCACATACTCCCTCTCTCCGGTGATCGTTCGTCCATATCCCGCGCCATCATCGGGTTCTCTTCGTTCGTTCGACCGGTTGCGGTCCCGGACCGCCGGTCCGCGTGGGCGCCTGCCGGGACCCCGTCGTCGCCGCAGTCGGCCAGAAAGAGCGGGGCCGCCCAGCGCGGGGTTCAAGGCCGTCGCGTCCGAAGCCCGGGTGTCATGAAGATCCGTCAGAACGTCCGTCACTGGGCCGCGAAACAGGCGCTGACACTCCCCGTGGTCGGCGAAAAAGTCACCGACAGGCTAGTCAGCCTCCACACGGGCGTGTTCGTCGACAAAGCGGACCCCGAACGCGCCGAGGAGCGCCGCGACCACCTCGACGACTTCTTCGACGCGACGATGGACACCTACGTCGCCGCGCTCGACGCGGGATTCACCGAGGCCGAGGCCAGGGAGATCACCCACGTGCAGGCCAACTTCGACTTCTACAACCACGGCTGGACGGAGATGATGGAGTTCCCCGCCGACGAACTCGAAACCCACTACGAACGGTACGCGGAGTTCTTCGAGCGCCACGGGATCACCATCGACGACCCGCTGGGCGAGTTCCGGCCCGCCGACGGCATCGCCGACGCGCCGTCGACGCCGGAGAAACTCGATGACCCCGAACACCCCCACGCCGAGGGCGGGTTCGCGGACGACGTCTACGTCGAGACAGGAGAGGGTGAGGTGGTCGTCGGCGGCACCGAGGAACCCGACGATGTCGGGGTCGAGCAGGCGCCCGGCGTCGAAAAGTAAGCGCCTGTTTCTGTGGTGAACGCCTGTTTCTGTGGTGAACGCCTGTTTCTGTGGTGAACGCCTGTTTCGGTGGTGAGTACGTAGTCGCGTGATACGGTCGGTTCCGCCGTTCAAAACTCCCGAACTGACTCGGGATCGGCGCCGTCGATCAGGTCGGCGCAGGCGTAGCCGGCCTCGATAGCGCCGTTGAGCGACCGTTCGGGGTACTGGGCCTGCGAGGCCATCCCCGCGTAGTAGACGCCCTCGGCCACCTCCTCGGCCAGGTCGTACGGCACGACCATGTCGAGGTAGCCGCGCTCGTAGATAGGCGCCGTCCGCGGGTTGCGCGCCGTCTTCACCCAGTTGACGCTCTCGGGGTCGAAGTGGGGAAAGAGGTCCGCGATCCCCTCCTGCCACCGGGTTTCGACCGCCTCGTCGGACAGTTGCCAGAGCTCTTCCGACGGGTCCTGAATGTAACTCGCGGTGTAGTAGAGGTGTTCGCCGCCGTACCGTTCGGTCGGGACGAAGTTCGTGTGCTCGATGAAGACGCCGAAGGGGGCGTCGTCCTTGATGTTGAGCCAGTAGGTGTCCGACAGCGATTCGTCCATGCTCCAGACCGAACAGACCGTGCCCTGGAAATCTATCTCGCAGGGGTAGCCCGTCAGATCTTCGAGGACGTTCGGCATCGCCGCGACGACCACGTCGTCGACGGCGTGCGTTTCGACCTCCCCGTTTCGCTCGACGGTCATCGCTTCCACGCTCCCGTCAGCGGTGGCGAGATCCGTCACGCGGGCGCCCGTGGTCACGGTTTCCTCGCCCACGGCGTCGAGGACCGCGTCGAGGAACTGCCCGAACCCGCCGTCGAGGTAGCCGAGAATCTCCCCCTTGAGAAGGTCGCGCTCGCCGCGGAACTTCACGCGCCCGAGCAGCCACGCGGCCGAGACATCCTCCTTTCGCGAGCCGAACTTCGCGTCGAGCAACGGCTCCCAGAACGACTCGTAGACGTTCCGGGTCGTGTGCTCGAGCAGGAAATCGGTGATCGGGACATCCTCGAAATCGGTGATGTCGTCGTAGGTGTCGAATCGGGGGCGGCCGCCCCGGACGTCGATTTCGAGGACGAGCATCCCCAGCCGGAACTTGTCGTAGAGAGAGAGGTGCGGGTAGGCGAGGATCTCCCAGGGCTTGTCCATCGGATGGACGACCCCGTCGACGTAGTAGGCGTTGGACATGTATCGCCACTCGAGGGCCGCGCCCAGGTCGAGGTCCTCGATCAACTCCACGATGGTCTCTTCGGATTTCGAGAGGTGGTGGTAGAACGTCTCGATGGAGTCACCCGCCGTCTCGTACACCCTGGCGAGCCCGCCGACGTCGTCGCTGGCCTCGAAGACCTGGACATCGTGGCCCGTCTGCTGGAGTCGGTAGGCGGCTGCCAGTCCCGCGACTCCGCCACCGACGACGCCTATCATGCCCCGGAATTCCCGCGTCACCGGAAAAGCCCTTTCGTTCGGACGGAAGACGACCCGGCGTTCGGAATCCGGTCGGATCCCGTCGGCGCTCGCAGAGTGTGGGATCGGCGCTCACGCGGGAGTCCGCTACCTTTTTGGCCGCACTCCGGCAACTCGCTGGCACATGGTCACGGTCCGGGCCCCAGCGACGAGCGCGAACCTCGGGAGCGGCTTCGATGTCTTCGGCGTCGCCCTCGACCGACCCGCGGACCTCGTCCGCGTCGAGAAAGCCGCCGAGACCACCATCGACGTGACTGGCGCCGGCAGCCAGTTCATCCCTGAAGACCCTGCCGATAACACCGTCGGTGCCGTCGCGAAGGCGCTCGACGCCCCCGCACACATCGAGATCGACAAGGGCGTCCGGCCGGCCTCGGGACTGGGGTCGTCGGCCGCCAGCGCCGCCGCCGCGGCCGTCGCGCTCAACCGGCTCTACGACCGCGGGCTCTCGCGGAAGGAACTCGTCCCCATCGCGGCCGAGGGCGAAGCCGTCGTCTCCGGCGACGCCCACGACGATAACGTCGCCCCCGCCATCCTCGGCGGGTTCACCATCGCGACGCCCGGCGGCATCTGCAAGGTCGAAGCGGACATCCCGCTGGTCACCTGCCTCCCCGACATCGTCGTCTCGACGCGGGACGCCCGCGAAGTCGTCCCGGACGGCGCGCGCGTCAGCGACCTCGTCGAGACGGTCGGGAACGCCGCGACGCTCACCACCGGAATGCACCGCTCGGATCCGGAACTGGTCGGCCGGGGCATGGACGACACCGTGGTCACGCCGGCGCGGGCGAAGCTCATCGACGGCTACGAGCGGGTCCGCAAGGCGGCCCTCGACGCTGACGCGACCGGCGTGACGATAAGCGGCGCCGGCCCGAGTGTCGTCGCCGCCTGCCACGAGTCCGACCGGCGTGCCATCGCCTCCGCGATGGTCGACGCCTTCGAGGACGCCGGCATCGACTCGCGCGTCTACCAGACCGCCATCGGAACCGGTGCGACTTTCCACGACTGAGACGGACTGCTGTACCTATTTTCCGGGACGACCGCACGCCGTTCTCGGTCGTCCCGGTGCTGACCGACAGCAGTCCGTATGACATCGGCGTATCCGCGACCTTCTCACCAGTCGTCCAGAACTGCCCAGTTCCGGGCTCACACCCCTCTCGACTGCGATATTTTTAAGTAGACCGGTCGTGTGACACGATCTATCGTGGCCCATTCGGGATCTGACGCGGACGCGTACGTCACGCACACGGTCGAACCGCGTCGAGTGGCGCGGGCGGGTCGCCGCCTGGGAACGGCGCTCGTGGGGGCGGCGGGACCGGCTCTCATCACGGCTGCGCTCGTCGCGCTGACCCGCGGGTCCACCGGGAGTGCCACTTCGTGGGTGTCGGACGCGATGGCGACGCCGCTTCTCGGCGGCGAGGGCGCGGCGTGGGCGTTTCACGTTGCCGCCATCACCGGACTGGCCGGCGTCTGGCTCGTCGGCTTCGCGCTCGTCGTCGAGGGGTATTTCGGCCTCGAGTGACGCCAACGAGAGTTATTTCGGTCTCGCGTGAAGCGTTCATGTTCGTCTTCAGCCACGTTCGTCTTCAGCCACGTTCGTTAGTCGTGCTCGCCGGCTTCCGACGCGGTCTGACTCGCTTCGCTGGGGCCCTCGCCGGCGCCGTGGACCTGGAATCCGCCCGTCTCGGCCCGGCCGGAGAGTTCCCGCTGGGGGTAGGGGATCTTGATCCCTTCCTCCTCGAAGGTGTCCTTGATCGTCGTGACGACCGCGGAGACGGCCTTCCACTTGCGCGGGGGCGTCGGGTGGTCGATCCAGAAGCGCATCTCGAGAACGATCGCCGAATCACCGAAGGACTTGGGGAACACCTGCGGCGGCGGCGCGTCGATCACCTCACGGAGGTCGCTGATCGCCTCGAGCGCGACCTGACGCGCCCGGTCGGGGTCGGCGCCGTAGTCGATACCTACGTCGATACGGAGGCGGAGCAGGCCCTTCTGACTCCGGTTCGTGATCGCCTGGTTCGACACCTTGTCGTTCGGGATGACGACGAACTCGCCGTCGAAGTTCTCCAGGCGCGTGTTGAAGATGGTGATGTCGGTGACGATGCCCTCCTCGTCGCCCACCTCGACCCAGTCGCCGATGGTGAACGGCCGCGAGAACATCAGGAGGAAACCGGCGATGAGCGAGCCGAGCGTCTGCCGGGCGGCGAAGCCGATGACGATGCCGAGGAAGCCGGCGCCGACGAGCAGGCCGCCCAGGTCGATCCCCCAGACGCCCATCAGGAACAGCCCCATCATCAGGAACAGGCTGACCTGTGAGACCCGGAGGAGGATCTCCTCCTGGTGTTCGGTCATCCACTCGGTCTGCTGGCTGAAGTCGGCGATCCGGTCGGACAGCGCCGCGGCGCCCGCGTACGCGAGCAGGAGAACGACGAGAGAGACGAGGAAGCTTCGGATCAGCGGCACCTGGTCGACGGTCCATTCGATACCGAGACGGACCAGGTCCGGACGGTCCCAGAGTACGAGCAGTGCGGCGCCGCTGGCGACGAACAACTCCAGCTGGACGAGCACGAGAAGGGTCCCGCCGATGGTCGCCGGGACGTGTTTTCCGAACGACCGGACGGCGTCCGCGAACCGCGCCGGGATCAGCCGACTGCTCACCCACCGGTCGGCCCCCCGCGCGATGCGCGGAAACACGACCCAGCCGAGCACAGCGGTGGCGAGGACCAGCACCACGGAGGCGATCAGGCGCCCCTCGGTCGTGGAGACGCCCTCCAGCAGCGCTTGCCCTTCGTCGGCCAGGACCCCGGCTTGCATACTTCCCGTTCGTGAATCGACGCTCTTGGGTGTTGCGTTCACCCGATCCGGCGCCCGGGCGAGCGGACGCGGCCGTCGACGCCGGGGAAAACGAGCGGGAGTTTAGACGCCGCGACCCTGCATCTTCTCTTCCTCGGGCAGGTCGACGTTGGCGTCGCCTTTCATGCCGGCGCCGATATTCGAGGCGATGTCGGCGAGTGTCTCGGGGTCGTCCCAGTTGTTGACCGCCTCGACGATGGCGGTTCCCATCGCCTCGGAGTCCTCGGCGCCGAAGATGCCCGACCCGACGAAGATGCCGTCGCAACCGTGGTGCATCATCAGCGCCGCGTCGGCGGGCGTCGCGATGCCGCCGGCGGCGAAGTTGACGACCGGGAGCCGTCCCATCTCGGCCGTCTCGTGGACGAGTTCGGCCGGCGCCTCGTTCTCGCGCGCCCACTTCTCGCGCTCCTCGTGGGTCGCACCTTCGAGTTCGCGGATGGCGCTTTTGATGTTGCGCTGGTGGTGGACGGCCTGATTGACGTCACCCGTCCCCGCTTCGCCTTTCGTCCGGATCATCGCCGCGCCCTCGTCGATGCGGCGCAGGGCCTCGCCGAGGTTGCGCGCGCCGCAGACGAACGGCGCGGTGAAGTCGCGCTTGTCGATGTGG
>Ga0207719_100078_pt1 | contig 86005 bp, 65 predicted proteins | sample A23P1SouthBayCA_2_FD_187279 | JGI IMG/M metagenome (GOLD analysis project Ga0207719, IMG submission 187279) | Aerobic enrichment media microbial communities from Eden Landing Ponds, California, USA - A23 P3 (3) (SPAdes) | ecosystem: Environmental > Aquatic > Marine > Unclassified | place...
AGGGAGTTGCCGTAGGCGTCTTTGTCCTGCCAGCCGATATTCGTCGACAGTCCCTTGTCGTGCATCATGTTCGTCGTCGGCGCGCCGACGCGGGACTTCTGGTCTTTCTCGGCGGAATCGAACGCCCGCCACTCCGGACCGGGGTCGATCTCGTCCTCCTCGACGACGAGGCCGCAGTCTTCACAGACCGTCTCGCCGTGTTCCGCGTCCGAGGCGAGCCGGCCGCCACACTCCGGGCAGGTGAGCCGCTCCTCGCCGCTCGCTTCCTGCTCGCGTTCGTTCTCGCGTTCGCGCGCTGATCGTCTGATACTGGTGTCAGTCATTGGTTGGGAACTGCACGGGGCGAACCCGTCAAAATCGTGTACGCGTCCTTGTGTTGGCCGCTCGGCAACTTAAATCTTTTGCCAAATTCGTCCAACTTTCACGATAGTATCCGCATGATAGTGAAACTAACGGTCGTGAGAACGTGTGGTCGTGTGCGCGAACGCATGGTCGTGTTCCGGTGGAGCGAGCTCGGCGGACGATACTGCAGGAAGGTCTGCGCTATGTGCGGAGAGAGCGAACCCGGATTCTGGTTGCATATGAGATTCTGAATCACAACAGAACGATTGTTTCACGCCCATCTTTGCATTCGAGGCCACTAGATTCATTTACGAGCGTTTCGTAGCGTTACTACGTGCATGAGAGAGCGAAAGATCGAAGACACCGCGCCCGGAGACCTCGTCTCCTATGGGAGGGAATCATACTATCGACCGGAGCCACTCCCGCCCTCGACCGAACTCGCATTAGATGACGAGTTCTACGACTTGCTGGCCGAGGCGACGTTCTGGCTCGGCAAACTCAGCGGCATCAGCCTCGAGATCGACTTCCCGCCTGTCCTTTACACGTCCCTCCTCCGGAAAGAAGCGATGGAATCGGCCGAAATAGAGGGGGCCGATATCGACTACAACGCGCTCTACAGTCTCGAAACCAGGAACCTCGACGAATCGGCAGGCCACGACACTATCGAACCAGCGACGGGCGAAGTGGAGACGAAAGATACCCGGGAGGTTCTCAATTACGAGCAGGCTATCGAAGACGGTATCGAAACGCTCGACAGCGGCGATAAGATTTCTGTCAAACTCCTTCATACCCTTCACGAGACGCTTCTCACGGGCGTTCCGGAGGCCCGTATCGAGACGGATACGATAGGTGCATACAAGACCGTCCCGAACCATCTCGGGGACTTCTTGCCGCCAGTCCCGGGCGAGGTCGATGGGTTGATGGATGCGCTCGTCACGTACTACCGAACCGGTGGGAGCTACCACCCACTGGTGGACATCGCCCTCTTTCACTACCAATTTGAAACGATCCACCCATATGGAGACGGGAACGGACGACTTGGTCGGCTTCTCATCACACTCCAACTATACGATTCCGGGTTGCTCGAACGGCCAAATCTCTACCTCAGCGAGTATTTTAACCGGAACAAGACCACCTATGTCGACCGGATGGAAGCGGTCCGCGCCCACAGCGACTGGGAAGCCTGGCTCTCGTTTTTCATCACAGGGGTGGCGCAGCAAGCCGAAGAATCCGTTGACCGCACCCTGGCATTGGACGAACTCCGACGCCGCTACGAGGACGAATACGGTGGAGTCCAGTATGCGAAAAACCGCCTGGCGTGCAGGCTCTTCGAGCAACCGTACGTGACGACGAAAACAGTCGCGGAACTGCTCGACATCGAGCGCTCGACAGCCTACCGGGCTATTGACGCTCTCGAAGACGAGGGAGTCTTAGAAGAAGTGACAGGCAAACAGCGGAACAAGGAATACCGGGCGAAAGAGATCTTCGAGATTCTGGAGCGACCGCCACAGACGTACTGAACCCCTGTCGATGCCGGTGGCCCCCTGAATGTCTTCGCAACGATATGCGGAGTCCGCGCTATTCGGTGCCCGAAGTCCAAGTTGTTCGGCGCCCGAACTCAGAGTTCCTCGACACTGCGAAACTCGAAGCGCGCGCCCGGATCCGCATCGGTCACGTCGACGGACCAGCCATGGGCGCGGGCGATCTCCCGGACGATGTTGAGACCGAATCCGGTGCCGTTATCGTGAGAGCTATACCCCGGTTCGAAGACGTCCGCGCGTTCGTCCGCGGGGATACCCGGGCCGTCGTCCGCGACCGAGAAGCCCGATCCGTCCGATAGCGACCGGACGGTGACCGTGGCGTCCTCGCCGGCGTGTTCGCGGGCGTTCCGATAGAGGTTCTCGAAGAGTTGCTGGAGGCGGTCGTCGTCCGCCAGGATGGTCTCGTCGGCGTCCACCGCGAGGTCCATCCCGGCGGTTTCGACGCCCTCCCAGGACCGGCGAGCGGCCGCGCCCAGGTCGACCGGGACCGGGTCGTCGACGGTTCTGCCCTCGCGGGCCAGCGTCAGCAGGTCGTCGACGAGGTCGTCCATGCGCTCCAGCGCGTCGGCGGTCGCATCGACGGCCTCGGCGGCCGTCTCGGCGGCTTCGGCGGTTTCCCCGGCGTCAAACTCGACCGTCTCGCGCAGGAGGTCGACGTTTCCCATCGCGATCGAGAGGGGGTTGCGGAGGTCGTGGCTCACGACGCTCGCGAACTGGTCGAGCCGTTCGTTCTGGCGTCGGAGTTTCCGCTCCTGTCGGTGGCGCTCGATGGCGTAGCGGACCGCCCGCCCGAGGACGTTCCCGTTGAGGTTGTCCTTGACGATGTAGTCCTGCGCGCCGCGCTGGATGGCGTCGACGGCCACCTCGTCGTCGTTGAGGCCCGTCAGCACCACGACGGCGGCGGGCGCGAGTCCTGCCTCGGTCTCGACGCGTGCCTGCAGGCGCTCGAGCGTCTCGATGCCGCTGGACTCCGAGAGCCCCAGGTCGAGGAGGACGACGTCGAACTCGCCGCCGTCGAGGCGGTCGACCGCGGCCGACAGTGACTCGACGTGGGTCACGCTGGGCATCGCGAGCGACCCCCCAGAGAGGTCACGGAGATAGCGGTCGATCAGGGTCGCGTCGCCCGGGTTGTCCTCGACGAGTAACACGTCGATGGTCTCTCGATCCCCGGACGCCGGCTCTCGATCCCCGGACATCGTCACTCGGGCGGGAGTTTGACGACTTCGAGCCAGAACTCCTCGAGACTGCCGACGATCTCCAGAAATCCGTCGAAGTCGACGGGTTTCGTCAGGTAGGCGTTCGCGTGGAGTTCGTAGGACTTCGCCACGTCCTCCTCGGCCTCCGAACTCGTGAGAACGACGACCGGGATGCGCTTGAGGTCGTCGTCGTCTTTGACCTCCTCGAGCACCGCCCGGCCGTCCATGCGGGGCATGTTCAGATCCAGCAGTATCAGGTCGGGTCGGGCCCGTCCCTCGTACTCGCCGTCCTCCCTGAGATACGCCATCGCTTCGACGCCGTCGGTGACGACGTGGAGGTTGTTCGTCAGTTTCCCCTCCTCGAGGGCCTTCCGGGTGAGTTTCACGTCACCGGGGTTGTCTTCCGCGAGGAGGATCTCGACCGGGTCCCCCGCTCTCGAACTCATGGTCGGAGGCAGGGCCGGATCCTTTCTTAGTGTTGTCCTCCGATTATCGCGACTGATGGAAGCGGAGAGTCCCGATGGAGTCAGAGAGTCCGGCGTCGGTCACGCCCGCGGAAGCGTGAAGTGGCTCACGCCCGCGGAAGCGTAAAGTAAAACGTCGCGCCCTCGCCGTCGGCGGACTCGACCCACATCTCCCCGTCGTGGCGGGCGACGATGCGCTCACAGATGGCGAGACCGATCCCGGTCCCCTCGTTCTCGCGTGCGCCCTGCTCGAAGATTTCGAAGACGGCCTCCTGCTGGCTCTCGGGGATGCCGGGGCCGTCGTCGGCCACCGAGAAGACCCACTCACCGTCGCGGGCCTCGGCGTCGACGCGGACGGTGGGCGCGTCGCCACCGTGTTTGATGGCGTTTTTCACGAGGTTCTGGAACAGCTGTTCCAGTTGGCGCTCGTCGGCGGTGACCGTCGGCAGGTCGCCAGCCGTGACTGTCGCGTCGGCGTCCTCGATGAGGAGTTCGAGGTCCTGCCGGGTCCGCTCGAAGGCGGCCCCGGCGTCGACCGGCCCGAACTCGCCGCCGCGCGTGGTGACCCGGGAGTAATCGAGTAGCCCGTCGATCATCGTCTGCATCCGTTCGGCGCCGTCGACCGCGTACTCGACGTACTCGTCGGCCTCCTCGTCGAGTTCGTCGGCGTACTCGGTGGCGAGCAGGTCGACGTAGCTCGAGACCATCCGGAGCGGTTCCTGGAGGTCGTGGGAGGCAACGTAGGCGAACTGCTCGAGTTGCTCGTTGGAGCGTTCGAGGTCTGCGACCGTCGTCTCGAGTTCCCGCTGAGCCTCCTTGAGGTCCGTGATGTCCGTGAGGATGGCGTAGGCGCGGCGCTCCTCGTCGGCGACGCGATAGGGGACGACCCGGAGCGTGTAGTACCGCATTTCATCGCCTTCGTGGAGCGCCAGTTCCGTGGTCTCGACGCAGTCGTCCGCGACGCAGGCCGCGAGGTCGACGTCGACCCCCGCAAGGTCGACCAGTTCCGGAAGGGGGCGCCCGACCGGGTCGTCGTCCGCGAACCAGTTCCCGAACGTCTCGTTGGCCGACGTGACCGTCAGGTCGTCACCGTCGACAGTGAGGTCCGCAATGGCCGTCGGCGCGTTGGCAAAGAGGGACTCGAAGCGCCGGCGTTCGCGCTCGCTCTCGGCGCGGGCGCGGCGGACCTGGGCGATCGTGTAGCCGACGAACGCCCCGCCCACGGCGCCGCCGATGGCCGCCTGCGTCGCGAGGACGAACGGCTTTATCTTCTCCTGGAGCGACTGGACGCCGAACACCCACGCGCCGAGCAACACGATGCCGACGACGCCGATGGCCGTCCACTTCGTGACCGTGGCGAGGTAGTCCCTGTGGACGTTGTGATAAAGCCAGTAGGTCGCGTAAATGAGGACACCAACCAGCGCGAGGGGGATCGAATTTTCGACCAGCGTCAGGTAGAGCGGTTCGCCCTGGAACCGCCAGTCCTCGTAGATGTCGAAGACGACGATGCCGCCGAGGACCGCGGCGATCGCCGCGAGCGCCGCGGCGTAGGTTCGCTTGGTGGCCGCCATGGATCCCCTGTTCGACCTGCGGGAGATAACGCTTCGGCGTGAGTTTCGGCGATTGATAACGAACGCGGCGCCGCGTATGGAGTGAGTGGCCGGCGACCGACCACACGGGGGACAGCAATCATCGCGCGCTCCCCATCGAAATCCTTACCGCCGGGAGCGCCCTGCGTTCGCTCATGAGTGACGGCGACAGAGACGCCGACGGCGAGACAGGCGACGGCGGCGAGACGGCCGCCGCGGACGACACCGCGGCCGCGGTCGACCCCGAGGAGGTGCGCCACGTCGCGGACCTGGCCCGCATCGACCTCGACGACGAGGAGGTCGAGCGATTCACCGACCGGTTCGCGGAGGTGCTCGACTACTTCGAGACGCTCGAGGAGGTCCCGGAGGTCGAGTCCGAACCCTCGCTCACGAACGTGATGCGCCCCGACGAGGTCCACGAATCGCTCTCCCAGGAGGAGTCGCTGCGAAACGCTCCCGAGACCGAGGACGGCTACTTCAAGGGGCCGAAGGTGTCGTAGATGGCGACCGACTACAACGGCTACATCACGGCCGAGCGGATCGAAGGGGACGAGGAGGGGGCGCTGGCCGGCCGGACCGTCGCCGTCAAGGACAACATCTCGACGGATGGCGTCCGGACGACCTGCGGGTCCGCGATGCTCGACGACTACGTCCCGCCCTACGACGCGACGGTCGTCGAGCGCCTGAAAGCGGCGGGCGCCACCATCCCCGGCAAGACCAACATGGACGAGTTCGGGATGGGTACCACGACGGAGACCTCGGCGTTCGGCCCGGTCGAGAACCCGGCCGCGCCGGGGCACGTCCCCGGTGGGTCCTCCGGCGGGTCCGCGGCGGTCGTCGCGGCGGGCGACGCCGACGCGGCACTGGGAACTGACACCGGCGGGTCCGTGCGCTGTCCCGCCGCCTTCTGTGGCGTCGTCGGCATCAAACCGACGTACGGCCTCGTCTCGCGGTACGGTCTCGTGGCCTACGCCAACTCCCTCGAACAGATCGGTCCGATCGCGCCCACGGTCGAGGGCGCGGCCGAACTGCTCGAAGTGATCGCCGGTCCCGACGACCGCGACGCCACGACGCGGGACGCTCGCGAGGCAGGGGCGTCGGACGGTGACGGCGAGGACGGCGACAGTTCCGGGGACGGCGCGTACGACTACGCGACCGCCGCGGACGGCGACGTTGCGGGCCTCGAGATCGGGATCCCGACGGAACTGGTCGACGGCGCCGAACCGGCCGTCGAGGAGACCTTCTGGGACGCCATCGCGGACCTGGAAGCCCAGGGCGCAAGCACCCACGAGGTCGACCTGGAGAGCCTGCGCTACGCGGTGGAGGCGTACTACGTCATCGCGATGAGCGAGGCCTCGTCGAATCTCGCCCGGTTCGACGGCGTCCGCTACGGGCAGTCGGGCGGCTACGACGGCAACTGGAACGAGACGTTCGCCCGCTCGCGCGAGGAGGGCTTCGGCGAGGAGGTCAAATCGCGAGTCCTGCTCGGCACCTACGCGCTCTCGGCCGGGTATCACGACAAGTACTACAAGCAGGCCCAGGACGCCCGCGCGTGGATCAAGCGGGAGTTCGACGAGGCGCTCGACGACGCCGACGTGCTGGCCTCGCCAACGATGCCGGTCACGCCGATGGAGATGGGCGAGAGTCTCTCGGACCCGATGAAGATGTACCTCGCCGACGCCAACACGACGCCGGTCAACCTCGCGAACCTTCCCGCCATCTCCGTCCCGGCGGGCGAGACGGACGACGGCCTCCCCGTCGGCCTCCAGCTCGTCGGCCCCGCGTTCGGGGAGAAAGCGATCATCCGCGCCGGCAGCGCGCTGGCCTGACCCGTCGCAACCCGCGATATCCCGACACGGAAAACAGCATTTCAGAGACACTTTTTTGATTCCGGGGGTCGAACTTCGACGCGATGACAGCAACGCCCTCCACCCTCCGGTTACGGGCCCGCCTGGCCGCGCTCGTCGCCCTGCTGGTCGCGTTCGACGCCCTCTTCGTCGGCGCGGTGTACGTCCTCGGGCACGTCGCGGCCGGCCTCGCGCCCGCGTTCGCCTACCAGTTCGAGGACCTGTTCTGGTCGTTGAGTTTCGACTACGTCCCGTTCCTGCCCTTCGTCGCCGTGGGGACGCCGCTGGTGCTCGTCGGCCAGTCGTATTTCGGCTACCGGATGGCTCTCCGGGACGTGCCCGGCGACGCGAGCGAGTTGGCCGACGTGTTCACCGGCGGTGGCGGCGGCTTCGGCGGGGTCGTCGAACGCGTGGTCGGCGCGGACGGCGCGGACGAGAGCGAGGGCGCGGACGGTGCGGACGGGAGAGAACACGAAAACGAGACCGACCCCACGGCGCGACTCGCGACGGAGCGTTCCCTCGAAGGGCGGGTGGCGCGACTGTCGCAGGTCGCGGACGTGTCGTCGCCGTCGGTCCGGGTCTTCGAATCGCCGACACCGAACAGTTTCGTCGTCAGTCGCCCGGGCGAGCGGACGCTGTTCGTCACGACGGGACTGCTGGAAGCGCTCGACGATGACCGTCTGGACGCGGTGATCGGCCACGAACTCGCCCACCTCAAGAACGGCGACTCGTTCGTGATGACCGCGGCCGCGTTCCTCCCGACCGTGACTGCACGGTTCAACGAGCAGCTGGTCGATTTCCTGCGACAGTCGGGGATGGCGGGCTGGCTGTTCGACGACGACGAGGCTGAAGACGAGGACAGCGGGGGCTTCGCCCAGTTCGAGTTCGTGCTGATCGGGTTCGCGGCCGTCGCGCTGCCGGTCGTCGGTGCGATACGGCTGGCGAGTACCGCCTCGTACCGGCTTCTCTCGCGGGTCCGGGAGTTCGCGGCCGACGCCGGCGGCGTCGCGGTCACGGGGTCGCCGGCCGCGCTGGCCGAGGCCCTGGAGACGCTGACCGGCGACGCCCGGCCGGAGCGGGACCTCCGAACCGAGGCGGCCGCGACGGGCGTCCGTGAACTGTGCGTCCTGCCCTACGCCATCGAGGACGCGTCCGGGGCGGACGACGCGGGCGAGCGCGACGACGCCGCAGACGGTCGTGACGACGCGCCGGCCCACGACGAAAGCGGCGAGAGCGACAAGAGCAGTGAGAGCGACGAGAGCAGTGAGAGCGACAAGAGCAGTGAGAGCGACGAGAGCAGTGAGAGCGACGAGAACGGGCGGCAAGCGTATCTGGCGCGTGCGTTCGAACGCTGGAACGCGACGCGAGCGCGCCTCCTCCCGGACTCCCACCCGGACGCGGAGACGCGGATCGCGGCGCTCCGGGAGCGCCAGGCCGAACTGGAACGCGGCGGCTGAGACGGGCGTTTCCGAGCCTCAGTCGAGCAGTTGCCCGTAGAGGCCGGCGATCCGGTCGACGGAGTGCTCGACGCTAACGGCGTCGCGGCGGGCCAGACACGCCTCGCGTAGGCGGTTGCGCTCGCCCAGCGTCCGCGCGATGACATCGCGGAACGCGGCCACGTCGCCGGGCGGAGCCTTGTAGCCGGTCTCGCCCTGGTCAATGGTCTCGGCCAGCGCGGCGCTGGCGACGCCCGCGACGGGCGTCCCGCAGGCGTTGGCTTCCAGCGCGGCGATCCCCTGTGTCTCGACGGGGCTCGGGAACGCGAAGACGTCGAGCACCGAGTAGAAGGCGGGCAACTCCGCGCGGTCGAGAAAGCCCAGGAAGTGCGCGTCGACGTCCGCGTCGGCCGCTGCGGCCTCCAGGTCCGCCCGCGCGGGGCCGTCACCACCGAAGACCAGCGTCACGTCGAGTTGCTCGGCCGCGGCGACGATGTCCGTGAGGTTCTTCTCGTAGCCGTGGCGGCCGGTGTACCCGACGAGCGGGCCTTCGGGCAGGTCGTGGCGCTCGCGGAAAGCATCGGTCTCCACCGGGCGGAAAAAGTCGGTGTCGACGCCGTTGGAGACGACTTCGACCGGCGTCGTGGTGCCCACCTCGGTGCGGACGGTCTCGGCGGTGCGCTCGCTCGGGACGACGACCACGTCGGCCCGGTCGAGGAACCACCGCTCGTAGCGCTCGGCGCTGTACTCGACGACGCGCTCCAGTGCGTCGGTGAACGCGACGTACTCGGCGTACTCGCTGGTCGGCGTGTGGTAGGACGCGACGACCGGGCAGTCGCGGTCACGGGCGAGGCGCAGGCCCGCGAGGCCGAGGCCGAACGGGGTGTGCGCGTGGACGATATCGGCGCGCTCGACGGCGTCCGGGACGCCCGGGAGGCCGAGGCGGAGGCCGTCGTAGAAGGGAAAGGGGAGGCTGCGGACGGGGTGTTCGTTCGCGGCGGGATCGTGGTCGCCGTCCGGATAGACCACGTCCATTCGGCCGCCGCGGGCCACCCAGCGGTCGCGCCAGGTCTCGACGGTGTAGGTGACGCCGTTGACCGTCGGAAGGTAGCTGTCAGTAAAGGCGGCCACCCGTGGCAGGTCCATCGCGCGTTGGTATGCCAACCGCCCCCTAAGGCGTTGCCATCTGCGGGGCGCGGCGAGGATCGGGAGGTGGCGGGGTTCGGACTGCGGCGGGGTTCGGACTGCGGCGAGGATCGGGAGGCGGCGAGGATCGGGAGGCGGCGAGGGTCGGACCACGACGGAGGACGGGTGCGAGCGCAAACTATACCTGCCGGTAGGCGGGAGTACGGGTCGAATGGACACCGAATCGATCGCCCGCGAGCGCATCGAGCGCCTGCGGGAACTCGCCCGCGAGGCGACGGTGGCCGGCGAGACGGACCGCGCCAGGCGGTACGTCCGGCGAGCGCGCCGCATCGCGGAACGCAACCGACTCTCGCTCCCGCGGGAGTTTACCCGATTCACCTGCGACCGGTGTGACGCCTACCTCGTTCCCGGCCGGAACGCCCGCGTCCGGTTGCAGGACGGCCACGTCGTCGTGACCTGCGACTGCGGTGCCCACGACCGCTATCCCTACGAGTGACGGGCCGTCCCATCGTCGTCCGTCACCCGTCGCCAACGGAGTTCGGCCGACTGTCACCCGTCGCCAACGGAGTTCGGCCGACTGTCACCCGTCGCCAACGACTGCCGCTCGTCCCGCAAGTTTTGACCGTCTCCAGGCCAATGAATGGGTACATGAGCGATTCGACGCGACGACAGCGGCTCCACGACCTGGACGTGACCGTCTGGGTGGGCAAAAACGGCATCGACCCGGTGGTCGACGAACTCAACGACCAGCTCGGCGAGCGGGACTTCGTGAAGGCGAAGTTCCTCCGGGCATCCCGCGGCGGGACGACCACGGAGGAACTCGCCGACGAACTGGCCGACCGGGTGAACGCCGACGTCGTCCGAACGCGTGGCCACACGGCGGTGTTCGAGCGATGACGGCGGGCGGGGTGGCACCGCTCCAGACTTCCGGTGCGGTCGCGGAACTGCTGGAGGACAACCTCGGACTCGATCCCGCCTTCGCCGACGCGCTCGGGTCGGCGGCCACGTTCGTCATCGTCTTCGTGGTCCTCTATACCCTCAGTAAGATTACACTACTCCCCGTCTTCACCCGGATTCTCAAGGCGAGAGACCTCGACGCCCACGCCCGGAAGCCGCTGCGAAAGCTCGTCTCCATCCTGCTGACGTTCGTCGCCATCGGTGCGGCGTTTGCCTTCGCCGGCTACGGCAACATCCTGACCGCGCTGGCGACCATCGGCGCCGCCGCCACGCTCGCCATCGGGTTCGCCATGCAGGACGTCCTCTCGAACTTCGTGGCCGGGGTGTTCATCTTCACGGACAAGCCCTTCCGCATCGGTGACTGGATCGAGTGGGATGACAACGCGGGCACCGTCGAGGACATCAGCCTGCGCGTGACGCGGGTGCGAACCTTCGACAACGAACTCCTGACGGTGCCGAACTCCCAGCTCACCAACGACGTGATCAAAAACCCCGTCGCCTACGACCAGTTACGGATGAAGTTCGTCTTCGGCATCGGCTACGAGGACGACATCGACGAGGCGACCGAGATCATCCTCGACGAGGCCGAAAACCACAAGGGCATCCTCGAAGAGCCCGAACCGTCGGTCCGGCTGACCGAACTCGCCGACTCCTACGTCGGCCTGCAGGCTCGCTTCTGGATTTCCCAGCCGAGCCGTTCGGACTTCGTGAAGACCCGCGCCGACTACGTTAGCGCGGTCAAGGAGCGCTTCGACGCCGCTGGAATCAACATCCCCTACCCCCAGCGCGACATCTCGGGCGGCCTCGAATTCGAGAACGTCGACGGCCTCGTCGACCCGACCACGGACGACTGACTGCCGCGCTCTTTTGGCGAACGCACTCCGTTTCCCGGTCAGGACAGCAGGTCCGCGCGGTCCAGCGGCGTCGCCGCTTCCCAGTGGTCCGCGAAGGCCCCCTCGGCCCACGCGCGGACCTCCGCGTCGTCGGTGTCGATCGACGCACGCAAGACGCCGTCGTCGTCCCGGACGAGCAGGTGGACGGCGCCGTCGACGAGCGTCCCGGCGAGCGGGATGTCGTCGTCGGAGACGCGTATCTCGGTCCCCGCGGCGTCGAGCATCGAGGCGAGTGTCCGCCGGAGGTCGTCGTCGCTCGCCAGCGCGTCGATGGCACCCCGCGAGAAGACGCCCCGAAACTCGAGGTCCCCCTCGCGGACGCGGCGCTCGGTCAGCGAGAGACTGCGCTCGTTGAACGCGTGGGAGAACGCGCGGATCTCGTCGGCCTCGGCTTCCATGTCGAGCAGTCGCCTGAGCGGGGCGTCGGGGCGCGTTCCCGACGGGGTGGTGACCGTCGCGTCGGCCAGGCGCCGCAGGTCGAAGGTCAACGCGCCGGTCGGAAGGTCGGTCACGACATCGCGGAGTTTCCGCTCGGTTTCGACGATCTCGAGCAAGTCGGTGACGCCCCGCGAGACGAGTTCGCCCGTCGCCGTCGCGACGTAGTCGCTCTCCCTGTGCTCGATCCACGAGCGCTCCTCGAAGTCGCCGAGGATCCGCCCCAGCGTCGCCTGTGACGCGCCGGTCGCGGCCGCCAGGTCCGAGCGCGTGCACGGACCGTCGGCGAGCGAGCGCAACACCTCGACGCGGTTGGCCGAGCGCGCGAGAAATTCGATCTCCTCGAGGGCTGCATCCACGTCCGGGAGGGGCGAAGCGGGAGCATCGGCGTCCGGGTCCGTATCGGCGTCCTCCGGGCCGGTGTTCATACCCGGTTTCGGGCCGCCGCCGGGAAACCGTTTTCGCACCGTGAAATCGTTTCATGCCGCGCCAGCCCCACGCTCCGTGTGGCGATTTCCCGACGAGCAAAAATTTCTAAACGGACCTATAAGGGCTGGATACCTCCAAGAATACAAGATGAAACAGTCCCACGAGTTGTCGGCCGTCGTCGTCGCGCGGCCGGCACGGACGAGCGACGCACGCGTCGGAGCGGGGAGCGAACAGGGGGTCGAGCGGTAGATGGACCGGCGAGCCATCGCCGCCTTCGCCGCGGCGAGCGTCTTTTTCGGCGGGACCTTCGTGGCCGCGAAGGCCGGCCTGTCGTATTTCCCGCCGCTCTATTTCGTCGCGCTTCGGTTCGACATTGCGGCCGTCGTCCTGTTCGCGTTCGTCGCGCTGACCACGCCCTGGACGGAAGTGCGGCCGCGGACTCGCGGCGACGCGGCCGGCATCCTCGCGACGGGCGTGCTCGCCATCGGCCTAACGAACGCGCTCATCTTCGTCGGGCAGGGCTACGTCACGAGCGGCGTCGCGTCGATCATCGCCAGCCTCAATCCAGTGTTGACGCCCGTCTTCGCGGTTATGCTCGTCTCCGACGAGCGCCTCTCCCGTCGCGGCGCGGTCGGGATGGCGCTGGGTCTCGCCGGCGTCGCGCTGGTCGTCAGCCCCGACCCCGCGAACCTCCTCGCCGGCGGCGTCGTCGGCAAGGCACTCCTGCTCGGGGCGGCCGTCGCCGGCGCGCTGGGGAGCGTCCTCATCCGGTGGGCCGACAGCGACCTCTCCAGTACGGTCCGCACCGCGTGGGGCCTGCCCGTCGCGGCCGTCCTCTCGCACGCGCTGAGCGTCGGCGCCGGTGAGTCGCCGGCCAGCGTCGTCTGGACGCCCGAGGCGGTCATCGCGCTGGCGTACGTGAGCATCTTCGCCGGCGCAGCGGCCTACATCGCCTACTTCGGGCTCATCGACGCGACCGGCGCGATCAAGGCGAACCTGGTCTTCTACGTCGTCCCGGTCGTCGCGACGCTGGGCGGGTGGGCGCTGCTCGGGGAGACCATCTCCGGGCTCGCGGTGGCCGGCTTCGCCGTCATCTTCGCCGGCTTCGTCGTCATCGGCAGCGAATCGGTCGACTTCCCGGCGATAGGGCGGGCCGGCGCGCGTCGCGCCGGGCGGACGGTCCGGTCCGTGCTCCCCGGCGACAGCTTCGACCGCCCGGCGCTCACCGACGGCGGCGCGGAGAGTCAGGACTCGACGGCGGACGACGCCTGTTACTGCACCGGGGACTGACCGCACTCAGGACTGACGGCGGGTGAAAGATGTCGCTTCTCGTAACGAGTGATGTAGGAAATGGACTCCCAGGGTTGCCCGGTCGTTCGAGCGCGGGGAGTCCCGCTTGCCTCCTCCACCCCGTAACCCTACGAGCGACGGATGTCCGACGGTCCGCTGCTCACTTCCGTGCCTGACGGAGTGCCTCCGGTTAACCACGGCCGCGCATCCCTGCAGATGCGGTACCGTGGACCGCCGCCCCCGTAGGACGAGGCTTCCACGTTAGCTTGCGGGGCCCACGCCCGTCGGCCCGGACGCCCCCGGTCTTCGACCCCCGCTAAAGGCCATAGTGCGGGTTGCGAGCAGGGCCTAGCTGCCCGGTCTAGTCCACATCCGTCGTACCGCCGTCCCGCATAAGGACCTTTCGCTCCCGCGTGGCTCCGCATCGAGACGACGACAACCACTGCGTCGAAATCTCACTCACAGCACGCCCAGCGTCCGGGCCCACCAGGCCGAGGCGACGGGCGTGACCAGCGCCGCGACGGTGACGAACCATCGGTGCTGTTTCCCGACCTCCGACGCCGAGACGCCAATATACACGCCCTCAGGGACCGTCAGCGCCCAGACGAACGCGATGACGAAGACGAACGCGCCCAGCGCCAGTCCGACGCCGGCAGCCAGCACCGGGTCAGTGCGGTCCTCGCGCCCGGCGGCGAGAACGATCGTCGCGACGAGTGCGAGCGCCCCGCCGACGAGCGGGTTCACTGCCCCGGAGCCGTAGTAGAGGTCGACGGTCGTCCCCGGTGCCGTCTCGAAGGCGAGATACGGGAGCACGAGGACGGCGCCGACGAGCAGACACCCGGCGATGCCGACGAGCGGAGCGAGCCGCACTCTCTGCATGCGTCGACCTCCGGACGCCTCCGGTATAACGGCGACGTTTGCACGCGACTCGGGGCACCGCGAGCCGAAACACACGAATCGCGACCCGCGAGACGGGACCGCGACCCGCGAGACGGGACCGCGACCCGCGAGACGGGATCGTGAGCCGAAACACGCACAATCCGCGAGCCGAAACCGGGAGGTATGCCCTTCGGTGACACCGCGAAGAAACTCAAGAAGCTCTCGAACACGGCCGAGAAACTCTACGCGAAGATGAACGACCTGGTCGAACAGCTTCAGGACCTGCGAAGCCGAGTCGAGAACACGAGCGACCAGATCGAATCGATCGACCGGGACCTCGCCGAACAGCGCGCCATCGTCGAAGCGCTCGCCGAAGAACAGGGCGTCGACGTCGACGGCATCGTCGCCGAAGTCGAAGCCGCCCGAGCGGAGGAGGGCGACGGTACTGCCGAGGGCGAGACCGACACGGAAGACACCGACGCGGGCACCGAGGAGTAAAACCGCACGGGGGCGGGTCAGCTAAGCAGTCGCTGGTGTTCGACTTTCAGACAGCGGTCCTGGACGAAGCGCTTGCCGGCCGCTTCGACCCGCTCGCCGGCCTCGTCGTGGGTGATCCCCAACTGGAGCCAGACGGCCTGGACGTCCTCGCGCGCGACCGCTTCGTCGACGATTCCGGGGGCCTCGTCGCTCGGCCGGAACACGTCGACGATGTCGACGCGCTCCTCGACGTCCGCGAGTGAATCGTAGGCGTCGCGCCCGAAGATTTCGTCCGCAAAGGGGTTGACCGGGACGACTTCGTAGCCGTGGTCGCGCATGTACTTCGGGATATCGTGGGCGGCCTTACCGGGCGAACTCGAACACCCGACGACAGCGATCGTCTCCAGTTCCAGGATCTCTCGGAGTTCGTCGTCGGCAGTGACGGGCATATCGGCTAGGAGGGCAGGCGTGGGGAAAAGTATGCGGGCGGAAAGCGTGTGAGCGGGTGAGGGGGCGCCCGCGGGCGGAAAGTGCTGGAGAACGTCCGTTGCTACCGTTCGGCCTGCGCGGTGTCGATACCGGGCAGCGTCGTCGTGACCGAATCGTCTTCGACCGAGACGATGCCGTCGAACAGTTGCTTGAGCGTGTTCATCGTCTCGTCGTCGTGGGCCGTCGACTCGATGACGTGGAGGCCAAGCGCGTCGGCGTTCTCGATGCGACTGGTGAACACGTGCATGAATCGGAAGACCGTCTGTACGTCGGAGTACATCAACAGCGTCGAGAGGGAATCGACGAGAACGCGGACGCCGTCGACATCCCGGGCACGGTGAAACTCCTCGACGAACTCGGAGAACTTGATACCGATGCCGGTCATGTCCTCCGGCGAGGACGCGTACTTCACGACGTCAGTGTCCCGAACCGAGCGGCCTTGGTGTTTGGTCACGCAGTCGACGATGCCGATGTCGACCGATTCGGGGTCGGAGACCAGTGCCTCGTAATCGTTGAGGACGCGACTGGCGCTGTCACGCGTCGTCACGACGATAACACCCTCATTTTGCTCGGACCCGTGGGCCAGAATCTCCATCGCCAGCCGGCGCTTGCCGGACATCGGCGGCCCGGAGACGAGTACGTTCGTTCCGGGCGACAGCGTCGCGTTGTCGAAGTCGGGACCCAGGTCGTACATTCGTGATAGGCTCACCGTCAGTAGCCGACGAACCCGCGCGAGTTCGGACAGTAATAGTCGATATGACCTACTGGTTTTTAAATTCTTTTTTATTCGCTTCCGGATAGGTCGCCGTTCGTCCCGCCCGCACTACCGGGATTCGAAGTCCCGGCCCCTTTCGAACGTCAGCGCGAGCGTCCGGTTTCGGATCTATCCGCGGTATACCAGCGAGGCCGAGTCCATATCGCGACGGATCGGGGAATTTAAACACGGGTGCTAGCCTATGACTGAATGGCGGGCGCTTAGCTCAGTTTGGACAGAGTGCTTGGCTTCGGACCAAGCTGTCGCGGGTTCAAATCCTGCAGCGCCCATCATTCTGCGTGACGGGCAACATTTGGCAGACGGCGGCACGGCGCTTATAAAGGAACCCCTCCTCGGCCGTTTTGATTTCATCACGCTCCGTGATGGGGGTCGCCGGTGTCATGCGATTCGCTTACATTTGAATGACACTGTGGGGACATAATACTAGGGTGTATAGAGGATATTGGCCGCGCGCGAGAACATTTTCAGTTGAATTTCCACCCTAAGCTCGCCAGGTAATGCAGCGGTCTTGATCTGAGCCTTATCCTACTACCGCGCTTGAGGATCTCTGGGTTCTCCTTCCAGTCTCTCGAAAGCAAACCGCTGTCAAAGAGATAAAACAAGCTCGTGTACGTACGCACGTACGTACTCAGCGCAACTGTGGGTGTGAGCGAGTGAGTACATGCACATGAGCTACTGAATGGTGCTGTTGAGACAGGATCTGAGATTTCTCAGCAGAATAGAGGTCCGGAAGACAACGGGAACGATAGTGAATTGACTGGCTTCATCGCGCGATTGCTTGGTAGGTAACTGACTTCTTAGTTAGCGATATCACAGAGATTGTTACTCGAAAGTACCAGTCCTGTTCTTGACCAAGTCAGAGTTCTTGCTGAAGAACTACATTGATACGGTCCAGTACTGGGTTGCAGTCGTCGTTCTTTCGTGCTGTCTGTCGCAGTTCATCGAACAGCCCAGCCAGCGTATTCACGGTTTTATCGCTCATCTCCAGTGGATCAATCGCCGGGGCCTGTTCCAATTGATCCGGCTCGATTTTGTCGAACCCCCCATCCCGCGTTTGCTTGTACTCACGAACAACCTCTTCGAAGACGTGGCTATTGAGGTACGCTAGTAACGCTTTCAGTTCGGTCTCTGAAAGCGTGATGTCGTAGAAGCCGTAGCAAGCGCTTGTATGCCGAATATCTGTTTCGTTCAGGATGAACCTGAACTGATCCCGGCTCGCATTTTGAACGAGGACGCGAGCTGGGTCTTTTCGTCGAGGTCGGTACCAGTACGGACGGTTCGAGAACGTGCTCGTGTCACTAAGTCCGTATTCAATTACACCCTCTCGAAGGTACTCCCGCACTGCCGAGTACCCATCCCTGATGACGGATCCCTCAGGCGCTTCTCTTCTTGCCGCTTTCGAGAGCTCCTGTTTGAAGTCCGCAATCGTATTCGACACTCCGGGTATCTGGTCCGGGTCCAGGAGCCAGACTTCTTCCCCCTTCTCGCGTGCTTCTTTCCAGTCGGCCTCCTGGTAGTCGTATCCATCAATCTGACTCGGCTTACGGACGATCCGCGACAGGAGGCGTTCGTCGAGATTGTTCTCGTCGACTTCCTGCTGTGACAAGCAGAAGAGATCGACTTCGCCTGTTGTTGGCCCGCGATGGATGGTGAGGAATTTCCCAAGAGACGGGAGGTGACTCGTATCGATCTCGACAGGGTCGAACAGGACCTGCCAGTTCTTCTCGGGGCAAAGTTCGGATTGTGGAACACGGTTGATGAAGCCCCACTCAGTTTCACCCGGTTCGCCGTTCTCGACTGCGTCACGGATCGTCTTCGACTCGATCTTCTCGTCAACACGAATGAAACAGGTCTCGCCACCTGTCTCGCCTTCGGGTTTCGCTTCTAAGAACGTGAGCAGAGCGGTCGTGTCGGCGTTGTCGAAGACACAGTAGCTCTCCGGGTTGAATTGTACGAACGCTTTGATTGCGTAGTTGTCGAGGAGGAACTGTTTGAGTGACTCTCCGTATCGATTACTGAGGAAGCTTTGCGGGGTGATGAAGGCCGCACGATCGCCCGGCGACAGGAAAGCGCGTGAATGGTATATAAAGTAGGCATGGAGCGGTGACCGAGCGCTGATTTCGAGTCCTGTGGTCTTCTCCAGTTGCGTGTTAATCCGTTCCTTGTACCAGTCCGGGAGTGAATCCCCCTTCGTGTACGGTGGGTTACAGACGGTCGCATCGACATCCTGCTGCAGATCCGAAGGTAGGATATTGAGGAAATCTGTTTCAAGCAGTTCGTGTGGTTGCTCGTACAAGGTCAGCGCAGTGCTTCCGATAAGGAGTGCAAGTTGGCTCTGGTCAATCCCAATGATGCGTGCTGAATCGGTACTCAATCTCCAATCCGGGTGAAATGGGCTCGATAGGACGCCAGCACCCATCCCAGGATCGACGACGGTGTTGTCGCTTCCCCCTGCCCATAACCGCATCAACTGACCGATGTCAGGTGGTGTCCTGAACTGGCTGAGCGATTGTCGGTATTCCTTCGGAATTACCGCCTCGTAGAGTCGCCCGATGTCTTCCGCGGGTTGTGTGGACGCCAGCAATCGATCTCGATTCTCGTCGATGACACCAATCTCCTGTTCATCTATATGGAGAAGGAGATGGTCCAACACGCACTCTCCGAAACCTGGATTCGCCCCAACCTCTGCAACACTTCGAATTATCTCCCACGTATCGGCAGGGAACCCCGGCAACTCACCACGTCGATGATGCCACTCATACACGGTGGCCTTTAGCAACCGGTTGAGGACGGCCTGGCGGGCGACGAGGCGTCTCCTGGTACTGGTAGTCGCATCATTGTATCCGTGAGACAGACACCACGTATCGACTCGTTCGTGGAGTGAGTCTGGGATCTCAGCGAGAGCTGGTGCGAGTCGATCAGCTACCGTTGTGATAATCTCGGCGAGGCGGTCGGTGTCAACTGATCGGCTGAACTCGGGTATCCCGTGATCCTTGCTTATCCACAGGGGATCTGGCGCAGCCGGGGTTATCGGCGATACATTCGCTATGTCCGGCTCAGTCACGGCTAATTCCGGATCTACCGAGGTTTCTGTCCGGCAGCGTCGAAGGTTCGTTTCATTCAACATCGGGTTAGTCTGCCATCATGAATCTGGCAGTTATAAACCCTCGCCCTCTGAGCCCGATATTCTAACGCTACAGGCCGTTAGAAGCCAACATTCGCACTCACAGCGTAGACATCCTACTGACAGCACGACTATACCGCCGATAATAACAATTGCATGATCAGAACGCCGAAGACCACCGCGCGCGCGGACCGATGCTGCGAGGATCCGTCGACGAAATTTTTGTAATCCCAGCACGGCGCGAGGACCTTCCGTCGACAAGACAGAAACAATCCGAAAGTCACTCTCAGATTAATCACCCGACGACCAACGGGATTTTTAGAGTCTTCGTCGAACTCCGAACCTCGTCAGCAGAGTGCCACACGAATACGTACGACCGACGACGCTGAATCGCTGAACAAAGAAATGGCAAACAGCTCTCGACCCGCACTTTCGAAAGCAGTCGTGAACAGCGAACTACGTCGCGTCCCATCGAGGTCCATCAACGACTTCGTCCATGAGGATGTCACGTCCTTCGTCAGCGGTTCGTTCTGCTTGTTGGACGTTCTCTAGAGTTGGTGTCAGAGTGCTCAAGACGGTGTGAGTAGGTCATCGATGTCCGATACGGTGAACAAGGACCACGAGTTATCGAGTTGCGCTTCGAGTCCGTCGACGAATCCGTTTTTCGAGAACAGGGCGAATTGCTCGTCTCGATCCGGCGGTCCCCATCGGACGTGCTCCGCCTTCGCTCGCAGGCTCTCGACGAGGCCCTCCCCAACTGGCTCAGTCGTCCACTTACATTCGGCAAGGAGGACTCGGTCGTCGTTCGGTGCCAGTCCGACGATATCGATCTCTTCCTCGCCGTACCACCAGCGACCGACTTCCGAGTACGGTTCGAATGTCCCGCGTCGAATCCCCTCCCAGACGGCTTCTTCGCACACGTCCTCGAACGTGGTTGCGACGTGCGTTGGGAGGTCCGGCTCAATCGTCCCGTCGTACACGACCTCTGGTGCTTCCTCGATACTGGATCGATGCGGCTCGACGTACCGAAACCAGAACCGAAGGAACTCGTCTGCAACCCTGTACCGTGACCGCTTCGACTTCTTCCCCGAGGCCGTGACTGGAACATTTCGTTCGATGAGCCGTAGTCGGCGAAGTGTTTGGAGATATTTCGAGAGCGGTCCCGAATCGATCCCCGTTGCGCCGGAGATTTCGTTCGGCGTCGTATGGCCCAGTGCGACTGCTTCGAGGATGCTCATGTACCGAGCTGGGTTTCGAAGTTCAGTTCGCAGGAGGAACTCTGGTTCGTTATACAGCACCGCAGACGGTGACAGCACGTGTGATCGGATGTTCGCCGCAAGCGACTGATCGTAGTCGAACAGCGTGAGGTACATCGGGGTGCCACCCGTGACGGCATACGATCGAATCGCGTCCGTGACGTCGTACGAGATGACCTCCCGTGCCTGTTGAAACGAAAACGGCGTCACGTCGAGTTGCGCCGTTCGTCGCCCGTAGAGTGGGCTCTCGTGTCCCAGAATCTCTGACTCCATCGTACTCACGCTCGACCCACAGAGTACCAGCATCGAATCCGTGCCATCGAGCTCCTGGTCAACGAACGCCTGCACGTACGACGGGAGCGAGTCGTTCTCGGCGACGAGGTACGGGAACTCGTCGATGACGACGACGAGATCTTCACGCTGGAGTTGCTCCCCGAGGTACTCGAACGCCTCGTCCCATCCGTCGATTCGCGGGACACGCTCGTCGAAGTGGTCTGCGATTTGGTCGAGGAACTTCTCTCGCTGTCGATGCTCGGCTTCCTGCGCGGCGAGGAAGTAAATGTGAGGGCGGTTGGCACAGAATTTTTTGAGGAGCTCCGTCTTCCCGACTCGACGTCGCCCGTACACAACGACGAAGTCCGCACCGGGGGACTCCACCGCGTCGGTGAGACTATCAAGTTCCGCCTCCCGGTCGTAGAAGGTCATACTCTGGATAATGATTATTGCGATAATGACTTAAACATTCGGTCACCCAGGCCCACCCGAGCGTAGCTCGGACTGCGAACAGCGTACTGAACCAAGCCCAGCGACTATCCAAGCGAAACAGGCTGGAGGACGGGCATCCCGTCCGTCAGTCCAATCCCGCTGTTTCGACCGGTCACTCCTCGAATCCGGGGCCGACAGTGAACGACTCCGGCGCGCAGGCCAGTTGGTTGTGTTGACACCACTGACAGTGCTCACCAGCAGCGTACCGACCGAACGAGAACTCGGCAATTCGGGTCATCGACGCCGTCACCTCGTCCCTGACCGACGCCAGATCAGCGTCGCTGAACGTCCGGGATTCGACCTTCGGCCCGATCTCACCGACGTAGGCGTATCCCGCACGCGCGACGGGCTCATCGTACAGGCCACGGCACGCTAACAGGTAGATCGGGAGTTGCTTGTCGTCCTCTAGGTCGCGGTGACGTTCGGTGGCCTTGTAGTCGATAACGAGCAACTCATCGTCCGGCGTTCGGTAGACGGCGTCGATGAACCCGACGAGTTCGTGCCCATCGATATTGAGTTCGAACTCTCGCTCTGCGTCGATGATCTCGTAACGGGAGAGATCTAACTCGAAGTACCGGTCGATGCATTGTTTTGCCGCCGGGAGCGCGTCCCCGGCGCGGCGCTGACTGGCGAGTCGCTCGCAGATCTCGTACCACTCCTTACGCCGTTCTACATCTTGCTTCGCGGCTTGCTCTGCAGTGTCGTGGAACAGCAACCCGATCTCACGTTGCGAAACACCATCTCGGGCTTCATTCGTCGCTTCCTGATAGTCGGGAAATGCGTTGACCACGTAGTCCAGGTAGTGGCTCCGCGGGCATTCCTCGTGGGCGGCCAGCGACGTGTAGCTGTGCGAGAGCGGCGGCGACGGTGCCGACGGGCCGTTCAGCGACGTCACTTGGAGTGTCTCTTGCTCGGTGCTCGGTGAGAGATCTCCGTTGAGAGTGGCTGTTGCAAAGTCTAGCACGCGGTCGCGCGCAGTTTCGACTGCGAGTTCTTCGCCGTCGTGATTGACGGTCCCACCAACATCGCCGACTGTCTCGCTGGCCAGTGTGTCAGTCCAGTTTGCCGTCTCGTCCGGGAGACACTCTTGGACGTCGCTCCAGAGCGGGAGGTGTCCTCGCTTTGGCTGCCATGGGATTTGAGATGGAAGCATTTCGTCAACCATCTCTGAAACAGAGTTTTCGCCCTCACCGTTGTCGTCTTCTTCGCTGCCACCCTGCAGGACGAGGGCGTCTTCGGCACGGGTGATTCCGACGTGGAACACGCGGCGGGTCTCACGAGCATCCCGCTCGACGAAGTCCTGCGCGAACGCTGCTTCCGCGCCATCCGAGAGGCTGGTTTCGAGCGCGTCGTACGTACGTGAGCTCGGGGCCCATTCATCAGCCGTGACTTGTGGGATGAGGACGACCGGGAAGTCCAGGCCCTTGCTTTTGTGGATGGTCATCACGTTGACCGCGTCGTCAGCGACGTCCGGCTGACTCGTGGGTGTGGTGCCACTCTCGTCGAACAGGGAGTCGTAGTGTTCCAGCGAGTCGATGAACTCCGGGGTGAGCGGTGGTTGGACGGCACTATCCCCGTACTGTTCGATGACGTCCTCCAGCTGGGCGAGGTCTCGGCGTTCCTGTTCGCTGAGGTACCACTCGATGTTCGTGATGTCCGTGAGTTCGCGGTACAGGTGGCTGAGCGACGCCGAGTCGCGGAGTTCGAGTAGTTCCGTGGCATGCTCGCGGGCTTCTGCGACGCGCTCAGGCTCCTCGAACTCGTCGAGCGGCGTCTCCCGGAGTGTGTCCACGAGCGGATCGTCGCCCGCGTTGAGCGTGCGAAGGTCTGCGTCGCACACACGGTAACGCATCAGGAGGACGCGATTCCAGCTTACCTCGTCTTCGGGGCGTGCGAGTGCCTTCAGGTAGGCAGTGACGGTTCCGACGCCGACTGATTCCGTGGCAAGATCGCCAGCAACCTGGTACGGGATGCCAGCATCTTCGAACTCGTCGATGACGGGTGTGGCGTGGTCGTTCTTCCGAACGAGTAACGCGATGTCGCCTGGATCGTATGTCTCATCGAGGTTGTCTGCTGCACCAGTCAGTAAATTCTGTACGACAGTACGAAGTTGGGCTGCACCGTCCGAGTCGTCGTCTTCGTCCGGTAGTTCGACGGTAGCGACGGTGTCCCCGTCGTACGCGGGTTCGTCGACGCGAGTGAGCGTCTTGTGCCGTTCACGGTGGTTGAGTTTCTGAATCGCCTCGTTCGCTAGGTTGAGAATCGGCTGACGGGAGCGGAAGTTCTCCTCCAGCGGTTCGTCCGTGAGCGCCGCAAACGCGCGGTCGAGTTCGTCGGTGATGTTGGCGACGTTCGCGCCGCGCCATTCGTAGATCGCCTGATCGTCGTCCCCGACGACGAACAGATTATCGTCGGTAACGAGTGACGTGACGAGGTCGAACTGAAGGCGATCCGTGTCTTGGAACTCGTCGCAGAATACGTAGTCCCACCGCTCGGCGATTTCCTCACCAACCGGCGAGTCCATCAGCGCAGCCGTCTCGACCACCAGGCCGTCGAAGTCAATGAGATTGCGCTCGTCCAGTTCTCGCTCGTACGCAGCGTACCCTGCGGTGAGATCTCGGGCAGCAAGACAGTCGGAAACGAACGAGTCGAGGTGGTCCGTGAGTTCAAGATCCAAATCGTCCGGGATCCCTTTCGGAGCACCGCTTGCGTACCCTCCAAACAGGTACTTCGGGAGTTTGTACGCGTTGTCTGGCAGATCACGCTCGCCATTCTGGTGGGCCTCGAACGCGGTTTCAAGCGCATCACACAAATCGACGAGCCGGTCGAGGAAATCCCGAGCACTGGCTTCGATCCCGTCCGTTCCCAATGCATCGCGTTCCGCGGCGAGCTCATCGCGCACATCGGGAAGTGAGTCCAGCACGCTCGACACGGACCGGGCGCCGAGATTATCGCTGGCAATCGTTTCGATGCGTTCCGGCAGGTCGGCGAGATCGTAGACGCGGTCGGCGGGCCCGAGGAACGCGTCGATGTCGTCTGGCGAGATGCCGCTGCGCTTCATCGACCCGATAAAGCTGAGCAGCTTCGACGCAGCTCCGGACGCGTACCCGTCGCTGCCGTACACGTTGGGTTTGACCGACCGATACTCGATGTCGTCCAGAACATCCAGCACGATAGCGTACTTCTCGGCGTCCGTGGCGACCTCGAAGTCCGGGTCGATCCCGGCTTCGTAGGCGTAGTCAGTGAGGATCTCGTTACAGATCGAGTGGTACGTGTACGCGTCGATGTCGTACCCCGCTGTCCCGAGTTTCGCGTTAAGCTTCTCCCGCATCGAGTCCGCCGCGTTGTTCGTGAACGTCAACGCGAGAATCCGGTCCGGCGAGACGTCTTCCTCGTCGATGAGGTGCTCGATCTTCCGCACCATCGTGAACGTCTTGCCCGTTCCTGCTCCTGCGAGGACACGCATCGGGTACGCATCGGAGTTGATGATTGTCCGCTGTTGAGGCTCTGGGGACACGTCTTCTTCCGGCACCGGGAACCAAGACGGGTACTCGGACTCGTCGCTCATCGTTGCACCTCCGTGGACAGTCGGTCAGCACACATCTCTCGATAGTCGCAGTCCGGGCACGCCTCCTCAGTAATAAGGTCGAGAGGTTCCGGCTCGTACGTCTCGCCCGTGATGCCATCGTGGGCGTCCCGGATGAGCGCCCAAATCGTGTCGTAGTGGTTCTCGTATATTTCCGTGGTTTCCCGAGGCCACCCACGCGCGGACACGTCGTATCCGCTTGGGGTGCTCTCGAACGACGTGCTGTTGAGGATTCCGTAGAAACTGAACCGAACCTCCATCCCGTCCTCATAGAACGGTTCATTCTTCACGCCTTCGACGTATGTCGCCGTCTGGAACGCGTTCCGGACCCGCTTCGGTTCGTGTGCTTCTCCGTCGAAATGGTCGCCAAGGTACTCGGCCGTCCCCGACGAAAGGACTCCGTCCGTGTTTCGCTTGTAGTCGTAAATGTGGAGTCCGTCGTCAGTCCGGATAACGTTGTCAGCTTTCCCGTGGAGTTCTCGGCCCTCCACTTCGCACTCCACCCAACATTCCGTAGCGACCGAGTAGCGAGCGTGCTCGATCCCGTCACCGCCGTCCGGATCGAAGAACGACGCGATGGCAGCGCGGTTCTCAGCTCGCTGGTACTCCTGATGCGCAGCGGATTCATAATCGTCTGGAGTACTGTGTTCGTCCCACTTCGCATCGAAGACCTGCATCGCCCGGTCGTGTATTGTCTCCGGGTCGTCATCACGGTCAGTCGCATCGCACACCTCTTCGATAGTTTCGTGATAGATCGTTCCTTGGTTGAGATACAGTTCTGTACGGTCCGGTGCGTTCACGTCTTGCGCGTAGCGGTAGTCGTACAGGCGCGGACACGTCGCGTAGTTCGCTAACCGTGACGGGGAGAGCGACGAACTCATCGCCGCACCTCCCCGTTAGCGAACTCGACACGTGCACGCAACGCTTCTCGGAGCTCGTCCCCTCGGGAGCCGCTCTGTTCGAGTAGGTTCTGAATCTCACCGAGTTCCGCTTCGACCTCGTCAAGCGACACCGTCACGTCCTGACTGTTCGCGCGGCGCACCTCCGCTAACGCGTCGTCAACCCGCGATAGCAGGAACTTCTCCGCCGCTTGCTCACTCGTAATGTGGGGCTCATCGGCCTCGGTCACCCACGGAAGATCCGCATACGCCGCTGTGAGGAACCGCGACGCTTGTGTCTGCTCTTCGAGCGCCGTGTCTTCGTACTCGTAGAGACAACAGTAGAGCCGCTCTGTCGCCGCGCCAGCACCGACAGCTAACCGTCGCCGCGCGTGCTCCGTGTGGTACTGTGCGAACGGTCGTCCCGACGCTGTCGACGTCGTCGGGAACGTCGCATCCACATCCGCCCCATCGAGTTCCGTGACACCGGGGTAGTCCGGCATCGACGGGACTCGCTCGCTCGGGAACAACCGTGTCAGGAACGGGTCACCTGGGTACTCACTGTCGACGAGATTCACGAGAAAGACCGCCCGGAAGGATTCGTTCTTAACCGCTTGCAAGTGATCGACGCGGACACCACCGTCGAGGTCTGTCGCACTCGTCTGATTCTGCTGCGGTGCGTATTCGTGGGCGCGTTCGAGCATCTCCTCGAAGGACTCCCACGTCGCATCCACGAACTCGGTCTCTTCGAGGAACTCGGCCATGCGGAACGCCCGTCGGACGTTCCCAAACTGCGCCCGTGCATCCAACGGGGCCGCCCGCTCCGCGATCCGCTCTTTTAACCCGGAGTCCGTTGCCCACCACCGAATCGCGTCTTCGAGGCTCTCCGCCTCGCTGACACGGTCTAAGCGGTCCGTATCGAGCTCCGGACCGTGCTCGGCGGGCACATCATCTTCCTCGTCGGTGAGGTACCGAACGGCCGCGAGGAGTTCCCGAATCGCAGGGTCGTCACCGAACCCGGTGACGGTTGTCGATTCCGTTGGAATCCCGGTGCCTTCGAACGCTTCGATAATGTCTGTAACAGCACTACCACTTTGCTTCGTGGCGACAGCGATGTCGTCGTACCCCCAGTCCGGCTGCGCGACGAGTGCTTCAATCTCGTTCGCAATCTCAGCGAGCTGTTCGTCACTGGAGTCTGTAGCGAGGACGGACACCGACCCGGATTCTGGATCTTCCGGGACCGTTTCGTCGGCGAAATAGGCTGCCGTCGCGGCTGGTCGCGTCGACGGCGTTCCCGATGCCCCACGTCGAGATTGGTTGAACGAGACGTAGTCCGTGACTGGCCCTGTCTCGACCCACGTCCGGCGCACACTCGCGTTCTCTTCGGCAACACAGACGAGGTCGCAGTCTCCCACGAGCGCGTCGAGATACGCGCGATCAAGCGGGAAGAACTCCTCAAACTCGACCGCGAGCACCGCGTCGAAATCAACGACCTCGTCGCGGGCATCCCCGGTGAGGACATCGAGCGCTTCCGAGATGAGTTGCCCGCGCTCCATATGCCCGTGCTCGGCGAGCCACTCGTGGAACGCGTCAAGCGCAGCCGTGATGTCACGGAGTTCTGGAGTATCGTCAGGCCTGACCGTCTGCCAGGATATCGTGCCCATCACGGCATCCACGTCCTCAATGAACGACGACTGCGCAGACGCCCGTTGGAGGTACTCCGTTTCCCACTCGTAGTCTGCGAGGAACCGGTACAGGAGTTCCCGCCGTAGGGCGTCGGAGAGAATGACGCGGTCATCGGTCTGGTTGAGGACATCGGTCGCGTGCACCACCGACGACGTCACGTACGGCGTCGCCGCGCCCGGCAGTTCCTCACCTAACGCTTCACGGAACGTGTCTGCGCTCGTCGGCGCACCGGTGATGACGAGCACATTCTCAGAATCGTGCTCGTCGAGAAGCATTCGGTATTCGTTTCGCGCTGTCCGTTCGACGTTTTCGCCCCCGAACGGTACCGTGACTAACGTCCCGTCGAACCGCCGGTGAGATGAGTGATCAGACATGTCTATTACCCTCGGACGAGCCGCGTGACCCGAGACAGCACACCGGTGTCGTCAGCGGCTGTCTCGGTATCGCGTCGTGCATCTTCAATGACACTGGGCTCGTCAATCCAATTCTGGAACCTGTTCGCGCTTTCAAACTGAACCGCCGGCCCGTAAATACCCGCCCGGATATGGGCTGGCGTGGCCTTCTGGAACTCCCAGCATTGCTGCTGGTCCAGATGTGCCGAGAAATCAGCGACAATCCGCCCGTCGTCTTTGAAATCGAGTTCACACAGCCCGTCGGACAGCGCGCTGATCCACTTTCGACGCCCCGGATCGTGCTCCTGCTCGGCGGGTGTCTCCAGCGGAACGTACTCCGGCGGTTCCTTCTCGGCATACGCGTACAGCTCCGCGAACACGTCCCGAGCATCCGCGAGCCGATCCGACTGATCTGGAAGCGAGATATCCCGCTGTAAGAACAGGTGGGCGAACCACGGGAACAGGTTACAACTGTCTGCCTGCCCCGCGATCTGCGCGGCTGCTTCGCGTTCGTTCTTCTTCAGTTCGGAGAAGTTAACGTTGAAATCCAGCGTCTTCATCCGAGTGCGGAGTTCGGATTTCGGCTTCGTGGAGTCGTTCGAGGAGAAAATGAACGTCGGCATCTGGATAGACCCGTCCCACTTGCCCTCCCAGTACGACTTGATGATGTCCCGGTCGATTTTCGACTTCGCCACGTCGTCAACGATGTACGGGAAAACGGTGTCCGACGCACGAGCGCGCTCGATGTTGTTTTTGACGAAGTCGTCGCCAGTCGTGACCTCCTGTACGTATCCGTTCGAGATGAGACGCGTCCCGAACCGCAGGAACATGCCTTTCCCGCTGTCGTTGTCACCGTGGAGGAACAGGAACGGTAGATCCTTGTCCAGCTCTGCGGACTCGTATTCGGCGTAGTGATGGGCGCAGTAGTTAGCGAACGGAGCCCAGCAGAAGTAGATAATCCCCTCGTAGAAGTGCGCCCGCGTCTCCTTTGGCGTTCGCGTTTCACCGAACTCGCCGACAGTTTCGATGTACTGCTCGATCAGGTCGAGTGCGTCAGCGACTTCCTGCGGATCGTCCGGCAGTGGTGCTGTTAGTTCAAGCACGGAGTCGTCAACCCGCAATCCGACATTTTTCTCGTCTCTATCGACGTTGAGGTCAGGATACCCAGTGAAGGTCTCTTTGTACCGCGCGATGCCGGCGGGTGTCGCTACGATTTCGCCGTCGTTGACCCGGATGTTATTGGCGGACAGCGTGTCGTCCAGATTCGAGATAGCGTCTTCGAGGCCCTGCGGGGAGAGGCGGACACGCTTGTCCGGACTGATTTCGGTTGGATCCGTGTCCGTATCTTCAGCGGCGAACACCGCTTTCTCTGCCTCTTCGGCGTCGGTGACGACGTTGTACGTATTGACCTGGTCGTCGCCCACTGCTTCGTCGAGCCGTGCGTTCAGCTCGGCGACCGGGTCGTCACTGAACTCGTCGCCACCCAGCCAGATATCGTAGATCTTCGCCTCTTCTTCTGCCGTTTCGGCATCCTCGATCTCCTCGGTGAGGTCCTCCATGAACGGCGTCGCGTAGTCCTTGTGGAACGCGTAGAGCCGTTCGAACCACTCGTCGACTGGCGTGTCCCCATCGGTACGCCAGGCGATGTTGACGTTGGTTTGTTTGCTCCCCTGCCAGGCCTGTTTCGAGAGGTTCGCCGACCCACAGATGAGTGTACGAGACCCGTCCTGGTTCTCGACGATGTAGAGTTTCGTGTGAAGCAGGACGCGTGCGGAATCGACGGTGTGGATGAGCAGATCACCGTCTTGGCGCAGCGATTCCAGTTGCGCGGCGATTTTCTTTGGGTTGTTCGTGTTTTTCAGCGAGCGCCGGTAGTCGTCGTGTTGGTTGTCCCCGACGATGACCTCCAGTGAGTCCACTGCGAGGTCCTGGTTCTGAAACATCTTGTAGATGAACGCGGGGGACTGACTGTACGTGACGCAGTAGACGTGCTGGGCGTCACCGAAGTAGTTCAGGAAGCTGTCCCATGATTTGTCGGCAGCCATCTCCAGGTCGGCGGTGCTGCCATCATCGAACTCGACTGTTGCTTCGAATGCTGTCTTGGTCATGCGAGGGTCACCGGTGTGTTGACGGGTACGTGCGTGGTTGCGTGGGGCTGTGCTGGTGCATGGTCAGATGTACGGGACGCCGCGGATGACGCTGCCCTTGGTGAGGTAACCCTTCATGGCGAAGTCGGCGCACTTGTCGGCGTAGTACGTGGTGATGGGGAGTCGCGTGGACCGGCTCAGCGACCCGACGTGTGCTTCCGACAGCCAGTAGGTTTGCTCCGCGAGCGTGTCGAGATCTGTCGATCCGTGCCGTTTCACGATCTGTAGCGGCCGCGGCGTGCCGGGGCTGCCCTCTTTCCCGCCGGTCGTGGTCAGGTAGGAGTGATCGCCGTTGTGGACGTGGAAGGCGATGCCTTTGTCCGCGATATCGAACTCTGATTTCGACTCGTCGTACGCGGCGATGCGAGGATTCCCGGATTTCCGGATCTCGACGAGATCGAACCGCTGGATGAGATCCCGAGCTTTGTCAAGACGTTCGATGAGGCTCTCGACGTCGAGGTAGAACTTCCCGTCACGATGGATGACTACGTGCCGCGGTGGCCGGCCTTCCTCTTCGGCGAAGATTTCGAGGACGTGTTTGATGACGTTCGCCACGTCGTCCTCGTCGAACGTCTCACCAGCCTGCTTCGTGACAGCCTCTGACGCGAGGATCGTTCCGTCAGCCATGATGACGTTCGCCGCTGCACCAAGGTGTTGCTTGGTCGCGTGGTCGTACGTCACGTCGAGCCCGACGAACGCGTCAACGTCCCCAGGAACGTCGTCGATACGCCACGGCACGCCGCCGGCTTTCCCAATAAGGGACGAGCAGATGTTCCCGCGGTAGTTGTCGTTGCCGAGATTGTCGACGGAGATCATCTGACTCGGCACACCGAGCTGACCGAGTCGACGTTTGAATTCCGGATAGGGATCGTCGTACTCCGCTTCAGCTGCGTCGTCCTTATCCGGGACGACGACTAGCGCCGCATCATACTTGCTCGCGTCCTGTGCGGCCTGCGAGTAGTGGAATTCCGACCCAAGCGTGTAGGTTTCTTGTTCGAACTTCGTCGGTTCTCCCTCGTACTCCGCGAGCTTCTGGAGTAGCGAGAGGACGTAGGGGCGTGCCGCGCTCTCCTCGTCCTCAGGATACATCGCCAGAATGTCGAACGACTCGGGATCCTTGTACACCCCGTAGCCCTTCCGCTCCAGCCCATCCGCACCGTAGAACCCGGTTTTCCCGCCACCAAAACGGAGATTCGAGTCACCGCGGATTTCTTGTTCTCGATAGCAAGTGTTCGTGGGTTGCGGGACAGGGTCGAATCCGAAGTAGGGTGTCGAGCCGAACCCGTCCACGAAGGATGTGACGACACTGAACCGCTCGTCAGGTTTCATCCGACTCTCCCGGTGGATGACCTGAAGGAACGGGTCGTCGACTTCGGCGAGTTGGTCGAACGTCGGAATAACCTTACAGTACTTCAGGAGCTGCGGGAAGATCGAATCCTCGCCGCTCCCGTACTGCAGATCAGCGATGACCGGGTCGCCGGCCCGCATCGAGTCGATGACGTCCTGCTCGACGTGCTTCTCGTGGTACTCCGACATAGGGACACCCGGCCCGTCCAGCACATCGTCGTAGTCCATGTCGATGATCTCCTTGACCGTCGCCGTGCGCGCACTGTCGTACAGATCCGTATCGTGCTCGACAGTTACTTCGGCGATGTCGTGTCCGCGTTGCACCCACTCTGCGGCGGAGAACGTCGATTCCAAATGGTACGCGACATTCACGCCACAAATCACGGTCCCGTCAGCATCAACACGAATCCGGCACTTGTACTTCCGATACGCTTCGAACAACCCGCTGTTCGCGGTTCGCTGCGGTGTGGGCTCGATGATCGAATCGATTCCAGACACCTCAAAGCGACCAGCAACAGCGCGCTTCACGTCCTGCTTGACGAACTCCTGGAGCGGTCCGTCGTCCGTGTACGATCGCGCCTCCAGGGTCGTCTTGTCTTGGTGGATGGGTTCGACAGTGTACCCGTGGATCGAGATCGTGCTGTGGAGCTTTTCGGTCGCGTAGATACGCCTCCGGGACGCATCTGCTGTCGTGACTGGGCTGTTGCTCCGTAACTGGTAGTAGTTCGCTGCTTTTGCCGTAAACCCTTCAATCCCGTTCGTGAAGTCATCCGGGTCGATCCCGCCGCTCCCGGTTGCGCGGAGTTCGTATTCGTGGACGGTGACTTCTGGTAGCTTTCCGAGCTCGAACTGTAGCAGGTAGTTCCCTTCTGACAACGGCTGTTGGTGTAACAGTTCACTGCCACCATCTGCCGTCGGCCGTGGATCGCTCGTCACTTCACTCCCTCGCACGAACTCAGACTCATCGCTTGAATCTGCCTCCGGTGAAGATCCGTTAGCGTCACTTCCGGAGGACTGCACAGCCGATGTGCTCTCTGCCCCGCCGTTCTCGGCTGCAGCAGGTGGCTCGTCAAGGGGCGTGACGATCAGGTCATACCCCGGATTCAGTTGCATCTCATCGCGGTATTCGTTCCCGACCACGTTCTCCAGCACGTACCAGCGCCCGGTCTCCCACTCGAAATCCGCAATCTCGTTATTGTGAAACACGGTCAGTTCCACTGGCGTCCCTTCGACGTCCGTCAACTGAACTTTCCGAGCGATGGCGTCGTGGTCCCACTCGTCAGTCCCTGTGACGCGCAGTGAGATATCGATCTGTTCCCCATCCTCGATGTCGGCCTTCACTGCCATCTACACCGACCAACGGACTCCCAGAATGAATAGATTATCACTAGGCGAATCTAAAACACGAAAACTGAATTTTAGGTGAAACACAGCAACATAATCCATCTACAAACGGTTTGGGGGATGCTGTATAGATAACACCGGACAACGACTAGGTCGTGAATCTTCTTCACAAACCGTGGAGAACAGCGACTTTATGATAGAATTGAAAATAGGGACATTAGGATGCGTGAATATTTGTACTAGCACAGAATAATCTTCTCTATGCTCGGGACAGGGACCGCAGAAGAGTTCATCGACGACGCCGAACACCACAACCAGTGGTGGAGTGACGGCACTTCCCCAGAACTATCGCAGGCCACAGACCTCACCCCTCGCTCTGATTTCCACCGCATCCTCAAGGAAACAAGCACCCACTACACTGACGATGTCGGGAGTCTCGTCTACGCAATTCACGGACAAACCGGCATCGGGAAAACCACACTTCTCCACCAACTCATCGCAGCCCTCCTCGACACAACTGAATTCCCACACCAAAACCAGGAACTCGAACTCACCTCCGCACTCTCCCCCAGACAAATCCTCTATCTCCCTTTAGAAGACTCTCTGTATCAGCTGGAACGCCCAGGCAACGATATCAAACGCCTCACCCAAGTCATCGACTACTTTCAGACCCACGTCGCACCCCGTCAAGGACAGAAACTCATCCTTCTCGACGACGTCCAAGCCCTTGACCTCGACGAGAACCGCAGAGCAGAGCTACTCGACCTAATCGACGACAACACGTACGTATTCCTAACCGGCAACGTCCGCGCACAGGTCAACCTCTCAAACATCGAAACCGCCAACACAGTCGATGAATTCGAAGGCCCATGGCCTATCCTCCCAATGAAATTCATCGACACCGTCCAAACCGGCGAAGGCCTGGGCGTCACATTTACTGAGGAATTCCGAACCCAACTCGAACAGTTCCAATCATCCGACTTAGACGGTCCATCACCGATCAAAACAATTCGAACCGGACTTTCCGGAACCAATTCGGAAACCAGTCTCGACACAACTGTTGAGACACTCTCAGAACTCTGCTTCGGCATTATTGACGAGGACGACCGAAACAACCTCCACGACGCCGCGCGCGCATACCTCCGAACAGGCGGCACCCTCCACCAAACAGACGACCCGTCGATCCGGAACGACCTCGCAAAATCCCACTTCCTTCTCTTCCTCTACAAAGAACTCGCCAAGCACCGATCCATTCAACAACCCGAAAACCTCCACCGACTCAGTTCCATCGCCGCCACCAACGCCGGTGAAGAACTCCAGTACACTGAGCTCAGCGATCAAATCGGCGTCGACAGGCGAACCGTCGACAACTACCTCGACGTGCTCGACGAAGGCATCGCCGTCACCGAATCCCACGACTACACCCTGCGCCGCTACCGCCGCACCCGCTTGTACCTCCGCAACCCACGCCACCTCGTCCTCCTCTCCCAACGCCAGGAACACCACGGCTTCGAAGCGTACGAACGACAAGACACCCTCAACCACGAATTCGAATACAAACTCGCCCGCACCGTCGCCTTCGACCACGCCAAACGCCTCGCCTTCAACGTCGGAGCATACGACGTCGAATACACCGAAACCGAATCCGGTCTCGCCGATTACATCCTCCACCGCAACGGGCACGTCCTCCCCTTCATCCTCTCCTACCACCCACACACTGGCAATGGCGAAACAATCGCCGAAGAATTCACCCCCGAATCCGGCCAGCACACCGAATCCGACAGTGAAGAGCTACAAGAGTTCGACTACCAGGCTCCGTACCGGTTCATCATTACCGACAGCTTGCCAAAGGAAGCCAAAGAAGACGAATCCCTGATCATCGAGAAAGACGAGACCAGTATTTGTTATCTCCCGTTCTGGTTGTTCTTACTGATCTGCTGAGAAAGTCCCTACCGTCTTGGCGACGGCCTGTTCCGTATTGCGAGTCTTGCCTCCGCAGTCCCCTTAGGAGGGATTCGGTCCAGCATTGTAGTTTGCCGGCAATCCGTCTATACCGGCGCGTAGAGTGGTCCAAGGAGGATGTTGTGACTGAGACAGATGACCTACGGCGAGAATTGAAGGCGTTTACAAGCCAGTGGGAGCAACTGGTTCCGGAGACGGTTCGATCCTGCTGCAAGTAGTTGAATACTCCATTGGAACGTAAGGAAAGTCGGGATGGACATCAACCGGCTCTTCGCATACTTCCTCGACCCGGAGCAACCACACTGAATGAACTCGGAGTTTCTCCTCACATTTCACAATTGCCTACCACTCGATGGTTTCCAAACCCTGCAGTGCCTATTTGGGGATTTTGTATAAGACGATTCTATATAATGTATAATTTATATCGCAAGCGAGTGGAACAAAGATTGCTCAACAATCCAAGCATCGGCATCTACCGGAACATTTTGGATACTTGCCTGAGCCACTACTGACATAATATTAACCCCTATGATGTACTTAACGGAATTTCACGTTGAGGCATTCAAGCCGATAGAAGAGGACAGCTTCGAGTCGATCGAAGAACTCACGGTATTGATTGGAAAGAACGACGCAGGCAAGTCGTCGTTTCTGGAAGCACTTAGGATCTTCCTTGAGGAGAAGGGAAAGCCCGACCCCAGTCACTTCCACATGCGCGAAGCGGAAGAGATCGTCTTCTCTGGCCGCTTCGAAGGAGTACCAAATGAACTCTCAGAACAGCTCACGGATTCCATCGACACGTCGGATGGGACTCTGAAAATCGTCCGAAAGTACAGCGAGAATGGGGAGCGGGCACCATCCCGAACTACACTATTGGGGGAAGACGAACAGGAAACACTAGGCTCCGGGACAATTGTAGAGGATGGCGAAGAACTTAACAAGGTACCGTCACGCGAGCGCATCTGGTCATACCTTCCCGAACCCATCTACATCCCCGCGGAGCGGAATATCTCCGAGCAGACTAAGTTCAAGTCAGATACCTGGATCGATCGTCTGCTGAGTCCCCTCCTCAACGATAGCGAGTCGCTCAGCGCAAAGCGCGAATCACTGGAGGAAGAACTTCAAGACGAGATGGGGGCTCTCTCAGAGCTGATCGAAGGCCGACTGGTGAGCCGAATGGACTCGATTAGCGAAGTGGAAGTCGACCCCGGGGCAATCGACTTGGGAAAAGCGTTCACTCCCTCGATTACGGTCAAGGATCACTCCACCGAAACGTCAGTGCCAGTCGGAGAACGAGGCTCTGGTGTAGGGAGCATGTTCGTTCTTTCACTGGTCGAAGCCTATCGAGAACGGCACGTCGACGAGGGGTACTTCCTACTCTTCGAAGAGCCCGGAGTTTGGCTCCACCCCGAAGCGAAACGTGAAATGCTGGGCTCGCTCAAGCAAATTGCTCAGTCTGGGGGACAAATAATGCTATCTACACATTCACCAATCTTCATCGATCGTCGAGGACGTGGTGACCTCCATCTCGTGCAACGAGAAGACGGAATAGCATCAATACGGATGATCGACGAGGACTATCTCTCCGCCGTTGAGGAGCTTGGCGCTCGAAACAGTGACATCCTCCAAAGCGACTTCGTTATCTACACCGAAGGCCCCAGTGACGCGAGTATTCTCAGAACCGTGGCGCGAGAGTACATAGAAGACTGGGAGCGGAAGAACATCACAATTCAGCACCTTGGGGGGACAGGTAACATCCAGAGCTGCAACCCAGAAGACTTGCAAGGAATCAATCACAACTTCTGCTTCTTGCTGGACAGCGACCGCCGGCACGAAGATGCCTGCCCTTCAGATACCGTACAACAGATTCGAGACGACTGTAGAGGACTTCGAGCATTCGTGCATGTCCTGGAAAAGCGGGAGATCGAGAACTACTTTTCGCCGACTGGAATCAACCAAACGCTCGGTCTCGATGTGGGGCCAGATTTCGTTGGAGACTATGACGACATCCCCGAGAAACTTCATTCCGAGATTGTAGAGACGCATATTGGGGAGGAGGGAGCATCCGTAGAGGACCGACAGTGTGACGTGTGTGGCAATATCGCTGCTCCTGACGCTGGCAGGCAATACGACAAGAAGCGGGGCACAGAAATCGTCGAAGCGATGTACGGGGAAGGTGAAGAAATCGTAGAACTACATAATTTCTTGGATCGTGTCACCGATCGGTTGTGATAGTCATTCTCCGACGGCTTTTGTTAACGTTTTAGCAACCTTTCTTCGAATGTTTCCCATTTGAGTGACTAGGCTATCTACAACTCCTGTCGAGTATGGTGGCTGAAGTACGGCTCCCGCTCCTGTGCCGATTGGCGAGTTTCCGGATGGCGTCGCCGGCGGCCTCGGCTTCGCCCGCGCCATTTACGAGAACTTCGAAGCCCTCCGCCGAACGCGCCCGCGATCAACTCCGCGACTGCAACTGCGGCCAACTCAACGGCTGCCCTGCCTGCACCTTCGACGAAAACTGCGGCAACGACAACAAACCCCTCCTCCGCGCCTCCGCCATCGATGTCCTCAACCAACTCCTTGGCGACGAAGACCGAGAAAACCTCGCCGAACACCTCTCCGACGACGAACACGGCGGCGGCTGCCGCCCAGTCGTCTTCTACTAATCACCGTCTGCTGAATCATTACTCTACCATCTGGTGTGCTACAGAACTAGCATTTCCATCAGCCCGTTATTTTATCACACCACCTACAGAACCAACCGATAATAATGACGCTCGACCCGCAATGGAGCGAGCGATTATCCAATACCGGGCCTCCAGAACAGCCACTCCGGGCTGATAGCGTCCGTAATGGAATCGCAAGCACAATTGCCCGAGGGATCACTACAGACGTCCGCGCACGGGGACGGTACCTTTCGGGGTTTTGCTGGGCAATGTATCGAATTTCGACTGCGCCAACGACTGCAGATCTTTCCAGGTCAGAAAAGCGTCGGGTTCTGAAAGGCTTCGAAGAAATCCTCGCGCTCGCAAGCTATCGACGTCAGCAAGTCCATGGCGAAGTCCGAGACGGTCTCTCAGGATTAACGGGGAAAACGAACGCCTCAGACGACGGTCTGTACGAAGCGAAAAGCATCGATCTCTCTTCTTTCTCGCTGTTGGACAAGAGCCAGTATGCAATTCGAGGATTCCAGTCCAATCTTGGGAACTTCTCGTTAAAAAACGGAGAGTTCGCTCTCACGGCTGCGGGACGGTCACTCGCAGAGAGTTTAGATGCCGTTGCGGGCGAGTATTTCGACCAGATACTTGACGCCGTTCAGACCGGCCAAGTCTCGCTTGACCTGCTTGATGAACTAGCAGATGCATTCACTCATCAGGGATGCTTTACTGGTTCAGATAATCAGTCTGAACGAGATTCCCTACAGCGTGTAATTCTTGGACTCCTCACTTGGGACGATCGAGAACAGACTGTATCGCTCGCCGAGTGGCCTTCCCAACTCAATATCCCCATTGAACAGCACTATCGATACCTGATTTCTGAAGAACGGCATTCAAACGATTTGAGGGATGCTGTCGTCGGTGGTGTTCACTACTTCCGACGTGCTTGGTGTCTGTCTATTTTGAGAGCCCACCAGTTGCTGCAAGGTAGTCCCAGCCAAGAGGAACTCCAATATGACGACGTTGACGCTGAGCGATTTCACCCGTTCCGTCCAATCGGACGCACATACTTCCTTCAAGTACTGTTGGCCCACGCACTACGATCTCAACTATGGGGGCTGTCTGCTCATCTGGAACGTGAAGCTCCTGGCGGCACGTCCCGCTCGGAGCTACTCTCGGGGCTGAAAGAACCGATAATCGTAGACGAGGCAAACGCAGTTCTTCAGACCGAAACCATACTTGAAGATGGACGCATGAGTCAGTCCGCAGTTACGAAGGAACTGCTTCTTGCAGGCCGCGTGACGCCCACTACCTACGAGACCGTCGTTCCGGAGACAACTGCAACAACCAGCACAACGCTGGGAGAGATTCAAGAGTGGTTGGACTCAAATCTCGCTGGGGAATGGCGACCAACGACAGACTCCACAGTGAATTGTTGGACGCTACTCCACGCGACTGAGCACAGCTTTGAGGGGGTTGAAGCTGCCTCCTCGCCGTCCGAGGCGTTTGACGCATTGAGCACTCTCGTCGCTCGGAGTTTAGTCCAACTTCTCGCGGTCGTCCGGCAGTACAACCACTTGATCGCCCATGATGACCTCTTCAATCAATATATGCAGGCTCAGTACGGGCGGAGACCCTCTTCAATCGTCCGAACTGCCCAGTATGTGAGCAACATTCCCCCAGACACGCCACTCCTTACTGTTGCACGCGAGGTGTTGGCGGATCGGGTTATCGACGTTCACAATCAAGTGATTCATGACCGGCTTGGAAGCGGACCGATTTCACTTGTGTTCGGTGTCGGGGCAGATTCTGGTGGTGAAGCAACGCAGTACAATGATGATACACTATACGCTGCAGGAGGGACGAAACGACCCGGGACCCAAACCCTCCGTTATAATGACCTCCGTCGGCTCATGCGGGATGCTGGGTTGTTAACGTACACTGAGGACCGAGACCTCTGGGTACCGACGCAAGATGGAGAGGTCATCCTCGACCGGTTCCGAGGTGAACACGTGTGAATCTCATCGAGGCCCTTGGCGGTGCAGACGTAGAATACGCAGTCTGCACCACGTTCCCATTTGAGCCGCTTTTTTTCGGAAACTACGCAATTGACCCGCTGCAAGACGCGGGCGTCGTCACACCGGTCGTCCTCATGGACGGGCAGAAGTACGAACAGTTAGCCCGTCGAAATCAGCTATCGAGTCGCGCAATCGGCAACCACTACTACCTAGAGCCAATCAGCGTCAGCGGCACATTCCATCCAAAAGTTAATTTCCTCGCTGGAGAGGAGGCATGTCACGTCGGGGTCTCCTCGGCCAATCTTACCCTTGGAGAATATTCGACGGCAGCACAACTTGGACGAACGATAACGGTTCCAAAGGAATTGGACGACGAGGAGTCACGTCCCCCAGAAGCGATTCATGTAGCAAAAGATTTGCGCCGGTTTATGCAACATCTTGCCACCGATCACGTCTCAGGACATGACGTTCGGACGCAAATCGACCGCGCAGTGAATACGAGCGAGTGGCTGGAAGATCTCAACCGACCGACTGAGGTCTCCGGTGGCTTCTTCCACAACCTCGAAGAGCCGATTCTCCAGCAGGTCATTAATGAGCTAGGTGACGTCACTACCGCAGTGTTCTTCGCGCCATTCTTTGGAAGTGAAAAGACCCTCTCCAACATCGAGAGGATAATTGAGGCCGATCAGTACGAACTGCTCGTTTCTGATGGGAATACACACCTCAACCCTAGCGATGCAGTCGCAGCGTTTGGTGACGACGCCACGTTTCGACCACTTGAACACGACACCCCTCGCTGGATTCACGGCAAAGGACTACTGCTCGAAGGCCCTTGGGGCAGAGCAACACTCTATGGAAGCCCAAACATCACCGGTCGTGCTCTCCTCGATACAGTGTCATCGGGGAACCTTGAAGCCGCCCTGCTCTCCATAACCAACGAAACGCACGGTGAATCATCGCTGTGGCTTCAATCGAGCTTCCCTGCACACCCGGGCCAGCAGCGCAACCCTGACTCGTTCGACTTTGCCGAATACACGCCGGCAAGCCGGGAGAATTCGACAGCTAAGCTAACTCTCCACGACGCGCGTGTCGAACGCTTCGAAAGTGAGATGATTACAGCACGGTTCGTCGCACCAGAAATCGACGACGGAGATACTGTCATTCTCGAATCGGACGGGGGAGAAACCCTTCAGATCGACTGGCAACGAGATAGTGATGATGAGCAAGAAGGTGTTACTATCTCGCTTCCAGAAGCATGGGCCCAGTCAATCGTTCGCCTCCGACTCTCCGATGAGGTACACTCGAAGTTCCGCCAAATCACGACGGAACCGACCGAGGGAACCCGAGAAGTAACCGAATTGCTACGGAGCGACGGCCGGGCGGGGATCCAGTCGCGCGTAGATGAGGCCCTCTTTTTTGACGTCGGAGTTGCGACTGCAGCCATCTCCCAAGCAGCGTCTAAACTCACAGAAAGATACCAGCAGCGACAGGACAACCGAGATGCCCCAATAGCTGATCAAGACGCCGGGGAAGGAAGCTGGGCAACTGGCGGCACTCGAATCACAACAAAGCGACGAAAACCGCATTTGGAGCTCAAAGACGGGATGGACTACGCTCAGAAACGAATCGAAACGCTTCTCCAAGAACCACCAACGGTCCGCTCAGTCGAAGAGCTCTTCGATCACTTCGACAACCTCTGGTACTATATCAATAAAGGATTAATCCGATCTGCACTCTCCCCACAACTCCAAACGGGCGACGACCCATACGAAACGGAATTGAACGTCGAGAGGCTCCACTCAATCTGTGTAAGTCGGGTTCAGACAATTATTTCCTCTCAATACCTAGCACGCAGTAGAACTCGTCTCAACCAAATCCGTCGAATCGAACCAGACACGACCGCTGACGTGCTCGACAGAGACCAGCTGACAGGCGTATTCGCCGTCCACCCGGCGACCCTTCTATCCCTGATGGAATGGCACGATGACGCCTTCGTTGAGCGGTTCGGGTTCCTCCGACACTACCACGAAGCCCTCACAGTAGCTGATCCGCTCATTGGAGAGCTTCTAATTAACGGTGAACACATCTCACGACGGATGTCTGAATTTGAACGCACCTTAGAAGACCAACTTTCTGCATTTGGCGACCGAGTTGACCGTGACCTCTCCTTACCGGGAGACCTCGATGTCGGACTCGAATTATTGTTCTACGGGTTCTGGTATCGAGAACTCTCACAGCAACGCGACACGGACTTATTCGACAATCCCGCCATCTTCGAACACTACAATCCTGCTGGACTAGCCGAAATGGCACGTATCGCGCTTAGGGGAAAGCAGAGAGTCGAAGACAGACGGGAGTACGAGGGACTACGAAAAGGGACGTTCGACCCAATCGTTCGGCTAATGGAAGGAGCGAACGACCCAACACCACAGTTGGAATCGATCATTAGCTACACCGACTCGATATAGAGACATTAGCATCGAGTCTATATCCAGCTGACCCCTGCTTTCTGCACAAGGGTCCCCGTTTGAACGGTTAGAATGGTCCTCAGACAGCCCACTTTAATGACGACAGGTTGAGAAAGGGTATAGCAATGGCAGCTACTCTCAACGAACCTACCGTTCTCGCTGCCGCGAAGGACACTCTCTACCCTGATCTCGATACGAGCCCGGACCATTACGCTGTCACTGAAACCCAGTTCACCAAGCCGACGTGGGGCGGGTGGGAAATCCCGGACGATCTGCGTCGCCGTCTCGCACCATACAACACGATTCGTCTCGCCGACGGTGAACCTGACCTCCTCGGCGTCGGGATGCCCGCACTCGAAGTCCTGAACGCAGACGCCACGACAACCCCTGTTGCTGTTATTGAAGCGAAAGGCCACAACAGCGACCCGAGTGCTGCCGACGTCCGGCGCGGCATCAATCAGGCCCACGGCCACCTGTCCGAAGTCAACATCGGGTACGTCGCTGCCCCCAGACAGAGCATCTCTGACCAGGCACGTGCCCTCGCACGCGATCTGAATGTCGGCGTCATCGGCGTCGAAAGCCCATACGACGCAACGCTCATCGAACCCGCTCGTGTCACCGGCGTCGGCGACTTCTCCACTACGATCAACGCAATCCGGTTTCAGGCCACGACGCATCAACTCACCGAGGGCAGTTTCCCAGTCAATCACCCGAAGAACTACCTCGGCTACGCACTCGCGCTCACAGCAGATGGCGATACACACAACCTCTACTCTGATCACGTCATCAACGGCGTCTCAGATGGCCGCCGTGGCGCAATCCTGCTCGGCTTGGTCGATACCCAACCTAACGGGGAGACACTAACTCAACTTGGAGCAGAAGTCGTCCGCTTCGCACGCGATCAATACGGCAGTCTCTCGGCAGCACTCATCCAGTTCGACGCTTGGTGGGGGAAATCAACTCGATTCACCGATCTCGCTCCTCGCTGGGCGCAACTGGCGCGCTCAATTGCCATTCAGTACGACCCAACGCAACTCATCATCGAATCACTCGAACGCCTCCATCACCGCGGCATCAAACCCGCAACCATCGACGACGTCGCCCACGAGGCTTGTCGTCTCAACCAACCACTCTCCGTTGAGGTGTTCTTCACGCAGACCCGACGCGAAGACGTTCTCACCGCCGATGGTGATATGGATGAATCAGAGCTTGCTGACCCAACCGTGTACAAATCAGGCATTCACTTCCAATTCAAATACCACCTCTATCACATCGGACTGCTCACAGAAGGCGGGACTGACGACAAAGACGAGGTACTGTCTAACCAGTGGGAGCTAAACCAGGTGGTTGAATTCTAACGGCATCGCAGTATCTACAGTTCACTCCTCACTGGACTCACTCACTTCGGCGATGAGATTCCCGAATCGTTGCAGCAAGACTTCCGCGTTCTCCTTGGTTGTTGCCGGCTGGTAGTGCCCATCTGTGTACTCTGCTAGTTGAATACTTGGGTGAGCTAACAAGTTGAGCGACTGTTCGATGACGTGCGGTTCAGGGACTCGCTCTTCATCGTACATACCTTTCAAAATCAACCGAAGGCGATCTGACGTTCCTTCTTCTGGATCTGCTCGTTGCAGTGCTTCTACCACGGCTAGCAAGTCCTCAGTACCCCCAAGACGAATCCGTAGTTCATCATCGATCTGATCAAGCCGGTCGTCTTGGAACGCACCCGGTTCAATGAGATGCTTCGAGAGGTCTTCGGGTGGGATGCCATAGGCCTCACGCCGTTCTAATAGTGCTTGGAGGTGATCAGTCGCAAGGAGAACGATTCCTTGCCGGTCTGCATCTTCAATTGCTGCCGGAGTGAATCCGGGCGCAACAACAATCGCATGATCGGCCGAATGCCGCTCTTTATGCCCTTGAATCCGCGTTGCATCCGGCGAGGCCAGCGTCCCACTGCTTCGCGCCTTTACCTCAACGACCGCATGAACCGGAGCCGTAATTTCAATATCCGTATCGTCCCCGCCTTCGATCCACCGCGCTTCGAACCCCAGCCGCGAGAACGCCTTAGCGACAAGTTCTTCCAATACCTCATGTTTGCCACCGTCTCGACTCGCCGTAACGATACGCTCCCCTAGATCCGGTTGACCTTCCTCTTCGGACTCTTTCTCCAACGGCTCCTCATCGAACTCATGCACCCGAACACCACTCCCGGTCAACTCGTTAATCGCGGTTTCAACGGACTCATACGCATCCTCTATCTCACGAAGCCGCGTATCCGAGACCCGACTGAACCCCTGCGGAATATAATTCTCTTTGTACCCCGCGAGTTCGTTGAACGACTCCACGTCGACATCAATTTCCTCCACACCAGCCAAGAAAACTAAATACCGCCACGGACTTTCGGGATCCCACGGATTCCCCTCAGTACGCCAGAGATGCTCCGCCAACTCAAGATCATCACGCGTCCGAACAACTGTCGCCTGCGCAATGTACCGTCCATCCCGATAGATTAACGCAATGTCCCCACCCTCCACGAACTGCCACTTCGAATCAACTGACGTCCCCCAAAGATGTACCTTCTCCGTCTCTGAATCAGTAACGGCCTCAACTTCTGTGTCAGAAAGATATCCCTCAAATTCCACTGGATCATGACCTCCCTTCACAGACTGCAGATAATCCTGATAGGCATCCTCACGTCCAGCTGTAATAATGGCAATCCCCGTCATTCGTGTGTAAGTAAATAACTACCCGGTCAGGAGAAAAATCATAGGGGTAGACAGGGATTCTATCGATTACTCTGTCTTCTGAATTTCGGTACGAATGTCGGAATTGCCCATCACTGAAGTGTTGGACTACGAAGCAGCGTCCACAACAAACATCACACTGTCCGACACGCATTATATCTGGAGATCTGTTAATATGGGCACACTTGTCATCGACATTGAAACCGCGAGCCCGTTCGAAGAGCCGCCTGAAAATTCGAACGACACCCAATACTTCGAACTCTTCGCTGTCAGCCTCGCGTACGCTGACGACCTGAACGATACACCAGACACCGAAGTGTTGTTTCGGCGCGGCGACTGGGACGACCAGTATACGATCGACCTATACGAGCGCCTCTTCGAGTGGTCTGATGACCGCAGCGTAAATCGTCTCCTCACGTACAACGGTACCTGGTTCGACGGCACGCACTTGCTGAACTGGGCCCGCGGCATCGACGATAGTGCTGGCCACAACTTCTTGACACGCACAGAGGCCCTGTTCGAGAACCACATTGATGTCGCGCTCGCAGCTGCCGACGAGTACAAAGCCGAACTCTGGGACGACCAGCACGTCCTTCCTGACTGGAAAGTCTACGATCTCGCCGGCATCGATAACGACAGCGTCTGGTACGATGACTACGACTTCCCCGACACATATCTCTCTGGGATCGATGCGAAAGCTGTCCAAGGCAAGCACATCGGGCAAGTCCTCGGCGACAAATACGTGCAAAACGTCGAAGCTGGCATCGAACATACCAGCGTCCACCGCGAACTCACACAACTCCTCAAAGACTACTGCCTTAGCGACGTCGCAGACCTCATCGACCTCTACACAGCACTCGGCGGTTCTGATCTCGACGACACCTACCGGCGGACCGTCGCAAATATCAACTAACGTTCTATAGCAATCTGTGATCTAAACCTATTTCTGGGAGGTTTTTTACACGATCCGATCCAAATATACATTCCCACCGTTTTAGCGACCGATCACCAATGTAAAATAACAGAATCCACCGTTCACCCGATGATTATATCACCGTTAGATGTCAGGTTACTCATAGTGACCGAGAATATCTTGCGAGCGCCTGATCCAGGCGAACTTGTTGAATTCATTTCGAACGGGCACGAGCGAGGATATCTCGTCACAATCCACGCGAATTGCAGTGTTGAATTCACAGGGAACCGAGAAGGCGAGATCGGTCCGGGGGACCGCGTCATTCTGTGCAAACGAGATGGTGCGGTCGCCGTCCACCGGCCCAGTGGTGCACGCGCTGTCGCTCGCCAAGGTATCCGAAGTTCGTTTGAAGTCTTTCTTGAAAGCGATGTTCCCGTTATCTACGCTGCAAAAGGAAGGAACGAGAGTATTCGAGTTGATATCCATGAGCCAGTGCTTGTAATTCAGTACGCGGCCAACGATGATGCCGCACTCGTTGAGAACCAGACTGAAGAGCAAATGCACGCGTACATCGAATCGAATCCAGAGACAATCGAAGACAACCTCCGAATCATAAGCCACGAGCGAGGCACGCCATATGGTCGTATTGACTTCTTTGCTGCCGATTCCGACGGGAATAACGTAGTTCTCGAAATTAAGGCAGCAGCTGCAAAGTACGAAGATGTCGATCAACTCCACCGATATGTCTCGCATTTCCAGAAAACAAAAGAGTCTACAATTCGAGGGATCCTCGTCGCCCCTTACATTGGCGAGAAAATCCAAAACTTACTGCGAGAACATGGATTAGAATGGGTCCGGATGGAAGAGTACGAGAAAACCCATTTTGCACCTGGTCAGACGCTAATAGATGAGTGGGAATAATCCACCTGATTCGATATGGGAATCTCTGCATTTCATCAATCTAACCCTCCTGTTGAGAGGTTTCCGCGAGATCAATCGTCGTCACACCACCACGAAACGCCCGGACGAAGGCCTCCTCCCGTCCCTGTTGTCGTCCAACTACTGGAGATACTCACCGACTGTCAAAGTCGGAGTCTCTAAACCAGTAACGCGGGCCCGGTCGTCTCCTGGTTTTATCAGAGGACCCTCTCCTCCGTAGCCGTGTATTCTACCGAAGATGACCCTCATGATGAAGAAAACCTCACGCCTGATTGAAACACCTCTACCACTATCCGACTTGGACCTCCCACTTACACCCACTCAAGCGCCGTATTGTGCTGGGCGACATACTTCGGCTTCAAGCTATCATCCGGAATCGAGATCCGTTCCCCTTCCCGGTCGATAATCGTCCGTTGGAGCACATCACTCTCGGTCTCGAACCTCGGATTCACGCACAGCCGGTAGTCCTGATCGATAGTGAATAGCCCCCGATCGAACGCCGCGTGATGCGTCTTACTGAGCGCCAACACGTTCGAGAGATCAGCCCTGTGTTCCGGATAGCCACTCCACGACAGGATATGTGCCACGTCCAACAGGCCGGGATGATCCACCCCAGAAATCGGACACGTACGGTCATGACGGGACAGCACCGTCGCGCGGAACTCTGGATCGACCGACCGAGCGTGGACCGTTGCTTCGTACGTCCCAGCACGCATCCCGGCATCGCTCACCGACGGCCTCCAGTCCGAATCAGCCCACTCCTCCACCGCACTCTCAACGAACTGTAAACCGTCATCCGCCAACGCGTACTCGTTGCCGCGCTTCTCAACGAGGTTCATGCTTCGCAGCCAATTCACCCGCTGCTTCGCCATGTCCGTCTCTCCGCGGCTCCACCCTAACTCCGGATGCGTATCAAGCTGCTGCTCACTCACCTCTGCGAGCGTCATTGGACCAGCAACCAACGCATACAGGAGACTCCGTAACCCGACGTTCCGATCACACATAATTCGCAGCAGCTCCGCCACATCATCCTGCTCAACGTATTCTCGACCAGCATCACCGAGGTTCCAGTGCTCGTTCGCTTGGTGAAGAAACCCGACCTGCTGGAGATAACTCACCCGCCGCATAATCGAATCCCGACTCGACACATTTGAAAACGAACCGCGATGCCAGCCCACGAGTTCATCCGTCGTCGGCTGATGCGCTTCAACGAACGCAAGAATCGCATCCAGCGTCTCAACGTACCGTGTCCCACCGCCAAACATCGGGACGATACTACGGAGCCGATCCAAAGGCATGACGAAACAGTGACAGAGCAGGATGATGATCCTTTCCCCCGAGAGATCTGCCCTGAAACTGGTCGAGACTGTTGGGGACTATGCTTTTGAGGAGTCGTCGATTGGTGGTCGCAAGTCACGCCACCGGAAATCAGCCGTCTCACCTGAATCAAATGTAATCCGGTAGATCTGAGCGTCCCGCTCGTCTGCGGTGACCAAATCCGCATCATCACTCAACACTGCAACGACTCGCCCCTGCTCCCCGTGATACTCCTGATGATCGGGATCAGTCTCATCAGGAATATCGACACGGACTCGATCTCCTTTCGAAAAGCGCTGCATTATCGGATGAGACGATAGAGACGGTTATCAGCACTGGGGGATCGATGAGATGTCGATTCAATTCGAGTATTATATTTTTTGCATGAATATAGAATTAAGCGATCCAATAGAGTCACTCCATTATACAGACGTGTTGACCAGCAGACTTATTCAGCGTGCGGGAAAATAGCCTTGCATCGAAATGGTACGACTCTTGCATACTAGTGATACGCATCTGGGATATCGACAATATCATTTGGATGAGCGTCGCCAAGATTTCTCTGACGCATTTGCAGAGGTCGTATCAGCTGGAATTCAGCAAGACGTTGACGCCGTTGTTCACGCCGGCGATTTATTCCATACTAGTCGACCCGGCATCACACCCCTCCAAACGGTCCTAACTGAACTCCAACGCCTACAGGACGCGGATATTCCGTTTCTACTGATCGTTGGGAATCACGAACGAACTCACGATCGGAATTGGGTTGAGTTACTCCAAGAGATTGGGCTAGCCACTCGATTAGATGCGACCGGAACCCGAGTAGCCGACACGACGATTTACGGTTTAGACCACGTCCCACCCGGGCAGCGCGATCGACTTGACTATCACTTCGAAGCTTCTGAAACTGACAGCGCCATCCTCGTTGGCCACGGTCTATTCAAACCATTCGGGCACGGCGACTGGAGTACACAGCGAATCTTATCAAAAAGCCCGGTTGATTTCGACCTCATGCTCGTCGGCGATGACCACGGAGCTGATTATCGACTCGTCAGCAGTGGTCGTCCCGAAAACAACTCCGACTCAGCAGATTCAGATAGCACACCTGAAAGTGACCAAGCAACAACGATCTCACCAAGCTCGAAGCGTATCCCACTCAGTTACGCTGGTTCCACTGAGCGGACAATGGCAGACCAGCGCGACCCCCGGACATATTCGCTCATAACTGTCCCGCCCAACGGTACTGTCGATCCTGAAGAGCACATCGACCGTCGAGTCATCGAAAACGCCCGCGAATTCGTCTATATTGATGTCCCACTACACCGCGGCGAGGGAATCGAAACCGTCGAACAAACCATTAGAGAGGAAGTCGACTCGGTGGATGACTCTGTGCTGAAAGTGACGCTAATGGCTGCTGATGATGAACCACCGGTTTCTGACTCACCGCCAGAAGATGATGATAACGGGGACGAACCAGATCGTGTTGTCCACGAACGGGTTCCAGTCGGCCCAATCGAGAATTTAGGTGCCGAACTCGGAGCCTTGGTTACACGAGTCAGCGATCGTCGAGATCTGCTTGAGGACGAACGAGAATACCAAGCGGTCGAATTCGCAGATGTTGATGCCGCCGTCGAAGAACGCCGTGAAGACATCATCGTCACAGAAACAGCAGACCTGTTCCTCGAAATGGCGATGAATACTGATCAAACTGCAGACAGTAACATCACTGACAAAGCCCAAGAAACTGTTACAACAGTCCTTGAGCGCGAATCACCCGACGCACTCCACGTTGACGGGGCTGATGCTCCCGATACCAGTAGCGAGGGTGGGACGGCAGACACAGCCCATGAATCAGTATCGACTGCTGTTGGCGGTGGTGACGAAGTCGATAACGAGGAACTCCTAGAGAACGCACTTGAGGAAATCAACGACTGAACAGCACTAGCTAACGCTACTACTTCACTAAGTCATGCAATTTCAACGAATCCACGTTCAAAACTGGCGGTGTTTCACAGATGAATCAGTGCGTTTCGAGGACGGCGTCACTGTTCTGTACGGGAACAATGGCTCCGGGAAATCTTCATTATTGGAAGCCGCGTTCTTTGCCCTGTACGGCAGTGACGCATTAGATAGTGGTACCACCATGGACGATGTGGTGACAACCGATGAGGATACTGCTGAGGTAACGCTATCATTTGCCCATCGCGGTGAGTCCTACGAGGTCACCCGAGAAATCCGTGTTCGAGGAGACACGTATCAAGAGGCGGATCTTACCACGCCACCGGGCCAACCAGACCTTGATCAAATCGGTGCTATCGATGATCTGATTGAAGAAGAACTCCGGTTAAACGCTGAGGATTTCCTCAACAGCGCGTACGTCCAACAAGGTGACGTCTCTCGGCTTATCGACGCCACGCCGAAACAACGCCAGCGAATCATCGACAACCTGCTCCAGATGAGTAAATTGGAGCGGTATCGAGCTCGCATGGATAGCATCGGAACTGGTGTCGGCCGCGTTGCTGGTACGAAAGAAGATCAAGTCCAGGAACTTACGACGCAAATCGAGGAATATAACGAACCCCGAATCCAGTCCAGAAAACAGCAACTGCACGGGTTTGAATCTGCACTCGAAGACAGGCGAGACGCCATCACAGCAGATATAGAGGAACTAGAAGGTGAGAAAGCAGATGCTGAGGAGATTGTTAACGCACAAGAAGACGCACGAGAGACCGTCGAAGAAACTAGGGACACTGCAGCGACGCACATGGAGGACTTGGCGAGTGCTGTCTCCGAGTACCAATCGTTACAAAACGACTACAACAACGCCGAGTCCAACGTCACGCAGCACCAGGACAAATTGAACTCGCTCTTTACAGTCGGAACCGGTGATCTCACCACGGACTTCGGTGCTGTCGACGACATCGTTACAGAGGTGACAGAGAAAGCTGATGCTGCCGTCAAAAATGAAGTAGCAGACGCGACAGTGGATGGCCGCTTACAACAACCAGACACTGACCCTCGTGAGATAGCAACCTCTCTTATGCCGGAATCAAACGACAAGCCGGCGAACGAAATAGCAGCGACAGCTGATGATATCTTAACAAATGTTTCGTCAGCAACCACGCCGCTAACTCCCGCAGTAACGGGCGAGACAGAAGACACCGATGCCGATACGATTGGTACAACAGATGCCGTCGATGAAACGGCCGTTGACCCACTGACTAACCCGACTGTAGACATCGAGGTCTCGTTGGTTCGAGTGCCGACACCAGGTCTTGACATGGACCCGGAATCACTCAAACTGAGTGTCGCGGAGGACGCCCAAGACCAGACCAGAGACCTCGTGAAAAACATTCGAGAACGACTGCAAGCGCTTGAAACCGCAGCGGAGGAAGCCCGCAGCGAAGCAGACCGTCTCGAACAGGATACCCAACAACATAACCGGGATGTCGATACAGCACTTGATAGCGCCGCTACAACCTTGACCGACATTGCAAATATTCGTCAAGGCCGCAGTGAATTAGCGGACAAGCGAGACCAACTGCAGGCTGACATCGACGCCTCACCATTCACCGTTGCTACCGAAGACGAAACTCCAGACGCTGTCCTCGAAGCATTAACCGAACGTATCGACGATCGAATTGAGCGGCTTCAAGCAGAACAAGACCACTACCGCGATGAGGCAACGCGACTTGGCGAACGAATCGAGCAAGCCGACCAGTTACTCGACGAGGGGAACTGTCCCGAGTGTGGCCGTCCAGTCGACGGTGCGCCAAACGTCGAACACCGCGACCAATGGGAGGACGAACGCGACTCCGCCGAACAACTAGTCGAAGCACTTGACGACGGCATCACAGAATTAGAACAGCAAAAAGAACAAGCAGCTGACCTCCTTGCGACAGCCCAAGACCTGTACGGAGATGAGCTCACCGTCACCGTTGCAGCAACGGACACAACCACCAGCGCAATCCAAGTAGACCCAAGTACCGATCTCACTCCGCTGCACGAAGACGCAGCTGAACATCACCTCGATGCCAGAGAGGCGCGTCACGCAGCCCACGAAACGAGATTCAAAGCCGTCGTGCAACATCTCACAGCAACGATTCTAACCCGGGCAGCGGAACGCACTCTTGCACACCTCACCCGCGCCCTCGCACGAAAAGAGGTCCTGAGTCAAATTGAAGCGGCAGTCGACAAACGAACCAACGCCGAACGCGATCTCGAACTCGCCAAAACCCAACTCGAAACGCAAGCGACCGCTGTCACCGACACGCATACCGACCTACAAGAGGAAATTAGAGCGTACTCCGACGCAACGAATTCGTTCAAGCCGGAGAAGCTCCAAGAAGCTGAAGACACTGTCGCGGAAATCACAGATGAACTCGACACGCTTGATACAGAGCTTGAGGACTTACGAGCCACAGAGCGTGCTGTCAGTGAACACCTCGGTGACCTCGGTCAACAACTCAAGAAACTGAACGAACTCCGGGATACACGCGACACACGGCAACGTGAGGCGACCGCCGTCAAAGCGCTCAACAACCAAGTCACCGAGTTGGAAGAAATGTTCGTCAACCTTCGAGCGGATCTGCGGGAACAAAACGTTCACCGCCTCGAAGACTTACTTCAAGAAATGTTCGACACGCTGTACCGCAATGACGCATATGCCGACATCAAACTGGATGGAGACTACGACGCTACACTCATCGAGAAGGGCGGCGGCGAACTCCCACCAACCAAGCTCTCCGGCGGCGAGTCCGCCGTGTTCAATCTCGCGCTCCGGGGTGCAATTTACCGGCTCCTGACTGAAGGCTTCGAAGACGACGTCCCAATGCCGCCCCTCATCCTCGACGAACCAACGGCGCACCTCGACGATGGGCACGTTGACCGTCTAAACGACGTCGTCGAAGCGATGCGCACAGCCGGCGTCAAACAAACTATCGTCGTCAGCCACGACGAAGGCCTGATAGACAGTGCCGACCATCGCATCCACGTCAGCCAACAACAAGGGACGAACCGATCCGTCGCCGAACCAGAAACCGCACTACCAATTGACCTATAGCATAGAGTGCATTCGGAATGTTCAGCCCACGACTGTAGCTGTGCCATGTTCAACGATTCTTTATAGATATATGTATCAGCGATCGGTTCCACCCAAAATCGACCGCCTGTTGAATTGTTCTACGACACCCTGTAACTGAGCCGCACGCCGCCTCCACGAGACAATTCCTCTCACGTCACACTGACAGCCGCGTCCACGCCACCCCCTCCGCTGAAACCGTGACCTCCGTCACAAACGCGTCGTGATCACGGTACGCCGGTCCAACGCGTGCGGCCGGTCCCGTGTACAACACTGGTGTTCCGTCCGTCGTCTCGAACGAGTACCCGGTCTCGAAGTCATCGTCGCGCGGCCGATGCTCATCACCCACTAGCACACAGTCAAACGAGACGCGTGACTGCGCGAGCAACTCATCGAGATCGAGATCTGCAGTCGAACTGTCCCGGTACGGCGTCACCCCATCGTGGAGACACAGCACATTCGGCCCCGGCGACGCCGCGCCGAACGCGATCTCTGCCGGACGCCACCCAAGTGACTCGTACGTCCCGACATCATCGATTCCAACGTTCTCTGCCGAGATCCCGTACGCGTCAAGCGGCCCGCCAGCAACCGACGTCGGACTGGCCGATAACTCGGTAAGATACTCGTTCCGCACTTGGTCTTTCATCCACGCAATCCCATCCACAGAGTTCGAATAGTATGGAACCGCCGCGTTGTGGTCGTGCGTCCCGAGAATACAGTACACCGGAATATCACAGAGCGCCAAATCACGCAAGCTCGATTCTGCAGCATCAAGCGTCACCGCATCCACCTCGTGATCCAGCACATCACCGGTGTGAATCACCGCATCAACGTCCCGGTCCATCGCAATCGTTCGAATGCGCCGAATCGTGTCCCGACTATTAATCTCGTTAATCCACGACACCGTCTTCCCACTCCCCGTCTCCGCACGATTCTCGTACCCGAGATGCGTATCGCTCACAAACAGGACCGTCGTCTCAGCGCCAATTCCTCCGCGTCCCGTGTTCTCTCGTGCCTGGCGAACCCGCTCCGGGTCGAGCAGCATCGCCACACCATCACCGGGTTGATCAGCTGCCGGTTCAGCTGGGAATTCCGCCAACAGCGAGATCGCCCAATCAACCTCCTCCGTCGAGACTTGTACTGGAAGCACTTCTCTTGATTCCGGTGCAACAGGCAACCTTGCACCCGCGGAGACATACCGGCGATCCCCCTCTCGCGGCTTTGCCACCGTGATCGCCGAGAACTCCGTCACCCGATCCCCATTCCCATGTCGCCGCGCGTAGTCCTTCCGCTTCCCCAAATTTCGCTCTTTCTGCTGAGCGCCGTAACACGACGCCTCATTAGCCAACAACTCATCACCGTACAGCACAGACCGCAACACCAATTTCCACTCCGAATCCGTCCCAGAAGGCAGCGAACCATACAGGACCGAGAGAGAATCGTACAGCTCAGTCAACTCATTCCCAGAACCCATCGTATACAGTATCTCAATCTCGCCAAGTGATAGCGATTTCTCTCTCACGTTGGCTTCTACTTCTCAATAACCAACCAGAACTGGTCATCCTGGCCCTGTTGAAATAGCGTTGATTTGCAGAAGAGCAACTCTTCAGGCGAGATTTTGCGAATCCGGTAAGAGCTGGATTCTCAGCAAATCGACAGACGTGACGCAGGTTTCATTAAAGCCGTTTCAGAACATTGCGTTTCAGATGTACGTACCGATAATCAGTATTATTTGACTGTATTGCGACCAGACCTGTATGTCAATGTCGACACGAGAATTTGACTTGAACATGGAGGAGGTCCTAGAGGCCTGGGGGCCAGCAGACGCAGCACGCGAAATCATTGCGAACGCCCTGGACGAGGCCGCCCTCACAGACACAGATGATCCAGATATCTACAGCGATGACGGCACGTGGCATATCCGGGACTACGGACGCGGATTCCGGTACGATCATCTTACCCAGGCCGAAGACGAAGAGAAGTTAAATAATCCTGACAAGGTGATCGGGAAGTTCGGCGTCGGGATCAAGGACGCAATTGCAACTTGCCACCGTCACGGGATCGACATTACGATTCATTCACCCCACAACACATTCACGGTAAAGGAAGCTCCGAAACACGGGTTTGAAGAAATCGAGACGCTTCACGTTGAGATCCACCCGTCGGAGAAAGACATCGAAGGCACAGAGGTCGTACTGGACGGGATATCAGACGAGGATATTGTGGCGGCAAAGCAGAACTTCATTGATTACACTGACGCAGAACTACTGGAACAAACCCGATTCGGAGACGTGTACGAAGTACCTGAAAACGAGGATGCGTCGGTGTTCGTGAGCGGGCTTCGTGTGGCATCAGAGCCGAACTTTCTGTTTAGCTACAATATCACGAACACGACGAAGAAAATCAACGACGCGCTGAATCGTGAGCGGTCAAACGTGGGGCGGACAGCGTACTCAACGCGAGTGAAGAAAATCCTGCAAGCCTGTGAGTCGGAGACTGTGGCATCACGATTAGTCGATGATCTGAACAAGTTCGTGACGGGTGAGACGCACGACGAGTTAGACTGGAAGCCGGTTCAGGTCCACGCGGTCAAGATTCTGAACGCCGAACGGGACGTCGTGGTTGCGACACATGACGAGCAGAATCTCAGCCAGAACTTGTTCGACAATGCTCGCGCGGATGGCTATGAGATCGTTACTATCCCGGACCGAATCAAGCCGGATATCGAGGACGCCACTGACGTCAACGGCGACCAAATCCGTGGGGCAGAAGAATATCATGAGGAGTACAAAGAGTCGTTCAGCTACGCGTTTGTCGACGAGGACGATCTTACCGACGAAGAATTGGAAACGTGGGAGTTGCGCCACGACGTGTTCTCGTGGGTTGCACTACCGGGTGAAGATTGGGAAGCAAAAGTTTCGGAGTCGCTGCGGACAACAGATCCATCGAAGATGGTGACCTGTGAACACGACGATGAGTTGATCATCGTTCACAGAGATATTTTGATGTACGATACACAGAATTTCCTCCGGGATCTGCTGGATATCGTTGCGTTCGCGTATGGAGGGGAGGCATTCCACACGTCGATTCTAGCAGAGATCGCAGGGGCTATCAGTGCCGAATTGATCGGAGCGACTGGACAAGCGGACAGCGATCCCGTGTTCCCCGGAGAACAACCAGAAGCAGAACCGGAAGAATAGCCCCGCTACAGACTTAACCTGATTAACTCACAAGATGGGGCTTTCTCGCGGAGTAGTGAGTGACGGCGCTGTTTGGCGGTTGTGATCGCTGTAAGTGCCGAAAGACTGCGGTACGGCCCGTCCTACAATCTACCAAATTGGCTCTGCTGAATCCCCCGAGAGTTGACAAACGTATCCTAAGGAATTCTACGAACTCGGTAGGAAAATAGGATTCTCTTCACATCAACGGTTGAGGGCTTCAACCGAGCAGCCAATCTGACAACAATACTGCTACCCTCGTTCGGCTACAGACAAATAAAGCGCGTAGTTGTCGGTCAGTTCTCCAGTGTCCCGGTCTTCGGTCCGTTGGAGGTTGATTTCAAGTCGAGTCTTTTCTCCTTCGAACTCTAGAAGAGGCTTGAACAGGCTTCCGACTGCTTCAACGAACTCAGGGGATCCCGTGACTCGAATATCGGAAATCTCGGTTGGGTATTTGCTCCCGGTGAAGCCGTTCGGCTTCTCAACGACTGACTCTCGAATCTCCTGTTCAGAAGCCTCATCCAGACCGCTCAGCCAGTCGATTGCGTGTCGCTTCACTACATGCCCAGAATCGGTCGTGGGGAGTTGCTCTAACTGACTCACATAACCAAGTTGCGCGTATTCGTATTTGTACCTCAGCGCGATGTCTGACCGCTTCCAATTCGTAAAGAAAAGCTGGATTTGATTCTGTACATTTGCCAAATCTATTTTAGTGGCCACCTCAACTTGAGTACTATGTCAGGCGATTTGGTCGTGTTTAGTTAAGCGTGAAAAGTGAGGCGGGAGAATTTCGTGCTGATCCATGGCAGAAATTGCCCGCCTCAGTGGCAGTACAGACTGGATAGATTTGGATTTTGTGGAGCGTGAACGGACACCCGAGTTTGCGATGAAACTCGGTATTCAGATGCACGTTGCTGGTCTATCGCTTTCGAATACAGTTTCTATTCTTGATGAGTTGGGTGTCCAACGCTCTCGCAAAGCCGTTCACGATTGGGTGCAGAAAGCAGAGTTACAGCCAGACGGCGGAGAATCCCCGAATCAGGTCGCGCTCGACGAGAGCATGATTCGCATCAATGACCAGCAGTACTGGCTGTACGCCGCCGTCGATCCCGAGACAAAAACGTTCCTTCACATCCGTCTCTTTTCCACGTACACGACCGGATTAACAGAAATCTTTCTCCGAGAACTCCGCGAAAAACACAACGTTGACGACGCCGTCTTTCTCGTCGATGATGCTGACTGGCTCCAGACAGCTCTCCAACGACACGGCCTCGATTTCAGATACGAACGCCATGGAAATCGGAACAGTGTCGAACGTGTATTTCGAGAGGTAAAACGACGGACTTCTTCGTTCTCAAACTGTTTCAGCCACGTCGAACCAAACACCGCAGAAAATTGGCTGCAAACCTTCGCTGTCTGGCACAATGCTACTAACTAAACACGACCGGCGATTTCTCTCTCGATGCGGATGGACTTCCTTGGGAATCGGAGCGGACTGGTGCGGACTGCACCGTCTACTTAGGACTGGGTAGTGGTAGCAGGCTAGAGGTCGCCGTCACGGTGTCGGATAGCAGACCCACCAAAGAGTTCCTCCAAGACACATACACGGACCGTCGAGACGGTCGAGTCTCTCCGGTCCTCATCGTCGCTCAGTATGATGGTGGTAAGGTCGGGCTCTGTGGTCCTAGTGGCGAGGAGCCTATGGTGTTCCGGGATGTCGACGCAGGGCAGGCCCAGCGTGTTTGTGAGGCCGCTCTCGACAAACCGAACGGGAACTCCGCCCGCGACTTCCTCAAAGAGACAATCCCACAACTCTCCGAGGATCTCACAGGCGTCCACAATCAGGGGCTCCTCTCGACACACGAGTTGAAGGTCGGCGTCCCTGACCGGGAAGACTGGGGTGAGGCGGCGGAACGCGCCAAGGAGGTTATCTCCGGTGATCCCCGCGAGATGCTTGAGGGGCTCAACTACACCATCGAGAACACTCCCGGCCAAGGATCCGTCTTAAAACACGCGCAGAATGGACGAGAGACTGCAATTGCCATCTTCCTCGAAGAGGACGAATCGTTCGAGCACAAGCAGGACCGGTTCGTCGGGGAATCCCCTGTTGCCTATGCTCTCAAGGCAGCCGAGGACCAGCACGTCGACTATGTCATCGGGAGCTCCGGAGATCAGCTCCGGCTCTACACGACGAACCCGGAGGCTGGCTTCGGCTCTCGGGGGCAGACCGACACCTACGTCGAGGTGAACACCCGCCTCCTAGACGATGAACAGGTGGCATACCTCTGGCTCCTCTTCTCCGGAGATGCACTCCAAGAGGACGGTAGCCTCCACGAAATCATGGAGGACTCGAAGGAGTATGCCACTGGGCTGGGTGAACGGCTCCGTGAGCGTATCTACGACGATGTGGTCCCGCAGTTGGCCGAAGCGCTGGCCGAGGCCCGTGACCTCGATGACCCAGACAAGGACGATCTCCAGGAGACCTACCGGATGGCGTTGGTCCTACTCTACCGGCTGCTGTTTGTCGCCTACGCCGAGGACGAGCGGTTCCTCCCACGCTACCGAAACAACCAGTACGACAAGTACTCCATCAAGCAGAAGGCCCGCGACATCGACGAGGGGATGGATTACGACGAGAATCTCACCATCCTCTGGGACGAGGTCATGACGCTCACTCAAGCTATCCACGAAGGCTCCTCCAATCTGGGCCTGCCCGCCTACGACGGGCGACTTCTCTCGGACGACCCCGAGTGGACAGAGGCCGGACATCAGCTCTCTCAAGTCCAGCTCACAGACGCAGAGTTTGGCCCAGCGCTAGAGGCGCTGCTGATCGACGAAACTCCGGACGGATGGGAGGGTCCGGTTGACTTCCGCAATGTCGGCGTTCGTGAGTTCGGCGTCATCTACGAAGGCCTGCTTGAGTCCGAGCTCTCGGTCGCAGACCAAGACCTCGCCATCGAAATCGAGGACGGCGACGAGCAATATGTGCCTGCAGACGATGAAAAAGAGGTCGTCATTGGGGAGGGTGAGGTGTACCTCCACGGTCAGTCTGGCGAGCGCAAGGCCACCGGCACGTACTACACAAAGACACGCTTCGTAGAGCATCTGCTGGATTACTCGCTGGAGCCAGCACTTGACGACCATCTTGACCGTATCGACCGCATCCGCGAAGAGGAAGGTGATGCGGCCGCCGCAGACGCCTTTTTCGACTTCCGAGCAGCGGATATTGCGATGGGCTCAGGGCACTTCCTCGTCGGTGCTGTCGACAGAATCGAGAAGGCGTTCCGTAACTACCTGCAGGAGACCACCCTCACCGGTGTCGAAGAGGAATTGGACAATCTGAAGGACGCCGCGGAGATCGCCTTCGAGGACGAAGAGTACACGCCCGACATCGAACGGAGTCAGCTCCTCCGGCGACAGATCGCCCGCCGCTGTATCTACGGCGTCGACATAAACGAGCTTGCAACGGAACTCGCGCGTCTCTCACTTTGGGTTCACACCTTTGTCCCAGGACTCCCGTTGACCTTCCTTGACTACAACCTCCAGTCTGGAGATGCACTCGTCGGCGTCGGCACGCTTGGCGAAGTCAGCAACGAACTGGGGATGGATGAAGATCAGGTGACGCTGGGCAATTTCGACAGCGGTTCTGGTATCGTTGACGAACTTGATGAGGAGATTCAGCGGGCGAAGAATGTCTCGGACACGAGCGCGGAGAAGGTGCAGGAGGCGCGCGAGACGCGGGACCGCATCGACGATTCGCTCGCACCCGTTCGCGCACGGTTGGACATCCTCACGGCTGCCCGAATCGACGACGACATCAATACGAATGTTGCCACTGACAACGGTATTGACGACCCAAGAGATCTCTCGACCTACGAGGACGCCAAGAAAGTACTGGAGCCGTTCGATGTGTTCCACTTCCCGACCGCGTTCCCGGAGGTATTCGAGGGTGACCGCGCTGGATTCGATACCATCGTGGGGAATCCACCCTGGGACAAGGTACTCTTCGAACCCCAGCAGTTCTGGGTGACTCGTCATCCAGGGCTTAACGCACTCCCCAAGACCCGGCGGGACGACCACATAGAGGAACTACGTGAGAAGTTCCCCTGGCAGGCCGAAGAGGAAAAGGAGGAAAAGGAGCAGCGCGAGCAGTACCAAGAGTACGTCGGCAACTCTTTCGACGACCAAGGCCGGGGGCACTATGACTACGCCAAACTGTTCGTTGAGCGGGCGACAGATATCCTGAATGACGACGGAGACCTCGGTTACGTATTGCCTCGACAGTGTCTCGTCCTTGGCGGCTGGAAGCAACTCCGCCGCCGGCTTATCGAAGATTCTGAAGCAACTGTCCTGCAGGCTCGGAATGCAGGCGAGTGGATTTTCGAGAACGTCGAGGCACGATATATGATTGTCCTCATCACTTCTAGACCAACTGAGGAAGAGGTGGGAGCACACGTTTGGCCAGCTATTGAGGAGGAACAGGCGATGGATGATGTTTCACTCTCGAACTCTATTTTCCTCACTTATGACGATCTCGCCAGTTTAACTACGGAAAGTCGGTTGGTTGTGCCCTGGTTCAACAGCGACGGTGCACGGGACGTGTTCCCGAAGATGGAGAAACAGCCGCGACTGTCGGACGAAGACGGTTGGTTTACCGGTATCCATGACTCTCGGTGGGATTTCCGTGGCTCTGGGCGGCATAGCCACATCTCCAACAGCGAGCGAGAGCCGCATCATTGGCGGGAGTTCATGACCTGAAGTGTGGACCAGTACAGTATCAATGAGGAGAAGGAGTTCCGTCGGTTCGTCGATCCGGAGGAGCTCCTCGATGAGGGGGAAGACCTGGAAACTAAGGATGCCGAGGTGCGCCTCAGCTCAAGTCACCCGACGGTTACGTTCCGTCACGTCTCCCGGAACGACGACACGCGGACGATGATTGCGACCGTGCTCCCCGAATCCGAGTTCGTCTACTGTGCGGGTTATGTCCACGCCGTTGACCATGACTCCGAGACATCTACCGAAGACCTGCTGGCTCTCCTCGGATATTTCAACAGCTTCACTGGGGGATGGTGGGCCCGGCGAATCGTCGACCGGCACGTCACTGCACCAGTTATCAACAACATCCCCATTCCCGAGTGGGATGAGGATCAGATTCAGCAAGTCGCTAACTTGGCCGGAGAGCTGACCAAGCGGAATGGAATCAATACCCTCCCCGGGGGTAATCCGGTCCCGACTGGTAGAGACACAGACGAATTGGAAGAGATGGAAATTATCGCCCGCATCGAGGCTTTGGTCGCAAAAGGTTATGACATAGAACGGGAGGAACTGGACACGGTTCTCAGTGACTTCACAACGAAAGCCGCGTCGAACGATCTCCGAGACCGAATCCAAGAGTTGGTTGCGGGTGATACCGCGGAAGCCGCTTCCCTTGTTGAGGACGATGACTGAACGGCCACAGTTCGTCGACAACCGGAACGGGAACACCCTCACCGCCGCCATCACAGAGTACCTCGATGGGCTCGGCGGGGAACTCGTCGACTCGCCTGACTTGGACGTGGTGACGGGCTATTTCAACCCGCGAGGATACTTTTCGATACGTGAAGGCTTAGACCAGGTCGGCGACGTTCGCTTGCTCATCGGTGCCCAGCCTGACGATGAGGACCGCGAGGAGTGGCGCAAGCCCGGTGACCCCATTGATGACGAGCAGTACAATCAAGAGCGTGTCGACGAGGTGTTGCAGTCACTCGACGAGGATCTCGCCCGGGACCGCGACTTGCTTGGCTTCTCGGAGAATGTTGACGAGGGGTTGCAGGACTTAGTCGACTGGCTCCGCTCAGACGCTATCGAAGTTCGACGCCACGAACAGGGGTTCGTCCACGGAAAGGCGTATCTCTTCGAGGGGGGAAGCCACGGTGTCATCGCAGGCTCATCGAACTTCACCGGCGCGGGGCTGAACTCCAATTTAGAACTCAATCTTGGCTCTTACCAACCCTACGTCACACAAGAGGTCAACCAATGGTTCGAGGATCTCTGGGAAGAGAGCGAGTCCTACGACCTCGCCTCGTTGTACGAGGAGCGCTTCAAAGCCTTCGACCCGTACTTCATCTACCTGCGAGTGCTTTACGAGCGCTATGGCGACGAACTCGATGAAGAGCGTGAGGAAGAGGGCGGGATCCAGCTTGCCAACTTCCAAGAGGACGGCAGACGCCGTGCCCGACGGTTCCTTGAGGAGCGCGGTGGCGTCATCGTCGCCGACGAAGTCGGCCTTGGGAAGACGTACATCGGAGGGAAGCTTCTGGAGGAGACTGTCCAGGAAAACCGTCAGCGTGCGCTCGTGGTCGCCCCCGCCTACCTCCGGGACGGCATGTGGAAGAGCGTCCGTTCGAAGTGGAACTTCCACTACGAGGTGATCTCCTACAGCCAGCTCCGGAACGAGCAACAGCTGGGCGGTGATACGGCCTATCTGCAACAGCCAGTTGACGATTATCAGATGGTTGTCTTGGACGAGGCTCACGCGTTCCGCAATCCCAACACCCAGCAATCTCAGGCACTCCGTCAGTTGCTCCGAGGCACCCCGCCGAAGGACGTGGTAATGCTGACGGCGACCCCGGTGAACAACTCGCTGTGGGACCTGTACTACCTCCTGCGCTACTTCATCCGGAACGACGCGGCATTTGTCGATGAAGGTATTCGTTCCTTGCGTGACCGCTTCAAGGCTGCCCAGTCCGAGGACCCCTCGGAGCTGAATCCCGAGTCCCTCTTCGATGTTCTCGATCAGACGACCGTCCGGCGGACACGGCGGTTCATCAAGGAGCACTACGACCAGGCCAGGCTCCCAGACGGCGAAGGAGGCTACATCTATGTGGATTTCCCCGTACAGCACCCCCAACGCGTCGATTACGATTTTGATGATACGTTTGGGGATAACTTCTTCCAGGATATTGCCGAGGGGCTCGCTGCAGGAGACGATATTGACGAGTCAGAGCTGAAGCTGGCACGCTACCGACCTTCGTACTACCTCGATGGCGAGGAAGACGCCTCTGAGTTATCGCTGGTGGGCCTCCTTCGTACGGGTCTTCTCAAGCGATTCGAGTCTTCCTCGAAGGCATTCGCAAACACACTGGACCGGATGGTTCGACAAAACGAAACGGCTCTCAATCTCCTGAATGAGGGCTACATCCCGGATGCTGAGGCCATCGACGAGTGGGTCGAAATGGATAGCGACGAGGCGTTCGAGGAGGCCTTCGAGGGTGTCGACGAAGCACGGGTGAACGCTCAACCCCTTACGGACGGTGTCGGTGATCCCGAAACGTTCCGCGACGATCTCAAGAACGATCTCGAAATCCTCCAACGCTGGCGTGACCGTGCTGGGGCCGTCTCCCGCGACGACGACGAGAAACTCCACGCTCTACGAGACACACTACACGATGTGGTTGAGGATGCCCGTGAGGACGCCCAAGCCAACACAACTGAGGAAGAGATGTTTGAGGGCGTCTTCCGGCGCAATCGGAAAGTGCTCCTGTTCTCCTATTATAAGGACACAGTCCAGTGGGTTCTCGACTACCTGAAAGAGGCCGTGGAAGACGACGAGCAACTCTCGTGTTATCAAGGCCGCATCGCAGCGGTGACTGGCGACGGGTCGGTTGACGGTGTCAGTCGAGAGGATGCTGTTCACGGCTTTGCTCCGAACTCGACCGATGCACCAGAGGGATCAACCGACGACTACGACATCCTAATTGCGACCGACGTACTGGGACAGGGGGTCAATCTTCAGGACGCTCGGAATGTCATCAACTACGACCTCCCGTGGAATCCGATGCGGGTCGTCCAGCGAAACGGCCGTATCGACCGAGTGAACTCTCCCCACGACGATATCTTCCCTCACTGCTTCTTCCCGGAGGACCGGTTGGACGACCTGCTCGGCCTTGAGCACCGAGTTCGCCAGAAGCTCACGCAGGCGGCCCGGACTATTGGCGAGGAAGGTGGCATCTTCCCGGATATGGAGACCGTCGACCGGAATTACTCCGACAAGAAATCAGATATCGAGGCGATACGGAATGAAGAGGAGGGTGCCTACGAGCAGGGGGGGCGCGAGGCCGCAGCTTACTCTGGAGAGGAGTATCGCCAAGAGCTTCGGGAGGGACTCAACCTCTACGAGGATGAAGTCACTTCGCTTCCCTGGGCTGCCGGTTCTGGTATGCGTGGCTCTCACCCCGGCTACTTCTTCTGCGCCCGTATCGGTGAGGAGCTGTACCTCCGATTCGTTTCCGCTGAGGTGTCAGGAGAGGATGAACAGGATGGCGAGGAGAATAATGGCCTTATTCGGGATACGCTGGGGTGCCTCAAACGAATAGAGTGCGAGGAAGAGACCGAGCGTCACCTCCCACCAGAAGCCAAGGAAGGCGTGTATGAGGCTTGGGAGGATGCTCGGGATGACATCTTCGCCCAGTGGCAGCACCAGACGGATCCCCGCAACATCCAGCCCGACGTCCCCAAAATCCTACGTGAGGTTCGAGAACACCTCGCTGACTACCCACCAACGAACACCAATCAGGATGGCGCGGAACGGGCACGAGAAGCTGTTGGGGCTCCCCTGAGCCGCCGGGAGCAGCGTGAGTTCCGAGAGATCTACGAAGACGAGGGGCTCAGCCCGGTTGAAAAGTCTGACCAGTTCGTTGATAAGGTAGAAGAACTTGGGCTGGAACCCTTTGAGAATCCTGACCCAAAGCCTCGCGTCCGGCAAGAAGACATCCAACTCATCTGCTGGATGGTGGTTTCACCCGAGGATAGGTCCCGTAACTGGGGTGGGCTTGAGGAACAGTCAACCATCGGACAGTGAGTATGCCAGATAAAGAGGCGTCGATCTACTTACATTCTAACGGATTCAAATCGATGATGTTCACGTAGATTATATCGGTGTTTCGAGCCAATACTGTGCTCGGTCACATGTCTTAAAAGTTGATCAGGGCTCTTTCTCACCGAATTTAGGGGAGCCGTGAGAATCGAACTGGACGTCTCTACGAGGAGATAGTGGACTTAGTCGGAAACGCTCCAGAGGAGGGAATTCCCCACCTTCCTACTGGTAACTTGACCTTCGGATTCGAGTGTCTGGAGACGCGTGTATGCTGTCCGCCGTGTGCAGCCGACAGTCTCAGCAATCTCCGAGGTCCCTGCCATCCCACCAAGAGTTCGGATGGCATCGATGAAATCAGAATCTGGGTAGCTCGTCGTATACTTCCCAGAGTCTTCCTCTCGATCTTTCCCCGGCACAGTACTCGATTCGTAGACATCACCTATGTAGGTGATGGGTTGACAACCATCTCCTTAGACGGAGATGGAAAACACTTATACCATTACACGATGTAGGAGATGGTGTAGAAGCCCGGTTCCAGAGGGGCGTGGATTCAGCGAAAACGCCCGAGTGCTAGGGACACTCGGACTGGGTTTCACACTGGACGTGAGAACCCATGGAAAATTCAAATCCGTCGAAGCAAGAGGCTGTCGGTGACCAGATAACTGAAGACATATCATAATTAAAACAAATTTCGCTCGGGGAAGGGGCCGCGACGTGTCAAGCGTGCGGCTCTCCTCTTCATGAGGGTGATGCGGTTGTTGTGTACGTGTTCCGACCGGCAGGGTCGGTGCGGTACCAGATCGGCCATGTTGTGTGTGGTGATGGTCGTCATAAGCAGGTTGAGATGTTCACGTTGGGTGTGCGGGAGTTGCTCGTTGAGGGACGTGTTGGGTGGTGTTCGGATGGCGCGACGCAGTCGTCGTGGCCGGTGTTGCTTGCGCCTGAAGTGGTCAGGGTGAGCGCCGCGGCGACAAAGTCACTACGCCGGATTCCGGATGGTGGTAGCACGGGTGCGAACGTTGCTTCCGGTGGTGAGGAGCGGGAGTCCGCTAAGTCATCGGTGGAGGTGTCTGCGGGTGAGGCGCGTCGTCGAGCTGACGGGGCGGATGGTGACGTGGTTCGCAGGTTGTTCTGGGGTGAGCAGCGATGACGTCGGGCCTCGTGGATTCGCATCTTGATGTCGAGTTGGATGTGCCGCGGTCGGTGGAGGAGATGTTGCTGCCGGATGTGTACGTTGGGTTGGAAATCGATCTGCTGTCGCCGGGTGATGGGATCGTCACGGATCGGCATCATGCGTCGGCGGATCGGTATGAGTCGGATGATCCGATGAATCAGATTGAAGGTCAGATTTCGCCGTTCACCCTGTCAGGCTGGCTGCGGCACGGGTGTGAGGAGGTGGTCCAGATTGCAGGGGCGACGGCGTGCCACCCTGGTGAGCCGAATGCGAATTACATGCGTGCGGAGACGTACGAGCGTGACTTGGAGTCCGGGTACCACGAGAAGGGAACCTGTCTGGATGAACACGATGATGGGTGCGTCGTCTACGACTTGTTCGGCGGGTTCGGTGCGCAGCCTGGGAAGTTGTTGCGTCGCCCGGTATCGTTTTCGCCGATCCGGCGGAACGTGGATGTTCTGGACGGGGAGGCGGAAGCGCACTACAGGCAAATCTCGAATCAGGTGCGGTCGCGGAACGAGGAGGACGGTGGGCAGCCGCTGCGGCAGGCGGATCGTGACGTGCTCGGGAACGTTGAGGGAACGTGGAAGTTGACGCTCCGGGAGCTGAAGCCGGAGTTCGTCGGGCTGTTGTTGGAAGCCGTGTCGTTCCTCGACGCGCACAGCGACGAGTTCGAGTTCCAGGTTGGCGGCGCACGGAATTTCGGCGCTGGGATCGCGGACGCGTGGGTGATCAATCCGCTGTACACTGAGCAGGAGGTGCGGCGTGTGTTCAATCGGGCGCAGGCGACGACGCAGGGGGGGGAGGAGAAGGATGAGGTGTGGCGGTCGGAGTGTCGTCCGGAGTTCGTTAGGGCGTTGCAGGCGCGTGTGGCGGCGCGTGATGGTGACGTGCCTTTCCCTGGTGATGGTGACGGGTCCGCGGGTGGTTCGGCATGACTGGTGGGCGTGACGATCGGGATGCTGGCGATGATGATTCGGGGAATGTGGATCAGGACGGTGCGGAACTGGACAAATTAGCCGAGCCAGCGACTGATCTGCGGACCGCTCAAGAACGGACCGCATCGGGGGAGTCAATTGTTGCGTCTGGTGGTGGGGAGGCAGGTGCTGCGACTGACGGGCCCTCAGCGACTGGTGATTCTGGCAGTGACGGTCTCGATGAGTTGATGGAGCCGTCGACGGGGCTTCGCACAGCCCAGGAACAAGAGGCGGAGACATCGACTGACGACGACGATGATGACACTGGCCCGGTGGGTGATCGGGATGCGTGATGCGATCCCCGATTCGGACGTGGACGCTGACGCCGATGCCGTGGACCCGTTGGTGGCGGCGTACCGGCATGATGTGCATAAGTTGCGGGCGCGGGCGCATAGCCATGCAGTGGATCGGGTTGGCGGTGTACGGGTGAATGAGCCGGTGCCGGATGGGGCGGACGGGGATGCGGCGGTGTTGAGTCGGCCGCGCGGTGATCCGGAGCAGACAGTGGATGCACACGCGTCGTGGCGGCGCGTGTCGCTGTTGACCGGGGAGGTCGTTTCGAGTGAGTCGGGTGAGTCGCTGGATGAGCTGCTCGTGGCCGATGGCGCTGAGCAGTTGCACGCGACGTGGGTGTCGGCGACGCTGCCAGCTGGGTTCAATGAATCGCCATACTACCCGTACACGTCGGTGAAGTACCACACGTTGCTCGTAGCGGCGTTGCTGGATAATTACCGAAGCGGTCACGAGTTCGGCGACCTGTTCCTGACAGTTGAGGCGACGGGCACGGAGTCTGTAACACCGCATCGAACAGTACTCTCGACGGGCGGGGTATCGTTGGCTGTGACTGGGGAGCCGGGGGAACGGCCGGCAGCGCGGCTGGGTGATGTGCCGGCGCGGTCGTTCGCAGACACGTGGGCGCGGCTCCCGGCGCTCCCGTTTGACGTGGCCGGGCCACGTCGGTGGCGCGTGCTGGATGCGCAGTTGCGGCGGATCCGTTCGTGGTCGGTGGCGCTGCAGTTCATTGAGGACTACGTCGCGGCGTTCGCATCGGCGCAGCGCGCTGGGCATGGTCGCCGTGGTCGTCGAGGCGGGGGTGAGGGTCGGTGACGCGGCTTCAACAGGTCCTCTTCGAGTTTGAGTCGCCGTACTACGGGCATCCGTATTTCGTGTCGGGGAACGCCGTGTTCAATGCGGTGGCGTCGCGTGTGGATGATGCGACGCGTGGGTCGCTGCATGTGAGTCACGGCGTGTTTCTCCCGGGTGAGTACGGTGAGTACCCGGCAGGCGCGTCGCAGGATGGGTATGCTGGGAAGCTCGGGTTGTCGTTGCCGAATGTGGAGTCGTACGAGGACTTGTTCGTGTTTCGGGATGCGGCGCAGCGGTGGCTGCTGGATTCACGGCCGCAGGATGCGCATAACGTACACCCGTTGCAAACTCATGGTGGCCGTGTTGCGTTCGACGATTCGTGTTGGTTCGGGCGACCCGAAGGGATGCGGGATCACCGCCGGTCAGTGTCGTGGTTCCTGCACTGCTACTTGCATGCCGGGCGTGACGGTGTCGTACCGGTCGCGGAGGATGTACTGGACGGGATTCGTGTTGGTGGCGCGCGGAATTACGGGTTCGGAAAGGTGTCCGTGGTGGAGACACAACTCGTAGATCTCGATGCGTTGGATTACGCTGGAGTGCGAGGGGCTGACGGGCTGCAGTTGGAGCTTGTGACGCCGTACGTGCTAGCGAGTGAGGCTCCGGGCGCGGATTCACAGTCGGTGCCGTGGTGGTGGGGCGTGCCGTCTGGCGGGTTGCGTCGCCGTGAAACGCGCCTCGTGAACGGTGACGAGTCGCACGCTGTCGAGACGGTTGATCACGGGCAGGTCGTTGAGTACGTCGGGGATGACCCGGTGCGAACGGCGAAGAACGGAGTGACGCGGGTCGGGACGCATTCGCGGTTCGGGTTCGGGGAGTTCCGCCTGCGCCCGAGCGACGCGGATCGAGTTCCGGAGCGTGCGACTGCCGCTTCGGAGGGTGGTTCGTGATGGTGTTGGAGCAAGTGGCGTTCGACATCGAAACGACCGGGTTCGATGTTGCTGATGAGGTGACGACGGTTGGGTTTGCGGTGTCGATGGGTGTCCGCGTGTTCGTGCAGACTGGCGGGCGGGACGCGTCCGGTGTTGACGCGGCGGTTGAGTCCGAGGTGTCGGAGACGCTTGTGAACGTGTCTACACACGCGTCTGAACGCGAGTTGCTGAGCGCAATGTCCGAGTTCGTTACGGAGCGGTTCCGTGATGACATGTTGCTCGTCGCGTACAATGGAGAGAGGTGGAATGGCGGGTTCGACGTACCGTTCCTGCGAACGCGGTACGCGCAGCGTGATTTGGCGTGGCCGTTCGTCGACGTGCCGTACGCAGACGTGATGCCGCTCGTCACGGACCGGTTTAACACGACTGTTGATGGGGCCGAGCAGGGTGGGCTTGTGACGGCGTACGACGTGTTGTGCGGCGGGTCGTACGGTGATCTCGATCCATTCGATGATAGTGTAGAGGCTGTGACGGCGTTCGAGGACGGGCGGTTTGCGGAGCTCGTGTTGCATAACGTGGCGGATGTGTTGCGGACACGGGCGCTCGGCCGCGTTGCGGAGCGGTACTGTTCGAAATCCGAGTTCAAAGTGAAGTCGCTGACGCCGACGAGGTCAATCTGAGATGCGGGTGGACTGGGTTCCGCGTGGGGTTCGCGGCAGGTGGGTGCGTGACTGGGTGGTGCCGCCGGATGCATTGTAAGCGGTACGCGGCGGCGACACGGGTACGACGAGCTGCGGATTGAAGCGATACTCCACGACTTCCCGTTCAAGCGGTGTGAACAGCTGCAGAACCGACCACTGGAAATCAGCGAATGACAGAAACAGAGTCACACGATCACGACGACGCGACGAGGATGAGTGAATCGAGCGGTGAACGAACGGAGCGGTTGACGCCTGAGGAGTGCCACGAGACAGTTGACCCGGAGACACGGGAAGCGGTGCTTGACGAGTACGCCCATCGCTGCCAGGTCTGCGGACGGCGCGGCCCGGAGAAAGGCGGGTTAGCGACGCTGCACGTCCACCATATCGAACGCGACCCGGACGGGATGGGCGAGCATGATATGGAGAACCTGACGTTGCTGTGCCGGTCGTGCCACAGCTGGTTCCATCAACAGAGCACGCCTGACGACGCGCCCGTCGAGATCACGGAGGAAGACCAGAGCGTGTTGCTTCCGCAGGACATCGAGATCCTGCGGTTCTTAGCAGATGCAGGTCCAGCCCGAACGGGTGATATTGCGTCCGGGGTGCCGACTGACTTAACGGTTTCAGCGGTTCGTGAGCGGTTGTGGGTGCTGATGGGACTCGACAACCTGGTCGAATCCCGCGACCAACAGATCGTCGATAAGGACGTCGAGACCGGGGAATGGGGACTCACCGAACAAATCGAGAACTCCGCTCGCGGGCACATCCCGGATGACCCGCAGTTGTTGCTCCAGCGTATGGAGGACGAAAAAGTCCGACAGGCACTCGACCGCGGGTGTGCTCGCAACGCCGTCATCAACGTCTTCGATGTCTCGCGGCGCACGACGTTCAACAAGCAAAAGCGAGCCTGTGCATACGACTTCCCGTTGTCCGCGTTCAACCGCGGGGGACGGCCGACCAACAGCGAGCGGTCGGAACGCAGTCCCGCCACGACCGACACAGTAGAGGACGACAGTGATGAACAGCAGCGACTTGACGCAGTCCCCGAACAGGACCCCGACTCGCTAGGCCGGACAGAAACGTGGGGGACGTCCGAGACTACCCCCGGAGCGCAGCCCTCGAATGAGAGCGTAGAGGATACTGATCAAGCGGTGAGCAAGAACGGTGCAGATGACGAAGAAATGCGTGTGCACCTACAGCAAGCAATTGCTGCATTAGAGGAGGTAGAGCAGACGTTATAATATACTCGGACAGCTGATCACCGATCAGGATTAAATTTTTCAATAATCTGTCTTGCTTGAGGGTTAGTAGACCGGCTCATATCATAATTTCTTGACAACATCTATTTGAGTCCGTTCTAAGAAATAGGTCCATGAGCATCATGAGTTCAGAGCAGGAGTTTATCGAATCTCTTCAAGAAGAAAAGTTGGGGCTCTCTGAATCTTTCACACGTAGCTTGGATCTGCTGGCAACCGGGTTATTTACCAGACAAGGGCAGTTTTTCTACGAACTCATCCAGAATGCTGAAGATTGTACTAAAGAGGACGAGGAGACGACTATAGAAATCATTCTTCGACCGGATGCGGTGATTTTCCGAAATGATGGAGAACGATTTTCTAAGGAAGATATCCGGAATCTCTGTGACGTCGGGCGGACTCAGAAGAAATCTCAAGACGAAAATATTGGGTTTTGGGGAATCGGATTCAAGTCTGTTTTCCGCGTGACTGATAGTCCACACGTCCTCTCCGGGGAGTATCGGTTCAAATTTGACCGGGGATATTGGCAAGATGACGATGTCGACAGAACGCTTGATGAGATTCCATGGCGAGTGACGCCCATCTGGGTTCCTGATTCACCGGTTGAATCAGACGAGGAGTGGAACACATTCTATCTCCCATATATCGATGACAGCTACAAGCAACGCGTTTTGGAAGGCGTTGATCAACTGGAAAATCGACTGCTTCTGTTCTTGGAGGATATCAAGGAGATACGCGTGATAGATGAACTAGAGGATGAAGAGGACCGAAGCCGGGAGATGGCAGTTACTTCGAGATCCGAGGAGCTGGAGGGTAGACTTGTTGAACTGAAATCAGATGAGCGGTGGTGGGTTTACGAGAACGTCTTTGAGGTTCCCGAGAGAGTAAGTAATGATAAGGTAACTCGGGAGCGGAAAAGGGAAAATATCGACGAACGGCCCGCTCGAATCGCTCTGAAAGTTGACGAAGATGGGAATCTCGACCATTTGACTGAGGGGAGCGTTCACGCGTCTGTTTTCTCGTTCTTGCCGATCCAAGGGCTCGCAAGCGGAATGCCGTTTATGATTGATGCCGATTTGCTTACTGGAGCAGGACGAACCAAACCGCATGAGGGTGCCGCTTGGAATTCGTGGATGATGGAAGAGATCGGGGAGACGCTCATTCCGAACGCGATTGACCAACTCAAAAATCACGATACCTGGAAATCACAGTTCCAAAAGGCGCTGCTCCCAAGTGAACGCCCGAAGGGCAACCTATTCCGGACTCTCGACACGGCGATTATGGAGACGGCACGACAATTAGAGATTATCCCCACTGCGGACGGTAGTTGGGTCACACCAGATGATGCGATTCATCCAGTAGGTGATTCTCGTGAACAAGTTAGAGAAGTGCTGTCGGTAGAGGATCTCCGCGAGCTAACCGACCGAGAACTCACTGATGAGAACCTCGTGTTTCTAAAACGACTTCTTCGTGACCGGCTTGCAATTCGAGAACTCGGAACCGACTCTGAAGATCTGCCCGATAGCGGCACTAATTTTGCAGAACTGGCCACGAATGAAGACTGGCTAGATGAAAAAGCGGCTTCTAAGGAGACTCCGTGGTTCCGCTCATTCTATGAGCTACTCAATGAAACTCAAGGATTCGACGAGGATCTCAAAGAACGCAAAATCGTGAATACGGGTTCTGGACTTGATTTCCCATCTGACGTCTATTTGTCGTTCTCACCAGACGTAGAGGATATTATAACCGAGATGAACGCAGAAGAGGTGTTTCCAACCATCCCTGAAGCAATAACCGATAGTAGCAGTGCGAAAAATTTCCTCAAAAGACTCGATATAGACAACGTTGGGGCAGAGGATCTAGCCGATGACTTCGTTGAACATCCCGAAATGTTGGAAGCAATGGCTGGTGAAGAAGATGTGACAGAGTGGTTCCGGGACCTCTACGTAGCGCTATCTAAAAGCGGTCAAACTGACCGACTTAGCAAGGTTCCGATCGTGTTTACGGGAGAGTCTGTTGTCAGGCCAGCCTCCGACACAAGCAGTGTACTCCTGCCGGCAGAAAGTGAACGGGTAAGTGAGATTCTCGATACCGTTGGTAGTTCATTAACTGATGTCGATACGGTTCCCGCCTCTATTATTGATCCAAATGAAGGCGGTAATGAAACCGCGAAAAATTTCCTTAGTTCTCTTGGGATTGATCAGGTTGCTCCCGACTGGGTTGCTCAAGAAAAATTATTGCCGAAAATCACGGTGAGCGATGAGTGGGAGACGGAGGAAGAGCGGCCTCTTGACACTTCTTCGTTAGTCACCTATACCGGAGTTGTAAACGCGGAACTTGATGCCGAACAAATTGATGAAGAGATAGTCGCCGTTACTAATGATGATGGCGTAAGGCCAATTAGCGAACTCTACTTGTCTCCGACATATGGTGCTGCCTACGACACCACCTCACTTCTTGATGACCCCGTGGTGAATTCAACATATCTGAGATGTGAATACGGAGACGGATGGGGTTCATTCTTCACTGCCATTGGAGTACAATCCGAAACATCTGCCTCTGCGCTCCAAGATGCACTCTTGAATCTCAAAGACGCGGATGTGGATGCGCGGACAGAGTTGAAGAAGATTTACCCCGAAATCACGGAAGATACTGGGGCAGAAATCAATGGAGACGAACTCGAATTACTGACCGAAGCTAATGACTTTAGCGAAAGCGAGGGTCTGTTTATTCCTGATGAGCCGGCTGCACGGCGCGTTTTTGATGGTAAAAACTTCGTTTGGCTTCCAGAGAACAGTGAATTACGAGATAGATGTCGTGAGGGAGCACAAAACCTCGGAATCCCTTCAGCTGGTGATGAATTTGAGCGACAATTAGAGACCGGCGATCCGATTGACGAGGTCGTCGATAACGAGGTTGAGCAACGAATCCAGAACTACTGGGGGCGGGTTTCGAGCGACATCCCTGAGCTTTCTTCCGACGCTCCAGAAATCGTGTGGATAGAGGAAATAAGATCCAGATACATCCTGGGAGATCGTTCAAAGCCACAGGCAGCGAATCGTCGCTCGTACTATGATGATAACACGCTCTATCTCACCAGAGAGTTTGGCCACCGGTGGGAGGATTTAGCAACAACTCTGCTGGAGAACGTGGATATCGATACAGAACCCGGTGAGATAGCCTCGAAGTTTGTACCAAGTGTAGAGGATGCTGCAATCTCAGAGGTCATCAAATACGAAACAAAGCGCGGTCGGGAAGCCAAGGGGATTCGAGAAGACCAAGACGAACACAAAGGTTACGACGTATTTTCGAAGAATTCAAAAACCGGCGATGAGCGCCACATCGAAATCAAATCATTCTCAAGCGGGGGAACTGCCAAACTCCGACCCAATCAACAGGACCGAGCCAAGAATGACGATAATTTCTATCTCTACATAGTGGTTAATCCGAAGAGCGATGACCCACGGATATGGTTCAAGGGATCACCAGATATAGAGCATCTTCTTGGCAGAGGTGCAGAAATGGAGCGTATTCTGGCGATCCCACGACCAGTTTGGGAAGGATATTGTGATGGGCCGATCCCGACTAGACGGCAATAATCAGCTCTCATTATAGGTGGTCTGACCGTTTCAGAATAAGCTGGGTGTCGATCACGATTGGCGATGACTGACCTACGGTGCTTAGTGGTAGGTCTGCTATTGACACGGCCGAAAACGCCGAAACTGAGTTAGTAACGAATGGATCCACTACGGGGTGTTCGACTCTATAATGAGTTCGCGGGCTTTTTCTGTCGGTTGGATTTTATGATCGGCGTTCCGCTCGTAATAGTCGTCGAGTTCCGAGGTGAGGTATTGCCAGGCTTCTTTCCCGGCGGAGAGGCCCCATGCGTCGGCTAACTCTCCGTTGGATGTCGGGGCTAACTGGACGATATCTTCGACTCGGGAGCGGACTTGCGGATCGACGGAAGGGGTGTCTGTCTGGTTGTCACCACTAGTGTGTTTGGGGCCTGTAGAGGTGGTCGTCGTATGGGTCGTATTCGTGGACTGTCCAGTCGGTGGGTCGATGATGTCGGGTTGGTCACGCGGCTCAGGTGTGGGGATGTCTGATGGGTCGATCCCGTCGGTCCAGAGGCCACCGTCCCAGTTGAAGACGCCGCCGTGCTCGCTGGCGTATCGGATGAATGCGCGGATCGTGTTTTTCCACGGGGCTTCGTTTTCGATGGCGGTTTGGTTGCCGACCATGATGAACTGGTCTTTCGGGCGGGTGCAGGCGACGTTGAAGCGGTTCTTGTTCCCGGCGAACTGCAGGCCGTATTTTTCGGTGTTGACGGCGCTGAAGATGATTGTTTCTCGCTCGCGGCCTTGGAAGCCGTCGACGGTTGAGACTTCGACGCTGCCGTAGTCGGTGAGTTCGTCGCTGATGAGGGTGCGTTGGCCACGGTACGGTGTGATGACGCCGAGTTCGGATTCGGGGACGCCGCGTTCGTCTACGAGGTGGGCGACGAGGTCTGCGACGACATCGACTTCTGCGGTGTTGACGGAGCCGCTGAAGCGTTTGCGCCAGGATTGCTCGCCGGTGACGTTGACGAACGTGACGGGCGGGCCGTCGCATATGGCTTCGACGTTCGAATCGGGGTCAGGTGCAGGATCCCAGTCGAATCCTTTGGGGCAGGAGTCGTCGATGGTGATGTTTCCGTCGTAGATGTGGTCTTGCGAGAACCCGATGATGTCGGCGTGGCTTCGGTAGTGGTATTCGAGCCACTGGTCGATGTCGTACCGGTTGCGGAGGAACGAAAAGATCGAGGCGTCGTCGGGTGGGCTGCCGTCGCTCGTTGAGAGTGTTTTGAGGACGGGTTGGAGTTGGTGGTGGTCGCCGACGACAACCCATTTGTTCGCGTTGATCATCCCGAGCAGGCCGAGCGGGACGGGGATTTGGCTTGCTTCGTCGATGATGACCGTGTCGAACTGGACCTGGGCGAGCCCGCCGAGTTGGGAGCGGATGATCGTCGCACCGGTAATGTCCGCGTTCTCGATGGAGGTTTTCTCCGCTTCCGACTGGAGCTCCTGGATTTTCCGCCGCGTTTCGGAGAGTTTGGCTTGCTTCGCGTCAATCTCGTCTTCGACCTCGCTCATCTGCGTGCCGTTCACCGGACCGGTTTCGGCTGCTCGCTGCAACACCTCGTATTGCTCTTGGTCGTGCTCCAGCTGATCACCCATGGTGCTGATTTCTGATTTGAGATCCTCAACTTCGGCCAGTAACTCTGAGACGGAGTCGTCGTCGGTCTCGTCGATGACTTTCGAGAGCATCACTTCGGACGTGCCTTTCGACATTTTCTCTGGCCGGCCAGCACGGACGAGTCGATGCGTCTCTTGATGGCTGAGTTTCTCGATGACGTTGTCAACCGCGATGTTGGTGTGCGACGTGACGAGCACGGATTCGCCTCGATTCGCAAGTTCGTGAGCGGCTTTGGCGATAACCTCAGTTTTTCCGGACCCAGGCGGACCAACGACGAGTGAGAGGTCACCGGGTTCGAGACCGAGGATGTCGGCCAGCACGGATTGCTGTGAATCATCCAGTTCAAACCCATCGAGACTCCGCGTATCAGCTAACTCGACAGGCGTCGCCTGGGTGATTGTGGATTGGTCCAGCGTGTCACACAGGCGTGGGCCGTTGATAGCGAGTTTCGCCACCGTTGGGTCCGGGTTCTGTTCGTTCTGCCAGCCGGCGAAGTCGCGGCGCAGTTCTCGTAACAACCCGAGTTGCTGGGTTGTGGCGATCATCGTTTCGGAGCTACAGACCGTCATGTCCTGTCCTGCTTCGAGGCTTGTGGCGACGCCGCCCCAGTAATCGACCTGAATGTCGCGGTTATCGATATTCACGACGCGCCCCATGTCGTGGAGGCTACCATCGATGATTTGTCCGATTTGCCCGCCTTCTTCGATCCATCCGGGAAGCGATGTGTTAGAACGAAGAACGAGGAATCGTTTCTCGGTGTTCTGGCTCAAAACGGTGACGTCGAGCTGTTCGCGCCATTTCGAGTCGCTCTGTTCTTCGCCTTCAGCGAAGACGAGTCCGGACCAGCCGGGGAACCGCGTGCCACACGTCGCACAGCGATAACTAAACGCTGTTTCGAGTTCTTCACCGCAGTACTCACAGTACTCATGCGGGTTCTCGTCGTCGTCATGTGCGTCTTCGATTCGCTTGAGTTCCATCGTGTTCGCATCGAAATACGACCGGACGGTCTCGACTTCAGCGGCGATGTCGCGCCGCGAGATATCCTGCAGAAAGTCGTCAATGTAGTTTCCGAGAATTGCGAACCCCATCGTTAAATCGCCCTCTGTACGGGAGGCGACCTCTGAGCCGACAGCATGGATCGTCGCGGCGACCGCGGCGTCCTGCCCGTAGCGCTCCTTACAGAATGCAATTCCTTGCGTTGGGTGTTCGTCGAGCCACGTGACCTGCGTACCGAAATCGGGTAAATCGTAATTCAGATACGGCGGCTGATTTTCGGTGAGGTAGCCACCATCAGCGAGCACGTTGACAAGGTACATCGTTTCGGGAGAGACATCCAGGTCAACGGCGATTTGTTGATACACCCGCCAGGGAACCATGCTAATGTGAACCCAAGTCGTACATTTATAGATTTGGCAAGAAGGTGATGAGTAGAACGCTCATCGTTGATGTGCCTGTAGTCTTTCTATGGTAGCTAAGTGAACCGTACTGACCGGTGCGACGAGTGAGGTTTTACTGGCGTTACGCGGTGGTTCGTTCGTCAGATGGATCTGGGGCGTACCCGGCCTCCTGCAGGTTGGTAAGGACTTGATCGATAGTTTCGAGAGTATTATACAGGTTTTCTGTGGTACGGCCGTTGCTGAGGAATTCGTTGCTGTCGGTGTTTTCGACAAGGAGGTTGGCGTGCGCGACGTCGTTACGAAGGTCGGTGACTTCGTGGAGCCGAGTGTCTGCGCCGCCTTTGGCGGAGAAGCCGCAGGTTTGCCAGCAGGCTTCGACACTGGTCACGATGGTTTCGAGCGTGGAGAATTGGGCGTAGTGGAGTTCGTCTAAGGCGACGTTGGCGGCTTGTGCGTCTTCGTACCGGTCTTCGATGCCGTCGAGTTCGTCCGCGGTGACGGGCGTGGTTTTCCAGTCTGGTTTCTTGTCGAGGATGAGTTCGCGGAGGTGTTCTTCGAGGTAGGTGATGCGGTCGAAAAGATAGATGCGTACGGGGGCGGTGTTGAGATCGGCTCGGGTAAGGATGCCGGTGACGTGGTTGGGGCCACCGAGGAAGTACACGGGGTTCTCGATGAGTGCGGACAGGACGGCTGTGAACGAGGTGTCGCCGCTGATCATGTAGTCGATGGTCAGCTGGGTGAGATGGTCGTCGAGAATGTCGCCGTTGCCGTCGGTCGTGACGTCGTCTTTGTGGATGAATCCGATTGGGTCGTTGTCAGCGTAGACCGGGGCGGCGTCGTAGCCGTTCTCGGCGAGCCACGCGGCGGTATCGCTTGGTGGCGTGTCATGTTCAACGTGTTCGACAGAGTGGGTGGCAAGTTCGGCTGCGGTACAGTCGTAGAGGTCGCGGGGCATATTGTCTGGTGGGGAGGCGAGGTTAGTCAAAATGGGGAAGGTGCGGTAGTCAAGGTTGAAGCACCCAGCCACCACAAAACTAATGCCTATAGAACATATATTTCTATTTGATTATGCTCAAAGGGCATTTTGAATCGTCGGGGGCGAGTATCGAGTACGGTGCTGCTGGCTGTCTTTTCCCCGTCGATGACCTGGATGCGACGGTGCTCCAGTACCGGGATGCCCAACTCGCGCTCGACGATGTCGCTGGATCAGACGTCATTGTCGTCGCCCCGACGAGTCTTGCAACCAGTTACTTCCTCACCCAGCACGCGCTCACCGCAATCCCCGTCGACAGTCTCTCCACTGCAGTTCAGACACAACTCGCCAACGAGCTTGACGATTCCTTAGACACGTTCGAGCTCATCCAGATTGGCAAGTGGAACCGAGACAGTCCAAACCACTCGCTTACTGAATTCACAAACGCCTGAACCCGATCTGCGGACGCACAGAACCCAACAAGCCCCACCACACGACTCCCAATGACTGAGACACTCGCCGACGAGTACCCGGAAGCTGCCCCGTACATCCAGCAAGCTGTCGACGAACACGGCGAAGACTGGGTCCTGGAGAATTACTACCAGCAACTCTACCCGCTCGGGAGACTCATGAAGATGCCCGAAAAGGACGAACTCCCGTTCTACGACGCAGACGAGCACGACACGATGACCGAAGGGGAACGGACCGAAATGTACCAGGCGTGGGCTGAGTACCGGGAGAACCTCCGTACCGGAACGAAACCTGGCGAGTGACTGCTACCCTACATTTTTCGCAGCGGTGGTTCTTGAGGGACGTATGGATTTGGATCGAGCGCGTGGTGCGTTACTTGGATTAGCGTGTGGGGATGCGCTTGGCCGGCCAGTCGAGTTTACGTCTGCTTCGGAAATCAGTGCTGAGCACGGACGGCTTGACGAGATGGTCGGGCACGGCACGTGGAACCAGCCGGCTGGGACGATCACTGACGACACCGAACAGGCGCTGTGTATTGCTCGGAGTCTTGTCGAACACCAGGCGTTCGATCCGGCGGATGTCGCTGAGCGGTTCGTCACGTGGTACGATAGCGGCCCGTTCGATATCGGGCGGATGACGATGCGGTCGCTCAGCCGGCTCAAACACGGCGACACGTGGGACGAGGCAGGTCAGCACGTGTGGGAGAACAGTCCGGAAGGGCAGAACGCGGGGAACGGGAGTGTAATGCGATGTCCGCCGCTCGCCATACCGTACGCAAAGGAGTGGGATCGACTCGCCGAAGTGAGCCGGCAGTCCTCGCAGATTACGCACGCTGACCCGCGTTGTACTGAAGGCTGCGCTGTCCTGAATCTCACAGTGGCTGGCCTCCTCGACGATGCCGACACGCCGTTGCAGGACGCGCTTGACCACGTCGGTGCGGACGCGCCTAGCGAGCTTGTGACGGCGCTCGAACCACTCGCTCGGGGTGACTCACCCGGCGCGCTGGAAACTTCAGGGTACGTCGTGTATTCGCTGCAGACAGCACTCCACGATGGCCTCGTCGCGGATAGTGTCGAGGAGGCGATTGTGACGGCGGTCAATCGTGGCGGTGATACCGATACGATTGGGGCGATTGCTGGCGCAGTCGCTGGCGCGCGGTTCGGAGCGTCACAGCTTCCGGATCAATGGCTGAGCGCTATTGATGAAACCGATGAACTCGAAACTCTGGCAGCGCAACTCGTGGAGATGTCGTGATCTACGTCTTCGGGTTCGACCGAGATCGGATGGTGGAGGACAGCTACGGTTGTATTTGTACTAGCTCTATAGCCTCCTCCGTCGGTCGAAGCATGCGGTTTTTGTCGCGCTGATAATATCCCTCAAGTTCGGATTTGAGATAGGCATGGACTTCAGCACCAGTCTTCAGTCCCCAAGCCTCTGCCAGTTCACCGTTAGATGTTGGTGCCAACTCGACGAGGACGCTGAGACGGTCTAGCGCTTGGTCAGACAAGTCATGTTCGGCCTGTGGCCGTTGATATTCGATGAGAGTATCGAGTAAGGAAACCTCCTGTCCAAGTTCGTCATCGATATCGTCTGCTGTCTCGTCGACGTAGGCCTGAATCGTCCGAAACTTTTCTCGATATTGATCCGGGACGTGGAGCGGTTTGGAGTCCCGTTCCCACTGTCCTCGTTGCTGACCGTTCATCGGTGTCCAGTCGTCTTCACCACGTACCGCGGTGATCCATTCTTGAAGCGTACTAGCATACCGGGCGAGACACACTGCTTTTCTGATCCCACTCGTCTCGAAGTGCTCCGGGGACTCAGAATCGGCTGAGATGTGAACTCGATCCGATTCGATGGTACCGCCGACCTCCTCCCAACTAGCAACAAGTTCCATCGCCTCGGAGGGAGAGCCATCAAGACGTACCAATATGACTCCGCCCCGAGTTTCGCCGTCGGTCGTTGGCGACGGGAACAATGTTGAGACAGACATAATTTTACCGTCTGATTGCTCGGCGTTAGGACTCCCGTAGATGGCGTCAATACCGACATCACCGTCCAGTTCTAGTTGGAGATCGAATACCAGTGGCGTGACCATATACTCGAACTCGTCGTCGAGGCGTTGCTTGAACTCTGCATCTGAGTGGACGAAGTAGTGGTTTGCCCCGCGGATCTTCGAGAGCGATTCCGCTAGATCCGGATTTTCGTCGAGTCCCATTCCGATGAACGTCGTGTGGATGCCTCGCGCTGCCGCTTCCTCGACCGTCGCGGTGATAGTGTTCCTCCCGGTAGCACCAGTATTCGGCATCATATCCGTCAGGAATATGATTCGAGTCTCGACCTGCGTCGCATCTGCGTCCTCGTGTTCACCGAGGAGATCGATAGCGGTCTCAAGGCCGGCACTCATGTTCGTTCCACCACCTGACGACACATCACGGATGTGGTCACGGATTGTGTCCATATCTGTCTCTCCGACGAGAGAGAGCGGTTTGGCGACGTGGGCCTGTGAGTTATAGAGGACGACTCCGAGCTGATCGTCTGCCTCCAAGTGCGTAGTGAGGGCTGCAAGAGACTCCGTCGCAGCAGCCATTTTAGTCTCGCTTGATGGCGAGTCCACTGACCGCCGATCCCCGGATTCATCGTAGTAGTACTGATCAAACTGGCTCCCCATTGATCCAGAGACGTCGAGAACGGCGACGAGGTTGAGTTGACGGCGTTCAAACTCTTCGACGCCGATTGTAGAATTGAGACCGACGGTCAGGTAGTGTTCAGTCCGATCCGTGAGAGGATGGTTGGTTACTGCCTGGCTGTATGATGGGTAGAAGAGACTGTCCTTGTCGTCGCGGTCGTTGCCTGTGTCGAAGTAGTAGTCGTAAAATAGTCCCTCAGTTGTGAGCGCATCTTCGCCAGGCAGATATCCCTCCGAGATATTGTCCCGGAAGTTATCGATGTCCTTGGCACCACCAGTGGCCATCCCGAGTGATTCTGATGTATCGGCCATCTGTGACTCCAGCATAACCGCTTCGTCTGCGTGTTCTTCGAGTGGTCTTCCGCCATGTTCGAGATATCGTTCTAATTCGTTTTCGGGGATTGCGAGTGAGCACTCAGTACATCGGTATTGGTGCTGTGGGGTGCGGGGACTCCGCTTTGACTCCCGAAACGGTCGCCAATCATCCCTGTCGGAGAGTCGATGAAGTTCCGACTCCTCCGTGATCACGAGGTGTAGGCCTTTGCGTCCTTGTTTGTTGAGTGCTCTACTGACCGCGTTTGGAAGTGATTCGATTCCGGGCTCGAAAGTCAGGTTCGCACCACATTCGGGGCAATCGTGAGAAGAGGCTTTCTTGAACTGGCTCGGGAAAGCTTCGCGGGCGTTAAATGCGGTATCAATACCGAGTCCGTGGTTTATGCGATACGTCTCCTCAACCGCCAGCGAATTCACTCGGTCAGCAACACCGCTGACTGTGAATTGATTTCCATCAGTGTCCTCGACTTCGAATAGCGCTACATCGGGGGGCGAATCAGCACGATCCAGAATTGAAACTTTGATCTCCGTAAGATATTGACCGTGAGTGATGTCGAATCTAGAACTACCCATCTCATAACGTGGTTGCTACAATTGCTTATAGTTGCTGACGAGATTTACTCTACGCTGCGTTAGTTACGGATGGTAACTAGCGTTGGTGAAAATGACATCCTGAATAGCAATCAGGGGCTCTGCGTGTGACGGCGAGGCGTAGTTTGAATTCGAGGATGAGGTGCGGTTGATGAGGGTATGCCACTTTTACAAGTAGATATCGACGTTCACGCCGCAGAGTCGAAGTTTCTCAGTGTTGCTGTTGATGACGGACAAGAAATTATTCGTGACCAGAGTAGCATCGAACGCGCGGTGGTGTAGCGAGTTCAAAACAACGACTTCGTTTGGACGCATCCATAGTCAAAATACAAAATACCTGACTTGTTTTAGATTCTATACACACTGAGCGAGCTCTAAGCCGACTTTCGGCAAACTAACTCTCAACAACCACCTTTATGACTGCGGGATTTAGATTCTATGTACACTGAGCGGCTATGGAGTCAACAAACAACGAAGAGGTTCAACGAAAGAGCCTGTCGACGCGCGAGTCGCAGGCACTGTCACGGCTCGCCGGCGAGAACCGGCAGGTCATCAGCATTGGTGACATCGCGGGCGTACTTGACATCCCGCGGAAGTCGGCTAAGGACATGGCGTATGCGCTCAAGGAGAAGGGCTGGCTGGAGCGGATCGCGCACGGGAAATATCTCATCCTGCCGCTCGCTGCGGGCGAGAATGCCGTGTATACCGAACACGAGTTCGTGATCGCATCTGCTCTGGTGGAGCCGATGTACATTGGGTACTGGAGCGCGTTGAATCACCACGAGCTGACGGAGCAGTTGTCCCGGACGGTGTACGTCGTGACGACAGAGCGCGCTCAGGAGCGTGAAATCCACGGGGTCACGTATCGTCCGGTGACGGTTACTGAGCAGAAGTTCTTCGGGTATCAACCGACTGCGGTCGGGTCGAATCAGGTGAACATTTCGAGTATCGAGAAGACGCTGGTCGATTGTGCCGACCATCCGGAGTTCTGCGGGGGTATCAGTGAGCTTGCGAAGGCAATGCAGACCGCTGTCGACACGCGCTGTTCGTGGGAACGCGTTGTCGAGTACCTGCGGCGAGTGGGGAACGGTGCCGCAACGAAACGACTCGTCTACCTTGCCGACCAGTTGGACATCGATCTTCCGGAGTACCGGGACCTCGTCAAGAACTTCACGACCGGGTACCCGCTGCTCGATCCGACGAGAGAAGCGACGGGAACCCGGGACAGCAAGTACCAACTTCGCCTAAATGTTGACCCGGAGTCGTTCCTCCCTGGTGACCTCTCATGATTTCTGAAGCGCAACTCCGACGGCTGGCCAGAGAGCTGGATGTTCGCCTCGGCTACGCGGAGAAGAACTACGTCAATTCGTGGATTCTGTGGGCGAGCTACACGAGTCCTTACGGTGACAACCTGCTGTTCAAGGGTGGAACTGCGCTCAGCAAGTTGTATTTCCCGGAGACGTGGCGCTACTCGGAAGACCTTGATTTCGGTGTCGAGGGAGAGTACCAGGGGGGTGAAGCGGAGTTGCAACGCACATTGGAAGACGCGTCCATAGCCTCCGGTATCGACTTCGAGGTGACTAAACACCGCGAACTGCAGAAAGAGGCGTATCCAACGCACTACGTTGATATCGATATCCAGTACGATGCTGTGCTCGGTCACAAGAACACGACGAGTCTGGACGTGATGATCGATGAATACGTGGCGTTTGCTTCGGTGGACCATCGCCACAGCTACGAGGATGTTCCGGAATTCGAGTTGACCGCGTACAGCTTGGAGGAGATCTTCGCGGAGAAGTTGCGAGCACTCTATCAGCGGTCACAGGCGCGTGACTACTATGACCTGTATCGGATGCTTACGGAGGCCGACGTTGATGAGTCGGTCATTCTTCCGGCATTCACGCGGAAGTGTGACCACGACGGTCTGGACATTGACCTTCGGGACGGGCTTCCCGGAGAGAAACGGGATGTGATCCGTGACGGCTGGCAGAATACACTTCCCGATTTGGTTGCAGATCTCCCCGAGTTCAGTGTCGTGTATGACGCGCTTGAAGACTACGTCGATTCGCTGGTAGACGTGTAGCAGTTTTAGTCCTGGAGATGGGCGACGGCACGGCCCAGTTCCCGTGCGTGTTCGCTCTCATCTATGTTGTACCGCTTTTCTATCGAGCGGAGTCGTTCTTGAAACGTCACAAGGTGTACCTCCAGATACTTCTCATGTTCAGTGTAGAGATGTTAATATATGTGGATTTTCCTGACCGTGTCAAGCGGGAATGAGTTGAGCTCTGTTTCGGCTGTGGTATCGAGACGAGCAAACTAGAGCCAAGAGAGGCCGGTGTTGAGTTCTTCAAGGAACGTCGGTCGTACTCGCGCCTCAGGCGGGAATGCGAGTTGCTCGCCATCTCGGTCAAGAATGGTTTCGCGGAGGAACGGGTGGGCGGGATCGAAGGATGGACTGGTTCGGAGGCGGCGGTCGCTGTCGATGGTGAACAGCGCGGCGTCGAACGCGCGGTGGTGCAGTGAATTTAATACGAGAACGTTCTCCGGATGTTCGGCGAGCTCGGGGTGTTGACTCCGTGGGAGGATGTGCGCGAGATCAAGCAGCTTATTTTCTCGAATGCCGGTCAGGGTACACGCGTGGTCGTACCGGTCGAGTATGTCTGCACGGAAGGCATCGCTCACGGTGATTTCGGACGTTTCGTAGCGGCGAATCCGCCCACTCGAATCGAGCGTCTCGCCGGTCGGCCACTGGGCAACCTCTCCGGATTGGACCCAGTGCTGCCAGACGTCCGGTGCTGCGCTATCGTCGTTCTGCTGGGCGCGCTCGTGCAACCACGTGACGGGGACTGCATTGGTGTTGAGGATCGAGAAGTGGAACTGATAGTTCGGGACCTGCGTGCCGTCCTCCGCTTGGTACGCGTGGACTTCGAAGTGGTCGGGAACGCAGAGCCCGCAGAACTCGACGACGCCTGATTCGGGTTTGCGGAACACGAGGACGGGCGGGACGTCCTCGCGTCGATTGGCCGCGGCGTTGTCGAAGGCGGCTTTGATCTTCTGGTTCTGCGCGGACTCGTCGTAGGGGTTCGAGGCCTTTGCGTCGCCCCAGTAGCTGATGTACCCGGCGTTGACGGCGAGCGTGTCCTCCCACGGGTCGTCGTGCTGGGAGATGCCGCTATCGTTCGAGACGAGTACGAGTGCTGCAGGTGTATCTGACCGGTCTGCGCCGAGATCACGAATCCCGCCAGTGTTTTTGATGCCACTGTCGAGCGGGCCGCGGATCCACCGCAGGAACTGGTCGTCCGCGTTGCGGTAACTCCCC
>Ga0207719_100079_pt1 | contig 85162 bp, 87 predicted proteins | sample A23P1SouthBayCA_2_FD_187279 | JGI IMG/M metagenome (GOLD analysis project Ga0207719, IMG submission 187279) | Aerobic enrichment media microbial communities from Eden Landing Ponds, California, USA - A23 P3 (3) (SPAdes) | ecosystem: Environmental > Aquatic > Marine > Unclassified | place...
TCGTGGCGTGGTCCGACCGGAACCGCTCGGCGCTCATCCGCAAGCCCGCCGCGCGCGTCCCGGCCGCCTCCCGCATCGAGGCGCGCTTCCCGGACCCGTCGTGTAACCCGTACCTCGCGCTCGCCGCGCTCATCGCCGCGGGCCTGGAGGGCATCGAGAAGGACCTCGACGCCCCCGACCCCATCCGCGAGAACATCTACGAGTTCGGTGAGGAGGAACGCGAGGAGTACGGCATCGACACGCTGCCGTCGAACCTCGGTGAGGCCATCTCCGCGCTCGAAAATGACGACGTCGTCCTCGACGCGCTCGGTGACCACGTCTCCGAGAAGTTCATCGAGGCCAAGACGGAGGAGCACACGGGCTACCGCGTGCAGGTCTCGGACTGGGAGAAGGAGCGCTACCTCGAGAAGTTCTGAGCCGGTAGCGCGCCGAGCACCGCACCCGAACACACACTCATTATTGCGACCGGAACCGGCGCGAGCGAGAGCGACAGCACCGCCCCGAGCAGCGCCGCGACGACGGCGGCGCCGGCGAGCGTCCGCAGGCGACCCGGGCGTGCGAGCGAGCGCTCCCGTATCGCGACCCACGCGAGACCCACGCCAGCGGCGACGCCCGCGACGGCGAGCGCGTCCGTCGAACCCGGGCCGAGAAACCCGAGCGCGCCGACGGCCGCGGCGAGCCAGAGGCCGTACTCCGTGCGCTCGGGGGGAATCGCGACCACCGCCAGCGCCGCGACGGCGCCCAGGAGCGCGCCGGCCACCACGTCGAGCAGGTAGTGGACGCCGAGCGCGAGCCGCGTCGCGGAGACGAGCGCGACACCGAATCCGGCGACGGCCAGCCGACGGCGCCGCGTCGAGACGGTCCAGAGCAGCGCCGCGGCGAGGAACGCCGCCGCGGACCCCGTGGCGTGTCCGCTCGGGAGGCTGAGTCCGTCCGTCGCGACGAGTGCGACGTCGGCGGGCGGGCGCGGGTGGCCGACGAGGGCCTTGAGCGTCGACACCGCGGCCAGCCCCGTCAGCGTCGCGGCGACGAAGCGCAGGCCGTCGTCGAAGCTATCGAGTATCCGTCCGGGGCCGTGCCAGTAGCCGACGGCGGCGAGCGCCGCGAGGAACCACGCGTCACCGAGTTGGGTGAGCGCTTCGAGTGCGGGTATCGCCACCTCGGGAACGCGGGTCGTGAGCCAGTCGGTGACGCCGAGTCCGTGCATCTATCGGAAGCGTTCGAGAGCGCGGCCCGGAAGCCCCGCCGCCGAGAACCCGACGCCGACGAGCACCATCAGCGCGTAGAGACCGAGCGTGGAGAGCCAGACGACGAGCATCGCCAGCACGGCCCACCCGCCATCGAGGTAGTAGAAGGCGCCGAGCGTCATCCCGGTGCCGTAGAGGAGCACCAGATACGGCCCCCATCCCCGGGCGTGCCCGCGGCGCATTCGCGCGCGGACGTACCCCTTCAGCTCGTTCTCCAGGGACTCGCGGCTCAGCGTCCGCGACTCGACGGCGTCGCGCAGTTCTTCGAGTTCCCGTTCGAGTTCCACCACGTCGGGGGCCGGCCCGTCCGCTCGCTCCCCGTCGGTGGCGTCGGCTCCGTTCTCGTCGTTCGTGCGTCCGGCCAACACGGCGTTGAGTATCCCCCCCAGTATGATAACGATGCCGGCAAGGTACAGCCACGTCACGAACAGCAACACGGCGCCGAGCACGCCGTACACGCTGTACTGGCCGGTGTTCGCGGCGTAGAGCCGGAACAGTTCGGTGAACGCCGTCCAGGAGAGCGCGACGACGAGCGTGCCGGGGAGCACCTCGCGGACGGTGAGCGGCGCGTCCGGGAACACGTAGTAAACGGGGAAGAACGCCGCCACCAGACCAATAGGAAGAATCAGCACCGTCAGGGAGTCGAAGGGACTGCGCAACACCGCCGGCGCGACGCCGCGGGCGAGTATCGCGACGGCCACCGCCACGGCGATGGCGCCCAACACGAGCGCGGCGTCGCGGACCTGCTCGGGCAGCGATTCGACCTTCTCGGCGCCGTACACCCGCGAGAAGGCGATGTCGAGGCCGCGGAAGAACTTCAGCGACGACCAGAGGAGCAACACGAGGCCGATGGCCGTCGCCTCCCCCCGGTCGGCGGCGCTCAGCACCGCGGTCCGGACCAACTCCTCGCCCGTCGGCGCGAGCACGCCGCCCGTCGCCGCGACGAGTTCGGCCGCGATGCGCTCGCCGCCCAGCGCCGTCCCGACGGCGAACGCCAACACGAGCAGGGGGAGAATCGAGACGAAGGCGTAGTAGGCGAGCGCCGCCGCGAGGAAGGTCACCTGGTGTCGCTGGACCTCCCGGACGACGGTTATCGTGACGGCCACGGAGCGGCGAGCGCGTGACACACCCCCGTCTTTCGCCGCCCGCGTCTAAAGCGTCGCGGAGGACGCCGCGAGCGCGGCCATCTCAGACACCGTCGCGTCCGTCTTGAACGTCGTCCCCCCGTAGTGGGTCCGGGAGGCCGAAAAGCCCGCCTCGCGGAGCGCCCCCAGGTACTCGTCCATCCCGACGGCGGGTTCGCCCCACCGGCCGTAGAGGCGGTGCTGGTCGTAGTGCGTCGGCGTGTCGAGTTCCGCGCCGACGCGGTCGAGCAGTCGCTCGGCCCTGTCGGCCGTGCCCATCTCTTCGGTGAGGTGCTCGCGGGTCGATTGGGCGAACTCCCCGTCGTGGGTCGCGTCGAGCCACAGCGGCCCCGCTTCGAGCACCTGGTCGCTCCCGCAGTTCGGACAGGCGTCGCAGTCGGGCACCGTGCGGCCGTAGCCGTGCTCGCGCCAGAGACACTCCGGACAGTGATGGAGGTAGCCGAGCGATTCCAAACAGTTGTTGGCCGCCGTCGCGCTGTTCGAGAGGGTGAGATACGTCCGCACGTAGTGGTCCGAGACGTGGCTCAGCACGGGCGTCACGCCGATGTCGTGGCGCGCGGCGACCCGCGCGAGCGCGGAGAGGAGGACGCGGAGCCCCATCTCGGCGTGGTACTCCGTGTTCCGCGGGATGGCGTCGTACTTCCGCACGCCGCTCTTGAAGTGCGCGCCACAGAGGGGTGCCGTATCGGTGGCCGTCACGCAGACCAATCCCCGCGAGTTCCGGAGGACGGCCTCCGCGAACGGCATCGGCGTGCCGAAGGGGTCCAAATCGACCACGTCGTACCCCGTCGAGTCGTACAGCAACGCGTTCGCGTCCCGATGGTGGGTTTCGCCCTCCAGCCCGTTGCGTTCGAGGTTCGCCGCACAGCGCTCAACGGCGTCGGGGTCCACGTCCGCCATCGACGCCCTCCAGCCGTTCGCGGCGGCGCGAACACCCCTGATTCCGGTGGCGGCCGTCGCGTCGAGATACGTCGCCGCGTCCGGTCGGCGCTCGCGGTACGCGTCGAGGGCCGCGACGGTGATGTCGCGGTTCAGTTCCATATCGGGGTTGAAGAAGACGGCGTCGCTCTTGCCCGGCCCCTCCTGTTCGGGGACGTCGACTTCGACGGTCCCCTCGCGTACCAACATACCCGTCCTCGGTGGGGGGCGCCCAAAAGTCCAGCCGTTCGGACCGAACCGGCTTTGTGTGCCGCGTCGTTACGCCGGGTGTGAACGCGGCCGACGAGTGGCGCGCCGAACTGGCCGAACGCGGGGAGCTCACCCCCGAGATAGTCGCGCGGATTCTCGACGTCCACGGCGAGCGCGGGAAGCGCGCGCTCGAAGCCGTCTCCGAGGGGCGGGTGAAGGGGTACAACGATTTTACCGTGGTCGTCGGCTACAGCGAGGAGTACGTCGTCGAGGGGGAGGGGTGTACCTGTAAGGACGCCGAGTACAACCTCGACGGCGACGACCCGACCCAGCGCTGCTGGCACGTCCTCGCCGTCGACATCGCGGAGCGCGTCGGGGAGGTGGAGGCCCACGACATGTGGTACTCCGAGGTCCGCGAGTTCGTCTGATTTCTCGGGAACTTACCGCGGAGGGGAACGCTGATGGCGGGGCCACACGACACCCGACTCAAAGGTGGACCGCCAGCGTCTCCGCCGCACGTGGAAGAAGACGTTCTCGCTGTCGTGGCCGGTCAGCGCCGAGCACGTCCTCCGGACGCTGATGCGGACGACGGACGTGTTAGTCGCCGGCTCCTTCTCCCCGGCGGCGGTGACGGCCATCGGGCTCGCGGACCTGTACGCACGCTTCCCCCTCCGCGTCGGCCTCGGACTCGGCGGCGGCGCCATCGCGCTCTCCAGTCAGGACACCGGGCGCGAGGCCGAGGCGTCCCGCGACGAAGCCATCTCGCAGGCGCTCCTGCTCGGCGTGCTCGCCGGGGTGCCGTTCGTCGCCTTCGGACTTCTGTTCGGTGAGGCGGCGCTCTCGCTTCTGGGCGCGCCCCCGGACATCGCAACGATGGGCGGACGGTATCTCGCCATCGTGTTCGCCACCGCGCCCGCGCGCCACGTCGCGCTCGTCGGGGCCAGAGCGCTCCAAGGTACTGGCGACACGAAGACGCCGATGTACATCAACGTCGTCTCGAACGCGCTCAACATCGCCGGCTCGTTTATCCTGGGCCTCGGTCTGTTCGGCGCGCCGCGCCTGAGCATCATCGGCGTCGGCGTCGCCACCGCCGCCGCGAACGTGTTCACCGCGCTGGCGCTCCTCGTCGCCTTCCTCACGCCGTGGGCCGCCGCCGGCCTCGTACGCCCCTCGAACCCGGTGGTGGCGCGCCAACTCGTCCGCGTCTCGGTGCCCCGCATCGGGGAGGGGCTGGCGGCGACGCTCGCGGAGTTCCCGTTCAACGCGCTGTTACTCGGCATCGGCACCGAAGTGAACGCCGCGTTCCAGATCGGCCGCCGCCTCTACCAGCAGGTGACGGCGCCGCTCACCCGCGGGTACAACGTCGCGGCGAGCGTCCTCGTCGGGCAGGCGCTCGGGGAGGAGGACCCGGCGGAGGCGACGTATCGCGCGTGGGCCATCGTCGCGCTCGGCGTGCTCTCGGTGGGCGCGCTCGGCGTCGGCCTGTTCGTCGGCGCGCCCCTCCTCTCGGGGTTGTTCACGAACGACGCCGCGACGCTGCGCTACGCGAGCGGGTTCGCGCGGGTGTACGGCGCGACGGCCGTCGCCACCGTCACCTTCACCGTGCTCTCGGGGGCGCTCCAAGGCGCGAGCGAGACGCGGGTCCCCTTCGTCGCCCGCGTGAGCGGCGCGTTCGTCTTCCTGCTCGGCCTCTCCGCGCTGCTCGTGGAACTCGGCTGGGGCGTCCACGGAGTGTACGTCGGCGTCGGCCTCTCGTGGGTGTGGATGGCGCTCGTCGCCGTCGTCGGGTTCCAGCATTTAAACTGGGCGGGACGGGCGGCGGAGATGATGGCCGAGCGGGCGGCGAACGCAAACGGAGACGGGGACGACGGAGAAACGGACGAGCGCGACGGCGGAACGGACGGACGGGAGGACGAGCGCGGGGCGTAACTACCGTTCCCCGAGGGGGATGAACTCCTCGTCCGCCGGGCCGACGTAGCGCGCCCGCGGGCGGATGAGGCGGTTCTCGTCCTGGTACTCGATGATGTGGCCGATCCACCCCGCCGAGCGACTCATCGCGAAGATGGGCGTGTACATGTCGACGGGGATGCCGAGTTGCTGGTAGACGGCGCCCGAGAAGAAATCGACGTTGGGCGCGATGTCGTGGTCCAGCAGGCCCCGCTCCTCGATGAGGTAGCGCTCGATTTCGGACGTGTACGTGTGCCACGTGTCGTCGCCCGCGTCAGCGAGCGCAGCGAGTCGCGTCTGGAGGATTTTCGCGCGGGGGTCTTTCACGTCGTACACCCGGTGTCCCCACCCCGGAACGTGCCAGTCGTCGTCGTCGAGTTCGTCGTCCACCCACTCGATTGGCCCCTTCTCGGAGGCGTCGATGTCGAGGAGGAGCTCCATCACGTCCTGGTTCGCGCCGCCGTGGAGCGACCCGGAGAGCGCCGCGACGCCGCCGGTGACGGCGCTGTACACGTCCGCGAGCGTCGAGGCAATGACCATCGCGGTGAACGTCGAGGCGTTGAGCCCGTGGTCGGCGTGGAGGATGAGCGCCTGGTCGAACGTCTCGGCGGCAACCTCGTCGGGGCGCTCGCCGGTGAGCATGTAGAGGAAGTTCGCGGCGTGGCCCAACTCGGGGTCCGGGTCGAGTGGCTCCTCGCCGCGCCGGATGCGGTCGTAGCCCGCGAGCACGGTCGGCACCTTCGCGGTGATGCGCCGGCCCGCCCGGAGCGCGCGGTCCGTGTTCCCCGGGTCGGGGTTCTCCGGTTCGTTTGCCGACAGCATCGACACCGCGGTGCGGAGCGCCGCCATCGGGCGCTCGTCGGCGTCCGCGAGCGTTTCGAGCGTCCCGAAGACGCCGTCGTCGACGCCGCGCTCCGCCGTCAACTGCGCCGAGAACGCCGCGAGTTCGGACTCGGTGGGGAGGTGGCCGTGCCACAGCAGATGTAACACCTCCTCGTACGTCGCCTCGCGGGCCAGCGACTCGATGTCGTAGCCGCGGTACACCAGTTTGCCGGCGGCCCCGTCGATGGCACTCAGCGCCGATTCCGCAACGAGGACGCCCTCCAGTCCCTTTTGCATCTCATCGCCCATACGTATCCAACTACAACGGTTCAGAAAAGTGTTGTCTGTTCCGTCCGCGACTCTATATGGACGATTGTCCAATTTTATCGCGCAACGGCGCCGAGAGCTACTCGTCGTCCCGCGGCAGGCGCCCGCTGAGCCGATACGCCGCGACGAGCGTCAGCGCAGTCGTTACGAGGAGGCCGGTCGACACCGCGAGCACGAACCCGAGGACGACGAAAAACGGGGTCGGGATATCCCGACCGGGGATGAGCACGAAGAACCCGAACAGCGCCGCCGCGAGGAGCGCCCCCGCGGCGAACCCGCGCTTGGCGTGCGTGCGAACCCCCAGCGCCTCGACGAGGCTGTCGGCGTCCGGGTCGACCATGCGTTCGGTTCGACGGGAGGGCGGAAATAGCGTGCGGAACGGCGCGTCCGGGCCGCAACCGAACCCCTAATTACCGTTCCGCCACCCTGAACTGGTAATGACGGAGTTGGGTACGGCGAGCGCGGCCCCCGGCGAGTTCGACACGGGCCGTCTCGAAATCGGAGAGGCCCGCGACGGGTCCACCGTGTCGCTCCCCGTCGCCGTCCTCAACGGCGCCGAGGACGGCGACACGCTGTACGTACAGGCCGCGAGCGACGGCGACGAACTCAACGGCGTCGGCGTCGTCCGCCGGGTCGTGCCACAGCTCGACCCCGCCGAGTTCGCGGGCACGCTGCTCGTCGTCGGCATCGTCAACTACCACGCCTTCCAGGTGGCCGAGCACCGGAACCCCATCGACGACACGAAGCTCAACCGGGCGTATCCGGGGAACGCGAACGGCTCCTCCAGCGAGCGCATCGCGCACGCCACGTTTCAGGCCGCCCGCCGCGCGGACCTGATTCTCGACTTACACCAGGGCTCCACCTCCCGGATGATAAACGAGGTCCGGGTGCGCTGTGGCCGCCACCACCGCAACCACCGCGCCTGCCTCGAACTCGCGCGGGTGTTCGACGCGGGCCACGTGTTAGACCAGAAGGGCCCGGACGGCCAGCTCGCCCGCGCCGCGCCCGACGAAGGCATCCCGACCATCGACCCGGAGCTCGGCGGCGCGGTGGGGTGGGACGAGGAAAGCATCGAAATCGGGGTGGAGGGCGTGTTCAACGTCCTGCGCTACTACGGCTTCCTGGAGGGGGAGGCCGACGCCCCGAACCAGACGAGGGCGCGGGGCTTCGACCGCTACGGCTCGCCCTCGGGCGGGCTGGTCGACTTCCAGTGCGAACTCGGTGAGCGGGTGTGCGCCGGCGACACCCTCTTCGAGGTGACGGACGTGTTCGGAACGGTGAAGGCGAGCGTGACGGCCGACAGCGACGGCGTGTTCTGGCGCGCGCGCAGGCTCCCCCAGGTGGCGAGCGGCGAGTACGTCTGCTCGGTGGGGACGAAGATAGACGCAGTTTAGCGCTCCGGGTGCGTCGGCGCGTCGAACCCGCCTCGAATCAGGGGCTTCGCGACGTGCCGGCGCGCACACGGGGGCACTTCGTACCAGCCCGCTTCTAAGTCGCGCTCGACCTCTCGCGCTACCTTTCCGTCCGCGCTCGTCGAGCAGTCCCGACAGCGATACCCCTGATTCCGGCCGGCGGAGCTCATCGAGGTACCACAGTCCGGACACGTCGGAACCGTGAGTTTCGTTCGGTTCAGCGAGCGAGCGGCGAACTTCTCCAGTTTGAGGGTTCCGTCGGTGAACTCGCCACAGACGGTGAGTTCGTCCCCGACGCGCAACCCCCGAACGCGTTCGCGGAAGCGCTTGGTCGGTTCGAACGCCGCGCAGGGGGTGTCCTCGATTTCGAAGAACACGTGGCCGCCGCGGCGCGTCTCGGGCGCCGCGGTGACAGTGCCGTCGAGGCGATACCCTCGATTTTCGTCAAGCGAGTCGAACGTCCCCGCCGCGAGGTGGGCGTCGGTGCCCTGATTCGTCAGGAACGTGTGCGCGAACGCGACGGGTTCCGACTCAATTTGCTCCCCGACGCGGCGCACGGCCTCGGAACTGTCGCCGCGAATCCCGTGGAGGACGGGACAGGGCGTGTGGGGCACGCAGACCGTCTCGCGCTCGACGGTGTCGACGGTGTCCCACACGTCCGGGTAGCCCCTCTCAGCGGCACGGAAGACGCTCTCGGGGTCGACGTTACGCTCCGTGCCCCAGCGCTCCCGCTCCCGGTAGGAGATGCGCTCGTGCGTCCAGTCGTCGAACGCGCGCCACGCGCCGACGGCAGCGAGCGCGCCGATGCGCCCCCGGCCGTTGCCGCGCGCGAGCGTCCGGTAGCCGGCCGCCGTCGCGCGCTCCTCGGCGTTCTCGATGGTATGAATTTCCCGCATCGCGTCGCGGGCGAACTGTACGATATCGTCCGGCACCGAGTCGGGTCCTCCGGGCGCGATGACTGCTCCCGGGTTTGTGCGCGAATCGCCGTCCGCGGCGTCCCCGAGCGCGTCGGCGGCGAGGTCGGCAACGCGCTCAGGGGCGGCGTCCGTGTGGACGGCGAGCGCGGCGTTCCCGCGGGTCTTGTGCTCGACGGCAGGGTTGAGCCGAACGAGCAGCGTCCGCTCGACGGTGGCCCCGGACTCGCGGAGATGACGGGCAAGACGGGCGGCGAGGTAGGTGGTACACATCCCCCGCTCGCGGGAGTCCGTGTCGTCGATGCCGAGGACGGTCACAGCAGGGGTAGCAACTGGCCGCCCTAAGCCGTTTCGACGCGCTCGTCGGCGGGCGTCGTCGCGGGACGGCGGCAGAACGTATATATGCGAAGAACCGCTAGCGAGCGTCTATGTCCCGGTCCGCACTCATCGGCAACGTGACCGCCATGCTGGAGGACGCCGGGTTCACCGTGAGCGATGAGTGTGCTATCCGGCCCCGCAGTTTCGACGTGGCCGCGCGCCGCGGCGAGGAGCGCATTCTCGTGAAGATTCTGCGGAACATCGACGCGTTGGACGCCGCGACGGGCGCCGAGATGCGCCGTCTCGGCACGTATCTCGACGCCACGCCGCTCGTCATCGGGATGCGGGCCCGCGACAACGACCTCAAGCCCGAGGTGGTGTACTTCCGCCACGGCGTGCCCGTGTTGAGCCCGGACACCGCGATGGACCTGTTCGTGGAGGGCGTCCCCCCGATGATATACGCCGCGCCCGGCGGCCTCTACGTCACGCTCGACAGCGACGTGCTGGCCGACGAACGCGAGGAGCGCGGCTGGAGTCTGGGTCGGTTGGCCACCGAACTCGGCGTGTCGCGACGAACCGTCTCGAAGTACGAGGACGGGATGAACGCCTCCATCGAGGTGGCGATGCAACTGGAGGAGCTGTTCGACGAGCCGCTCACCGGCCCCGTCGACGTGCTCGGCGGCGCCGAGGAGGTGCGCGACACGGAGCCGACGCCCGAGGACCCCGAGGCGGAACCCGAGGACGAACCGGTCGTGAGCGTCCTCACGCGCGTCGGCTTCGACGTCCACCCCACGGTGCGCGCGCCGTTCAAAACCGTCAGCGAGGACGGCGACGAGCGAAAGTTGCTCACGGGCCACTCGGAGCTCACGGACGCCGCCGTGAAGCGCGCGCGGCTGATGTCCTCCGTCGGGAGCGTAACGGGGACCACAGCCGTCTACTTCGTGGACCGCTCCCGGCGCGAGTCCATCGAGAACACCGCCATCATCGAGCGCGACGAGGTCGAGAACCTCTCCGACCCCGAGGAGCTCCGGGACCTCATCCGCGAGCGCGGGTAGGTCATCTCCTCTCCGATTTCCCGGCCGGGTAGCACCTGCTCTTCCGCATCGGTTCGCGCCCGACAGCCGCGCGACGAACGTCATACTCGCGCCGCAGTCGTGCGGTTTTACTTTCGCTCCGCTACCCACGGGTTTAAGTTGGAACCCGCCTGAGTTGGTGATGTCACACGCTCCTGCGGCTCCGTTTTCTCCCGCCGAGTCACGACTGTCGGATTCCGGTGCGTTTTCCGCGCCGAAGTCGTAGAACGCGCATGCTCGATGTCGCCGCCATCCGCGACGCCCGCGAACGGATATCCGACGTGGCGCTCCACACGCCGCTTCACCCCTCCCATACGTTCTCGGAGCGCACCGGCGCGGACGTCCACCTGAAACTGGAGACGTTCCAGCGCACCGGCGCGTTCAAGATTCGGGGCGCGACGAACAAGATTCGTCTGCTCTCCGAGTCGGAACGCGACGCGGGCGTCGTCACCGCGAGCGCGGGCAACCACGCGCAGGGCGTCGCGCTCGCCGCCCAGCAGTCCGACGTGGACGCGACGGTGGTGATGCCCGAGTTCGCGCCCATCTCGAAGATTCAGGCGACGGAGGGGTACGGCGCCGAGGTGGTCCTCCACGGCGTCGACTACGACGAGGCCCAGACGCGCGCTCACGAACTCGCAGAGCAAGAGGGGTACACCTACCTCCACGCCTTCGACGACGAGGACGTGATGGCCGGACAGGGGACGATAGGGTTAGAGCTCGTCGAGGACCTGCCCGAACTCGATACCGTCGTCGTCCCCATCGGCGGGGGCGGCCTCATCGCCGGCATCGCCACCGCCGTCAAAGCCGAACTGCCCGACGCGCGCGTCGTCGGCGTTCAGGCCGAGGGCGCCGCCTCGGTGCCCCAGTCGCTGGAGGCCGGCGAAATCGTGGCCCGAAATGAGGTCGACACTATCGCGGACGGCATCGCCACCCGGCGCGTAGGGGGGAAGCCGTTCGAAGTCATCCAGGAGCGAGTGGACGAGGTGGTGACCGTCGATGACGCCGAGATAGCCACCGCGATGGTCGACTTGCTGGAGCGCGGGAAGGCGCTCGTCGAGGGCGCGGGCGCCGTGCCGCTCGCGGCGGTGCTGGGCGAGAAGTTCGACTACGGGGCCGACGAGACCATCGTCCCCGCGCTGTGTGGCGGGAACATCGACCTGAACCTCCTCACCACCGTCGTGATGCGCGGCCTCGTCGAACGGGGGCGCTACATCCGCATCCGGACGGTGCTGAAGGACCGCCCCGGCGCGCTCGATGACCTGCTGGACGTCATCTCCGACGCGCGGGCGAACATCTACGCCATCGAGCACGAGCGCACGTCCCGCCAGCTGTCGATGAACGCGGCCGAAATCGAACTCGATTTGGAAACCAGAGGGCCGGAACACGCCGAAGAGCTGCTCGCCGCGCTCCGCGAGCGGGGTTACGACGTGGACGTGCTGGCCTGAATCGCGTACTCGACGGTGAGAAACCGACATCCAAAAACCCACATCTCGTGGGTGGCCACGAGGGCGGGGTCGTCGGCCCAGTCGATTGTAGGTGCCTCGGGCGCGTCGGCGGGCCACACGCGAAAGCGCTGCCCCATCGGAAGCGCGAACGCGCGGGGCGGTACGACGAGATACAGGCCCGGGTCCCGCCCGCCCCGGGTCGTGAGTTCGATGCCCGCGCCGTCCGGGTGTCCGCAGTCGAGTTCTTCGGGGCGGAGGACGGTGCTCAGATTCGACGCCGGGAGCGGGACGGCGATGTTCACGAAGCGCTCGCCGTCGCGTTCGTGACTAGCGTAGGCGGCGACGAACACCCCCGCGCCGTCGGCGTCGGTGCGGACCCACATCCGCGCGCCGTCCCGCGGGTCAGCGTCGGATTCGATGCCGACGAAGCGGCTCGTGAGGTCGCGTTCTTCACTGTCGGGGCCCGGCAGGTTGAGCTGTTCGAGGCGGCTCGTGAGACGGCTCGCCAGCGCCGCGCCCGTCCGGAAACCCCGGTGCCAGCGCGCCCGGTAGCGCATTCGGTACTCGCTCGTGCGCTCGTAGAAGCGTCGCACCTCGGGGTGGAGCGCATCGGGGTCGAACCCCGGGCGGGCGTACGCGTCCATGTCGTCCATCTCGCCGGCCGGTTCCGTGCCGTCGGTGATGCCCGCGCGTTCCGGATACTCCGGGCCGATGCGGTAGCCGCCGGTGAGCGGGCTGAACGGCACGTCCCGCGCGCGCCAAAGCGAGCGCACGGCGGCGATGGTAGCCGTGACGGCCACGACGAGCGCCGCGAGCGCGCGGCGGAGGCGACGACAGCGGCACAGGCGCATACGGTCCGTTGGGGTGGCGCCCCCAAGAGCGTCCCGCTGAGCAGGTTGACAACCCGACGCGGATTTAAGGGCATACACGCCGATGTTCGGGTATGAAGCGCATCGTCAGGACGGACGAGGCCCCCGCGGCGGTCGGCGCGTACAGTCAGGCGACGACAAACGGCTCCCTGCTCTTCACGGCCGGGCAGATTCCGCTCACGGAGAAGGGGAAGACGCTCGACGACGAACCGGTCGCCGTCCAGACCCGCCAGTGTCTGGAGAACGTCACCGCCATCTTGGAGGAGGAGGGCCTCACCGCCGAGGACGTGCTCAAGACGACGGTGTACCTCGACGACATCGACGACTTCGAGGCGATGAACGACGCCTACGAGGAGTACTTCCTCGACAACCCGCCCGCGCGCTCCGCCGTCGAGGTGGGCGCGCTCCCGAAGGGCGTCGCCGTCGAAATCGAAGCCATCGCTGACGCCGAGTGATGAACCGGCGTCGCTCCGCGCTGCTCTGGGGTGCCGTCGGGGCGCTCGTCGTCGCCGTCCTCGGCGTCGCGTTGCCCGTGCTCGGGCCCGAACGGCCCGCGTGGCCGCTGCTCGCCGGGACGGCGCTGGTCACGGGAATCGTCGCCGGGAGCGTGAGTTACGCGCTCGAACACCGGCTTGTCGTGCGCGGGCGGCGTTGAGGTCGCCGTCGCGGTCTAAACGTCCCTCTCGAGTCGGACTTCCTCCTCGGTCACCGTGGCGACTGCCTCCCCCAGAACGGTGTAATCCTCCTCGTCCTTGTCGGCCCACCCGAACGCGGCGAGCGTCGCGTGCGCGAGTCCGGGTTCCGGGTCGACCCACGCCGTGTTGGACTCCACTCCCGTCACGACGCCCAGTTCCTCGCCCTCGGTGTCGACGAGCACTTTGCCCTCGTCCTCGGCGGTCAGCGTGGCCATACATGAGGCGTCGGCGGCGTCCCTGAAACGTCTGCTGGCCGTCGCGGTGGCCGTGGGAAACAGTGCCACCCGACCCCGACGGGGGGATGCGGCCGACGCGAACGGAAGGACTTAAAACTGGAACGCCGGTAGAACGGGTGCGAGCCAGGATGGCCGAATGGTAAAGCGCACGCCTGGAAAGCGTGTCCCCGTTAGGGGTTCTGGGTTCAAATCCCAGTCCTGGCGTCACAGTTTTCAACCCGTTCCCCCGAATGCGAGAGTGTGAACCCGCCAAGCGCCGTGCTACTGTTCGTCATCGCCGTCTTTCTCGCGGTTCTGGCCGCTCTCATCGGGCGCTACGGGTCCATGGAACTCATCGCGGGCTACGACGCCGACCGCGTCACCGACGAGGGCGAACTCCGACTGTTCATGGGGTGGTACACGCTGTACGCCGCCGCGCTCGTCTTCGTCGTCGGCGTCGCGGAGGGCGTCACACCCACCGGAACGACGTGGTACTGGATTCCCTTCGTCGCCGGCATCGTCGCGCTCTGCGTCCAGATGATTCGGGGGGCGCGACGCTACGAGGGGGAGGACGGGACGTAGTTCAGAGCCACTCGAACCCGAACTCGTTGCCGCCGAAGCGATACCCCTCGACCCGGCCGTTCGGCCGCGCGCGGTAGACGACGGCGGGGCGGTGGCCCACCGAGGGCTTCTCCGCGAGCACCGACGCCCACGCGTCGTCCGGGAACCCGGAGCAGTCGACGAACAGCGTCGCGCCGCCGGCGTGCTCCCGGAGTTGGCCGGCCGTCTTCGTGTTCGCCGTCTCCCGCACCGCCTGCACGGGCGTCCCGGCGCGGCGCTCGCTCGGCGGCGACGGGCGGGTCACTTCCACGAGACGGCTTTCCCCGCCCTTGTCGACGCGGTAGTCGAGCGAGTGGCCCGTGCTGACCTCAATCTCCGGCGTCACCGCCCACCCCGCGCTGTCGAGGAGCCCCGCCGCGGTGAACTCCGCGATGGCCGCGGCCATCCGTGTCTCGTCGAGATACTCGGAGGTGCCCAGTTTGCCGGCCATCACGTGTCTGTGCTCGTCGAGCATCCCCAGTTTGAGTATCCCCTCGACGTGCGCGAGGGCGTCCTCGCGCGTCGCGTCGGGGAACCCCGCCGCGTGGGCGTCGAAGAACTCGCGGGTCGTCTCGCGGCCGTCCTTCGAGAGGAACACCGGGAGGAAGAACCAGGAGACGTGCGGGTACTCAGCGAGCCACGGCGACTCGTCGTGGAGCTGTGCGAGCAGTTCGCGCTGTGCCCAGCGCGCGACGGGGTAGGGGACCTCCTCGAACCCCTCCTTCTCGGTGCGCCAGAGCGTCTGGGGCGTCTCGGTGTTCCCCATCCAGTACGCTCGCCCGTCGGTCCACGCGAACAGCGCCACGTCGCCGTTGTCCATATCGAGGCGTCTGGCGTCGTAGCCCGCGGGCGGGTCGAACCACGAGTCGTTCAGTTCGGCGCCGATGGCATCGTTGAGGGGGCCATGGAGGGCGGAGCGGACCCGGTGTTCGCTCCAGTCGGATTCGGAGACGCGAAATCGCAGCGGTTTCGCCACATCCCTGTGTAGCGCCCGCAGGCGCTTAAACCCGCTCACCGCCGAATCCCCCTTCGAAGGCTTTATTCGCGCGCTCACCCTCAGCGACACGTAGTAACTATGTCGGACAAGCCAGCCTCGATGTACCGGACCATCGACAAGCCGTCCTACACCCGCCGCGAGTACATTACGGGCGTCCCCGGCTCCCAGATCGCTCAGCACTCGATGGGCGACCTGCAGGCCGACGCGGACGACTACCCGGTCCAGATTTCGCTCGTGCCCGAGGAAGAGTGTCAGCTTCGACACACCTCCCTCGAATCCTCGCGACTGTCCGCGAACCGCCACCTGCTCTCGTCGCTCGGTGAGGGCAACTACAAGATGCTGCTCCGCAAGTTCCCCCACCAGATTATCCGGGAGAACAAGCAGGCGACCGGCGCGGGCGCGGACCGTGTCTCCGACGGGATGCGCCAGTCCTTCGGCGTCCCCGTGGGCACGGCCGCCCGAATCAGTGAGGGCGAACAGCTGTTCACCGCGTGGTGTGACGTCGACCAGGCCGACGAGGTCAAGGAAGCGTTCCGCCGCGCGTACAACAAGATTTCGCCGCCGTGCAAGATCAACGTCGAGCGCGGTCAGGACCTGCTCAACCGGTAATCCTTTTCTCGCTACCCCGCCCAGTCGGGGTATGCGCACGCTCGCGGTCGCAAGCCGGGAGGAAACGTTCGAACGGCTCCGCGAACCCCTCTCGAAGCGGGGCATCGAGGTTTCTCATCTGCGGTACTCGGAGCGCGCCTTCGACTTACAGGACCCCGCCTACGACCCCGACGAGTTCGACGCCGGCTACGTGTTCCCCGGCCGCGCGATGGAGGGGGCGACCGTCGACGCCTTTCTGGACATCGAGTGGCTCAACGGCCGCGGGGACGTGCTCACCTCGCGGAACAAGGCCGGCGTGCTCGCCGCGCTCGACAGAGCAGATGTGCCCACGCCGCGCACCGTGATGGTGTCGGACCCCGCCGAGGAGTCCGAACTCGTCCGCGCGTTCGAGACGGTTGGGACGCCGGCCGTCGTGAAACCGAACTCGACGACGCGGGGCGTCGGGGTGGCGCTCGCGAACGACGCGGACTCGTTTCTCGGCATCGCGGACTACCTCGATCTGGTCCACGACTACCGGGCGACCGGCGACCGCTCCTTCCTGGTCCAGGAGTACCTCCCCGACGCGCGCGACTACCGGGTGATGGTGCTCGACGGGGAGTACGTCGGCGCCGTCGAGCGCCGCCTCCCCGAATCGGAACTGGAAGCGGGACGCTGGAAACACAACGTCCATCGGGGCGCGAGCGCCGAATCCGTCGCGCTTTCCCCGGAACTCCGGGCGCTCGCGGAGCGCGCGGCCGACGCGCTCGGGATTCGATTCGTCGGCATCGACCTGCTCGTGAACGACGAGCGGGCCGTCGTCAACGAGACGAACGCCCGTCCGACCATCGACGACGAGTCGAAGTACGTCGACGGCTTCTACGACCGTCTCGCGGACGCGATAGGGCGCCTCTAATGCGCTACTCGAGGTCGATGCTGGTCGAGCCGCTCGTCCGCTCGAAGCGGACTTCGAGCACGCCGTTGTTGAAGGAGGCCTCGGTGGCGTGTTCGTCCACCGCGCCGGGGAGTCGGACCCGCTCGTCGAACTCCCGAGTGGGGGTGTCCGCGGAGATGGTGAACGTCTCGCCGTCGCATTTCAGGGTGAGGTCCTCCCGTTCGACGCCCGGGAGGTCGGCCACGACCCGAATCTCGTCGGAGGCCTCGTGAACGTCGATGTGGGTGTCGGAGCCGAAGCCGTTGGGGTTCTCGTCGAGACCCTCCCCCATCATGTCGTTCATCATCCGCTCTATTTCACGGAAGAACTCGTCGAAGGGGTCGTCTCTGTCGTCCCGCATCGGCGCTGGTTAAGCGAGGCCGGGGGAAAAGCCTTCGGGCGCCCCGCGAAAGGTGGACGTATGGACCTGCGACCGGCCGCCGAAACCGCCGTCCGGGAGTGTCTCGCGCTCGACCCATCGGAGTCCTGTCTCGTCGTCACCGACGACGAGCGACGCCCCATCGGTGAGGCCCTCTACGACGTTGTGAGCGAGGTGACAGACGACGCGGTGCTGCTCCAGTACCCACCGGGGCCCCAACACGGCGCGGAGCCACCGGCCCCCGTCGCCGCGGCGATGCGCGACTGCGACGCGTTCCTCGCGCCGACGACGAAAAGCATCAGCCACACCCGGGCGCGCTCTCGGGCCTGCGACGCCGGCGCCCGCGGCGCGACGCTCCCCGGCATCACCGAGGAGGTGTTCGTCACCGGCCTCGATGCCGACTACGAGGCCATCGCGGACGCCTGCGCCGCGATGCTCGAATCCGTCGCCGGCGCCGCGGAGATTCGGATTACCTCCCCGCAAGGAACCGACATCACGTTCGAACCCGGCGAGCGCGCGTGGCGCGACGACACCGGCCTCGTCCGCGAGGCCGGCGACTTCTCGAACCTCCCGGCGGGCGAGGTGTTCGTCAGCCCGGAGACGGCGAACGGAACGTACGTCGTCGACGGGACGATGATGCCCTACGGCGCGCTCGATGGGAGAAAGCTCGAATTCGAAGTCGAGGACGGCTACGTGACCGACATCTCCGACGACGGCGTGCGCGAGGAGATAGAGGCCGCGGCCGCCGAGGCGGAGCCCGACGAGTCGGGCCGGAACCCCGCGTACAACCTCGCGGAACTGGGCATCGGCACCAACGTCGCCGTCACGGAACTCGTCGGGTCCGTCCTCTTGGACGAGAAGGCGGCCGGAACTGTTCACATCGCCATCGGGGACGACGCGAGCATCGGCGGCGAGACGGACGCGCCGCTCCACCTGGATGGTATTCTCAGGGAACCGACCGTGTACGCGGATGACGAGGAAGTGAAGCTTCCTCGATAGCGAACGGCAGAGCCGTGAGCGGAGGTTGTAGACCTGCCGGAACCCGAAAGATAGCGTCAGGCGCGGGCCGCGGTCGTCTGCGTTCCGTTCTCCCCGCCGAACTTCCGCTCGTACCACGCCGGCGGTTCGACCCACGCGTTCTGTGCGGGGGTGTACTGCCACTCGATAGTCCCCCGATTGCCGTCCATGCGGACGTACTCGACGTTCAGGCGCTCGATGAACCCGTCCGCCGAGACGGTGGCGCGGAACTCGTACTCCTGTACCGCCATCGTCGGCGGTATTCCCGAACCGCGAATCTCGTACTCGCGTCCCCGGTCGATCGACACCACTGAATCGACGGTGACGGCGTCGGTGGCGAGATACGTCTCCAGGCGACGAACCGTCCACTCCCGCGGCGTCGCGGGCATCGTGTCGAAGCGCTCGTAGCGGTACGGCGAGGCGGCGCTGCGGTAGCCGGCGACGAACGCCGCCCGGCCGTTCGAGTACACGTCCTGGGCCGGGATGGTGCCGGCGTCGTTCTCCGGGCGAGTGCGATAGAGGTAGCTGTCCTCGACCTGTTTCACCGTCTCGCGGACGACCAGCGGTTGCCCGCCCAGGTCGGTTTCCCTGGTTCTCGTTATCCGGAGCAGGTAGTCGCGGTCGGCAAGCGCCGTCCGATGGGCGGCCACGAGTTCGGACGTGTTGATGGGGCGCTCGGCCAGCACGGAGTGGTTCGTCGTGTCGCCCGCGGCGACCGGTTCGGAGTCGGCGCTGTCCGCCGTCGGGTCGCGCTCCCCAGGCCCGTCCGCCCCCGACGCGAACGGGCCGCCGCCCGGCGCACCGGCCGCCGCGAGCGCCGCCGCGGCGACGAGGAGCACCGCAACAGCGCCCGCGCGCTGGAGGGGGAGCGACCCGGCGGCGCGGCGGACGCGCACGCGCGCCGGGAGCGCGAGTTCCGACGGCGACGCGCCGAAGTGGCGCTCACAGAGGCGCTCGGTCGCCGCCGGCGGGACGGCGTAGCGGAGCATCGAGACGAGTTCCGGGCCGTCGACGTCCGCAGAGTCGTCGGCCGCGGCGCTCACGACGGCGTCGGCGCGCTCGGGTACCGACCCGAACCACCGGGCGCGGCGGGTCGCCGGTCGAACTACCAGCGTCCGGCGCTCCCCGTCGCGCTCGACGTGAAGCGTCTCCCCGTCGCGCTCGACGCGCCAGCCGCGCTCGCGCCACAGGTCAGCGACGAAGGCGGCGAAGTCGGGGCCGTCGAGGCGGCAAAGCGCCGCCCGAATCGCGCGCGGCTCCTCGGTCATGGCGCCGTGGTGAGTCGCATGGTTGAGCGTGTGGATAGGTAGCTTGGGGCGCTGTGGTATTGAATCCCGTGGCACGGCAGCGTCGTGCCCGCGGGCTTTTAGGCGTGGAACGGGTAGAGCGTCCATGAGCCACGCTACGCCGGGCGAGCGCGTCGCAGTCGCTTGCCCCTCGTGTTCGCCCTCGCTGGAGACAGTCCACGAGGTGCTGTCCACGGGCGGCGGCAACGCCACCGTCCGCTGTACGGAGTGCGACCACGTCCACAAGGAACGGATACCCGACGAGCGCCGCGTCGACCGCCGCGTCGTCGTCTCGCAGGACGGCGAGTCCTTCACGGCGTCCGTGAAGGTGCCCGCCTCGGAGACGCTGAAGAAGGGCGAGGAGTTCGTCCTCGAAACCGAGGAAGTCATCATGGAGGTCCGTATCACCGACCTCCAGGTCGGGGACGAGACCCGCGCCACCCGCGCGGAGGCGTCCGAGGTGACGACCATCTGGGCGCGCGCCGTCGACAACGTCAGCGTCGACGTGACCGTGAACCCCGAAAACGGTCGCCACGACGAGACGGAGGGGCACACGCTCCATCTCCCCGGCGACCACGAGTTCACCGTCGGTGAAATCGCCCAGTTCGGGGAGGTCGAGTTCCGCGTGAAGTCGATTCTCATCCGCGAGGACGCGTACAACCACGGCTACAACCACGAGAAACTCGAACACGACGGCGACATGGCGTTCGCGAAGGACATCCAGCGCGTGTACGGCGACGACGAGACCGACACCGCCTGGTCGGCCTGGTAGGAATGGACGACGCCGCCGCGCGAGAGAAGTTAGCGGACGCGCTCGAAGCCGAGCGCGACATCTCCGAGCGAGTCGTCGACGCCATCCGGGCCGTTCCGCGTCATGCGTTCGTCCCGGAGGAACACGAAAACCAAGCCTACCGCGACCAACCCCTTCCCATCGGCAACGACCAGACGGTGAGCGCGCCCCACATCGTCGCGGTGATGTGCGACCGCCTGAATCTCGAAGCGGGCGAGGACGTCCTCGAAATCGGGACGGGGTGTGGCTACCACGCCGCCGTCATGGCCGAACTCGTCGGCGCCGACCACGTCTTCTCCGTCGAGTACGACCCGGAACTGGCGGCCGACGCGCGCGAGAACCTCGCGGACGCGGGCTACAGCGAAGTGGCCGTCCGGGAGGGTGACGGCCGCGAGGGGTGGTCCGAACACGCGCCCTACGACGCGGCGTATCTCACCTGTGCCGCGCCCGAGTTCCCCGCCGCCGTCGTCGAGCAACTCCGCGTCGGGGGCCGCCTGCTCGGACCGCTCGACGACGGCGTCCAGCGTCTCGTGTTCGCGCACAGGACCGAGGACGGCCTCGAACGGGAGCACGGCGCGGCGGTCCGGTTCGTCCGGATGCGCTGAGCGGAGCGCGCGATTGATTAGCCTCGCACCCAGACTGGGAGTATGGACGACGCGGCGCTCCGCGGGGAGATGGTGGACGGACTCGAACACGAGACGAAGCAGGCCGTCACCAGCGACCGAGTGGGAGAGGCGATGCGGACGGTCCCCCGCCACGAGTTCGTGGACGCCGACCGCCGGGCGTATCTCGACCGCTCCTTCGAGCATCTCGGGACGCGCGTGCTCGCGCCGGGCACCGCCGCGTTCGTGCTGGAGGCGCTGGATTTGGCGCCCGGCGACTCCGTGCTCGTCGTCGGGGCCGGCGTCGGATACACCGCCGCGGTGGCCGCGGAAATCGCCGGCGCGCGCAACGTTCACGCCGTCGACATCGCTCGGGAGATGGTCCACGACGCGCGCGACAACCTCGCGGCGGCGGGGTACGGCGACGTGCTCGTGGACTGTCGCGACGGCGCGGAGGGGCTTCCCGCGTACGCCCCCTTCGACGTGATACTGCTCGAAGCCGCCGTCGCCCGCCCGCCCCGCGCGCTGCTCGAACAGCTCTCCGAGGACGGCCGGCTGGTGTTCCCGAAGGGCGCCCGTCCGACCGGACAGACCCTCACCGCAATCGAGGACGGCGAGGAGGCCGAGACGTTCGGCCCCGCCGCGTTCGCGCCCCTGCTCGTCGAGGGCGAGCAACACGGCGCCGTCGAGCGGAACCGCTCGCACCGCGAGGACCGGGAGCGCGCGGCGCGCACGGCGAAGAAGGGCTGGGAGCACGAGTGGATAGACTGGGAGAACCGGTAGAGCGGTTCGCCCGACCGCGACGGGCGGCACCCGATTTTATGCCACGGTATCCCCTACCAGAGAGTATGAACGCAGAGTTCGACTTCGAGGGCGACGTGGCGCTCGTGACCGGCGCGTCCGGAGCGCTCGGGAGCGCCGCCGTGGAGCGCTTCCGGGAGATGGGCGCGACGGTGGCCGCCGTGGACGTGCGCGCGCCCGACGAGGAGGGCGCATTGCTCGACCCCGACAGTGAAACGCACTTCTACGAGACGGACTGTACCGACGAGGACGACGTGGCTGGAACCATCGAGGAAGTCGTCGCGGACCACGGGAGACTGGACTACGTCCTGAACATCGCGGGCACGTGGCGCGGCGGCGACCCGGTCGACGAGACGGACGCCTCGCAGTTCGACCTCCTGTTCGACGTGAACCTCAAAACCGCCTTTCTCGTCTCGAAGCACGCGTTGCCCCACCTCCGGGAGAGCGAGGGGGCCATCGTCTCCGTCTCCGCGCGCTCCGGCCTCGAAGGCGGCGCGGGCGACGCGCTGTACCGCGCGACGAAGGCGGGCGTCCGCATCCTCACCGAGAGCATCGCGGAGGAGAATTTGGGGACCGTGCGGGCGAACGCCGTGATGCCGAGCGTGCTGGACACGCCGATGAACCGGGAGATGATGACGCCGAAAGACGAGTGGGTCGACCCGGCGGACGTGGCCGACGTGATGGGGTTTCTCTGCTCGGACGCCGCGAGCGTCACCAGCGGCGCGGCGGTGCCCGTGTACGGCGAGGCGTAATCGCCGGAACCCGTCAGCGCCCCCTTTCGGACGGCCGTGCGGCGTGAGCGAAACCACCGGTGGCTCGGCCAGGGGTTTATTCGGGTCCCGTGCGAACAGCCGTCGATGCAACAGTCCGAATCGCTCGGACTCCTGCTCGACCAGGCCCAGGACAAGGTCGCGCTCCTGGACGAGCACGGGACCGTCACGTACGTCAACGGCGCGGCGGAACGCATTCTGGGGTACGCGCCCGAGGAGCTCGTCGGCCAGAGCGTCTTCGAGTTCATCCACCCCGACGACGTGGACGCGCTTCGGCGGACGTTCCACCGGACGATACGCAGCGAGCCGTTCACCGAGACGACCGTCGAGTACCGACACCGCGCCAGCGACGGCTCGTGGGTGTACCTAGAGAGCCGGATGTCGAATCTCACCGACTCCGCGCTCGATGGCTACGTCGTCAGCTCCCGCGACGTGAGCGACCGCGTCCGGGCGGAACGGGAGCGCGAGGAGACGGCGGCGCACCTGGAGGACATCGCCGCTACCTCCGGGGACGTGCTGTGGATGTTCAACGGCGACTGGTCGGAGCTCCTGTTCGTCAACCCCGCCTACGAGGACATCTACGGCGCGCCCGTCGAGGAGGCGCTCGACGACCCGTCGGCGTTTCTGGACGCGATTCATCCCGACGACGTGTCGGCCGTCGAGGACGCGATGGAGTGTCTCTCCGAGGGCAACCCGGTTGACATCGAGTACCGGGTGAACCCCAGCGAGGACTACGGGCGCTGGGTGTGGGTCCAGGGCCAGCCGATAACGGAGGACGGCGAGGTGGTCCGCATCGCCGGCTTCACCCGGGACGTGACGGACCGGCGGCGCCGCGAGCGACAGCTAGTCGTGATGGACAACCTCCTTCGGCACAACCTCCGCAACGACCTCAACGTCGTGCTCGGGACCGCGGAGCTCATCGAGGAGGAGGTGCCCGAAACGGCCGATATGACGGCTGTAATCCGCAACACGTCGGAGGGGCTCCTGCGAAGCGCCGAGAAGCAACGCGACATCATCGACCTGCTGGACGACCAGCGACAGCGCGAACGGGTCGACCTTCGAACGGTCGTATCCGAGGCCGTCGACACCGTCCGGGAGCAACATCCCCACGCGGTCATCGACGTGGACACGCTCGAAGCCGCGGCGGTGCGGGGACGCCGCGAACTGAGTACGGCCGTCGTCGAACTGCTCACCAACGCGGTTCAGCACAGCGACGCGCCGAACCCCCGTATCGGCGTTCGGCTCCGGTGCGGCGGTGAGCACGCGGAGCTGACCGTCGAGGACGACGCGACGCCGATACCGCCGGTGGAGGCGGGCGTGCTGACCGGCGACCACGACATGACGAACGTGTACCACAGCAGCGGCCTGGGATTCTGGCTCATCTACTGGATCGTCGAGTTGTCGAACGGCGACATCGCCGTCCACTCCGAACCGGAGCGCGGGAACCGCATCACGGCCACGCTCCCGCTCGACTGAGTGGCCGAGTCAGTTCCGGATGACCAGAATCCCGGTGTTCTCCTGTCTGTCGCGGTAGTCGCCCGCGGAGGGCGGCTTGATGTCGATTTCGAGACGACCTTCCTCCTGGCCGCGCGCGAGGTCCGGCGTGAGGGAGAGTTCAGCCACGCCGTTCTCGTCCGTCTTGACGTGTTTCGTTCCCCCATCGAGGTCGGCCGTGTCGGGTTTCACGAGCACCGTCGCGTCGGGCACCGGGCGGCCCTGTGCGTCCACGACGGTGGCCTCTATCTGCTGTTCATTCGGGCTGATGACCTCGTCGCCGGCGCCGAGTTGGACGCCGAGTTCGCTCGTCGCGAGCCCGCCGAGTCCGGACACCATGCTCAGCATGACGCTGAGCGCGGCGACGCCGACGACGAAGGCGACGACGAGTCTGACGGGCAGTCCCTCGATGGCGCGTTCGTCCTCGAAGAGGGCTTCGAACCTCATACCCCGGCGTGGTCCCGCCCCCGTACTTGAACCTCCGTCCGGGGGTTCAAACCGGAGCGAGGGGGCAAAGGGGCGTGTGTCAACCTACGTGCTCGGTCGGAACGGGACGTCGGGACCGACCGCGTCGCTCGGCCGGTATCGCGCACAGGACGGCAGCGACGGCGCACGGGTCGCCCTCGATATAGACAGCCCCCACGCGGCGCTCGTCGTCGGCAAGCGCGGGACCGGGAAGTCGTACACGCTCGGCGTGCTCGCGGAGGAGTTGCTCGACGCGCCCGGCATCGTCCCGCTCGTCGTGGACCCGATGGGCGCGTTCGGCGGCCTCGAAGCGGCGGGCGCGACGGTGCGCGAACCGAGCGTGCCCGCGAGCGCGCTCCCGGCGCGAGCGTGGCCGGACGCCGTCGGTCTGGACCCCGGGACCGAACCCGGCGCGCTCGTCTGGCGCGCCGCCGAGGAGGCCGATACGCTCGCCGGGATGCGCGAGTTCGTCGCGGGGGCAGAGGAGAGCCGCGTGGCCGCGAACCACCTCGCGCTCGCGGCGTCGTGGGATGTGTTCGACCCCGCGGCGTCGGCGGAAATCGGAGGTGAGGGCGGCGTCGTACTCGACTGTGCGGCGCTCTCGGGCGCCGCGATGAACGCCGCCGTTCGCGCGGTGGCACGGACGACGTACGAGCGGGCGCTCGCCGGGTCGGGGCCGCTCCCCTGGCTGCTCGTCGACGAGGCGCACGCGTTCGACGGCGTCGCCGCGCCCGCGCTTCGCACGCTTCTCACCCGCGGCCGGGCGCCGGGCGTGAGCACCGTGCTCGCCACCCAGCGCCCCGCGGCGCTCCCCGACGTGGCGATATCGCAGGCCGACGTGCTCCTCGCCCACCGGCTCACCTCGCGGGCGGACATCGACGCGCTCGCGGCCGCGCGGCCGACGTATCTCGCGGACCCGCTTTCCTCGCGGCTCCCGCACGCGACGGGCGACGCGGTTGTCGTCGACGACGCCACCGAGTCGATCCACCCGATTTCGGTGCGCGAGCGACGGACCGACCACGACGGGGAGAGCCCGCGCGCGTCGGAGCGGGTCGGGACCGCCGCATATGAGTAGGTAGCACACGCACGGCCCGTATGAACCGGCTCCCCGCGCTCGCGCTCGTCGCGGCCGGCGGCGCGGCCGGCGCGTCCTGTCGCCACGCCGTCGCGCTGGCGCTCCCGGGGACGTTCCCGTGGGGGACGCTCGCCGTGAACGTCACGGGGTGTTTCCTGCTCGGCCTCGTCGCCTTCTCGGGGCTCCTCCCGCCCGCGCCCCGTTCGGCAGTCGCGACGGGCTTTCTCTCCTCGTTTACGACGTACAGCGCGTTCGCGGTGGAGACGGTCGCGCTCTCCCCGGCGCTCGCGGCGGCGAACGTCGCGGCGAACTACGGCCTCGGCGTCGCCGCCGTGCTCGCGGCGCGCCGCCTCGCGGGTGGGTCGTGATGTTGGCGTGGCTGCTCCCCGTGAGCGTCGGCGGCGCGCTCGGCGCCTGTACCCGGTACGCCATCGGGCGCGTGGTGCGCGCGCCCGGACGGGATGTGCTCGTCGCGAACGTCGCGGGGAGCCTGTTGCTTGGGTTCCTCACCGGCGCGGGCGTCGGCGGCAGGGCCGGACTGGCGCTCGGCGTGGGGTTCTGTGGCGCGCTCACCACCTTCTCCTCGTTCGGCGTCCACACCGTCGAGGAAGGGGGAAGCGAGTACGCGCTGGGGACGCTCGCCGCCGCGCTCCTCGCCGTCGTCGTCGGCACGGCGCTGGGCGCGTGGCTCGCAGGGTGACTCAAAACGAGTGTGAGCCACCGTTAACCCCTCCTGTGCGGCGCTCCAAGGGCCGGTATGAAGCGGCGCCAGTATCTCGCGACGGCGGCCGCCGCGTGCTTCCCCGTCTTAGCGGGCTGTGCCGATCCGGAGGCGGTCCTCGAAATGGACGCGGTGGGAAGCGAGGACATCGCCACGCGCGCCAGCGTGCGCGTCACGCACAACGATGACCGCGACATCCTCGCGGCCGCCGTCGAGAACGGGTCCGCGAGCGCGAGCGGGCGCTCGCCGCCCCTCGACCCGGACCGCCCCGTCGCCTTCTCCGGGGCGTACTACGACCTGACGGTGCAGGAGACGGGGCAACGGACGGCCCGCGAGTTCGAGATTCGCATCGACTACGCGCCGACCAGCGAGCCAGCGGACGGGACGGTCATCGAGTACGGCGACCTGCCCGAGGCCGACCGGCGGGCGCTCGACCCGCTGTTCCCGCGGCCCGGGAGCGCGCCCGACGAGCCGGGGTACAAGTTCGCCGTCGGCGGCACGTACACGGACGCGGAGACTGAGGAATCGGTGCTCGTTCCCGAACAGGCGTACGACGCCGTCGCGTACGAGGGAGAAGCGTACCCGATTCTGGTCGGTGACAGCAGGGACGTGACGGTGTACGAGTACCGATACGAAGCGACGGAGGTGGCCGCGAGCGCCGACGCGTTCGCTGAGCGGATACGGGACCGACACGAGTTCACGCTGTCGGGGCTCTCCGAGGCCGAGCGGGACATCGTCGAGACGGCCATCGACGGCGAATACTATCAGGGCGACACGACGGACGCCTTCGAGTCGCTCGTCGACCGGTTCCGCGCGCACACGGCCGTCAGAGCCGACGAGTGGGGCGGCGAGTGGGTGACGCGATACGAGGGGACTGTCTACTGGGCGGACCTCAAACACTCCCCGGACCTACTCGAAGAGTAGCGGACGAGTCGTCCGGAAAGTCAGTCGAGTTCGACGGTCGAGTCGTACGACGCGGCCGCTGGCGCGGACGGCTCCTCGGTCGCGACGGTCACGTCGATGAGGTCCGGGCCGTCGCGGCCGATAGCGTCGTCGAGGGCAGCTTCGAGGCCCGAGCGGGTGTCGACGGCCGTGGCCCGACAGCCGAAGCCGGACGCGATGGTCGCGAAGTCGGGGGAGTCCCACGCGAAGCGGTGGCCGTCGGCGTGGGCGGCGATATCGGGCGACTTGCTGATGATGCCGTAGTCCTCGTTATTCGAGACGACGATAGTGATATCCAAATCGTGCTCGACGGCCGTGTGAAGCTCCTGGAGGCACATCATCAACCCGCCGTCGCCGTGGAGGGAAATAACGGGGTCGTCCGGGCGGGCGAGCGCGGCGCCGACGGCGGCGGGGAGGCCGACGCCCATCCCGGCCCACGAGCCGGCGGTGACGAACCCCTTTCGTTCGTACGCCGCGAACGCCTGGAGCGCCCAGAGTCGGAACCCGCCGATGTCGGTGGTGACGACGGCCTCGCGGGGGGCCGACTCGCGGACCGCATCGAGCACCGCCGGCGTGTTCAGCGGCGGCCCGGCGTCGAGCAACCCCTTCCCGCGCAGCGTCTCGCGGTACTCCGTCCGCACCGCGTCCGCGACGGCGGCGCCGTCCCACGTCGGTGCGCGCGCGGCGTCCGCCAGTCCGTCGAGAATTTCGTCCCCCGCTTCCGTCACGTCCGCGACTATCGGCACGTCGGCGTCGTAGGACGCGTTGATATCGCCGGGCGAGAGCGTGACGTGGACCAGCGCGTCGCCCATCGGAATCTCCCAGTGGTCCGTCGTGACGCCGTCGAAGTCCGTGCCGAGCGCGAGGACGGCGTCGGCGCGCTCGAAGACGCGGCGTGCGCCGGCGGGGAGGTGTGCGCCGGTGACGCCGAGCGAACGGGGGTCGTCCTCGGGAAAGACGCCCTTGCCCTTGTACGTCGTCGCCACCGGCGCGTCGAGCGCGGCGGCGAGTTCGCGGACGACCCGGGGGCCCTCGGGCGAGCGTCGCGCACCGCCGCCGGCGTACACGAGCGGGCGCTCGGCCGACGCGAGCACATCGACGGCGTCGGTGACCTGCGGGTCGCGCTCGTACACAGTTCGTTCGGGCGTCACCGTCGCGGCGGGCGCGTCGAACTCCTCGGTCAGGACGTCGCTCGGGACGCCGAATCGGACCGGGCCGAACGGCGGGGAGAGCGCCGACTCGATGCCGCGTTCGAGGGCCGCCGGCAGGTCGAAGGGGCGCTCGACGGAGACGTTCTCCTTGACGACGTTGTCGAAGGTGTCGGGGGCGAGTTCGTGAATCGGCTTCTGCCCCCGTTCGGCGGGGTTCACGTCGGCGGAGACGTGGAGTATCGGCACGCTGTCCTCGTAGGCGTTCTTCAGCCCGTGCATCGCGTTCGTGTCGCCCGGTCCGGGCACTGTCAGCGTCGCCGCGACGCCGCCGCCGGCCTCGTAGTACCCCCACGCGATATGCGGAATCGCCGTCTCGTGGCGGGCCATCACGTAGCGCATCTCCTCGCGCTCCGAGACGATGCGGTCCAGCGGGAGCGTCTGAGTGCCCGGGAGGCCGACGACGAGTTCGGCCCCGGCGTCGAGTAAGGCGTCGTAGACGCGCTCGCTGCCGCGCTTCGCGGACGCTCGCTCGTCGGTCATACCCGCCCCTCCGTCGTGGCTCGTGTTAGCTATTGTTGTCGAACGTCACACCAGGCGCACGCCGGTAGTTCTTTGAACGTGTCCGGCGGACGACGGGTATGGAAGCGGGCGCACGAACGACCGGATACAGGGCCGGAGACCGATGGGGAACGGAAACCGGGAGCGGCCCGCCGCACACTGGGACGCCCGAGCGGGGGTAATCCCGCGATGGTGTCACCACCCCGACTCCGACGGGTGTTCACCACGACGGAGAGTCGGACCAAGACGCTGGTCGCGCTCGCGGCCGTGTTCGCGGTGTTCGCCCTCGCGACGGTCGTGCTCCGGACGGGCGTGCCCGGCATCACCGACCCGGTGTGGATACGGAACCGAGTGGCGGCGTACGGCCGGTTCGCGCCGGTCGTGTTCATCCTCCTTCAGGCGGCACAGGTCGTCCTCGCCCCCGTGCCGGGACAGCTACTCGCGTTCGTCGGCGGCTACCTGTTCGGGCCGGTGTCCGGCGCGGCGTACAGCCTGCTCGGCGCCGCGCTCGGCAGTACCGTCGCCTTCCTCATCGCGCGCCGGTACGGCCGCCCCTACGTCGAGCGCGTCATCGACGCCGCCACGCTCGACGCCTTCGACGGCGTCGTCGCCCGCGACGGCGTGTTCGCGCTGTTCCTGGTGTTTCTCGTCCCCGGCCTCCCGGACGACGCCATCTGCTTTATGGCCGGCATCACGCGCCTGCCGCTCCGACAGCTCGTCGTCGTCTCCGTGCTCGGGCGCGCGCCGGGGTACCTGCTCATCAGCTACGCCGGCTCGGAGTTCGCACGGGCGAACTACCTCACGACAACGGGGATTCTGATAGGGCTCGCGGGTGTCGCGGCGCTCGTCTACTGGCGCAAGGACGCGGTTCTCGCCGCGCGGAAGGGATAGTCCCGCGACACTGGAGCGGTACGCGACGCACAGCAGTCACTCGACGGTCGAGTTCAGAAGAATACGCCCGGAGCGGGATTTGAACCCGCGTCACGACCGTGACAGGGTCGTATGATGGGCCACTACACCATCCGGGCGAGCGCAACTACTCGTACCCCCGTCACCCGTTTAAGACTTTCCAAACGGGGTTGGCCACGCGGGAGTGGCACACGGCACGCGCGCTGACACGCCACCGTCACTTAACAAGGTTTTTCCCGGTGGGGATTGAATACGCCTGTAGTATCTCGTGAGAGCCAGTTCTGCCCCCGGTCAGGCACGCCACCCCCAACGCAACCAATGGTAGATGTAAGCCAACACGAACTCGTTCCCGACCACACGGTCATCGACGAGGAGACAGTCGAGGACCTGCTGGCGGAGTACGGCATCGAGCGCACGGACCTTCCCAAGATACGTCGCAAGGACCCGGCCCTCCCCGATGAGGCCGAGCTTGGCGACGTTATCAAAGTGACCCGGGAGTCCCGAACCACGGACGAAGCGACCACCTACCGCCTGGTGATAGAGTGATGGACACGGAACAACGACGACAACTCTCGAAATCTTACTTCTCGAAGGAACGCCTCGCCGAACACCACTACCGCTCCTTTAACTCCTTCCTCGGACGCGGCATGCAACAGGTCGTCGACGAGAAGGAGACCATCGAGACGGACATCGGTGACAAAGAAGAGGAGGAGCCGGTGTTCGTGGAGCTGGGCGACGTGCGCGTCGTCACGCCCCGCGTTCGCGAGGCGGACGGCTCCGAGGAGCTCCTCTACCCGCAGGAGGCGCGCCTGCGAAACATCACGTACGCCGCCCCGGTGTTCATGGAGATGAGCATCGTCCGCGGCGGCGAGGAGACCGAAGAACAGGTGCTCGACACCACGGAGACGAAGGTGGGCCGGATGCCCATCATGGTCGGCTCCGATAAGTGTAACATCGCGGACTTCGACCGCGAGGAGCTCATCGACATCGGTGAGGACCCCGAGGATCCCGGTGGGTACTTCCTCGTCAACGGCTCCGAGCGCGTGCTGATGACCAGCGAGGACCTCGCGCCGAACAAGATTCTCGCGGAGTACGACACGAAGTACGGCGACGAGATTCAGGTCGCCAAGACGTTCTCCCAGCGCCGCGGGTACCGTGCGCTCGTGCTCTGTGAGCGCAACCGCGAGGGGCTGCTCGAAGTGAGCTTCCCCTCCGTCTCCGGCTCCATCGACTTCGTGACGCTCGTGCGGGCGCTCGGCCTCGAATCCGACGAGGAGATCGTCCACCGCGTCTCCGACGACCCGGAGATCGTGAAGTTCATGCTCGAAAACCTGGAGGAGGCCGACGTCCAGACCGAGGAGGAGGCCATCGAGACGCTCGGCAAGCGCGTCGCCTCCGGGCAGGGGAAGAACTACCAGCTCAAGCGCGCGAACTACGTCATCGACCGCTACCTCCTCCCGCATCTCCACGAGGACGGCGTCGAGGACGAGGAGACCCGCATCAACAAGGCGTACTACCTCTGTCGGATGGCCGAGGCGTGTTTCGAACTCGCGCTCGACCGGCGGGAGTCCGACGACAAGGACCACTACGCGAACAAGCGCCTGAAGGTCAGCGGCGACCTGATGCGCGACCTGTTCCGCACGGCGCTGAACAAACTCGCGCGGGACGTGAAGTACCAGCTGGAGCGCGCGAACATGCGCAACCGGGAGCTCACGGTGAACACCGTGGTTCGCTCCGACGTGCTCACCGAGCGCCTCGAACACCCCATCGCGACCGGGAACTGGGTGGGCGGGCGCTCGGGCGTCTCCCAACTGGTGGACCGGACGGACCACATGGGCGTCCTCTCTCATCTCCGTCGCCTCCGCTCGCCGCTCTCCCGCTCGCAGCCCCACTTCGAGGCGCGGGACCTCCACGCGACCCAGTGGGGTCGCATCTGCCCCTCCGAAACCCCCGAAGGCCCGAACTGTGGCCTCGTGAAGAACTTCGCACAGGCGATGGAACTCTCACAGAACGTCGACGACGAGTCACACCTCAAGCGGGAACTCGCGTCGATGGGTGTCGAAGGCATCCCCGGCATCAGCACACCCGACCACCCGGAACCCGCGGACGACTAACATGAGCAGCCAACGAGAAGCCAAAGTCTACGTCAACGGCAGTCTGATAGGCACACATCCCGACCCCCACGAGCTCGCTGACACCGTCCGCGAGGCGCGTCGCCGCGGCGACGTCTCGGACATGGTCAACGTCTCCGTGAAGGAACGCACCGGGGAAGTAATCATCAACGCCGACGCGGGGCGCGCCCGGCGTCCCCTCCTCGTCATCGAGGACGGCGAACCCCTCATCGAGGACGAGGAAATCGAGGCGCTCGAAGCGGGCGAAATCGAGTTCGAGGACCTCGTCGAGCGCGGGAAGATAGAGTTCATCGACGCCGAGGAGGAAGAGGACATCCTCGTCGCCGTCGAGCGCGACGACCTCACCGAGGACCACACGCACCTCGAAATCGACCCACAGCTCATCTTCGGCATCGGTGCCGGGATGGTTCCCTACCCCGAGCACAACGCCTCGCCGCGCATTACCATGGGCGCGGGGATGATGAAGCAGTCCCTGGGGCTGCCCGCCGCGAACTACCGCATCCGGCCGGACACGCGGGCGCACCTGATGCACTACCCGCAGGCCGCGATGGTCAACACCCAGACCACCGAACAGATCGGCTACGACAACCGGCCCGCGGGCCAGAACTTCGTCGTCGCCGTGATGAGCTACGAGGGGTTCAACATCGAGGACGCCCTCGTGATGAACAAGGGCTCCGTCGAGCGCGCGCTCTCGCGTTCGCATTTCTTCCGCACCTACGAGGGCGAGGAGCGCCGCTACCCCGGCGGTCAGGAGGACCGCTTCGAGGTCCCCGACCAGGAGGTCCGGGGCGCGCGCGGCGAGGACGCCTACAAACACTTAGACGAGGACGGCCTCGTCAACCCGGAGACGCCGGTGGACGAGAACTCCGTGCTGCTCGGGAAGACCAGCCCGCCCCGGTTCCTGGAGGAGCCGGACGACATGGGCGGTCTGAGCCCCCAGAAGCGCCGCGAAACCTCCGTCACGATGCGCTCGGGCGAGGACGGCGTCGTGGACACGGTGACGCTGATGGAGGGCGAGGACGGTTCGAAACTCGCGAAGGTGAGCGTTCGGGACGAGCGCGTTCCGGAGCTCGGTGACAAGTTCGCATCGCGGCACGGTCAGAAGGGGGTCGTCGGCCACCTCGCACCCCACGAGGACATGCCGTTCACGGGCGACGGCGTCGTTCCTGACCTTGTGCTCAACCCGCACGCGCTCCCCTCGCGGATGACGGTGGGTCACGTGCTCGAAATGCTCGGCGGCAAGGTCGGTTCGCTGGAGGGTCGCTCCGTGGACGGCACCGCCTTCACCGGCGAGGACGAGGAGGAACTCCGCGACTCCCTGGAGGAGCGCGGCTTCCAGTCCTCCGGGAAGGAAACGCTGTACTCCGGCGTCTCGGGCGAGAAGATCGAGGCCGAGATTTTCGTCGGGACCATCTTCTACCACAAGCTCTACCACATGGTCTCGAACAAGATCCACGCTCGCTCCAAGGGGCCGGTTCAGGTGCTCACGCGCCAGCCCACCGAGGGGCGCGCCCGCGAGGGCGGCCTGCGCGTGGGCGAGATGGAACGCGACGTGCTCATCGGACACGGCGCGGCGATGGCGCTCAAGGAGCGCCTGCTCGACGAGTCCGACCGGGAGTTCGTCCACGTCTGTGGCAACTGCGGCATGTCCGCCGTGGAGAACAGGGAGCAACGCCGGGTGTACTGTCCGAACTGCGAGGAGGAGACGGACGTACACGAAATCGAGATGAGCTACGCGTTCAAGCTCCTGCTCGACGAGATGAAGGCGCTCGGCATCGCGCCGCGACTCGAACTGAAGGACGCAGTCTAACATGAGCATCAATCAAGCACCCAAGGAGATCGGCGAAATCAGCTTCGGGCTGATGAACCCCGAGGAGTACCGGGAGATGAGTGCGACGAAGGTCATCACGGCCGACACGTACGACGACGACGGCTTCCCCATCGACATGGGGCTGATGGACCCGCGTCTGGGCGTCATCGACCCGGGCTTGGAGTGCAAGACCTGCGGCCAGCGCTCGGGGTCGTGTAACGGCCACTTCGGCCACATCGAACTCGCCGCGCCCGTGATTCACGTCGGCTTCGCGAAGCTCATCCGACGGCTCCTGCGGGGCACCTGCCGGGAGTGCTCGAAGCTCCTGCTCACCGAGGAGGAGCGCAACGAGTACCGCGAGGACCTCAAGCGCACGGAGAGCCTCGGACAGGACCCCTCCGACGTGACGAAGGCGGCCATCCGCGAGGCCCGAAAGAAGAGCAACTGCCCGCACTGCGGGGAAGTGCAGTACGACATCAACCACGAGAAGCCCACGACCTACTACGAGGTCCAACAGGTTCTCGCGGGCGACTACTCCGAGCGCATCGCTGAGGCGATGCAGGGCGGCGAGGACGCGGAGCCGACCGCGCCCCAGGACCTGGCCGAGGAGACGGACATCGCGTTGGAACGCATCAACGAAATCATGTCCGGCGAGTTCCGGCCCCGCCGGGACGACCGGAAGGCGCTCGAATCCGCGCTCGACGTCGACCTCACGGTCGAGGACATGAACAAGCTGATGCCCAGCGACATCCGGGAGTGGTTCGAGGACATCCCCGGCGAGGACCTCGAAGTGCTGGGCATCGACGCCGAGAAGAGCCGACCCGAGTGGATGATTCTCACCGTCCTCCCCGTCCCGCCGGTGACGGCCCGGCCGTCGATTACGCTCGACAACGGCCAGCGCTCGGAGGACGACCTGACCCACAAGCTGGTCGACATCATCCGCATCAACCAGCGGTTCATGGAGAACCGCGAAGCGGGCGCGCCCCAGCTCATCATCGAGGACCTCTGGGAGCTCCTCCAGTACCACGTCACCACGTTCATGGACAACGAGATTTCGGGGACGCCGCCCGCGCGACACCGCTCCGGACGCCCGCTCAAGACGCTCTCCCAGCGCCTGAAGGGCAAGGAAGGGCGCTTCCGTGGCTCCCTCTCCGGGAAGCGCGTGAACTTCTCCGCTCGTACCGTCATCTCGCCGGACCCCACTCTCTCCTTGAACGAGGTGGGCGTGCCGGACCGCGTCGCGACGGAGATGACCCAGACGATGGTCGTCAACGAGGAGAACCTCGCGCTGGCGCGCCAGTACGTCCGCAACGGACCCGAGACGCATCCGGGCGCGAACTACGTGAAGCGGCCCGACGGCCGCCGCGTCCGCGTGACCGAGAAGGTCTGTGAGGAACTTGCCGAACGCGTGAACCCGGGCTGGGAGGTCCAGCGACACCTCGTGGACGGCGACATCATCCTGTTCAACCGGCAGCCGTCGCTCCACCGGATGTCGATTATGGCCCACGAGGTCGTCGTGATGCCGTACAAGACGTTCCGGCTCAACACGACGGTCTGTCCCCCCTATAACGCTGACTTCGACGGCGACGAGATGAACATGCACGCCCTCCAGAACGAGGAGGCGCGCGCGGAGGCCCGCGTCCTGATGCGCGTTCAGGAGCAGATTCTCAGCCCCCGCTTCGGTGAGAACATCATCGGCGCGATTCAGGACCACATCTCGGGCACCTACCTCCTCACGCACACGAACCCCGAGTTCAACGAGACGCAGGCGCTCGACCTGCTCCGGCAGACCTCGATCGACGAGCTGCCCGAGCCGGCCGCCGAGACCGAGGACGGCGAGCCCCGCTGGACGGGGCGACAGCTGTTCTCCGAGCTCCTCCCCGAGGGGCTGAACATGGACTTCCACGGCACTGTCGGCCAAGTGGACATCGAGGACGGTCGCCTCGTCGAGGGGACCATCGCGGAGGACGAGGTCGGTGAGTTCGGCGGTCAAGTGGTGGACACCATCACCAAGGTGTACGGCAACACCCGCTCGCGGCAGTTCATCAACGAGATTGCCGCGCTCGCGATGCGGGCCATCATGCACTTCGGGTTCTCCATCGGCATCGACGACGAGACGGTGTCCGGACAGGCCCAGGAGCAGATTGACGAGGCCATCGAGAACGCCTACGACCGCGTCGAGGAGCTCATTCAGACCTACGAGGCGGGCGAACTCGAAAGCCTCCCCGGCCGGACGGTGGACGAGACCCTCGAGATGAAGATCATGCAGACGCTCTCGCGGGTCCGTGAATCGGCAGGGGACATCGCGGAGGAGGACTTCGACTCGGACAACCCGGCGGTCGTGATGGCCGAGTCCGGGGCCCGCGGTGGGATGCTCAACCTCACGCAGATGGCCGGCTGTGTCGGCCAGCAGGCAGTCAGAGGCGAGCGCATCAACCGCGGCTACGAGGACCGCACGCTGAGTCACTTCAAGCGCGACGACCTGAGCGCCGAGGCCCACGGGTTCGTGGAGAACTCCTACGCCTCCGGGCTCACCCCGCGGGAGTTCTTCTTCCACGCGATGGGCGGCCGGGAGGGGCTGGTCGACACGGCGGTTCGTACCTCCAAGTCCGGCTACCTCCAGCGCCGTCTCATCAACGCGCTCTCGGAGCTCGAAACGCAGTACGACGGCACGGTTCGGGACACGAACGACACCGTCGTCCAGTTCGAGTTCGGTGAGGACGGCACCTCGCCGGTCGAGGTCGCGTCCAGCGCCGAGAACGACGTGGACGTCGACGACATCGCGGACCGCATCCTCGACACCGAGTTCGAGAGCGAGGAGGAGCGCGACGCGTTCCTCGGTGAGCGCACCGAGATGACGAACCTCTCCGAGCACGCCGAGACGTGGGAGATTCCCGAGGAGGACCGCATCGAACCCGACCCGGAGCCCGACGCTGACCCCGTCGAGCCCGCGGAGGTGAACGATGACTGAGATCACCGACGACGTCGAGGCGCTCGTGGAGGACACCGACCTCCCCCGCCGGCTGAAAGAGGAGGTGTACGACACCATCGAGCGCCGTGAGATGACGCTTGAGGAAGTCGACGAGGTGGCAAACGCCGTCGAGACGCGCTACAAGTCGACGCGCGTCGACCCCCTCGACCCCGTCGGGACCGTCTCCGCGCAGTCCATCGGGGAGCCCGGAACGCAGATGACGATGAACACGTTCCACTACGCGGGCGTCGCGGAACTGGACGTGACCCAGGGCCTCCCCCGGCTCATCGAGCTGGTGGACGCCCGGAAGACGCCGGACACGCCGATGATGACGGTCCACCTCGACGAGGAGTACGCGTCGGACCGCGAGCGCGCCCACGAGGTCGTCTGGCAGATAGAGTCCACGAAGATTCTCGCGCTGGGCGACGTGTCCACGAACGTCGCGGACATGGTCGTGCGCATCGACCTGAACGAGGACACGCTCCAGGAACGCTGGCCGACCGTCGACTCCACCGAGGAGATAGCCGGCGAAATCTCCGACGTGATTCAGGACAACCTCGGCGTCGAGACGCGCCAGAACGGCACCGTCATCCAGTTCGGCCCCGAGAGCCCCTCGTATCGCGAACTGCTCCAGCTGGTCGAGGAGCTTCGCGACATCGTGTTCAAGGGCATCGAGGACATCTCGCGGGTCGTCATCCGGAAGGAGGAGATGGACGACGGCAGCGAGGAGTTCGTCCTCTACACCGAGGGGTCCGCGTTCGGTGACACGCTCGAAATCGAGGGCGTCGACGCCTCGCGGACGACGACGAACAACATCCACGAGGCCCGCTCGACGCTGGGCATCGAGGCGGCCCGGGAGACCATCATCAACGAGACGATGAACACGCTCGAAGAGCAGGGGCTCGACGACGTGAACATCCGTCACCTGATGCTCGTCGCTGACATCATGTGTAACGACGGCGAGATTCAGTCCATCGGCCGCCACGGCATCTCCGGCAACAAGGAGAGCGTGCTCGCGCGGGCGGCGTTCGAGGTGACGGTCAACCACCTCATCGACGCCGCGACGTACGGCGAGGTCGACGACCTCAACGGCGTCACCGAGAACGTCATCGTCGGCAAGCCCATCGAGCTCGGCACCGGCGACGTGAACCTCCGGATGGGGGCAACCGGCCCCGCAAGCGAGTCCGCGGACGACTGAGCGATGCGCGTCACCATCTCGGAGGAGGCCAGACAGTACATCGGCGCCTTCGAGAGCGAGACGGGCGTAACAGTCAGAGACTGCGTTGTCGATGACGAGCACGACCGCCTCGTGTTCGTCGTGAAAGCCGGCGAGATGGGGCAGGCAATCGGCCCGGACGGGAAGCGCGTCCGGGAGATAGAGGAGCGCTTCGGCCGCGACGTGCGACTCGTCGAGGACGCCCCGACCGCCGAGGGGTTCGTCGCGAACGCGCTCGCGCCCGCCGCCGTGTACAACGTGACGATAACGGAGAGCGAGGAGACCACCGTCGCGTTCGCGGAGGTTGACGACGCCGACAAGGGCGCGGCCATCGGCGCCGGCGGCGAGAACATCGAGATGGCGGAGCGACTGGCGGCGCGTCACTTCGGCGTGGACGAGATTCAGCTCACCTGATTTCGTTAGTTCTCGCCCCGAAATCCGGCGAAAGCTATTACGCACTGGACGGTCGTCAACCACTCACATGCCAGCACTCGACATCGCACAGACGGTGCTCCAACAGGACGGCGGTGGGGCGCTACTGTTCCTCCCGTTCCTCGTAGCCCTCGCGGTCGGACTCATCACCATCGCCGGAATGTGGAAAACGTTCGAGAAGGCGGGTGAGCGGGGATGGGCGGCGATAATCCCCATCTACAACTTCTACGTGATGCTCAAGATAGGCGACCAGGAGGAGTGGCTCCTCCTGTTGATGTTCGTCCCAATCGCCAACCTGTACGCGTTGTACAAGGCGTTTACCGGCGTCTCGCGGGCGTTTGGACAGGACGTCCTGTTCGGGCTTGGCCTGTGGTTCTTCGGGTTCGTCTTCTTCCCCCTCCTCGGGTTCGGTGACTACGACTACCAGGGCCAGCCGGCATAACAGGGCGTTTCAGCGGTGATTCACCCCGGCAACACAGAAAGGAGTCTCTTAAGTGGCTCCGTAAGGTATCACGCCGTATGCCCAACGGCAAAAACGCCGCGCGGAAACTCAAGAAGGACCGCCAACAGCGGCGGTGGTCCGACCCGGAGTACGCGCGAGCCGCTCGTGGCGGCGGCGCTGACCCTCTCGAGGGCGCACCGCAGGGCCGCGGCATCGTACTGGAGAAAGTCGGCATCGAAGCCAAACAGCCCAACTCCGCGATTCGGAAATGCGTCCGGGTTCAGCTCATCAAGAACGGCAAACAGGTCACTGCCTTCTGTCCCGGCGACGGCGCCATCTCCTTTATCGACGAACACGACGAAGTCACCATCGCCGGCATCGGCGGCGCGAAGGGTCGCGCGATGGGTGACCTCTCCGGCGTGAACTACAAAGTCGAGAAGGTCAACGGCGTCTCGCTCGAAGAACTCGTCCGCGGGAACGCGGAGAAACCCGTCCGATAATGTCCGAAGCACCCGAACCCGAGAAACCCGCAGGCACCGACGACTCGGACACGAACGCGAAGCTGTTCGGTGAGTACGAGATCGGTGAGATCGAGTACCAGGACCCGAGCACCAAGCGCTACATCACCGTCACGCCCGTCGCGCACACGATGGGACGACACTCCCGCAAGCAGTTCCAGAAGTCCGAGATCTCCGTCGTCGAGCGACTCATCAACCGCCTGATGAAGACCGACGAGAACACGGGGAAGAAACAGCAGGCCATGCACATCGTCGAGGACGCCTTCGAGCGCATCGAGGAGCGCACGGAGGAGAGCCCCATCCAGGTGCTCGTCACGGCCGTCGAGAACGCCGCGCCCCGCGAGGAGACGGTTCGTCTGAAGTACGGTGGCATCTCCGTCCCCCAGGCCGTCGACACCGCGCCCCAGCGCCGTGTCGACCAGGCCCTGAAGTTCCTCACCGACGGCACCTACGGCGACTCGTTCAAGTCGCCCACCCCCGTCGAGGAGGCGCTCGCCAACCAGCTGCTCGGCGCCGCCGAGTACGACGTTCAGACGTACGCCATCGGCCAGAAGGAGGAGAAGGAACGCGTCGCCGCCGCCGCACGCTAAGCCGCCGTTTCTCTCCGTTTTTCCCGGTGTCGAGTGACGACGGTGTGTCGGAGATTTTTTAGGCCGTCCTAAACAATGCGGCGTATGCGACGACGCGCGTTTCTCGCCGCCGGGCTCGCGGGCCTCGCCGGCTGTTCGGCGCTCCCGGTCGGATCGGAAGAAGTGACGGACCCCGCCGAGTGGGGGTACGACATCGCTGTCGAACACGACGCCGACGACTGGGCGAAACTCGACCCGGACTGGCGCGCGCCGAGCGACGTCCCCGATACGGACGTGAGCGCCGAGACAGTCATCAAGGAACTCGAAATCCCGTGGGACCTCTCCTTCGCCCCGAACGGCGACCTCTTCGTCTCCGAGCGCACCGGCACGCTGCTCCGCTACGAGGCCGGCACCGTCGAGAGCGTCGCCTCGCCGTCCGACATCGTGGACGCGAGCGCCATCGACGTCGGTGATGAAGGTGGGTGGTGGTCCACCGGCGGGGAGGGCGGCCTGATGGGCACCGCCGTCCATCCTTCCTATCCCGAGGTGCCGCTCGTGTACGCCGTCTACACGTACACTGAGAATGGGGGAGCGCGGAACAAACTGGTGTGTTACGACGTGAGCGCCGACGACCCGCCCGTCGCGACGCTCATCGAGGGGCTCCCCGGCGGGTCGTATCACAACGGGTCGCGTCTCACATTCGGCCCGGCGGACTACCTCTGGATGACGACGGGCGACGCCGGCGACGCCGCCCTCGCCGCCGACCCCGACTCGCTCGCGGGGAAGGTGCTCCGGCTGGAACCGGACGGAAGCGCCGCCGAACCGAACCCGGACGTCGGTGACCCGCGGGTGTACACGTACGGCCACCGGAACCCCCAGGGAATCACCTTCCTGCCCGACGCGACGCCGGTGGAAATCGAACACGGGCCGGGCGCGTACGACGAGGTGAACGTACTCGACGCGGGCGGAAACTACGGCTGGGGACCGGAGGACGAGCGCGCGCGAAACGCCGACACGTACCCCGGAAGCGACTACCACCGACCGGTGGTGAACACGTATCCGGGGTCGACGTGGGCGCCCTCCGGCGGCGTCTTCTACACCGGGGACGCCGTCCCCTCCTGGGAGAACAGAGTAGTCGTTTCGGGGCTTCGCTCCCAGCGCCTGAACGTTGTTACGCTCTATCCGAGCGACGGCGAACCGGTCGACGTGGGCGAGGGGCGGCGCTACGACGCCGACTGGATGAACGAGAAATACGACGCCGTCCACCACACGGCACTCGAAGACGAACTCGGGCGGATTCGACACGCCGAACAGGGGCCGGACGGCGCGCTGTACGCCATCACCTCGAACCGCGACGGGCGCGCCGATGAGTTCCCGGTCGCGGGCGACGACCGACTCGTGCGAATCGTGCCCGAGTGAGCGGTTAGTCGGCCGCCGGGCCGCTCGTCGCCTCGCGCGCGTCCACGTAGTCGCGAACCATATCGAGGAGCGCGCGCCGGTAGTCGCTCTCCGCGGGGTCGTCCGCGAGGTCGCGGAAGCGCCCCTTGAACCGCTCGAAGTCGACGTTCGGCGCGTCCGCGGCGGCCGCGTGCGCGAGGTCGTAGATGCGGTGGTCGGCATCAAGGGCGTCGTGGCGCTCTAAGAGCGCGAGCGCGAACGCGCCGTTGACCGCCGTGAGCGCGGGGTCCGACCCCGACGTGAGCCGGTAGCCGCGGTCCCAGACCGGGCGGTCAGCGACGGCCGCGGCGAGCTGGGATTCGAGGAAGGAGATCAGCTTTTCGGGGGAGCCAACGGAGAGCGTGATGTCGTCAGCGTAGATGTCCTTCGCGTGATTCGCTATCTGATAGCAGTGTTGTAGGGCCACCTGCTCGACCTCTCGCCCCGCGAGCGCGAGGAACAGCACCTCCTCGGTGTCGAGGACGTGTGAGGGGTGAGACTCCTCGTGGCGGGCCATATGGGAGTACTCGTGGAGCGCGAGTTCGCGCGCCATCGCGGAGGTGGCCGCGGCGGTGGAGATTGTCAACACGTGTTTCTCCTCCCCGTGTCCGACCCACGTTCGCTCGTCGGGGTCGTCGCGCACGCGGACGACGACGGGGTTGGCGAGGTCCCGTTCGGTCTCGAAGAGGTCCTGCGCGCTCAGGAACGGGTCTGCCGGAACCGTCCCCTGTACCCGTACTTTCATGTGTAGCGTTAACACGCGATGACGAGACATTACTCTTGCGCCCCCGGCGACGCTCCGCGGAGGCTCATTTCCGACTGTCAACGACCCACACGGGCGAAACGGGGTAACAACCCTTTTCACGGTGCCTCCGGTAGAATCCTTCAATATGGGCCGACGCAAGAAGATTGTACAGGAGTGCGAACGGCTGATGGACAACCCGGAACAGATCCGGAACATCGCCATCGCCGCTCACGTTGACCACGGCAAAACAACTCTCACCGACAACCTGCTCGCCGGTGCCGGGATGATATCCCAGGACACCGCCGGTGAACAGCTCGCGATGGACACCGAGGAGGACGAGCAGGAGCGTGGGATCACCATCGACGCGGCGAACGTTTCGATGACCCACGAGTACGAGGACAACGACCACCTCATCAACCTCATCGACACGCCGGGCCACGTCGACTTCGGCGGCGACGTGACCCGCGCGATGCGCGCCGTCGACGGCGCGCTCGTCGTCGTGGACGCCGTCGAGGGCGCGATGCCCCAGACGGAGACCGTCCTGCGACAGGCGCTCCGCGAGGGCGTGAAGCCCGCGCTGTTCATCAACAAGGTCGACCGCCTCATCAGCGAGCTCCAGGAGGGGCCCGAGGAGATGCAGCGTCGCCTCCTCGACGTCATCAACGACGTGAACGAGCTCATCCGCGGGATGACCGAGGAGATGGACGAAATCGAGGACTGGACCGTCTCCGTCGAGGGAGGCACCGTCGGCTTCGGGTCCGCGCTCTACAAGTGGGGCGTCTCGATGCCGTCGATGCAGCGTACCGGGATGGACTTCGGTGACATCATCGACCTGGAGCGCGCCGACAAGCGCCAGGAGCTCCACGAGAAGACGCCGCTCTCGGACGTGGTGCTCGACATGGTCTGTGAGCACTTCCCGAACCCCGTCAACGCTCAGCCCCGTCGTGTCCCGCGTATCTGGCGCGGCGACGCCGAGTCCGAACTCGCGGAGGACATGCGCCTCGTCAACGAGGACGGCGAGGTCGTGATGATGGTCACCGACATCGGCATCGACCCGCACGCCGGCGAAATCGCCGCGGGCCGCGTGTTCTCGGGCACCATCGAGAAGGGCCAAGAGCTCTATGTCTCGGGGACGGCCGGCAAGAACCGCGTCCAGTCCGTGGGTATCTACATGGGCGGGGAGCGCGAGGAAGTCGACTACGTCCCTGCTGGTAACATCGCCGCCGTCACCGGTCTGAAGGACGCCATCGCGGGTTCGACCGTCTCCTCGACGGAGATGACTCCCTTCGAGTCCATCGAGCACATCTCGGAGCCGGTCATCACGAAGTCCGTCGAGGCGAAGAACATGGACGACCTGCCGAAGCTCATCGAGACGCTCCAGCAGGTCGCCAAGGAGGACCCGACCATCCAGATTGAGATCAACGAGGACACCGGCGAACACCTCATCTCCGGGCAGGGCGAACTCCACCTGGAGGTCATCACCCAGCGCATCGAGCGCAACCAGGGCATCCCCGTGACGACCGGTGAGCCCATCGTCGTCTACCGCGAGGCCCCGCGCAAGGAGAGCCGCGAAATCGAGGGGCGCTCTCCGAACAACCACAACCGCTTCTACGTCACCATCGAGCCGCTGAGCGAGGAGATCGTGGACGCGATTCAGCTCGGTGAGCTCTCGATGGACATGCCCGAGCAGGAGCGCCGCGAAGTGCTCCAGGACGCCGGCATGGAGAAGGACGACTCCCAGAACGTCGAGGACATCATCAACACGAACCTCTTCCTCGACCAGACGAAGGGTATCCAGCACCTCAACGAGACGATGGAGCTCGTCATCGAGGGCATCGAGGACGCGCTCGTCGACGGCCCGCTCGCCGCGGAGCCGGTTCAGGGCGCGCTCATCCGCCTTCACGACGCCCGTCTCCACGAGGACGCCATCCACCGCGGTCCCGCACAGGTCATCCCCGCGACCCGACAGGCCATCCACAACGCGCTCATCGACGCGGAGATTAGCCTGCTCGAACCGATTCAGGACGTGCGCATCGACGTGCCCAACGAGTACATGGGCTCCGCCTCCGGCGAGATTCAGGGCCGCCGTGGCCGCGTCGACGACATGTACCAGGAGGGCGACCTGATGGTCGTCGAGGGCATCGCACCCGTCGACGAGATGATTGGCTTCTCCAGCGACATCCGCTCGGCCACCGAGGGCCGCGCGTCGTGGAACACGGAGAACGCCGGCTTCCGCTTCCTCTCCGACAGCCTCCAGCGCGACATCATCATGGAGATTCGGGAGCGCAAGGGCATGAAGCTCGAACTGCCCCAGACAGTCGATTACTTCTAATCCGGACCGCCGCGGTCCGGCGTCGTCGGCCCCCCTTTTTTATTTGCCGCGCTCGCATCTCGGCGCGTGAAGCTCAGCGAGCAGACGTGGCCGGACGTCGCGGACACGGACGCGACGCGCGCGGTCCTCCCGGTCGGTAGCACCGAACAGCACGGGCCACACGCGCCGCTCGGCACGGACACGCTCACCGCCGAGGCCATCGCGGCGGCCGGCGTCGAACACGCCGACGTGTCCACGGTCATCGCACCGACGATACCGGTCGGCGTCTCCGAGGAACACCGCGACTTCGCCGGCACGCTGTGGGTGCGCGAGGACAGTTTCCGGGCGTACGTCGGTGACGTACTGGAGAGTCTGGACGCCCAGGGCTTCGAGTCGATAGTCGTCGTCAACGGCCACGGCGGCAACGTCGGCCCGCTCCGGGAGGTGACGGCGCGAAAGACGAGGAGCGGCGAGGGGCGGGCCGTCCCGTTCACCTACTTCGACGCGCTCGGGGAGTCCGAGATGGGACACGCTGGGCCGGTGGAGACGGGGCTCCTCCGATACACCCACCCCGACCTGGTGCGCGAGGACCGCATCGAGGAAGCGGCGGCCGACGCCGCCGAGCGCTGGGGCGAGTGGGTCGCCGGCGTAAACGTCGCCTACGATGCGGCGGAGTTCAGCGCGAACGGGGTCGTCGGGGACCCGCGCGAGGGCGACGCCGAGCGGGGCGAAGACGTTCTGAATCGGGCCGGCGCGGCGCTCGCGGAGCTACTGGGCGCGCTCTGAGAGCCTACTCCTCGGATTCGAGCGTGGAGCGCAGTTCCGGTATCGTGCCCGTGAGTTCGCTCACCTGCTCGTTCGCGCTGCCGAGGCGCTCGATGACGGCTTCGAGTTCCTCCAGTTCGGCTCGCAGGTCGTCGGCGTCATCGAAGGCGTCCGCGCGCTCGCCCATCGTGAACCATTTTTTCGCGTCGCGGTAGTGAGAGTCGGCCTCGCCGGCGTCGAGCGCCGACTTCAGTCCGTTGAGCGCGCCGAGCACGTTGTCGGCGTCCGTCTCCCACACGTCGTCGGCGTCGGGGAGCGCCGCCCACGCGGCCGCGATGTGCTCTTCGACGTCGCTGCGCATCTCCTCGGCGGCCTCACCGAACAGTTCGTCGTCGGGCGCTGATTCGCTCATGGGTGTGCGTATCCCCGCCGTCGGCTTAAAAGCGCCCCCGAAACCGAAAGTGGTCTCAGCCGGCCAGCAGCCCTATCGCGGCGAAAAGCAGGAGTGCGGTTCCGACGGCGCCGACGGCGAGGGCCGTCGACTCGGGGACGAACTCGACGAGGAGTCCGGCGCCGCCGGCGATACAGAGCGCGCTCCCGACGCCGAGCACGGCGTTCCCGAGCGCGGCGTCCCCGAGGCGGGTCATTGCTCGTGCTCTACCGCCGCCAGCCGCATCCGCGGGTACCCATCGACCATCCGCATCTCGGTGTCGACGAGTTCGCCCTCGTAGGCGATGCGCATCTCCACGTCCATCAGCGACCCCGTGAGCTCCGTGTACCCCTCCTCGTGGTCGATGGCCTCGCGGACGCGCTCGTCGTGGATGGCGACCGTCACCGACTCACAGAAGGGCTGGTTCTCGATGGCCTCCTCCATCGCCGTTTCGAGGCTCCGGGCGCTCCCGGGCGCGACGGGCGTGCCCGCGAACTGGTGGTACAGCGACCCGAACTTGATGCCGGCCTCGAAGCAGGCCTCCTGTGCGGTCGTTGGCATACGCTCCGGTAGCCGGGCGGCGCTCAAAAGCCCTTGTCACTGCTCTCGCGACGGCTACCCCATCGCGTCGGCGTACGTGGCGAGGCCGCTCCCGATGAGCGCCAGCGCGACGGCGACGGAGCCAGCGAGCACGAGCGGGCGGGCGGCGTCCGTCGCGGCGAGCACGAGCGCCACGCCGCCCATCGAGGCGGGGACGCCGGTGATTGCGCCGGTCGCCTGCCCCCGATTTCGGGCGTGGTACGCGCCGAGGAGGGCGCTCAGAACCCCGCCGAGCACACAGAGCGCGTACCCCGCGAGGCGAATCGTCGTGGTCTCCCCCACGCCGTCGACGAACAGCGCCGCGCCGACGAGCGCGAGGACGACGCCGACGGCGCTCACCGCGCCCATCCCGACGCGGGCGACGGTGTCGTCGTCCACCATGCGGGGGCGTCCACCTCCGAGCGGCAAAAATCCCGGGGTGAGCGCGGCCGAATCGCACATTACTTGACGCTGCTCGCGCTCTGTTGGGCCGAATGGACGACCCGGTTTTACTCACCGGTGCCGGCGGCCAGGTCGGTCAAGCAGTTCTCGACGGCATCGGAGACGAACACGACTGGCGCCTCCTCCTCCACAGCCAGCCCGAAACGGAGCCCGAGCACCCGTATCTCGTCGGGGACCTGACCGACGACGAGCGGATGCGCGAGGCGACCGAGGGCGTGAGCACGGTCGTCCATCTCGCGGGCGACCCCCGGAAGACTGCGCCCTGGGAGAGCGTGCTCACGAACAACATCGACGGGACGAAGATTCTGCTCGACGCCTGTATCGAGAACGGCGTCGAGAAGTTCGTGTTCGCCTCCTCGAACCACGCCGTCGGGCACTTCGAGACGGAGCGCAAACCCGACCTCTACCGGGAGCACGACGACTTCGAACTCGACGGCACGGAGTTCCCGCGCCCGGGGAACTTCTACGGCGTCAGCAAGGCGACGGGGGAGCTTCTCTCGCGGTACTACCACGACGAACACGGCATCGACGCCGTCTGCGTGCGCATCGGCAACCTCACGTTCGACCACCCGCCCATCGACTACGAGCGCGGACAGGCGATGTGGCTCTCCCCGCGGGACTGCGCGCACCTCATCGACTGTTGCATCGAGGCGGAGTACGAGTTCGAAATCGTCTACGGCATCAGCGATAACGACAGGAAGTACTACTCGCTCGAACGCCCCAAGGAAGTGCTCGGCTACCGACCCAAGGACAACTCCGCGGAGTGGGACGGCGACGAGAAGATAGCGTAAATCTACGTTTTGAGCCGCTTTTCGCCCGCTTCGAGCGCTTCCTCCCACCCGTCCAGTTCCCGCACCTCCGATGCCGACAGCGGCGGGGCCGGGTCGTCGGGCCGCGGCCCCAGTTCGCGTCGCCACCAGTCCACGTCGTGCCACGCGCCGCCCTTGTACCCCATCGCCTCGAACGTCGTCACGCGCTCGAATCCGAACGACTCGTGGAGCGCGACGCTCGCGGGGTTCGGACGGGTGACGAGCGCGTGGACGTCCAGAAACCCCTGGAGCGCGAGCACCGAGAGCAGCGAGTCGTAGAGCGCGCTCCCGACGCCCGCCCCGTGCGCGTCGTCCGCGACGTACACCGTGCTCTCGACGGCCCAGCGGTACGCGCCGTACTCCCGGATGGGACCGGCGCAGGCGTAGCCGACGAGGTCGCCATCGAGTTCGCAGACGAGCCACGGGTGTTCGTCCCGCGTCTCCCGAATCCGTTCCCGGAGGCCCCCGGGCGAGGGCGCCGTCGTCTCGAACGTGATGGCGGTGTCCGCGACGTACGGCGCGTAGATATCCCGAATCGCCGCGGCGTCGGATTCGGTTGCGACACGGATAGTCGGAGCGGCCATAGCGGAGCGTGTACTTCCGTGGCAATCGGCGTTCCGGTCGGCCTCAGAAGAGATTTTGGACGTCCTCCTCGCGCATCCGGCGCTTCGACACCGCCGCGGAGAGGCGCGCGTGAACCGTTGCCCGGTGGCGCCCGTCCGCGACGAAATCGAGGACGAAGCGAAGGAACCGGTCCGCGTCCTCGCCGGCCTCGAAGGCCTCGCGGGCGTAGTCCACGCCGCGCTCGATGGGGTCGGGGTCGTATCCGCCCGCCTCAGCGAGCGGGACCGCCGCGCGGAGCGCCGCCTCGGGGTCGGCGCCGAGATGTTCGGGGGCGAGACGGGCACCCCGATACGTGATTCGCGGCGGCGTCGGGTCCGCGGGCGTCCGCACGAGATGCGACAGTCCGAGCCGAACGGTGCCGACGTTCACGCCCCGGAAGTCGTTCGGCAGGTCCGCGAGATACCCCTGGGCGCTCTCTGCGAGTCCGCGCGCCCCGTCGCGGTTCCCCTCGCTCGCGTGGTGGAGCGCGCCCGCGGTCTGAATCAGCCCCTGAAGCAGGTCCCGCTCGTCGCCCTCGGGATGGTCGAGCCACGCCGCCTCCCACGGGTCGTGGGCGGCGTGATGCCCGCCCGCCGTGTAGACGGCGATGCCCGCGCGGAGCGCCGCCTCGTAGTCGTCGCTCACAGTTCGGATAGGAACTTCCGGCGGTTACGTCTCCCGGTTCGGGCGACGGACACTCCCCAAAGAACCGGGCCGAACGCGCTACGCACGGCTCGTTGACGTTGTTCGCAATGTAACGTCCGGACGGCGTCCGCGCGACGGGACGGAAGTCTCCCAGTGGGCGGCGGTCACGACGAGTACGCCCCTCTGACGGCCGGTCACGTCGGCAAACGCGCCCCAGACGGGCGAGAACAGCATCAGCCCGAGCCCACCAAGGGAAATTTCCTGGTTATGAAAGACCGATATCGACACAACTTATTTATTGAGCTCTTCGGTATTGCCTTATATGGGCGCAGGTGGCGGACCGACTATTCCTATCGACGACTCAAGTAGTAGTTCGGATAGCCCCTGGGTGGTAGTCGTACTACTTCTCATACTCATCACGCTTGTCGCGATGTTTTATCTCATCTGATTCGTGTTACAAACGAGCAGTGGCATTCCCCATCAGCGTTAACTATGAGCGCTCGGCGCGGACGACTTGCTACGCTCGTCGTCAGGCGTCTCGGAAAAACGTCCGGACGGCGTCCGCACGAACAGGGCGGAACCGGAGGTCCCGCTTGCCGTACGGGCGACTCACGGGTCGCCCGTACAACGAAGTGAGCGCGTGCTCGTTCGGCTGTGACTGAACGAAGTGAAGGAACGTCCGGACGGCGATTTGAACTCGGTCGGAGCGAAGCTCCTCCCTGCTCAAATCGCCATGCGTGGCCACTCAGCGCGGGTGACTCAACAAAAACGTCCGGACGGCGTCCACGCGAGCGAAGCGAGCGTGGGCTCGTTCGGACGTGACTGAGCGAAGCGAAGGAACGTCCGGACGGCGATTTGAACGCCGGTCCCTGGCTCCGCAAGCCAAGAGGATAGTCCACTACCCTATCCGGACTCACTCATCGATACCCGAGGACAACCTAAAGCGGTTACGATTCGGGGAGGCGGAGGTTCAAACCCGAGGAGAGCGCCAACCGAAACCGACCCGCGATGAAAGCAACTCTTTTGACGAATCACGGCCTTCAGTGTGACCATACGAGATGGACGAGGACACCACACCCGGGGACGGGAACGTGAGCGGAGACGTCGCGGAGGCCCCCGGCGAGGGCGCGGACGACGACGACCCCGTGGCGGCGGTGTACCACGACATCGACGACCCCGAACCCGACATCGAGGAGTTCCGGGACGCCGTCGAGCGGAAGGTCGCGGACATGGGCGGTCTCGCGGACGAGGAGACGGCGGCGATGCTCCTCGCGCACGACTTAGAGGAGGAGGGCGGCGAGGTGGAAGGCATCGCGGACATCGAAGCCACGATGGAGGAGGTCCAGTTCCTCGGGAAGGTGACGAGCGTCGGTGACGTGCGGACGTTCGAGCGCGACGACGACGAGGCCGAGGAGGGCCGCGTGCTGAACGCCGACGTGGCCGACGAGACCGGGAGCGTCCGGGTCACCTTCTGGGACAAGAAGGCCGTCGCGGCCGAGGACGAACTCGACCCCGGCGACGTGCTCCGTATCGCCGGCCGGCCCAAGGACGGCTACAACGGCGTCGAGGTGAACGTGAACCGCGCGGAGGCGGACCCCGACGCGGCCGTCGACGTACAGGTGTCCGACCAGTACGACGTGGCCAACCTCTCGATGGGGCTCTCCGATGTGAACATCCGCGGGCGGGTTCTCGAAACCGACGCCGTGCGGACGTTCGACCGCGACGACGGCTCCGAGGGGCGGGTGTCGAACCTGCTTCTCGGGGACGAGACGGGGCGGGTGCGCGTGACGATGTGGGACGAGCGCGCGGACCGCGTCGAGGAACTCGACCCCGGTAGCGCCGTCGAAGTCGTGGACGGCTACACCCGCGAGCGGGACGGGAGCCTCGAACTCCACGTCGGTGACCGCGGCCGCGTCGCGGACGCCGAGGGCGAGGTCGAGTTCACGCCGGAAGCCGACCCCATCGAGAGCCTCGAAATCGAGGACGTGGCCGACATCGCCGGCGTCGTTCGCTCCACGGACGAGAAGCGGACGTTCGACCGCGACGACGGCTCCGAGGGGCAGGTCCGGAACATCCGCGTTCAGGACGACACCGGCGACATCCGGGTCGCGCTGTGGGGCGAGAAAGCGGACGCCGAGGTCGGACCCGGTGACGAGGTGCTCGTCACCGACGCCGAGATACAGGACGGCTGGCAGGACGACATCGAGGCCTCCGCCGGTTGGCAGGCGACGCTCGTCGTCCTGGAGGAGGGCGAGGCGACCGGCGTCGGCGCAGGTGCGGAAAGCGAGGACCGCGACGACGCCGAGACGGGGCTCTCCGACTTTGCCGACGGCGAGGGGCCGAGCAACGAGACGGCCGACGCCGAAGACGGGAGCGAAGCGGCCGCCGACGGGGACGGGAGCGAGTCGGCCGGCGAGGAGGCGGAGTTCACGGGCGTCGTCGTACAGGCCGGCAGCCCGGTCATCCTCGACGACGGGGAGCGGACCGTGAGCGTCGAGACGGAGACGGACGTGGAACTCGGCCAGGAGGTAACGGTGAAGGGCCATCTCGAAGAGGGGCGACTCGACGCCACGGAAGTGCGCTAGAATTAAGGGTTCAACACGCCGGGATGTGGTATGAGCGTCGAGTTGCCCAACGCGCCGGTTGATGAAGTCATACGTCGGCACGCCGATGGACTCCGGGTGAGCGCCGACGCGGCGGCGGAACTCGCTGAACGGATACAGCGCCGGGGCGCCGCGCTCGCCACCGACGCGGCCGAACGGGCCGCCTCGGACGGGCGGAAGACCCTGATGGCGAGCGACTTCGACGCCGAGGAGTCCGAACTCCCGCCCTCGGAGACGCTTTCGCTACCTATCGCGCCCGTGGACCGCATCGCGCGCCTCGACGTCGACGAGCGCTACCGGGTGGGCGCCGACGCCCGCGTCGCGCTCGCTGACCGTCTCGAAGCCTACGCCGACGACGTCGCCGCCGGCGCCGTCGTGCTCGCGCGACACGCCGGGCGGCGCACCGTCCAGGCCGAAGACATCGAGACGTACTGCGAACTACAGGGCGAGTGAGATGCGCTTCGGGTACAGCGACACCTGTCTCGAACACGACACCGGCCCGCGGCACCCGGAGAACCCCGACCGCCTGCGCGCCATCCGGGAGGGGCTGAAAGGCTGTCACAACATCAGATACACCGACGCGGAGCCCGCGGACCTGACCGACATCAAGCGCGCGCACGACGACGAGTACGTCGAGGAGTTCCGAACGTTTTGCGCGGACGGCGGCGGCGAGTGGGACCCGGACACCGTCGCCGTCGAGGCGACGTGGGACGCCGCGCTCGCCGCGGCGGGCCTCGCGTCGTGGGCCGCGCGCCGCGCGCTGGCGGGCGACGACGGCCGCGACACGCCGTTCTCGCTGGGTCGGCCGCCGGGACACCACGCGGTGTACGACGACGCGATGGGCTTCTGTTTCATCAACAACGCCGCCGTCGCCGCCGAGCACGCCCTCCGCACCACCGACGCCGAGCGCGTGGCGATATTCGACTGGGACGTCCACCACGGCAACGGCACGCAGGACATCTTCTACGAGCGCGAGGACGTGTTCTACGGCTCAATCCACGAGGACGGCCTCTACCCGGGCACGGGCGCCAGCGAGGAGACGGGCGCGGGCGCGGGCGAGGGAACGACGATGAACGTCCCGCTCCCGCCGGGCGCGGGCGACCCGGCGTATCTCGAAACCATGGACGCGTGTTTCGCTCCCGCGCTCGCGGCGTTCGACCCGGACCTCCTCCTCGTGAGCGCGGGCTTCGACGCACACCGCCACGACCCCATCTCGCGGATGCACGTCTCGACGGAGGGGTACGGCGCGCTCACGAGTTCCGTCCGGGAAATCGCCGCGGAGTCGGACGCCGCCGTCGGATTCGTACTGGAAGGAGGGTACGGCCTCGACACGCTCTCGGAGTCCATCTGTATGGTCCACGAGACGTTCGACGGCTACGAACCCGTGCCCGACGAGGGCGAAATCGACGCGGAGGCCCAGGAAGTAATTGACAGCGTGGCGGCTCAGGGTCTGGGCTCGAAGTAGCGGCGCAGTTCTTCCCCGAACCGGTCTGCGAGTTCAGCGATTCCCTCGCCGGTGAGCGCGTCGTACCCCGACTCCAGGGCCGTCTCGACGTGTGCGCCCAGCGCGACTTCGAAGAGGCGCGCGTCGAGGAACTCGGCGGGCGTGCGCAGTTCGCGCTCGCGCTCAACGACGTAGCGTCCGCCGTCGAGGAACGGCCCGTACGCCGGCCCGTCGGCGTACCCCTCGTAGAACCCGCGGGCGTGCTCGGACGCGCTCACAGGCGGGCCCTCGTGGCGCTCGATTACCGGTAAGGTGTCGTGGGCGAGTTCCACGAGGAGCACGCAGGTCCAGCCCTCCTCGGACTCGGAACGGGTGGCCCACGCGGCGCTCCGGAGCGGGTCGAAGCCGGCGTCGTCGAGGCCCCGAATTAGTCCCTCGCGGGAGCGTCTGAGCTGTGGGTACAGCTGGTCGGACACGAGTTCCGGCATCGAGAACCGCAGCGCCAGCGGCGCGGTTCCCCGCTGCCGGAGATGCTCGCGGACGCCCGCCGCCTCAAGGGGCGCGGGGTCGTCCCGCACGAACAGTTCCTCGCGGGGGTCAGCAAGCAACTCGCGGGCGTAGTGTTGTAGGCGTGCGACGTTCTCGGCGTCGACGACGGCCGCGACGTTGCGCTCGGGGTCCGTCGGGTCGACGACGGAGAGGGGCGCGTCGAACGTTTCGGTGCCGTGGTCCGCCGGGTCGAGTTCGACGGGCGGGCGCCAGTCGGCAACGGCCTCGACGAACGCCCGGAAACCGCCGTACTCGACGACGAGCAGTTCCGTGAGATAGCCGGAGAACCCCCTCGTTTTGAGGTCGCTACCGTAGACGCCGATGCCCTTCAGGAACCCCTTGGCGAGGCGCACCTCGTCAGCGAGTTCGTCGTCGATGCGGGACTCTAGGTACGCCGTGTGGAACGGCGTCCGGTCCACCGCCGAGCGGATGTCGGCGGCGCTCTCGACGGCGTAACACGGGACCAGGTCCACGTCGTACCCCTCGAACGTCCCCTTCACGTAGGGGTGTTCGGCGTACTCCTCGTGGCCGTCGGGGAGGACGGCGTGGCCGACTTCGAGCCCGTACGTCTCCAGGTCCGTCCGGTCGAGCGTCGAATCGAAGCGCACGAACAAATCGATGTCCCGGTCCCCGCTCACCCACGTGTTGCGGGCCGTCGAGCCCACCTGGACCACGTCGGCGTCGACGGGGAGCGAGGCGACGGCCTCCCGGGCGCGCTCCGCGAGCCTGTCGGCGGCGGCACCGAGCGTGCGGCGCTCCTCCGGGTCCGGGTTGACCCGGTCGCGAACCGCCGCGAGCGCGCGCTCGAAGGCGTCTGTCATACCCGCGTGTTTTCGGAGTGGCGAAGAAAGTATGTCGGTCCGCATCCCGGTTTGGAAGGCGGCGACGGGCAAACGAAACCCATATTTGTTCGACGCGACTCTCCGGATACAAGCCGCCGTAGCTCAGTTGGTAGAGCACCTGGTTGTTACCCAGGTTGTCCCAGGTTCGAGCCCTGGCGGCGGCGTCGATTTCCTACGGGAATCATCGGCCAACCGGAAATCCCTGATTTCCGGTGGCGGCGTAAATTCTCGCAGAGAATTTACGTGCTGTAGGACGCGCAGCGTCCGACAACGGCGTGGTTTTCTCCGAGAATCGTGGCCGGCAAGCGGTGGTTTTGCGACTGTGTTTCCCGCTCCGACACCCGTGCCCGGAGCCGTAACCCTTCTCATCGTCGCGGCCAAAATCGCTCCCGTGTCAGACCCCCTCACGGCCCTCCAAGACGCCGCCGCCGACCTCGAAGCGGCCCGCGAGGCCGCCGAGGAGTACGACGACGCCGAGACGGTGGCAACGGCTTACCGCGACGTGTACTCGATTCTCGAACGCTACGAGGAGCGCGCGACCGACTGGGACGACTTCGAGGGGTACATCCGCTTCCGGGAGGCGCTCGGGGAACGCCTCTCCGAACTCCCGGAGGACGTACCCGAGCGCGAGGCGTTCGCGGCCGCCGACGCGAAACTCGCCACCTCGCCGCGGAACCCGCCCTCCGAGGCTGACTTCGAGCGTGCCCGCGAACTCCTCGCGCCGGCCCGCGAGTACGCCGACGCGCTTGAGGAACGCGAGGCGGCCCGCGAGCGCTACGAGGAGGCGTACGCCGAACTCCGGGACTACCGGGAGGATCTGAAAGCCGAAGTCGAGCGCCTCGAAACGCTGGCCGAGCGCGCGGCCGTCGACTTCGACGCGCCGACCGAGCGCATCCGCGAGCCCATCGAGTCCTACGACGGGACGGTCCGGGACGCCTTCGAGGCGTTCCGGCGGGACGCGCCCGCCCGCGAAGTGCTGGGCGTTATCTCGCGCACCGAGTCCTACCCGCTCGTGAACTACGAATCACCGCCGGAGACGCTCGTCGAGTACCTCCGCGACGCCGACGCCGGGGAACAGCCGATTCCCGAGTTGCTCGACGCCGCCGGGCGCTCGCGCGCCAGCCTCGCGCACGACGTCGACGACCCCGGGACGTTCAAAACCGTCGTCGGGTCGAACCGGACGTATCTCGAACGCCTGGACGCCGAGCCGCTCACCGTGGGGTGGCCGCCGCCGTCTGCCGGCGTGTTGCGGTGGCGGGCCGCGGAGTTGGTCGCCGTCGTCGGCCGGTTCGCGCCGGAGTCGGTCGTCTCCGAGGCGCGGACCCTGCGCTCGCTGGCCGACCGCGAGGAGTACGAGCGCCTCCGGCGGGCGGCCGTCGCCCGGGCGGAAACGGACGAAGCGGAGCGTGAACGCCTCCGCTCGGGCAGCGTCGAGGCGGAGTTGGCCGACGCCCGGGATCGACTGGCGGAGGTCGAGGCCGCGCTCTCGTCGGAGCGAGCGGACTGAATGGGACGTATTTCTCGGCCGCGTACGCCCGACGGAACGGTTTTGGTGCGCGGTGGACAACCCGCGGACATGAACGGCAAGCGCGTCCTCGTCACCGGCGGCGCGGGCTTCATCGGGTCGAATCTGGCGAACCATCTCGCGGCCGACAACGACGTCATCGCGCTCGACGACGGCTATCTGGGGACGCCCGAGAACGTGGACGACGGCGTCGAGTACGTCGAGGCGAGCGTGCTCGAAGACGACCTGCCGACCGACGTGGACGTGGTGTTCCACCTCGCCGCGCTCTCCTCCTATGCGATGCACGAGGACGACCCACAGCGCGGCGCGCGAGTGAACGTCGAGGGGTTCGTCAACGTCGTCGAGCAGGCCCAACGCGAGGGCTGTGAGACGGTCGTGTACGCCTCCACCTCCTCCATCTACGGCGACCGGACGGAGCCCTCGCCCGAGGACATGGAAATCGAAGCCCGAACCGGCTACGAGGCCTCAAAGCTCGCGCGCGAGCGCTACGCGGAGTACTTCGCGAACTTCCACGACATCTCGTGTGCGGGGATGCGCTTCTTCTCGGTGTATCAGGGCTACGGCGGGAGCGAGGAGCACAAAGGCGAGTATGCGAATGTAATCGCGCAGTTCGCTGACGACATGGCGAACGGCGAGGCGCCCGTGCTGTACGGCGACGGCACCCAGACCCGGGACTTCACGCACGTCACGGACATCGTGCGCGGCCTCGAAGCCGCCGCGGACGAACGCCTCACCGGCGTGTACAACTTGGGCACCGGCGAGAGCTACGACTTCAACACCGTCGTGGCGATGCTCAACGACGAGTTGGGGACGGACATCGACCCGGAGTACATCGAGAACCCGATACCCGAGGACGTGTACGTCCACGACACGATGGCCGACATCTCGAAGATGACCGACGCGACCGGGTGGGAACCGGAGATATCCTTCGCGGAGGGCATCGAGCGGGTGTGCGCGCAGTACACCGAGGCGAACTGAGCGGGGGCAGAGCTGAAACCGCCGGACGTAATCGGATTAATTCCGCTTAACTCGCCCCCAACGGTGTTCGGGATACAAACCCCGTTCGGCCCAACGATGAGTCGTCATGCCCGCGACCAAGACCATCGCCGCCGTCGCCGTTATGCTGCTCGCGGCCGGCGGCGCCGTCGCCTCGACCGGCGGCGTCTCGATGACCGACGACGGAACCGACGCGACGACTGCCGTCCACGAGAACGTGGAGGCGAGCGCCGCCTACGACAACGGGACGGTCACGCTCACCGTCGCGGACGGGGACGACCCCGTGAACGCGACGGTCGAGGTGGAAGCCGGTGACGTGGAGCGAACAGTCGCGGCGGACGCGAACGGCACCGTCATCGTGAACGCGAGCGGCGCCGAGGAGCTCGAAGTCGAAATCAGCGGCGACGGCTTCGAGGGCGAACTCGAATACGCCGTCAGCGACGACGGCCTCCGCCTCATCGAGGAGGAGTACGAGTACGAAATCGAGGAGGGCGAAGACGATGAGGGTGACGACGACGACGCCGACGGGGTTGAGGACGACCGCGACGATGAGGAAAGTGACGACGACGAAGCCGAAGGTGACGATGACGACGACAGCGACGATGACGACGAAGCCGAGAACGAAGAGAGCGACGACGATGACGACGAGTAACCGTCCGTAGCCCCACGCTTTTCTCCGCGCGCACCGAACTCCCCGGTATGCCGACGTACGCCGCGCTCTCGAACGCCGTCCTCTCCGTGACGGCCGCGGGAACGACGGAACGGCTCACCGACCGCAGCGTCGAGTGTCTCGCTGCCCATCCCGAGCGCCCGGAACGGGTCTTCGTCGGCACCTTCGACGGCGGCCTTCGCCGTTCGAGCGACGCGGGCGCGTCGTTCGAGCGAATCGGTGGGAACGTCGAATCCGATTCCGTGACCGCGGTGGCGCTCCACCCCGACGACCCCGATGCGGTGTGGGTCGGCACCGAACCCAGCGCGATCTATCGCTCGACGGACGGCGGCGACTCCTTCGCGCGCGTCGGCGGCCTTGAGAACCTCCCCTCGCGCTCGGCGTGGTCGTTCCCGCCGCGCCCGGAGACGCATCACGTCCGCTGGATAGCGCTCGACCCGAACGACCCCTCGCGGGTGTACGCCGCCATCGAGGCGGGGGCGCTCCTCCGCAGCACGGACGGCGGCGAGACGTGGCGCGACAGGCCGACCGGCGCGCGCTACGACACGCACACGCTGGCGACGCACCCCGACGACCCGGGTCGTGCCTACTGCGCCGCCGGCGATGGCTACGCCGAGAGCGCCGACGGCGGGGAGACGTGGCACCACCCACAGCGCGGGCTCGACCACCGCTACTGCTGGAGCGTCGCCGTCGACCCCGGCGACCCGGGGACGGTGCTCGTCTCCGCCGCCGACGGTGCCGCGAAAGCCCACGGCGGTCATGGGGGGACGACACCGGAGAGCTATCTCTACCGGAAACAGGGGGGCGAGCCGTGGGAGCGGATTTCAGGCATTCCGACGGGCGAGGGCGTCCTCCGGGCGGTCCTCGAATCGGGCACCGAAGCCGGTGAGCTGTTCGCCCTGAACAACCGCGGCCTGTACCGGACAGCCGACGGCGGGGACTCCTGGGAACGAATCGAAATTCCGTGGCCCGACCGCTACGGCGAGTCGCGCGCGAGCGGACTGGCCGTCGTCCCCCAGAAAGGTACTTGACGAACGGGACACAAGAGCGGACGATGTACGACTTCGCCGTCGTGGGCGTCGGTCCGGCCGGCGCGCGCTTCGCCCGGCGCGCCGCCGAGGCGGGCCACGACGTGGTCGCCTTCGAGGGCGGCGAGATAGGCAAGCCGCTGGCCTGCTCGGGGCACGTCTCCCGTGATATCTGGGAGTACCTCCCCGATGGCGCACGCGAGGAACTGTTCCAGAACGCGATTCGGGGCGCGCGCTTCCACCTCGGCGGCGCCGACTCGGAGGGCCACGCGTTCCACAAGCCCGACCCCATCTCGAACGCCATCGACCGGGTCGGGTTGGACAAGATGCTCGCCCGGGAGGCCGAACGGGCGGGTGCGGAGATACGCGAGGACCACACCGTCACCGGCGTCACCGAGCACGAGGAGCACGTGACGCTCGACGTGAAGGGGCCGGACGGGGCGTTCGAAGCCGAGGCCCGGATGGTCGCCGGCTGTGACGGCCCGCGCTCGCGGGTCCGCGACGCGCTCGGCCTGCCGGACCCCGACGAGTTCCTCCACGGCGTCCTCGCCTTCGACCCGGAACCCGACGACCAGGACTTCGTGGACGTCCACCTCACCGTGCGCGACGCCCGGTTCTTCGCGTGGCGCATCCCGCGGGGCGAGGCGGGCGTCGAGTACGGCCTCGCGGCCCACCCCGGGGAGAACGTCGGTGAACTGTTCGATGGACTCGTCGAGGACTACGGCGTCGACGTGGAGCATCGCTGCTCGGGCGCCATCCCCATTGGCCCGCCCGCGGAGACGGTCTCGGAGCGGGGCTTTCTCATCGGTGACGCCGCCGGGCAGACGAAGCCGTTCACGGGCGGCGGCATTCTGTATGGGATGACCGCCGCGGACATCGCCGCCGCCGAGATAGACCCGACGGACCCCGGAACGCTGTCGGCCTACGAGTCGGGGTGGCGCGAGGAACTCGAACGCGAAATCACGCTCGGACGGCTCATCCGACGGGGGTACGACGCGCCCAGAGTCGTTCAACGCGTCGGCCTGCGCCTCTTCGAGGGCGAAATCGGCGTCCACATGGACCGGCCGAGTTCGGTGTTCTCCACGTCGCAGCTGAAGGCGCTGTTCTCGCGGTAGGCGGCGACAACGTACAAGTCGCTGGCCGAAGGGGCGTTCGTATGGACACGACGGACCCCGAGACGGACGCGGTGGACGCGGTCACCGATGAGGACCGGGACCTCTACGACATCGCCACCTGGGAGGAGCGGACCCTCCTCGACAGCGTCGCCGTCGCGCTCTACCGAGGCATCGTCGTGGGGGCGCGCGCCATCACGATACTCGCGGCGCTCGCCATCCTCGCGGTGCTCGTCACGCTCGGCGGCCTCGGCGCTGTCTACGAGAACCCGTACGTCGGCGTACTCACGCTCGTGTCGGCGGTCCCGGCGTTCGGCCTCGCGGCGTACGTCTGGTGGGCCGACTCGACGACGAGCGAACCGCTGTGGACGCTCGTGGCGACGTTTCTTTTGGGAGTTCTCTTCGCGGGCTTCGCCGCCGTCGTGAACACGATAGCGGAGCCGTACGTCACGGCGCTCCCCCTCGGGATGGCGCTCTTTTTCTTTTTCATTGTGGGGCCCGTCGAGGAGACGGTGAAGTGGCTCGCCGTCCGCCTCCACGCCTACCGACAGGAGCGCTTCGACGCGGTCATCGACGGCGCGGTGTACGGCGCGTTCGCCGGCCTCGGCTTCGCCACCATCGAGAACGCGCTGTACGTGAGCAGGGGGTTCGAGACGGCGACGGCCGCGGGCGGCGAGAACGTGTTCGCGATGGTCGCCGGCACCGCCGCCGTCCGGGCGTTCGCCGGCCCGGGCCACGTCATCTACTCGGCGTTCGCGGGCTACTACCTCGGGCTGGCGAAGTTCAACGAGGACGACTGGGGCCCCATCGTCGTGAAGGGCCTGCTCATCGCCGCGCTCGTCCACGCCTCGTACAACACGCTCTCGGGGACCGTCACGGGCGCGCTCGTCGAGGCGGGACTCTCGCGACCGCTCGCCGTCTTCGGGTTCATCGTCGCCTTCGACGCAATCTTCGGCTACGTGCTCGTCCGGAAAATCAATCGCTACCGGCGGGCGTTCGAGGGCGCGGTGCCCGACGGGAAGGACCCGAACGCCGTCGCCAGCGAGGAGCGAGGCACGGATGAGGGGGGAGCGAACGGCGAAGGAGGAGAGAGCGACGGCGAAATCGCGAGTGAGGGGAACGGAGCGGACGAGATGGGGGAGGCGAGTAGCGAGGACGAAAGGGACGAGATGGCAGAGACGGACGACACGGATAACGAGGACAGCGCGGACGCCGACGAACCGGACGCAACGCCGGAATCGAAGGAGGACACCGGAGAACGCGACGGGATGCTCTGAGTTCAGTAGGAAGGGAGCCGCGCGGAGCGCTCGCTGCCCTCGACGAACGGCAACGCTTCGACGGGCGCCGGGACCTCGTCGCCGTCCGCCCGCACCGAGAGGTCCTCGGGCGCGTCCCACTCGACGAGCGCGAGCGCGATGGGTTTCTCAAGGGTGGGACTCCGGACGGCACGGGTCACCTCCCCGACGGCGCTGTCGCCGTCGAACACCGCCGCGCCCGCCGCCGGGCGCGTCTCGGGGCGGAGGCCGACGAGGCGCCTGCTCGGGCGGCCGACGTTCTCGACACGCGAGACGACCTCCTGGCCCACGTAACAGCCCTTCTCGAAGTCGAGCGCGTTGCGGAGGCCGAGGACGTTCGGCAGTTCGCCCGCCATCTCCGAGTCGAAGAGGGGCGTGCCCGCCTCTAGCGTGAGTTCGCGCCACGTCCGGCGGCCGAAGGGGACGGCGTTCAGTCCGTGGTGGAGCAGCGAGTCGAACGCCGATTGGGCATCGTCGGCGGCGCACACCACCTCGTAGCTCTCCTCGCCCATCGGCGCGTCCGTGCGGACGATGTTCGCCCCCGCGTCACCGACGTTGCCCCGGACGAAGCCGTAGCGCTCGTCGGGCGTGCTCACGCCCGAGAGGACGCTGGCTATCTTCTCGGTCGCGTTCGGGCCGTGGACGCCGAACACGCCGAACTCCGCAGTCGCAACGCGCATCGACACGTCTTGGACGAACACCTTCTCGCGCCACTCCGCCGCGATGTCCTCGACGACGCCCGGCGGGAAGAAGAGGAGCAGGCGCTCGCCGGCGTTGTACACAGATACGTCCGCCCGAATCTTGCCCTGCGCGTCCAGCAGGAGGGCGTGACAGCCCGCGCCGTCCTCCGTCGGCACCCGGTTCGAGAGCACGTTGTCCACGTACTCGACCCGGTCGTCGCCGGTCACTTCGAGGACGCCGTATGCGGCCTCGGTGACGCCGACGCCGTTTCGAACCGCGCGCGCCGTGCGCTCGGAGCGGCCGTAGTCGACGGGGAGCGCGCGGCCGTCAGCGACGGATTCGAAGGTGGCGCCGTGGGCCTCGTGGGCGCCGCGTACCACAGTCATGGGTGAACTGTGTGCGCGCGGCCTAAAGGGGTATCCACTCGCGGAGGCGTTCGAGCGCGGTGGGTTCTACGTCCCGTGGCTCCCCGTCGGGGACGACTCTCTCTGCGGGTTTGATGAGCGTCCGCTCGCCGGTGGACTCGGCCTCGATGAGCCCGTCCGTCTTCAGCGACCCGAGCGCGGCCTCCAGACCGTCGATGTCGGCGTCGACCTGCGCGCGCAAGTCGAGCACGGTCATCCCCTCCTCGCGGCGGTCCACCAGCGCGTCGAGCACCTCTACCTCCGTCTGCTCCCGGCGGCGGTACTCGCGCTTTGCCTGCATAGACGGGCGAACGACCCGCGGGGGCTTATCTTCTCCGTCGCCCCCGGCAGCCTTTTAGTTCTGGCCGCGGAATCCCGGCCAAATGGGCCTTCGCTGTTCACTGATGGGACACGACTTCGGGGAGTCGGAGATAAATCGCGAGCGAGAGGAGCGCGGCGACGAAGTCGTCATCACCATCCGGGAGATAGAGACGTGCGAGCGCTGCGGGTCCGAGCGGGTCCACAGCGAGAACACCGAAGTCAGACCCGTCGAACCGATAGCCGACGTGGAGGGCGAGGCGTCCGGGAGCGGCCCCGACGCGGACGCACCCACGGACGCCACGGCGGGTACCGACACCACAGCGGGCACGGACGCGGCAATCATCGACGATGCGGCGGACGCGGGCGATATCGAGGATGAACCGGCGGGCGGGATGGGCGTCGACGACCAGGACCCGGCGGACGCGGGCGCGTTCGACGCGGCCGACACGGAGAACCCGGCAACGGACCCCGAGACGGACGACGCCGTCATCCTGGACGAGGAGGCCGAGCCGGAGGAACACCCCGACCGGACGGCCGGCGAGTGGCCCGACGCCGAGGACACGCGCGTCGAGGAGCGGGAAGAGGTCCCCGAACCCAACGTCGAGGAAACGGACGAGGAACCCGAAGAGGACGCGGAGATACTCGGCGGGGCGGCGGGCGACGCGGACGACGGGAGCGAGGCGGACACGGCGGACGCGGCCGGAGCGGACGCGGGAGCGCCGGCGGCGAACGCCGAACCGTCGACAGCCGGCTCGGACGCGGGGAGCGCCGCGCAGACCGTCGAGGCGGGCGGCTGGCCCGAGCAGGACGGCGTCGACGAGGGGTTCGACGCGGAGCCCGGCAGCGAGAAGACGGACGTGGAGTTCAGCGGCATCGCGCCCGAAGGCAGCGCCCCGAGCGGCGAGACGACGCCCTCGGAGTCGCCGTCGCTGAGCGCCGACTCGGAGACCCGCTTCGTCTGCCCGGAGTGTGGCTTCTCCGAGGCCGCGGTCCGGTCGTCGCTGCGCGCGGGCGACATCTGTCCGGACTGCCGGAAGGGGTATCTCCGCGAGGAGTAAGGCACATACGTCACCCTGTCCTCCGGGCGGATATGAAGGAGTACAAGATGCGACGCGGGGAGTACTTAGAGGAACGAGTCCCCGACCTGCCGGGGAAAATAGAGGAGTACTTCGGTCCCGTCGCGGGAACCGAGGAGTTCCACGGACAGGAACTGTACGTCGTCGAGGAGCCGACGAACCCCGTGTTCGAGCGCATCCTCGCGGGCGCGGCGTCCTACGGGTCGAAGAAGGACAAGCTCGCGGTCCACTTCGAGGAGCGCGACGCCGCCGACGTCATCGCGGAGGGGAACGCCGACGCCGCCGCCGAGGCCGTCGACCTGAAAAACGACTTCCTGCTCGAAGTGACGGGCCGCGACGCCGAGTCGCGACGCGACTCGATGAAGCGGACCGTCGAGGACAGCGACGAGACGCCCGACGGCGTTTCGGAGTAAGGCCCACGCCATTCCACGGCTGTCGCACGTGGAAGACCTCCGTCCTCCCACGGAGACGGTCGGCTGACGCACGACCGTCACCTCCGGCTGTCGCACGTGGAAGACTTAGCGGTTCAGCTTCTCGCGGCTTATTTTGACGCCCGTCGGCACGACGATTATCTGGTCGTCGCCCTTCTGGACGATGTCGCCGTCCACCTCGCGGGCGACCTGTCTGAGTTCTTCGGTGACGCGCTCTATCGTGCTGTCCTCGGTTCGCAGTCGGGTGATGTCCGCGACTACGGCGTCGCCGTCGTAGACGGCGTCCTTGATTGCCATCACGTCCTGTTGGCCCTGTATCTCGGCGATGTGAACGCTCATCGACGCCTCGTCGGCGCCGGTCGCCACGTCGTCGAGGTCCAGTTCGACGTAGTCGTCGGTGCTCCGGGACTGCTCCCCGAGGATTCGGTCCATGAAGCCCATACGCTTTCCCCGCGGCGAGCGTCCCTAAACCTTTCCCGCTGTCGTACGAGAGTCGGACTTTTCTTTCCCGGCGTGGAACGCGACGTATGGACGACGAGCGGGCCGGCAAGGTGAGCCGCGAATTTTTCGAGACCCATCTCGCCGGCCGATTCGGGGCCCAACGCGATGACGTGGCGCTGGGGCCGACCCACGGCGCCGACTTCGGCGTCGTGAACGTCGGTGAGGCGGCGCTCGCGATGGCCGCGGACCCCCTATTCCTGTTGCGCGACCTCGGGGCGGCGCGCGCGGGGTGGTTCGCCTGCCAGATACTGCTCAGCGACGTCGCGCTCTCGGGGCTCGCGCCCGCGCATCTGGCGGTCTCCGTGACGCTCCCGACGGACGCCGACCCCGAGGCGTTCGGTCAGTTGTGGGCGGCGTTCGACCGGGCGGCCCGGGCGGCCGGCGTCTCGATTACGACGGGCCACACCGGGACGTACGAGGGGTGTTCGTATCCGACGGTCGGCGGCGGAACGGCGCTCGCGGCGGGCGACCCGGAAAATCTGGTTCGGCCGACCGGCGCGCGGCCGGGCGACGCGGTGTTGGTCACGAAGGGGCCGGCCATCGAGACGGTCGGGACCATCGCCACCGTGTTCGGGGACGAACTGGACGTCACACCCGCAGAGCGGGACGCGGCCCGCGAGCGCTTCGTCGAGACGTCGCCCGTCGCGGACGCGCTCCTCGCGGCCCGAACAGGAGAAGTGACGGCGCTCCACGACGCGACGGAGCGCGGACTGGCGAACGCGTTCCACGAACTCGCGGCGGCGTCTGGCGTCGCCCTCGCCGTCGAGCGCGACGCGGTGCCCGTCGCGCCGGGCGTCACAGCGGTGTGCGAGGCGCTTGGTATCGACCCGTGGCGCGCCTCCAGTGCGGGCACCGTCGTGATGACCGTTGCGCCCGAGGACGCCACGGCAGTCGAGCGGGCGCTCCGCGAGGCCGGGATTCGGGTCGCGGCCGTCGGAAGCGTCACGGAGAATGGGAAAACGCCAGTCCGCGTCGACGGCGCGGCGCTCCCCGAACCCGATTCGGACCCGTTCTGGCCGGCGTACGCGGCGCTCCGGGAGCAACATAAACCGAACCCGCCCGAGTTCTCGTGGCCCGCGGCCTACACGTCGAAGTTGTAGAAGTCGTCACCGACGTAGTGGAGCGAGTCGACGACCTTGCCGGAGTCGCCGGTCATCTCCGCGCCGTCCACGAGCGCGCGGCCGACGGCGAGCGCCTTCCCGTGTGTCTCCTCGACGATGACGACCAAATCGCCGGCCTCGATATCGTCGTCCGCCGCGGTGATGCCGGGGCGCATCACGTCCGCGCCGCCGCTGACGAACTCGATGGCGCCCGCGTCGACGGTGACGCGGTGGCCCTCGGGGTCCGTCGCGTTCGCGCCGCGGACGGTGAGGAACGGTTCGTCGTCGATGTAGCAGGCGAGGGGTTCGCCGCCGACGAGAATCAAATCGAAGGGGGACCCATCAATCTCGACGAGTTCGTAGTTCTCGCCGTCGAGTTCGACGCCGAGGTCGGTTGCGAGGGTGTCCTCGAGTTCGCTCACCTCGTCGCTGCGGAGGTGGTGGCGGGACGAGACGCGCATACACCCTCTGTGTGTGGCCCGCGCTTAAACCCACGCTTCGCCGGGCAACGGCTAAGTGCGCGGGCGGTGTAGGCTGACGCGATGCTGTCGCGCGAGAAGGAGGTCACCTGTGTCGCGTGCGGAGCGGTGTTGGCACGGGGCGACGCGCGCGAGTACGACAAGCACGGGGACCGCTGGGAGCGCGAGGGGAAGTCCTTCGAGTACTTCTGTAAGCCGTGCTTTCGCGACCTCTCGAAGGCGGACCGCGATGGATTGGAGGAGACGCTCGTCGCGGCGGGCGCGGGCGAGTGCCCCCGCGAGACGTTTCTCGCCCGGTATCTCGACGCCGTGGACGCCGGGGAGAACTGAGCGATACGACTAACTGTCGAAGCGTTCTACGCTTCGGCATGTCGAACGAGAACGCCGAGGCCGGGACGGCCGAGGCGCAGGGGCCGGTCGAGATTTCTCCCGAGATTGCGACACAGTTAGAGAACAAACGCGAGGAGCTGTTCGAGAAGTTCGAGATTAGCGACGCGTTCCCCGAGGAAGTACACGAGGAAGCCGCGGCGCGCACCGAGGGCGTCCAAGAGGAGATACAGGACGAACTTGAGGAACGCCGGGACTTGCGCGAGATGACGACGTGGACGACGGACCCTATCGACGCCCAGGACTTCGACGACGCCATCAGCATCGAGGAGAACGAGGAGACGTACACGCTGTGGGTCCACATCGCTGACGTGACCCACTACGTCCAGCCGGGCACCGCGATGTGGGAGTCGGCCATCGAGCGGGCGAACACCGTCTACCTGCCCGCCTACACCGTTCACATGCTTCCCTCGGTGCTCGCGGAGACGGTGTGTTCGCTGGTGCCCAACGAGGACCGCCTCGCGCACACCGTCGAGATGGAGTTGGACAAGGAGACGCTGGGCTACGAGGAGATAGACATCTACAAGTCCGTCATCGAGAGCGACGAACGGCTCACATACAGTGAAGCCGAGGAGCGACTCGACGACCCGGACGCCCCCCTCCACGACGCGTGTTCGCTCGTGTACGAGGTGGCCGACCGGATGCACGAACAGCGCAAGGAGGACGGCTCGCTCGTGCTCAACCCGCGCCGGGACCGGGCGCACACCATCATCGAGGAGTGTATGCTGAAGGCGAACAAGGCAGTCACCCACGAGTTGATGTGGGACAGGGGCGTCGAAGCGGTGTATCGGGTTCACCCCCAGCCCACGCCGGACGAGTGGAGCGACGCGCTCAAAGAGATTCAGGACCTGAACGGCGTCTCCATTCCCGGAAGTGGTTGGGAGGACCCCCGGAAGGCCGTGAACGCGACGCTGGAGGACGCGCCCGAACGCCAGCTATCGAAAATCCAGCGCGCCGTGATGAAGGTGATGCCGCGCGCGAAGTACATGGCCGACCCGTTCGGCGGCCACCACGCGCTGAACTTCGAGATTTACGGCCACTTCACCTCGCCCATCCGGCGGATGAGCGACCTGGTGAACCACTGGATCGTGTACAAAAACGAGGTGCCGGAGAATCTGGACGACCTCTGCTCGCACGCCAGCGAGGCCCAGAAGCGAGGCGAACAGTGCGAGCGGGAGTACAAGACGTTCCTCAACGAGGTGGGGCTGGACCCGTACGCCGTGAACAACCGGGGCATCGAAATCGTCGAGGAGGAAGCGGAGGCCTGAGAGGGGACGGGCGCATCACCAACAGTTTTGTAGCGGAGGTTACATTGCCACCGTATCCATCGCGGCACGCGGATTTCGGTGTCGCAGACACGCATATGACACGCACCTACCGGACGAACCGCGACCTCTTCTCGAACCATTATCTCGACGAACACCTCCCGGGAACCGAGCCGTGGGCGGACGTGTCCGAGGCGGAGTTGCGGGGGGCGTACGAGGAGATACGCGAGCGCTACGAGGGGAAACGGGAGCGCGTGACGGACTACAACGAGGCGCAACTGGAGCGGAACTTCATCCGGCCCGTCTTCGACGCGCTGGGCATCCCGTTCGAAATCGAGGAGACGGTCCAGCGGAACGCGCGCCGCCCGGACTACGGCTTCTTCGAGAGCGAGGCGGCGGCGGACGCCGCGTTCGAGCGGGCGGACTTCTACGAGGAGGCCATCGCCGTCGCGGACGCGAAGCGGTGGGGTCGGGAACTCGACACCAGGGGCGAGGAGAAGCGGGATTTCGAGAACCCCAGCTACCAGATACACGCTTACCTCCAGGAGACGCCGGTGCGGTGGGCCGTGCTGACGAACGGGCGGACGTGGCGTCTCTACTACGGGCCGACGAGCCACCGCCTCGACTCCTACTACGAGATCGACCTGCCGGCGCTGCTCGACGCCGTCGAATCCGAGGGCATCGGGGCGTTCAAGGAGTTCTACCTGTTCTTCCGGCGGGAGGCGTTCGTCGAGGACGCGACGGGGACCTGCTTTCTCGACGACGTGTACAAGGAGTCGACCACCTTCGCGGAGGCGCTCGGTGAGGACCTACAGGAGAACATCTACGAGGCCATCCGGGTGCTCGCGGCGGGCTTTCTGGACACGAACGACGAACTCGGTGAGGACGACCTCGAACTGATTCACGACAGTTCGCTCATCTACCTGTATCGACTCATCTTCGTGCTGTACGCCGAGAGCGAGGGACGGGAGCTACTCCCGACGGACAACGACATCTACGCGGAGAGCTACAGCCTGAACGACCTGAAGCGGACGGTGGCCACGAGACGCGACGAAACCCAGCAACACTACCAGACGTGGCAGACGAACCTCTGGGACCGCCTCGAAGAGCTGTTCGTGCTCATCGACCAGGGGAGTAGGGACCAGGACATCCCCGAGGACGACCTGTACGTCCCCGCGTACAACGGCGGGCTGTTCCGGACGAACCCCGACGACGATGACAGCGTCGAATCCCGCTTCCTGGCGGGTCACGAGGTCGGGGACGCGTACCTCGCGGAGGTCATCGACCTCCTGACGCGCCGCGAGGCCGACGCGGGGGAGGGACAGGTGTTCGTGGACTACTCCTCGCTGGACGAGCGGAATCTCGGCTCGATTTACGAGGGGCTCTTGGAGTACAAACTCGACGTGGCCGACGAAGCGCTGACCGTCGCGGACGGCGAGTACGTGCCTGCGGCGGGCGACGAGGTGACCGTCGAGGAAGGCGACGTGTACCTCCGGACGGACGACGGCGAGCGGAAGGCGACGGGGTCGTACTACACGCCGGAGTACGTCGTCGAGTACATCGTCGACGAGACGCTCGGGCCGCTGGTCGAGGAGATACGCGCGGACCTGGTGTCCGAGCGCGCGGACACGACCCACCAGCGCGCGGGCGGGTTTGCCGACGAGTTCGCGGAGCGGATATTCGAGTTGAGCGTGCTCGACCCGGCGATGGGGAGCGGCCACTTCCCGGTGAACGCGGTGGACTACCTCGCGCGGGAGATAATCGACGCCCAGGAGCGGCAAGCCAAACAGCAGTTCGCGGCCGAGGACGGCGAGGTCCGCCCGGCGACGACGGAGGAGGGCGAACTGCGGGACATCAACTGGGCGCGGCGGAAAGTCGCCCAGCGCTGTCTGTTCGGCGTGGACGTGAACCCGCTGGCCACCGAACTGGCGAAGGTGTCGCTGTGGCTGCGCACCCTCGCGGCCGAACAGCCGCTGGCCTTCCTCGACCACCACCTCAAGACGGGCAACTCCCTGGTCGGCAGCGACATCGAGGACGTGCTCGCGGACGACGGCGAGGCGGAGACGGATGACGGCCAACTCACGCTCCAGCAGTCCTTCGAGCACACCCGCCAGCGTGCGATGGAGCACGTCACCGACCGCTTCCAGGAACTGCTCGCCATCGACAACGAGACGCTGGCGGACGCAAAGGAGATGGAGGAGGTGTACGAGGACGTGCGCGAGGACGACCTGTACCGGAAGTTGCTCGCGATGGCGAACGTCCACACGGCCAGTGAGTTCGGACTGGACGTGCCCGACGACGCCGACGAGCGGATGGCCCGCGCGCTCCACAGCGAGGCGTGGGAAACAATCGAGGAACAGGACTGGTTCAAATCCGCGCAGGCGCTGGCCGAGGAGGAGAAGTTCTTCCACTGGGAGTTGGAGTTCCCGACAGCGTTCTACGATACGGACGGGAATCGGAAGGCGGATGCTGGGTTTGATGCTGTTATTGGGAATCCACCATACATTCGCATTCAAAATGTTCCTGATGAGGGAATGGTAGAGTACCTCAATGATGAATACTTCACAACGTTCCAGAATTATGATTTAGCCATTCCATTCACTGAAAAGAGCCACCGTCTGATCCGGACAGGGGGAAGACTCGGCTATATTGAAACAAAAAAATGGATACAAGGAGAAAATGGAGAAAAGATGCGGGAATATCTCACTGAAGAACGAGCAGTTTCGCGGTTAGTTGATTTTGGGGATCAGCAAGTGTTCCCCGGAGCGACTACTTATACAGTACTGCTATTTCTGGAAAAAGGAGGGGGTGAAGAGTTTAATTATTCTCAGATATATAATTTAGAGGCAACAGTATCCCAACTACAGCAGGTTAGCGCGGCAGACATTCAGCAAACAGATGATTTGTATTCGTATGTAGAGAATCATCAAAATCTAGGTTCGGAACCATGGGTATTCACTTTACCCGGTGAAAGAGACATACTGGATAAACTTGAGAAATACCCTCGATTGGGTGAGGTGGCTGAGGAGATTTTTGTTGGTATTCAGACGAGTGCAGATCCGATTTATATTCTAGAAGTTGAGGAAGAACGATCGGACGTAATTATCGGATATTCTAAAGAATTAGATAGGTCAGTTGAAATTGAGAAAGGCATCACTAAATCTCTTCTGCGAGGGAAGAGTATGGAGAAGTGGATCGTAACGGGGAGTGATTACTGTGTTATTTTCCCATATAAAACAGATCCAGATCAAGGTACATATTCGCTTGTTAATGAAAACACCATGCGGAATAAATTCCCTAAAACATGGGACTATCTTAAAGAAAATAGAGAGGGCCTGATTGACCGTTCGGGGGTTAGTGAAAAAACATGGTGGCAGTACGGGAGGCCACAAAATCTTGAGAAGTTCGAGAGTTCAAAAATAATGACGCAAGTATTGGCTTCTAAATCCTCTTTCGCGATTGACAAAAATGGAGAATTTGTTTTTGTTGGAGGAGGCAACGCCGGTGGATATGGCATCGTAATTGCCTCAGATGTTCCAGTCGGATACGAGTCTTTACTCGGTTTATTAAACAGCCAGCTTCTAGATTGGATCCTAAAAAAGGAAAGTTCTCAATTTCGTGGAGGATACTATTCATATGCTCGACGTTTTATTGAGAAGCTCCCTGTCTGCGTAGAGGAATTACAGACTACTCGCGTAGAAATCAACGATCAGGGTAGATCCGTATCTGCTGGCCAAGTTATCTCAGAATCCGTTGAAAAGATTCTCCAAATGACGAGAAAACGACGAGCCATCAACTTGGAACTACTCGACTACCTTGGGAACTACAAAGAAGGTGAGCCTCTACCTGATGTAGGCTTCTACCAACCCACAGAAACGAATATCCTCGACGCCACCACCGAGGCGTACGAGAAACTCCAGATCGAGCGCGCCAGAACGACGCGCGACGGCGCGACGGTCACCGTCGAAGCGACGGCGCGCTACAAGCCCGAAAACGAGGAGGAGTACGAGACGGACACGTACGGCTACACGGAGACGGCGTTCTTCGAGGCGTTCACGCTCACGGACCTGAGCGAGGACGAAGCCGCGTTAGTCGAGGCGTTCGTCCCCGTCGCCGTCAAGGAAGAAATCGGCGGCTTCCGGGACAACGCCACGAAGACGAACTCCCTGCTCGACCGCCTGAAGGGGATGACGCTGCCCGACCCCGAGGACGTGGCCGACGACCTCGAACGCTACGTCGAAACCAGAGAGCGCGCCGCGGAACTCGACGCGAAAATCGAGAAGACCGACCAGCTCATCGACGAAATCGTCTACGACCTGTACGACCTCACGGACGAGGAGATCGAAATCGTCGAGGAAGCGGTCGGGGAGTAGCCGCGCGCGGCGAGCGCGGAGATGAAGAACTATCAGAACCCGCCGTGAGAGTCGGGTATGACGAAGTACGTCGGACTCGACTGGGCCGGCCGGGGCTGGTTCGGGGTCGTCCTCGAAAACGGGGAGGCGAAAACCGACCTGTTCCCCTCGATAGCGAGCCTCTGGAAGTACCACAGCGACGCGGCCCGCATCCTCGTGGACATCCCCATCGGCCTGCCGACGAGCGAGCGGCGGGCCTGCGACGTCGAGGCGAAATCGAAGCTGGGCCGCCGACAGGGGAGCGTGTTCTACACCCCGATTCGGGAGGCCGTGTACGAGGGGAATCTGGAGGACGCGAAGGAACTGAACGAGGCGCAAGCGGGGTTCAGCATCCAGAATCAGGCGTGGAGCATCGTCCCCCGAATCCGGGAGGTGGACGAGTTCCTCGACACGTATCCGAGCGCGCGGGACCGAATCTATGAAACCCACCCCGAGGTGTGTTTCCGGGCGCTGAACGGGCGGTCCGCGCTTGAGGACTCCAAGCGAACCGACGCGGGCATCGAGCGCCGGAAGGCGCTGCTCGCGGAGGAACACCCCGACGCGACAGCCATCTACGAGACGGCAGTCGAACGGTACACGACGCCGGCGTACGCACCGACGGTGAGCGGCCGGGACGATATTTTAGACGCGCTCGTCGCCGCGCTGACGGCCCGCCGCCCGCCCGAGAAGCGGGAGACGCTCCCCGCCGCGCCCCCGACGGACGAACGGGGGTTGCCGATGCGCATCGTCGCCCCGACGGACACGAATCAGACGCGCCTCTCGACGCTGGCGTCGGAGTGATTACTTCCAGTCCTCGGCGTCCGTCGTCGAGCGGAGTTTTCCCTTCGCCTGTCGCTGTCTCGGCCACAGCGTGAGCCCGAACGCGGTGAGGTAGAGCGCGCCGGCGACGGCGAGGACGATGCCGCCCGGAATCCGTCCGATGGCAGCGGTTTCGACGACGCTGCTCGTGGCGGGCGCGAACACGGTCAGTCGGACGACCCACGCGGCGGCCAGCACGGAGAGCAGCGGGAAGTACACTCGACGGAGCCGACGCGAGACGGCCTCGACGGCCGGGACCTTTATCGTCGGCTCCCGGAGGTCGTCGCTCAGGAGCTCGCGCCAGTTGGACTGCTCGACCCCCTCGGAGTCGAGGGCGTTCGCGAACACGTTCTCCTCCAAGAGTCGGACCCGCGAGCGCCAGATGTCGTAGGTCCGGTATCGGCGCGCCTCGATGCCCAAGAAAACGGTGACCATCACCATGCCGCCCAGCAGGACGTAGTGGGGTCGCGAATCGCCCGAGAACCCCCACGTGAGAAGCGTCGCCGTCAGGACGACGGCCCAGTTCGTCGTCCGGTCGATGCGCGTCCGCCACGAGGCGGTGCGTCCGAGTTCGCCGCGGTAGGCGTGGCCCATGAGGGAGAGAAAGTCCGAGCGGTCCCGGGCCGCCTCGCCCGCGACTTCGCGCTCCTCGGGCGCCTCCGGGTCGAAATCGTCGGAGTCCGGCATAGCGGGGGTACGTCGCGGGGACGGATAACCGTCGGTGCTGGAATCTAGTGGCTCCCTCCCCATCAGGAGCTGTGAGATACTAAACGCCTCAACGTGCTCGCTCGAAAAGGATGGTCAACTCTATCGACTCACCGACCGCGGCGCTGAGTTGATTTCCCCATCTACAACCAGACCTATGAGTTGGCCAGGGAGAGGAAGCGATACTTAGATCGAGAATTGGATGCGGAGCACTACAATCCGAGATTTTGGGAAGGGGTTTGATTATTCCGTATCGTTATATCCCTTCAAATGGTTAGAAGAAAGACTACACTTGTTACAGCAATCGTATCTATCATAGTAGGTGTTCTTCTCGGATGGCTGTTCTTACCGATCGTGTTAGATACACCCGAATTTTCGCCTTCTAACCGGGCGACAACTATCTCAGCGCTGGGAAATCTCGCACTAACTTTAGCACTCGTCTATTTGTACGCTCAACAGACTCAAATTCAAAGTAACCAACAAACAATGATGGAGAGAGGCCAGCGCCCAAGAATTCAGGTGTCTGATGTGCGTGCGATAACTGATGATTCTGGGCAAAGAAATCCTAGAGGTGGATATGACGACTACCTAAAATTTCGACTAAATAATAGGGGAAACGGCACAGCAGAAGATCTTGATGTTCTCACATATGTGATTCCGGCTCGTGACGAGGCTTTTGGGTCCGGGAATACTTCGCTACCGTACCCAAAAATTGATGGAGAAGTATTCGGCCCCTCAATTGGCGCAGTAGAGTATTTAGATAAGCCTCCCAGACTTGATACGAAAGAGATTCTGACCCCTGATGACGGGGGGACTATGCTGAAGAGCCCTATCGGCCTACAAGGAGCGGGAACGTGGACGAGTCTATCGAATATCCTGACAAAGCTCACCGAGAAAGGTTCTGAAACAGTTTATATCCACATCTATCTTTTATACACAGATACAATGGGTCGTCGTCGGGCAAAGCGGCTTTTGGGTGTTATGGCGGAGCCTACGGGGACGTTTGAAGAAATAATACTCGATAGTGCCGCACGAGGACTTCACGTCCCCGAAAAGAGAGTAGTTAAGATTGAGCAAAAATTTTCAAATCCCGCGAATATGTCTGTACTTGAGTACCTGTACGAGAAAGCCGTATCGAAGTCAATAGGTTGGTCGCGGAGATTGAGATTGCGGTGATTGCTCTTTATGCCTATTCTACCCTCGTCTTCCGGTCCATCTCCAGGTACGGCGTCGAAAGTGCCGATGATACGTTCATAGAGCGCGCTATCAGCTATTCGGTATGAGTTACCCACGTAAGAGAGGAAGACGGGCGCGGAGGGATTTGAACCCCCGACATCTTGGTCCGGAACCAAGTACTCTGTCCACTGAGCTACGCGCCCGCGGAAACACGGTAGGAAGGGACGCCGTTTAACGGTTCTGAACCGGTACAGGTCAGGGCGACTCGCCGGTCTCCAGCGTGAAGGAGTCGGTGGGGTAGGCGACACACGTGAGACAGTAGCCCTCGCCCATCTCGTCCTCGTCGAGCACCTCGTTGTTCTCGTGGCGGATGAACTCGGCGGCGTCGCCGTCCTCGATGTGGCCCGCACAGGAGACACACTGGCCCTGCCGGCAGGCGTAGGGAAGGTCCCAGTCCTCGTCCTCGCCGGCGTCGAGGAGGGACTCGTTGCTCGCCACCTCGATGGTTTCGCCCTCCTTCGCGTACTCGATTTCGTGGTACTCGATTTCGTCCTCGGGGATGGAACTCGGGTCGAAGCCGGACTCCTCCTCCTCGGCTTCCTCGAGTTCGCCCTCGCCCTCGGCGCCGCCGACGGCACCTGCGGGGGCGCTCCCGCCGCCGATACCCCGGCTGTACGGTTCGGGGAAGTCGGTCTCGGGGACGCTCTCGGCGCGGTGGCTGAGCACGTCCTGTGCGATGTCCTCGGGCATCGGTTTCTCCGTCCCCTTCGCGTAGTGGACCGCGACCACGGTGAGGGTCAGGAATATCCCGAGGCCGAGGCCGGCTACGTCTACCATGCGCCGTGCTACGGAGAGGGGCCTTATTGAGGTTGTGATTCCGCCGTTTTCCGAGCGGGGGCGCGGCCCCTACTCCCGCCGGGGAACGTCGTGGCGGCCGAAGCCGTATCGGAGGCGACTGGCGAGGCGGCGGGCGAAGCGGCCGTCGTCCGCGCGGGAGCCGAAGCGCTCAGCGAGCGCCTGGTAGATGAGCGGCACCGGCACCTCCTGTTCGAGCGACTCCTGGACGGTCCACGTGCCCGTGGAGCCGCCCTCGACTCTGTCGGCCACGTCGCCCAGGTCGTTGCCCTCCTCGCGGAACGCCTCCTCGCAGAGCTCCAGCAGCCACGAGCGGATGACGGCGCCGTTGTTCCACGTGTTCGCGACGGACTCCAGATCGAGGTCGTAGCGGCCGTTCGCGAGGAGTTCGAACCCCTCGCCGTACGTCTGCATCAGCGCGTACTCGACGCCGTTGTGGACCATCTTCACGTAGTGGCCCGACCCGGCGGGCCCCATCCGGTCGTGGCCCTCGGGGCCGGTGGCGACGGCGTCGAACACGGGCACCATCGTCTCGTAGGCGTCCTCGGGGCCGCCGACCATCAGCGAGAAGCCGAGTTCCGCGCCCGCGGGGCCGCCGGAGGTGCCACAGTCGAGATACGCGGCCTCGGTCTCCTCGGCGCGCCGGACGCTGTCCTCGAAGTGGGAGTTGCCGCCGTCCACGACGATGTCCTCGGAACTGAGGTCACCGGCGAGGTCCGCGAGCGCGGCGTCCACCGCGTCGCCGGCGGGCACCATCAACCAGATGCGTTTCTGCTCGCCCAGTTCCTCGACGAGCGCCGCAAGCGAGTCGGCGGGCGTCGCGCCGGCGTCCGCGGCGGCGGCGACCTGTTCGTCGTCCAAATCGAAGGCGACCACGTCGTGGCCCGCGTCGAGCGTCCGCTCGACGACAATCTGGCCCATCCGTCCGAGACCGACGACACCCAGTTTCATTGTAGGCGACTCCGGGACGGCCGGCCGTAGTGGTTGCGGTTCGGGAGTGAGGAAAATTGATTCGGCGCGGCTACCGGTCGAGCGCCCGCTTGGGGACGATTTCGGGCGTCGGCGTGTAGGAGACGGCGGCGTCGACGCGGAACACGTCGGCCAGCAGTTCCTCGGTGACCACGTCGTTCGGCCGGCCCCAGTCGTACACCTCGCCGTCGCGGAGGGCAACGAGGTAGTCAGCGAAGCGGGCGGCCTGCGTCAGGTCGTGGAGCACGATACAGACGGTGACGCCGCGCTCCTCGTTGATGGTTCGAATCACGTCCATCACGCGGAGCTGGTGGCGGAGGTCCAGATACGTCGTCGGCTCGTCGAGCAACAGGGTGTCCGTCTCCTGTGCGAGCGCCATCGCGATGCGGACGAGTTGGCGCTGGCCGCCGCTGAGGCTACCGACCTGATTCGTCCGGAGCTCCTCGACGCCGGCCAGTTCGATGGCGCGGTCCACGGCGGCCTCGTCCTCGGGCGTCTTGCCCTCCAGGAACCCCTTGTGAGGGTACCGGCCGTGGTGGACGAGTTCCTCGACGGTGACGCCGTCCGGCGTCGAGGCGTGCTGGGAGAGCATCCCGAGTTCGCGGGCGAACTCCTTGGCGTCGTACGTCGCTATCTCCTTTCCCTTGAGGAGCACGTCGCCCGCCTCGGCGTCGAGGTGGCGCGCGAGCGTCTTGAGCAGGGTGCTCTTGCCGCTCCCGTTCGGGCCGACGAGCGCGGACACCTCGCCCTCGGGGACGACGAGGGTGTCGGTGTCGACGACGGGTTCGTCCATCCCGGGGTAGCCGACGCGGAGGTCCGTCGCGTGGAGGTTCGCGTCCGGGGCGGCGCTCGATTGTTCATCTCGTTCGGACGCATCGTCGGCGTCGGACGCCGTGTCTCCCGTTTCGGAACGGGGGTCGGTGCCGGTCGCGGTGGTCGAATCTGGGTGTGACATGTTAGAACTCACTGAACTCGCCGTGGCGCCGCATGAGATAGAGGAAGTAGGGCCCGCCGATGAGGCCGGTGACGACGCCGACGGGAACCTGAATCGGCATGAGGGCGAGGCGGGCGATGACGTCGGCGGCGAGCACGAGCGCGGGGCCCAAGAACAGACAGCCGAGCACGAGTCGGCGGTAGTCGCTCCCGACGAACGTCCGGACGGCGTGGGGGACGACGAGGCCGACGAAGCCGACGAGGCCGGCGACGGCGACGGCGCTGGCGGCGGCGAGGATGGCGAGCGTCGAGAGGCCGAAGCGGACGTACTCGACGGGCATCCCGAGCGAGCGCGCCGTCTCCTCCCCGAGGAGGAGGACGTTGAGATGGCGGGACGCGAGCAGGATGAGCGGAACGACGACGAGCGTGGGGACGATAGCCAGTCGGAACTGCGCCCACCCGATGCCGATGAGGGAACCGGTCGTCCACTGGATGGCCGTCTTCACGGCGGCCGTGCTGTCCAGAAAGTAGAACAGCCCCGTCTGGAGCGACTGGAAGACGGTGGCGACGACGACGCCCGCGAGAACGAGGCGAACGGGGTTCGTGCCGCCCTGCCAGGCGATGACGTACACGAGGCCGAACGCGAACGCGCCGCCCGCCGCCGCCGCAAACGGAAGGACGAACGTGGCGCCCGCAAAGAACACGAGCGTCAGGAGGACGGCGAGGCCCGCCCCGCCGCTGACGCCGAGGATGTAGGGACTCGCGAGTTCGTTCCGCGTGATGGCCTGAAACACCGCGCCCGAGACGGCGAGATTCATGCCGACGAGCGCGCCGACGAACACGCGGGGCATCCGCAGACTCCAGATGACGATGGCGCTCTGGGAGAGCGAGTCGGGGAAGTCGCTCCCGGTGAAAATCGCCAGCCACACCTCCGGATTAAAGAGGATATCCGGGTCGGTGATGACGTCGAACGCCACCCCGAGCGGGGTGGGGAAGGAGCCACGGGAGACTTGGACGAACGCGGCGACGAGCGCGACGAGGACGCTCCCCGCGAGGAGGGTTGCCAACCGTCGGTCGCGGGGGTCGAGTTCGAGGTACCCGCTCGTCCACCGCAGCGATGCGTCCATCACTACCCAATCATTTAGGACAGCCTAAATCCATTTCGGTGTTCGAGTCAGCGCTCAGACATCACCGTTCACGATGTCCGTGACGCGCTCGCGGTCGAACAGCTGTCCGTCGTAGCCGTACAGCTGGGACGCGCCACGCTCGGTGAGCACGAGATTCGAGATGGGGCCTTGATACAGCGGGCCGCCGCGGTACACGTCGCCGTTTTCGACGGCGGTGAGTTCGCTGCCTATCTCGTGGTCCTCCATGAACTGGACGACGGTGGACTCGAACTTCGAGGCGCTCTTGGACTCGTGGCCACGGAGGAGGAGCACGTCGGGGTCCACGTCGAGCAGCGTCTCGAAGTCGATGCTGCCTCTGGAAGCGTGGAAGTCCTTCACGTCCGTCTCCGCGAGGGCGTCCCGGACGTTCAGGTCGCGCCACTGCTTGAAGCTCGTCCCCTCGTTGACGAGGTAGGGGAGGAAGGAGGTGGGTTCGTCGCCGGTTGCCCACAGCACCGCGACGCGGGGCTGGTCGGACTCCGCGGTCGGGGCGACGCCGTCGAGTTCGGACTGAACGTCCTCGTGGAGCGACGCGAACGCGTCGTAGCGCTCGGTGCGCTCGAACAGGCCCGCGAGCTTCTCGAACGCCTCGTACAGCGTGAGGTAGTCGTAGTCGGCGTGCCAGGGGTACCCCCGCGAGAAGATGGAGTTGCCGTAGAACGGCGCGACGTTCTCCTCTATGTCCGCGACTTTCTCCTTCGTCCAGCCGTTGAACCGGTTGAGGAGGAAGTTCGGGTCCATGACGTGGATGTCGGCGTCGCGCTCGTGGAAGCGCTCCTGTTCGACGCCGGACTGGTAGAGCGATATCATGTCGCTCTTATCCGGGGAGACGCCGTCGATGCCGTCGTAGTAGTTCGTGTGCCACCGGGAGGTCATCCAGAGCGCCGTCGGCTCGTCGACGCCCAGCGCGAGGCCCATGTCGGCGTAGCTCCCGTTGTTGGCGACCCACGTCTCCGGGGCACCATCAATAGGCACCTCGTCCATCGGGCTGGTCGTGTACACGGCGTACTCCGGCTCGGACGTCGTCGTACCCGTGTTGTTGCCGCCGTCGCTCGGGCTGTCGGAGCTACAGCCGGCGAGGCCGCCGGCCACGCCGACGCCCACCGTCGTCAGGAACGCTCTTCGTCTCACATTTGTTTAGGCTACCCTAAAATTAAAAGCCCTTTCGATTTTTGGGCAGGCCTAAACCAGCGGCGTGGAAGAACCTGCCGAACGGGAAGGTTTAAGCGAAGCCGGGCGTTTTTCCGGCGTATGAGCGTGATGCCGTCGGTAGTATCGCGGCGCGCCTGAGCGACAGGCCACGTTTCTCGACGCTTCCAACTCCGAGAAGCCGCGGGTCCGCTCACGATATACATGTCTAAGCCCGAACAGATACCCGACGAGTACGACCCCGCGCAACTGGAATCTCGCTGGCGCGAGCAGTGGCGCGACAGCGACGTGTACGAGTACGACGAACACGACTCCGGCGCGACGGACTACGTCATCGACACGCCCCCACCTTACCCGACGGGCGAACTCCACATCGGCCACGGTCTCCAGTGGTGTTACATCGACTTCGCCGCCCGCTTCCACCGCCTCATAGGCGACAACGTCCTGTTCCCGCAGGGGTGGGACTGCCACGGCCTGCCCACGGAGGTGAAAGTCGAGGAGAACCACGGCATCAACCGCCACGACGTCTCCCGCGAGGAGTTCCGCGAGATGTGCGTCGAGCACACCCACGAGCAGATTGCCTCGATGAAGGAGACGATGGGCGAACTCGGCTTCTCCCAGGACTGGTCGGCCGAGTACCGCACGATGGACGAGGAGTACTGGGGGAAGACCCAGCGCTCCTTCCTGGAGATGGCCGACGAGGACCTGGTGTACCGGGACGAGCACCCGGTCAACTGGTGTCCCCGCTGCGAGACGGCCATCGCGGACGCCGAAGTCGAACCCATCGAGCAGGAGGGGACTCTCTTCGACGTGACCTTCGACGGGAGCGGAAACGACGACATCACCATCGCCACGACGCGGCCGGAACTGCTCGCCGCGTGTGTCGCCATCGCCGTCTCGCCCGACGACGAGCGCTACGAGGGGCGAGTCGGGGAGACCTTCGAGGTCCCCCTGTTCGGCCACGAGGTCGAACTCATCGCGGACGACGAGGTGGACGCCGAGTTCGGGACCGGCGCCGTGATGATATGTACGTTCGGGGACAAACAGGACGTCGACTGGTGGGCGGAGTACGACCTCGACCTTCGTGCCGTATTCACCGAGGACGGCCACCTCAACGAGGACGCGGGCGAGTTCGCGGGGCTCTCGATAGCGGAGGCGAAGACCGAAATCGCGAGCGCCCTGGACGAGAAAGGCCATCTGGGCGACACCGAACCGGTCGAGCAGTCCGTGGGCGCCTGCTGGCGCTGTGACACCCCCATCGAAATCCTCTCGAAGGAGCAGTGGTTCGTCGAGGTGGATCAGGACGCCATCCTCGAACGGGCCGAACAGGTCGAGTGGATTCCCGAGCACATGCACCAGCGCCTCGTGGAGTGGACCGAGGGGATGGAGTGGGACTGGGTCATCTCCCGCCAGCGCGTGTTCGCGACGCCAATCCCGGCGTGGCGCTGCGATGAGTGTGACGCGTGGCACCTCCCCGACGCCGACGAACTGCCGGTGAACCCCACCGAGGAGAGTCCTGACACCGACTGTCCCGACTGCGGCGCGAACGAGTGGACGGGCGAGACGGACGTGATGGACACGTGGATGGACTCCTCCATCACGCCGATGTACATCCAGGGCTGGCCCGACGGGGAGTTCGAACCCACCGCGTTGCGCCCGCAGGGCCACGACATCATCCGGACGTGGGCGTTCTACACCCTGCTTCGGACGGGCGAACTCACCGACGAAATCCCGTGGGAGCAGGTGCTGATTAACGGGATGGTGTTCGGCCCCGACGGCAACAAGATGTCCAAGAGCAAGGGCAACGTCGTCGCACCCACCGAAGCCGTCGAGGAGTACTCCGCCGACGCGTTCCGGCAGTCCATCGCGCTCGGCGGGCGGCCCGGCAGCGACGTCCAGTTCCAGTGGAAGGAGGTCAAGTCCGCCTCCCGCTTTTTGACGAAGCTCTGGAACATCTTCCAGTTCGCCAGCGGCCACTTAGAGGAGGACGTCGCGGACATCGACGACCCGGCGTACCGCGACGCTGACCGCTGGATTCTCACCCGTGCGAGCGAGGTGGCCGACGAGGTGGCCGACGACATGGAGGCGTACCGCTTCGACGCGGCGCTCAAGACGGTCCGGGAGTTCGCGTGGAACGAACTCGCGGACGACTACGTCGAACTCGTGAAAGGGCGGTTGTACAACGGCCGCCCCGGCGAGCGCGATGCGGCGCGCCACGCGCTTCACACCGCCCTCTCCACCGTGGTGCGCGCGCTCGCGCCGTTCTCGCCGTTCGTCACCGAGGAGATATACCAACACCTTCCCGGCACCGAGGGAAGCGTCCACGCGGCGGCGTGGCCCGACATCGACGTGCGCGACGAGAACGCCGTCGCCTGCGGCGAAGTCATCTCCGACACCGCGAGCGAGGTTCGCGCCTGGAAGTCCGACCGCGGGATGGCGCTGAACGCCGACCTCGAACGGGTCGAGGTGTACCCTGACGAATCGGAACTCACCATCGACACGTACGACCTCGCGGAGACGGTGAACGCGCCGGTTCGAATACGGGAGGGAACGCCGGACGTGGAGCTCGTGCCGACCGGCGTCGACCCGGACCACTCGGTCATCGGACCGGAGTTCCGCGACCAGGCGGGCGCCGTCGTCGCGGCGCTCGAAGCCGCCGACCCGAAGGAGCTCAAGGTGATGAAGGGGCGCGGCGAAATCGAACTCGACGTCGACGGCGAGACGGTGACGCTCGACCCCGACGCGGTCGAAATCGAGGAGGAACACCGCGCCGCGAGCGGCGAGGAAGTCCACATCATCGAGACGGACAGCGCGACGGTGCTCGTCTTCCCGTAGGGGCGTAACGGATTTCTGACGCGACGGGGAAGCCACCGTATGGTTTCCCTCGCGCTCGCGCTCCTCGTCGCCGCATTCAAGTTCTGCGCCGTGATTATCGCGGTCTACATCGGTACGACGCTCGCGCTACGCGGCTTTTTCGGCCGGGAGTATCCCGACCCGTGAACCGGCGCCGCTACCGACGGTCACCGTCGACGGCGTCGCGCTCCTCGGGAGCGTCACCGTGGTCGAGTAGCCATTTAGGGGCGCGTCCAAAACGTCCGCCATGGACGAACGCGTCAGGGAACACGCGGCGACGCTCGTTGACTGGAGCGCACAGGTTGAGGCGGGCGACGACGTGGTCGTGTCGGTGGGGCCGGAGGCGCACGAACTCGCCGTCGCCGTCGCGGAGGCGTTGGGCGAGCGCGACGCGAACATGCTCGCGACGTACAAGTCGGGCGAGCTATCGCGGGCGTATCTCCGCGCGCACGGCGGCGACTTTGAGTCGGATCCCGACTTCGAGCGGGCGCTGTTCGAGCGGGCGGACGCCGTCCTCTCGCTTGGCGGCGGGCGCAACAGCGCGGCGACCGCCGACGTGCCCGAGGCGACGCAGAGCGCCTACGACCGGGCGCGACGGGGGATACGGGCGGCGCGTCTCGACACCGACTGGGTGAAGACGCTCCACCCGACTCACTCGCTGGCCCAGCGCGCGGGGATGGCCTACGAGGAGTATCAGGAGTTCCTCTATCGGGCCGTACTCCGCGACTGGGAGTCCCTCGCCGCCGAACAGGAGCGCCTGAAGGAGCTGTTAGAGGACAGCCAAGAAGTGAGAATCGTCGCGGAGGGCACCGATCTGACGCTCGACATCGGCGGGCGCTTCGCGGTGAACTCCTGTGCCTCCGTCGCCTACGACTCGCACAACCTCCCGAGCGGGGAGGTGTTCACCGCGCCCCGGGGCTGTTCGGGACACGTCACCTTCGACGTGCCGATGACGATACGCGACCGGCGGGTGCGCGACGTGCGCCTCGAATTCGAGGACGGCGAGGTGACGGATATGAGCGCCGCGCAGGGCGAGAGCGCCATTCGCTCCGTCCTCGACACCGACGCGGGCGCGAAGCGTCTCGGGGAACTCGGAATCGGGATGAACCGGGGCATCGACCGGCCGACGGACACGATACTGTTCGACGAGAAGATGGCCGGCACCGTTCACCTCGCGCTGGGCCGGGCGTACGACGACTGTATTCCGGCAGGTGAGACGGGCAACGACTCGGCGGTCCACGTAGACCTCATCGCGTCGATGGGCGAAGAGTCCGGACTGGAACTCGACGGGGAGCCAGTCCAAGAGAACGGGCGCTTCCGCTGGGAGTAGGGGGCGATGCGTCTCACAGACGGTGAGTGGCTGAGGGGAGTAAGCCCCCTTCTGTTCTTCCCGGCATTCGGCTGAGCGTCCGCGCCCGTGCCGGGCTACCGTGGGCGCGGACTTGCACCGGCGAGGATTCGCCGTTCCATCGATTCCCGTCCGTCCGTGCTCTCCGGGTTAGCTCCCTCGCCTTGCGGGTCGGTTCGCGCGCGTCCGGCGGACCGGACGCGCCGGGGTTGACTCCCGCGAGTCATCGCTCGGGACGGGTCGTGTCGTTTCTGTTCCAGAGCCAGCGGTCTCCCGCTCCGGGCGTGTGCCCGGTCGCCTTGCCCGGCGGTGGGGGGACTTTCCTCATGCTCGTGGTCGGAGGCCGCGAAGCGGCGAGACCACGTACACGGGGGCCGGGCTCCCTCTGCCGTCCGTGGATACGCCGCCGCCGCCGTTAAGCGATTCGGTCGTCAGAGGGGCGTAATTCTTCACGGTTGTTAGAAAGGAAAGGGTTGAAAGGGTGGGCACCCTTATGAGTGGTCATATGTCCGAGGCCCAGTCAGTCAGCGTTTCTTATCAGGACGGGGCGCGAGCGGTCGAACTCGCTCGCGAGGCAGTCGAAGCGTACGTGGTCAACGGACAACGCGAACATCCCGGCAGCATGCGCGACTCGTTTTACAACCGGACCGGCGCGTTCGTCAGACTGGAGGCGGGCGGCCGGCTCCGAGGGTGTGCGGGCTCCTACGACAGCGACGAACAGCTCGGCCGGGGCATCGTCGACGCCGCCATCGAGGCGGCCAGCGAGGACTCCTGTGGCTCGGAGCTCGAAGCCGCCGAACTGTCGGGGCTCACCGTGTCGGTGTGCATCGTCTCGGACATCACGCTCACTGACGAACCCGACGATGACCTCTCGATTGGCACGCACGGCGTCGCCGTCGACGGGCGCGGGGAGCACGGCTGGATGTACCCGACGCTCCCGATGGACAACGACTGGGCCGTCTACGACTATCTCGACCGCACGTGCCGGAAGGCCGGCCTCCCGCGGGGCGCGTGGGCGGACGACGACGTGATGGTCACTCTCTTCGAGGGGCAGATTTTCCGCGAGCGGAGTTCGGAAGGCGAAATCGAGGAGCTTTAGAGGACGTTTTCGGCGTCGTCGAGCGCGGTGTCGGCCGCCCGCTGAACGTCGAACTCCCGGACGATATCACCGTCGCGGAGTAATGGTTGTAGGAGTTCCTCGCCGTCCGTCGGACCGGGGCGGTCAGCGAGACCGATTTCGTGGCCACCATCAGGAGTGCGATACGCCTGCTTCTTCCCGGACAACTTCCCCCGCTTGGCGGCGGGTTCCCCGTCGACTTCGACGATGTCCAGCGCGAACGGCACCGGGTCAGCGTCGCTGACGTAACTGCCGACGCCGAAACCGTCCGCGTGCTCGCGGAGTTCGCGCATCGAGTCGGGCGTCATGCCGCCGCTGACGAACACGTCCACGTCGGCGTGGCCGCGGGCGTCGAGTTCCCACTGGACCTCCCGGACGATGTGCGCGAAGTCGCCGCGCCGCGACCCCGTCGTGTCGAGGCGCACGCTATCCAGGTCGTCACCGAGCGCGTCGACGGCGCGGA